>Ga0182018_10000001_pt1 | contig 372261 bp, 313 predicted proteins | sample 812P2MmetaG_FD_120490 | JGI IMG/M metagenome (GOLD analysis project Ga0182018, IMG submission 120490) | Permafrost microbial communities from Stordalen Mire, Sweden - 812P2M metaG | ecosystem: Environmental > Terrestrial > Soil > Wetlands > Permafrost | place: Sweden: Stordalen | collected... | reverse complement strand
GATCGGAAACCATACGGCGGTGCCGGTGTTCGAGTGGTCCACCCGTCCGCTTCCCCAGTGGAAGCTCACGGATTCCACCACCTCCGCAATCGCCAGCACCGCCAGCGCCACGTGGCGGATCGCAAGGGCGCGTCCGGCGGAGTTCAAGCCGGCCATCAAGCTGCGCGAGCGCAGGACGGCTGCTTTTCCGGATAGGTTTTCGGCCACGCAGAGGACCGGCCACAGACAGTCGCCGATCAACCAGCCGGATCCGAATAGGGACAACGATCGGGCCTGTGTGACCGTGAGGGCCGGCATCGCCTTCACCAGCCTCCAGAAGACCCGCCAGGGGATGAATCGCCTGATCCGGACCCTCTCGTCCAGGGCGATCAGCGCCGCCGTTGCCCGAAGCAGGTTGTCGGCAAAGATCAGCAGGACGGTTGGCTATTCGTTGATTCTCGGCGTACAACCGTGTCAAATTCTGCTCAGAAGCGGCCAAAATCGTCATCCCTCTCGCTTGTCGTCCAGCAGGTTAAGGCCAATTATACTCAAGTCCCGAAGGCCCGGGTTTCTCCGGGGGATCGCCGGTCGGGCGTATTTCGAGGCGAGGGCGTCTGCCACACGCCCGCTTATTTATTGGAAGAAGCAGCGCAACTGTGATCGTTTCTCCTGCTTGGAGCCTTGCGGTGACTGAGTACGGGTTCAGATACATACATCCGGAAGAAGCGCCGAACCTGCTCAAGCACACTACATTTCCGTCGAGACTGTTCAGGCCCGCGAAAAGTTGTTGGAATATCCGCCGAGATAGTAACGAAGGGTGGGCTTCATCGTGCACGCGACGGCTTCGCCTGAATTCGCTAGAACCTCCAGAAATTTATCGTCCTCGGTCCGCATTTGTCGCCAATCATCGGGTGTGTAGGCTTCGGGGATGGGGATTTCAAGCAGCAGTTGCCTGCTCAATAGCCATTCGCCGGTATCAACCGACAGGACCGGCGCCGCCGTCTGAAAACAGTCTGCGCGGTCTTGGAACACATTTGAACCGGGCGTCCGGACGCCCTTGGACACCATCTCGAGGTACTTCTCATGAGCGTACTCTGGATCTCGGGTCCAGGGGTCCTGCTCCACAAGGTAGGGGCTGCCATCTGAGTGGTACATCCTCAGCCACGAATGCACCGCCCGGCGGCCGGTACCCTTCGCCAAATCGATCAGGCTCTCGATGTGGTCCGTTTCAAACTCGTTATCGTCATCGAGGAATGAGATCCATGGTGATTCTGCACGCCGCACACCTATGTTTCGAAGGACTGCCGCGCGACCAGGACCGGATACGTCATTGGCCACGCGTGGAATCGTCACCCACGAGAGGTTGGGTGGCCAGGCATTGGTCTCCAGAAGATCTCTGGTTTCGCTGCAATCGTCGACGACAATCAGATGATGAATCGAGGCCGCGACCGTCTGCGATGCCACTGACTTGATCGCTCGTGGGAGAAGGTTCGGCCGATTCCTGGTTAGCGAGATAACGGTAACTTCTGACATCCTTGCACCTGAACTTGGTTACCGAGCAACCCGCGCCCTGAGGGCAGCGCCATTTTATTACGGTATTCATCGTATTCAAGACGCGCCTCCACCGTCAAGCCTCTAGCTGAACCCATTACGAACGGTTAATCCCCAGCGGGGCCTCGCGAACTCCGACGGATCGGGCATACGGAAACTCAATAAGCCTGCCGTGCGAACTCCATCCAATTTCCGCTTTGCCAAACCGGACGGACACGTGCTCCTTCGGTCACACAACCTGGACCTGGGTTTAAGGGCTCAAGGAGACGGTGATGGGTCTCTTCGATCTGCTTCGCGAGACGCCTCTCGTCGGGAAGCGCTAGTTGATACTCTCTCGCTAGGACGGTGTTCCGAAGGCCCTCGAGAGCGTAGTGTGCGACCGCCGTGTCCTGTTCGGAGCAGAGAATGAGCCCAACAGGCGGGTTCTCATCCGGCAAGCTCCAATGCTCGCCTGTTCCAGTAAGCCGTGACACGTCCAGTAGCAGAGTTTCGTATTCTGCAAATCCCGAGGCCTCGGGCATTCTACTGTCTGGCATCAATCACCCGGCAATCAGTATCGATTGAATGGAAGGCCATTGATCCGATTCTCCCTCAGGTCATCGGGCCGGTGGAAGCGGTTGGGTAGTGGGGGCATAAAATGCCCCGACTATCACGCCGCGGGTTTGGGGCTTCTGCGACATTGGTAAAATTCACCGTATCCGTTAAGCCGCGAAGATCACCAACGTTTCTTCGGGGCCACGACAGTGTAAAATTGGTGCGGAAGGGAAAGATGCAGGGCGGATTCACTGTGGCGAGTTTGCATGTCAAAGCAGCCAAAGTCGTCGATTTGGTGCCAATTTTGCAAATCGTGCAAATTGAAAAATCAACAAGTTATGTGGAATCAGTGGGTTGCGATAGAACGAATCCCTCTTCCTCCGCCAGATTTATCCTTTTGCAGCCACTTTCAGAAAAATAGCCGCTTGCCGCGCGGACGACTGCATAGCCAGCATGCGCCAGCCCCGCTCAGCCTAGCGTTAGCCGCACTACCGTCTCCAGATGAAAGGTTTGCGGAAACAGATCCACCAGCGTGATCTTCTGGATCTTGTACCCGCCCGCCACCAGCGCGGCTAAATCGCGCGCCAGGGTCGCCGGGTCGCACGCCACAATGGTCAACTGCCGCGGTCGTAAAGCCTTCAGCCGTTCCACCACCTGCTTGCCCAGGCCCGCGCGCGGCGGGTCCAGCAGCACAAAATCCGGCGCTCGCTTCAGCTTTTCCAGAAACACTTCGACGGTCGCCGCGTCGCTGCGCACTTGCGAAAGGCCGGCGCGATCCAGGTTGAAGCGCAGATCGCGCGACGCGCCTCCGCCCGATTCCACCGCCGTCACCTGCCGGAAGCGCCGCGCCAGCGGCAGCGTGAACAACCCCACTCCGGCATAGAGGTCCAACGCCGAATCTCCGTCGGAGCCCTCCAGAGCCATCTCCACCAGCCGGTCGATCAGGAATCGATTCACCTGGAAAAAAGAGTTGCTGCTCACGCGGAACTCCCCGCGATAATCCAGCGCGCCCACCACCATGCCCGGAATATTCTCGCCGCACCAGTCGAAGAACCGGCGCGCTACCGGCCGATCGGTGTCGTACACGTTCAACTGGACCTGCTCTTCGTCCGTGAAAATTTCGAGCGATTGCACGAACCGCGGCCACCGTGGATCTTGCAGCATCACGGACAGCGCGCCGATTGCCTGTTCGGCTTTGGGCGAAGCGATCGGGCATGTTCGTATGGAGCACAATCTGTGCGAACGGGGCTCCCAGTATCCGAGATGTCCGTTTTCGATGTGAAGCTGCACCCGGTTGCGATATCCCCAGGGCTCGCTCGAAATCGCCCGAATCTCGCCCGGCGGCGAGAGCTTGCCCAGCCGCCGCAACTCCTCCACCAGGATGTCCCGCTTAGCGGCGAGTTGGTATTCGTACGGCGCATGCTGATAGTGGCAGCCGCCGCAGCGCCCGAAAACGGAGCACGCCGGCTCCATGCGCTCGGCCGCCGGTTTCAGCACTTCCAGCGTTCGCGCTTGCACCATTCCGGGCTTCTGCCGATCGGGCTCGGCGCGCACAACTTCCCCCGGGAGTACGAACGGAGCGAAAATCACGCGGCCATTCAGCCGGGCGAGACCGTCGCCGCCGTACACCAGTTTTTCCACCGTGACTTCGAAATTGCTTACGATAGGATGTACTCCCGCTTAACTTACCATGAGAACACGAGTCTTCTCCGGTATGCAGCCTACCGGAAACCTTCACATTGGAAACTATCTGGGGGCCCTCAAAAACTGGGTTCGCATCCAGGCCGACTACGAGTGTATCTTTTGTATCGTCGACCTGCACGCGGTCACTCTGTACCAGGAACCCGCCGAGCTTCGCGCCAAGATCTCCGAGACCGCCGCGCTATACCTGGCGGCCGGAATCGATCCCAAAGTCAGCTCGATCATGGTGCAATCCGCCGTGCCGGCCCACGCCGAACTGGCCTGGATGCTCACCTGCGTGACACCTCTCGGCTGGCTGGAGCGCATGACACAGTATAAGGCCAAGGCGTCGAAACAGGAATCCGTGGGCGACGGCCTGTTGCAATACCCCGTACTGATGGCCGCCGACATCCTGCTCTATCAGGCCGGCATCGTTCCCGTGGGCGAGGACCAGGCCCAGCACCTGGAGCTGACCCGCGACATCGCCCAGCGCTTCAATTCCCTGTACGGCGAGACTTTCGTGACGCCCGATACCAGCCTGCCCAGCGTCGGCGCGCGCGTCATGGGCCTGGACGATCCTACCCAGAAGATGAGCAAATCCGCCACTGGCCAAAACCACGCCGTCGCTCTGCTCGATCCGCCGGATAAGATCCGCAAGACCATCATGCGCGCGACAACCGATTCCAATCCGGCCGTCGACCTCGAAGCCGCCGGACCGGGGGTGTTGAATCTGCTCTCCATCTACCAGGCGTTTTCCGGCGATTCCGACGACGCCATCAAGGCCCGCTTCACCGGCATGCGGTACGGCGACTTAAAAAAGCAGGTGGCCGAGATGACCGTGTCGCACCTGGAACCGTTCCAGGAGCGCTATCGCCGCATCGTCTCCGAACCCGGCTATCTGGCCGGCGTTCTGCGCGAAGGCGCCGAGCGGGTCGCCCCTATTGCCGAAGCGACCGTCCGCGTCACCAAGGAACGCATGGGTCTCTACACCTAAACAGTACGCCAACAGTACTCCGCGGGGAGCATTCGTCCCCGTGTTCAGCTACACTATGACGCTGTATGTTCAGGATCCTGCTCCCTGTCGCAGCGCTTGGATTCGTCGCGCTTGGATTCGCCATTCAGCCCGCGTTGGCGTCCGGCAAGCTACCGAAGCCGGACCGTGTTCCGGAGGCGCCCAGCTCTGAGCAGGCCGCTCTGGTCCGTGAAGGCCTCGCTCTTCACGATCGGCGGAATTTCGAAGGCGCGATTGCCAAATACAAACAGGTGCTCGCCCAGAATCCCTGGGAGGTGACTGCTCTTCATGAGCTGGCCGCCGCCTATTTCGAAAGCAAGGACTACCAGCACGCTCTGGACACCGCGCGGCTTGGAGCCCAATGCCGTTCCGAGAATCTTGCCGGGTTCTATTCAACCATCGGAAACGCGCTGGACGAGCTCGGCCGGGGCAGTGAAGCCATCGACACCTACCGGGCCGCGATCAAACTGAATCCACGGATGAGCCTCCTCTATTACGATCTGGCGATTTCTCTCCGCCGCGCCGGCAGACTGCCGGAGGCCAAGGCAGCCGTCCAAAGGGCCATTGAGTGCAACCCTGACCACGCCTTCAGCCATGCTCTGCTGGGAGCGATTTACCAGGACATGGGCTACCGGATACCGGCGATTCTGGCGTACTCCCGTTTTCTTGTGCTGGAACCGGAGACGGCTCGGTCGCCCCAAATTGCGACCACCACGGCGGGGCTGCTCAAGCAGGGTGTCAACAAGGGTGCGAAGCCGAACGAATTCACCATTTCCATATCGGAGACGTCTAAGAACCACAAGGACGAGGGTGACTTCACAAGCGCACAAATGGCTCTGTGCATTGTCCTGGCGGGCAACTTGGTAACGAAACCCGAGGACGCCGGGGAGCCGCCCAAGTCGTCATACCGGAAGCTGGTGTCACTCTACGCCAGCCTCGGTGAATCGCTGGACAACTTGCAGCCGAAAAGCGGTTTCGCGGCGGCATACTACGCGCCCTACTTCGCCGCGCTCGCCACGGCGGAGCACACCGAAGCCTTTGCCGCCTACGCATGGAAGGCCGGAAACGTCGATGGCGCCTCCGACTGGGCCCCCGCGAACCAGGCGAAAATCGAGGCATTCCTGGCGTGGTCGAAAGCCTACCAGTGGCCTGAGAAGTAGTGCTCACCGTTTGACAACCGGCCGTGCCGATCCGGGCATCGCTCCTGCCCGCCATTCGCGCCGCGCGCCTCCAGCCCATGCTCCAGCCCATGCAGGTCTTGCGCGATGACCAGGTCCGCCTGCTACAATCCGGGTAGCGCCGACGAAAGCGGCGACTACGGAACCACGTGCCCTTTGGGCCGCATGTAAGTCCGGGACTTGATCGTTGCGACAGGTACCAAGGCGATGCCGAACAACCACAATTCCACGTTCTGTCCCTCCGCGACAGATTTCCTCCAGGCCAAATCCGAGAGCCGCAAACTCTCGATGGTGACGTGCTACGACTACACCTTCGCCGGTCTGCTGTCCCGCTCCGCCATTGACGGCATCCTGGTGGGCGATAGCGCGGCCATGGTGGTCTACGGCCATCCATCCACACTCTCCGCGACCGTCAGCCTGATGCGGCAGCTCACCGAGGCGGTAGCGCGCGGCGCGGGCGGCAAACTGGTGGTCACCGACATGCCGTTTCTTTCTTACCGGAAAGGCGTCGCCGCCGCCCTCGACTCGGCCCATGAGCTGATGAACGCCGGCGCCCACGCCGTCAAGCTGGAAGGCGTGGACGGGCATGAAGACGTCATTCAACGCCTGGCCCAGAGTGGCATCCCGGTGATGGGCCATCTCGGCCTGCAGCCGCAATCCGTTCACACATACGGCGGATTCCGCATCCAGGGGCGCAGCGAAGCAGCCGCCCACACGATCCTGCGTCAAGCCGGCGCGCTCCAGGAACTGGGAGCCTTCGCCGTGGTCCTGGAGTGCATTCCCGCCTCGCTAGCTCGCGATGTGACGGACGCCCTGCGGGTTCCCACCATCGGCATCGGAGCCGGCGCGGGATGTGACGGGCAAATTCTGGTGCTCCACGATCTGCTCGGCCTGAATCCCGATTTCAAACCCAAATTTGTCCGCAAGTTCGCCGATGGCGCCCGCTGCTTTGGCGACGCGGTGGGAAACTACGTCGAGGCCGTCCAGACCGGAGTCTTCCCCGCGGACGAGGAGACGTACGAATGAAGGTCTGGGAGACCATGGCCGCGTGGCGCGAACGGCGCAATGAGATGGAAGGGAGCCTCGGCTTCGTACCCACCATGGGAGCGCTGCATCGCGGGCACGCGTCGCTCATCGAACGCTGCCGCAAGGAAAACGAGATCGCCGTGGTCAGCATTTTCGTCAACCCGGCGCAGTTCAACGATCCGAAGGACCTCGACCGCTATCCCCGCCCGTTCGGAAGCGACCTGGCGCTCCTCGCGAGCCACGGCGTCGACCATGTCCTCGCCCCTGCCGCCCGGGACCTCTATCCTCATGGATATGGCTTTCGTATCGAAGCTGGCGGCCTCACGGATCTCATGGAGGGCACGCACCGCCCCGGATTTCTGCAAGGTGTCATGACCATCGTCCTGAAGCTTCTCAATCTGGTGCGCGCCAGCCGCGCCTATTTCGGCGAGAAGGATTTTCAACAACTCCGGACCCTCACCTCGATGGCGGAGGATTTCTTCATCCCCACAGAAATCGTCCCCTGTCCGACCGTGCGCGCGCCATCGGGATTAGCGGAGAGTTCTCGCAACCGGCTGCTGTCCGCCGAAGACCTCGAGAAAGCCGCGTGCCTGTATCGCGCCTTGACGACTGCCCCGACTCCCCGCGAAGCCGGCGCCATACTGCGGGCGGAGGGCCTGACCGTCGACTATGTGGAAGAACACTGGGGCAGGCGGTTCGCCGCGGCGTGGCTGGAGGGCGTGCGGCTGATCGACAATGTCCCGGCTGTGCAAGAGGATTCCCATGCTTCTCTGCCTTGATGTCGGAAACAGCCAGATCTTCGGCGGAGTCTTCGAAGCCGCCGATCTCCAAGCCACATTCCGCCGGACCTCGAATATCCGCGCGTCCTCCGACGAGTACGGCACGTTCTTCCGCTCCGTCCTGCGTGAGAACGGCGTCGATCCGGCTACGGTCTCGATGGCCGCCATTTGCTCGGTGGTGCCGGATGTCGTCCACTCCCTTCGGAACTGCTTCCGCAAGTACTTCGGTTTCGAGCCGTTCCTCCTACAGCCCGGCGCCAGGACCGGTCTGAAAATCCGCTATCGCAATCCTCTCGAAGTAGGCGCCGACAAGATCGCCAACGCCATCGGCGCAGTCGCCCGATTCCCCGGCAGGAACCTGCTGATCGTCGATTTTGGCACGGCCACCACGCTCTGCGCCGTCACACGCGATAAGGAGTATTTGGGCGGGATCATCACGCCCGGCATCCACACGTCCATGGCGGCGCTGGAATCGAATACCGCGCGGCTCCCCGTGGTGGAGATCGTCCGGCCGCCCGAAGTGCTGGGCCGCTCGACGGTGGAAAGCATCCAATCCGGCCTGTACTACGGTACGCTCGCGACCGTGCGCGCGCTGGTCGCCTCGGTCACGGACCGGCACTTTCCCGGCGATAAACCCGTGGTAGTCGGCACCGGCGGTTTCGGGCGGCTATTTGAAGAGGAGCAGGTCTTCGACGAGTTCCTGCCGGAGCTCCCATTGCTCGGGCTGCGCCGCGCCGTGGAACTTCTCACTTCAACCGGAAGTTGACCGCGATGGTGGCCTGGACATTCACTGGCTTACCGTCTTTTGTGCCCGGCTTGAACCTCCAGGCCGTGACGCATTCCATGGCTTTCTCATCCAGTCCGAGCCCAAGCATCTGGTTGATTCGAAGTCGAGTGGGATGGCCGGTGGAGTCGATGACCGCCAACCATCACCTCTCCCTGATAGTTCTCCTTGCGCGCCAGCTCGGAATATTCCGCATCAGCTCGGCGAGTAGGCGCCGGGCTGCTCACGCGCGCGGCCGTATAATCTCCGGGATCCTCGGAGATGCGGACGGACGGAAGACACTCCAGTTCGATCAAGGCGTCGGCGAAGGCCGGTCCCCTGCCATCCAACCCCGGATCGAAGCGCCATGTTCGGATGGCTTCGGCCGCGGCCAGGCCGATCGGGTCGCCAGGGTTAGCCGGCGTGACGCTGCTGGTGCGTCCGTTTGTTCCGATCGACAGAGCTACCATCGTCGAGCCACCCTCGGCCGGACAGACCGTGGGGTCGGGACTCATATAGAAGCTGAGGGCGGGCTTGGACGAAAGCTCCATGTTCGGTGGTGAGTCGCGAATTACAGCGGAATACTCCGTCTGGCGGACCTGCCATGGGCCGCCGGAATCGAGAGAGAAGGAAATCTCGGCCGACCGAGCCATCCTGTATGGATATCCGTCCTTCATGCCCGGCTTGAATCTCCACTGAGTAACGGCGTCGATGGCCTTTTGGTCAAGCCCCATTCCCAGGCCGTGCATCACCTGAACATTGCCGGGCTTGCCGTCCATATCGACTTCCAGGTACACATATACGGTACCCTGGATCTTCGCCTCGCGGGCTTCCGGCGAGTAGACGGCCTGCACCTTGTGCGTCAGGACGGGTTCCGAGTATTGCGCGAGGGCGGCGAACCATGCGCACGAGAATAGACAGAGCAGCCTCGTCATCAGACTTCCGGTACCAGTATAGGCGTAGCAGCCTCTGGTAAAAGCCCGTTTTTGGGCGATTTGCCCAAAAACTGCGTGTAAGTCCTTTGTTTCTACTTGAATTTGGGCGATTTGCCCAAATTGCAGGTTGCACCACAGGCTGCTAGGCAAAAAACTATCGTCCTACCGAAAGCCGGTCCGCCAGAATCGGGGGCAGGTCGGCCTGGTGAATCTGCTTCTGGGCGCCTTCTATGTCGTACACATTCCGGCAGAAGGTCACTAACTGGGTATCGGAATCGTAGAGTACGCTGGCTGCACGGGGGTCGCCATCGCGCGGCTGTCCCACCGAACCGGGATTGATGAGATACGCGCAGGCCGGGTCGAGCGGGATCTCCTGAGTGTCGTTGCGCAACGGAGTACGTATCGTCTCGACGCGCGAGTGGTTCCAAATGAAGCCGCCTTGCACGTGGGTGTGGCCGAAGAAGACCAGGCGCCGCTCCAGGTATCCGAACGCCTCTGCCGCCTCGCCCTGTCCCAGCACGTATTCATCTTCGTCGTAGGGAGCTCCGTGGACCAGCTCGAACGTTTCCCCCAGCAGCGGACCTTTCGGCAGGGCGCGGATGTACTCCGCGTTCTCCATGGTGAGAGCGCGTTGTGTCCAGAGCGCGGCCTGGCGGGCCACCGGGTTGAACCACTCCAGGCCGTCGAGTCCGGTACACGACCGGTCGTGATTGCCGCGCACCACCAGCGTGCAATGGGCGCGCACCCATTCCGTCACCGGGTTGGGATCGGCCCCATAGCCCACCAGGTCGCCGCAGCAGAGCACCTGGTCGTACAGCCCCTCCGCGGCCCGCACCACGGCTTCCAAGGCATGCCAGTTGGCGTGAAGGTCGCTCAGAATTAAATAGCGCACGGAACCCCGGGGTTTATGCCTTTCTCAGTCTCACGACGGTAATTTCCGGTAGGGCGCCGATACGCGCCGGAATGCCAATGGTACCAATGCCGCGCGTTACATAGGCGGCCGCGTGCGCCGAGCGGTAGAGTCCGTGGACATAGGGCGTGAAGAACCGGGCTGGGTTGATCGATTGCTCCAGAATCTCGACGGTCACCTGTCCTCCATGCGTATGTCCCGCAAGCAGGAGATTATAACCTTGTCGCGCCGCCACCGGAAATACATCCGGATTGTGGGACAGCAGTACGTTCACCGCTCCCGGCATCAGCATCCCTTCGGCGCCCCGCAGATAGTACGCCTGCATCGCCTTCGATTGATAATCGACGCCGGCCAGGTTCAAGGTAGCGTCGCCGAAGCGGAGGGCCTTGGCTTCGCCGCGCAGAAATCGGATTCCGGCGCGCGCGGCGGCCGCCTGGGCATAGTCTTCGACGCCGGCGTAGTGTTCGTGATTCCCCATGCATCCGAAAATACCGGCATCGGCCTTGAGACGGGCCAGTTGGCGTATGCAGGCGTCCAGCGGGTCGCCATAGACGGAGATCATGTCGCCTGTGACCACGGCCAGGTTGGCATGCAATCCGTTGGAGGCGTCGATGACGCGCGCCAACTCCCGCTCGCTCAGAAAGGCGCTCAGGTGGATATCGCTGAGTTGCAGAATGCGCAGTCCGTTGAGAGAGGCGGGCAATTCCTCAATGGGTACATCCACCTCGCGAACGTGAAAATCGGTGCGCGCCACGAATCCGCCGGCCAGGACGGCGATCGGCGAGACCATCAGCAGATTGCTGGCGGTATTCAGGATGCGGCGCCGGCCCGGATCCATGCGGTGAGCGAATCGCTTGCGGATTTGCCGCACAACAAACGACACCGCCAGTGCCCAGGTGACCGTCACGAAATAGATCAGAGAGGCCGCACCGGCCACCGGAGAGGCGGAGCTGCGAAGCCGCAGATGGGACACGAAGTCCGAGAGGCTAAGCAGATAGCCGAACAATACCAGAACGTCGAAAGCGAAAATGGCGCCACTGGCTGCGATCAGTCTCCGGCCTGAGAACCGGCGCCGGGCACGTTCGAATAGGATGGCTGTGACACGCCACTGCACCAAGACCAGACACAGAAAGACGAGATTGCTCAACCGGATAATCGTTCTCCCAGACCCCAGCCCTACAACTCCATTGTAGTCGGGAGCGGACATTTTCTCGCCAGCCAGGCTCCCACTACGATTCCCAACGCCGCCACCACCGCCGTTTCGGCGCGCAGAACACCCGGTCCGAGCGATGCGGCCGGCCAGCCTGCGGACGACGCGAGACCGCGTTCCGAATCGGTCCAGCCGCCTTCGGGACCCACCATCAGAGCCACGTGGTCGGCGGCGGTGCCTTCCGACGGCAAGATCCCCAGAAACGGCGGGGCGACGCTCTCGTCCATGAAGTAGCGGTAGCCGGCCTCCACGGCCAGGCTTTGCTCGAAGCGAACAGCGGGCAGGATTTCGGGCAAGTGCGTCCGGCGCGACTGCTGGCTGGCTTCGCGGGCGACGCGCACCCATCGTTCCCGGCGCTTGGCCGAAGCCTCGAAGAGTCCCTTTTCGGAGCGTGCCGCGTCCACCGGAAGAATCTTCTCGACGCCGAGTTCCGTGGCCTTCTCGATCATCCACTCGAAGTGGTCGAACTTGACGAGCGCGGCGCAGAGGGTGATGCGCACGGGCGGAGGACTGGCTGCGATCGGCTCGATCAGCCGGAAGACCACGCGCTCGCCGTGGGCTTCCTCGACGCGGGCAAGGTAGGCGGACCGGTTATCGGAAACTTCGTAGAGCTGGCCTTCTTCGGCGCGCAGGACACGAGCCAGATGGCGGGCTTCTTCGCCGCGAAGCTCCGCGGTATCGCCGTGCACCACATCGACGAAGAATCTTCGGCGTGCCAAGAGACTATTGTAGTGGCCGCCCGCACACTACAATACGAACTGATGATCGCGTTACTCCGGGGAATCCTGATCGAGAAACATCCCAACCAGGCCATCGTGGAGGCCGGAGGCGTGGGGTACGACGTGGCCATTCCGGTGTCCACCTTCACGCGCTTGCCCGACGCGGGAACCGAAGTCCGGCTCCGCATCCACACGCACGTGCGCGAAGATGCTCTGTCGCTCTACGGATTTCTCACCCAGGATGAAAAGGCGCTGTTCGAGAAGCTGATCGGCGTCAGCGGGATCGGGCCCACCCTGGCGGTTAAGGTCCTGTCGGGACTGGCCGCGGTGGATCTCATCAACGCCATCCGGCGTGGGGAACTGGAGCGTCTGGTGCGCATCCCGGGCGTGGGCAAGAAGACCGCCGAACGCATGGTGCTGGAGCTTCGCGACAAGCTGCCACCGGCCTCCGGAGAGGAGCCGGCGGCGGCCGCTCCCGAAACGCTCTCGCTGGTGGAGCAGGACGTGCTTTCGGCGCTGCTCAATCTGGGCTGCGCGCGTCCGCATGCCGAAGCCGCGGTGCGCAAAGCCAAGGCGGCGGGCGCTTCCGCCGAATTCGAGCCGCTATTCCGGCGCGCGCTCGAACTGGTACGGTAAGCTGGTAATCACATGCCCGACCGGGGACTGATTTCCGGCGACCGGCAGCCGGACGAAGCGCAATTCGAAGCCGGTTTGCGGCCGCGCCGTCTGGCCGATTTTACCGGACAGGCCAAGCTCAAGGAGAACCTCTCCATCGCCATTGAAGCCGCCAAAATGCGCGGCGAGGCGATGGACCACGTGCTGCTCTACGGACCTCCCGGACTCGGCAAGACCACGCTCGCCTCCATCATCGCCGAGGAACTGGGCGTGGAATTCAGCGGCACGTCCGGCCCGGTGCTACAGAAGAAGCTCGATCTCACGGGAATCCTCAGCAACATCCGCGCCCGTCAGGTTTTTTTCATCGATGAAATTCACGGCCTGTTCAAGGACGTGGAAGAGATGCTGTACGCGGCCCTGGAAGATTTCCGGGTGGACATCCTGGTGGGCACGGGTCCGGGCGCGCGCACCGTGTCGCTGCCCATGCCGCGGTTCACGGCCATCGGGGCCACCACGCGGCAGGGCAAGGTCAGCGCGCCCTTGCGCGGACGCTTTGGGCTGGTGCTGCGGCTCGACCCGTACCACGTGGATGAGCTGAAAACCATCGTGCACCGGTCGGCGCGGCTGCTGCAGGTGGAGATTGAAGATCCCGCGGCTGAAGAGATCGCGCGGCGCTGCCGGGGAACGCCGCGCATCGCCAATCGGCTGCTGCGGCGTGTTCGCGATTACGCCCAGGTGCGCGCCGATGGCCGCATCACGCCTCCGGTGGCGCAGACCGCGCTCAATCTGCTGGACGTGGACCGCTACGGGCTGGACGAGATCGACCAGAAGATCATGATGACGGTCCTCGAAAAGTATCGCGGCGGGCCGGTGGGCGTGGGCACTATTGCCGCTTCCATTTCCGAGGAGCCGGAGACCATTGAGGAAGTGTATGAGCCATACCTGATCCAGCTCGGCTTCCTCAACCGTACGCCGCGCGGCCGCACTGCGACGGAACTTGCCTACGAATATTTCAAGGTGACGCGCAAGCGCAGCCTGGAGCAGCCGGGACTCTTTTGAAGACCGTCTATCTGAGCTTGGGATCGAACATCGGAGATCGCCAGGCTAAGTTGCAAGCGGCCGTCGATCAGCTTTCCTCCTGCGATCTGCGCGTTCTGCGGGTGTCGCCGATCTATGAGACCGAGCCCTTGGAGCTGACTGCGCAGCGCTGGTTCCTGAACCTGGTGGTGGAAGCGGAGACCAGCCTGTTTCCCATGCAATTGCTGGCTCGGGTCGGCCGCATCGAGCGCGAACTGGGACGGGTGCGCATCACGCCCAACGGTCCGCGGACCATCGACATCGACATCCTGCTGTACGGCCGAAGCGTGGTGCACACGGCCCGGCTGGAGATTCCGCATCCCCGCATGGCGCAGAGGCGTTTTGTGCTGGCGCCGCTGGCCGATCTGAATTCGGAGTTGCGGCACCCGGTAACGCGCAAAACGGTGAAGGAGATGCTGGACGCCGCCCCGCCACAGGTGGTGCGTTATGTGGGGCCGGCTGGCAGCCTGCGGTCGAGTGGCGCTCGGCCTTCTGACGTGCAAAGCCGGGGCTGAACGGCCCGGCCAGCTCAATGTTGTTACACTCGTCTCAACAGGCCGTGGATCCTCTACACACCGCCCTCAAGCGCTATTGGGGCTACGATTCGTTCCGTCCCATGCAGGAGCGCATCATCCAAAGTCTCATGGCGGGCCGCGACGTCGCCGTCATCATGCCCACGGGCGGCGGCAAATCGCTGTGCTACCAGTTGCCGGCGCTGGCCCTGGGACAGACCGTGGTGGTGATTTCTCCCCTCATCGCGCTCATGCAGGACCAGGTAGCCCAACTTGGCGATATGGGGATTCCAGCGTCCTTCCTCAACAGTGCACAACCGGCGGATGAGCAGCGTGCCCTCATGCGCGCGGCGCAGCAGGGCGCATTCCGCCTGCTGTATCTTTCGCCCGAACGCCTGGCCCGCGCCGATACGGTCGATTGGCTGCGAAAGGTCCCGGTGGCGTTTTTCGCCATCGACGAGGCTCATTGCATCTCTGAATGGGGACACGAGTTCCGCCCGGAATATCGCATGCTGAACACGCTCCGGCGCGATTTTCCGGACAAGCCCATCGCCGCGTTCACCGCCAGCGCCACCCGCCGCGTGCGGCACGACATCCTGGAACAGCTCAAACTCCGCGAGCCGGATAAATACATCGCCAGTTTTCACCGCGCCAATCTGCGGTACGTGACGCACCAGTGCGATAAGGATTCGCATCGCAAGCTGCTGTTGGCGGCCGTACGGTCGTACCCGGGGGAGAGCGTGATTGTCTACGCCCCCACCATCGCGCTGGTGGAAGAGACGGTGGACTATCTGGGCGACCGCAAGATCGCCGCGGTTCCGTATCACGGCCAGATGGAGACGGCCACGCGGCGGCGCAATCAGGAACGCTGGATGAACGACGAAGTGCGTGTGCTGGTAGGCACCATCGCGTTCGGCCTGGGGATCAACAAGCCGGCGGTGCGCGCGGTGATTCACACTTCGATGCCGAAATCCATCGAACAGTATTATCAGGAAGCGGGGCGCGCGGGACGCGACGGGCTGCCTTCGGACTGCGTCATGTTGTGGCAGCCGAAGGACGCGGGCCTGCTGGCGTTTTTCATCAATCAGCTGAAGGACCGGGACGAGAAGGAACGCGCGTGGCAGCGGTATCACTCCGTGAAGGGCTTCGTGGAGAGCGGCCGCTGCCGCCACTTGCAGATCTGTACGCATTTCGGACAGACGCCCAAGTGGGAGCGATGCGACATGTGCGACGTCTGCGGAAATGAGCCGGACTGGTTGAAAATTCCGATCGAGCCCGCCGCCGGGAAAAAGAAACGAGCGAAACGGATATTGGAGCCGGCGGAGCCGGTTCGGCTTGAGCCGCCGCTGCCGTCGCCGCCGTCGCACAAGCCCGCCGCGACCACCCTCACACCCGGCTTGGACCGCGATCTCTTCGAGTTTCTCCGGCAGTGGCGTCAGCGTACGGCCCAGCGGGCAGCGGTTCCGGCATATATCGTCCTCAGCGACGCGTCGCTGGTGGATCTGTGCCGCAAGAAGCCTTCGAATCTGCGGGAGTTGCTCGGGGTCAGCGGCTTCGGCGAACGGAAGGCCGAACTCTACGGGAGCGAGATCTTCGCCGCCTTCGAAGCGTTTCGCAATGGATCTCGAGCCGTGGCACGGGAAGCGGCGCAAGCGTCCCCGGCCGAGGAAACCATTCGGCTCTTGGCCGAGGGCAAATCGTTCGAAGAGATCGCACAGATTCGCGGCCGCCAAGTAGGGACGGTGGTCAATATGGTGGCCGATCTGGTGGAGAAAGCCCGCCTGGACTATTCCATGGAATGGGTCGGAGACCAGAATCACCGCGCAATCGCGGAAGTGGTCGGGCGTCTGGGAGCGCAATGGCTGAAGCCCTTGCGGGAGGCGCTGCCCGCGGAGATCACGTACGAGCAGATCCGGTTGGTAGTCGCCTGGGCGCGGCGGGAAGAGTCCAAGGAAGTCTTGAAATGAAGACCGCGCGCCCACGGCAAAACCCGTGAACTTCCGCTCGACCAGGTGTGGCCATGCTTCACGCGTTTCGGTCGCGGAGCGTTCATTCGAAAGTGCGGATAAGGTGGCACTCGGACTGGTGGAACTGCACCTTCCTTTGCATTGGTCGGTAGAGGTGGACGGGTTATACCGAACGCTGCACTTCACTACCGCCGGCGTGGAACCCAATGGAACGCTCAACAGCGTCTCGCCATCGCCAATAGTCACCTGGGAGTTCCCGGTGTTGGTAAAGTATCGATTCCAATTTCCGAAAGTGAAGCCCTTCGTCGAAGCGGGACCCTCCTTTCGCACCGCGGGAAATCTGAACGGCACGGAGCCTTCGCATCGCGGAGTCACCGGCGGTTTCGGCGTGGAGATGCACTCGCACGGCCTGGCCATTGCGCCCGTTTTGCGCTACACACACTGGGCGGGGATGGTCTGTCGGCTATTTCGAAGTCCAACGCGGACCAAATCGAATTGCTGGTCGCAGTGAGCGCCACGCCGCAATCGGAATTGCGCCCTCTGGGACGCCACTTCTCCGTGGGAGCCTTGGCGGGCGTGGCTTTGACCGATGGCGTCCAAAACCAGGCCTTTGGTTTCGCGGGCTTCAGCAGCGTCACTTCCCCGGGTCCCAAGAGCATGCTCGCCGGCCCTGCAGTGGAACTGCGCTTACCCAGGCGATAGTCCGTCGAAGCGGACGCCATCTAGCATCCGCTTCGGTCCGAAACGGTGGACACCTTTAACGGAATGAGGGGTAGCACAAGCCCGGGCAGCACGGCCACATGGGAGTTTCCGGTCCTGGCGAAGTACCGGTTCCGGATGCGCCTGGTGGAACCGTTCGTCGAAGCTGGGCCATCGTTTCGACTTCCTCCCGGCGGGCCTTTTTCGAACCATGGCGTCACTGCCGGAGCGGGCCTGGAGGGTCATTTGCGCGGACTGAAGATTGCGCCCACGCTTCGGTACACGCACTGGGCGGCCGACCCAACTCCGGGAGAGTCCGGGACAATCCAGGATCAGGTCGAGTTGCTGGCGGAGTTCTACTTTTGACGACGATTAGCCCTCAAATGAACAGTTCTTCGTCCTGCGTCGCTTCGTCGACCTGGGGGCGGCGCGGACGGTGGACGATGGTGGCAACGGCGGCGGAAATGCCGGCGGCAAGGCCGTTGACCTCGCGAACGGGGGTCATGACCGCGCGCCTCACCACATCGCCAACCTGTTCCACTTGGCCGACGGTGTTTTCCACGGTGCGGTCGATTTGCTCCAGGCGGGTCTGGGCGCGCTGGCTGGCGTCGCCCAGGAAGCCGCCGATCTTTTCCACCTGCTCGCGTCCCGACTTGGCGATGCCGACAATCTGTTCGGAGAGTTGCAAAATACGCGGACGGTTCTCGGCCACCATCCGATTGGCGTTGTCCACAAATAAGCCGACCTGTTGCACCACCGGTCCGATGCGCTCAACTACGGGCCCGGCCTTTTCCACGGCGGGAACGATCTTATCGATGGCCGGGCCAATCCTCTCCACCACGGGGCCGATTTTTTCCAGAACCGGCCCGGCTTTCTCGATAAATGGGCCGACCTTCTCGATAGCCGGGCCGACCTTTTGAATGACGACTTCCACGCTGTCCAGCATGGGACCGATGCGCTCCAAGACGGGTTGCGCATGTTCCATCAACGGCAAAGCCTTCCGCTGTACCCCGCGGATCGCACGGTACAAAGCAATCGCCACGCCGGCTAGCACGATAGTGGACAGACAGGCTAACCCCACGCCTACCGTCACTACGATGCGAAACATTTCCTCCGTCATGAGAGTGCCTTCGGAACAGCCCGGCTTATCGGACGGTGTTTTCCGCCGAGGCTTGGCCCACTACGTCCCGATATGCCTGGCGGCCGGCTTCCACGGCATCGGCCAGGGTGTCTTTTTGGCGGCCAATGGCTTCTTTGCCTTTGTCCACCCATTCCGACGCGGTCTGCTTGAGATCGTCACCGCGCTGCTTCAAATAATCCGTGCCCTCGCCGGCTTTGTCTTTGATCAGTTGGCGGGTTTCCTTCCCCGCTTTCGGCGCGAATAACATTCCGATTCCGACGCCTACACCAAGCCCCAGCAAGAAACTGGAAAGCCCTTTTCGATCCATGTATCCTCCTCTTCGGCGGTCAATAGCCAATTTCAGTATATACTCCGCATAGGGAAACGGCGTATGCAAGAACGCAAGCCGCGGCGGCTGGATTCGACCGGTTTGTGGGCCTTCGCACTAAAGTTACTGACAGGCCGAGCCTATTCGATCGGCGAGTTGCGCGAGAAGCTCAATCGGCGCGCCGAAACGCCAGGCGACATCGATGAGATGCTGACGCGCCTCAAAGAACATGGTTATCTCAACGACCAGCGATTTGCCGAAGGGTATGCCGCTGCGCGACTGGCAAACGAAAAGCTGGGCGGGTCGCGGGTGGTGCGCGATTTGCGGCGCCGCCGAGTGGCGCCCGCGCTGGCGGAGGATACCGTCCGCGAGGTGTATCGCGATGTGGATGAGACGGCGCTGATTGAGGATTGGATCCGGCGCAAATACCGGCTGGCCTCGCGCGACGCGCTGTTCCGGGAAGATAAGGATATGGCGGCGGCCTATCGAAGACTGGTGCGCGCGGGGTTCCGGACCGCGGATATTCTGCGCTCCTTGAAGCGCTTCGCCCTGAATCCCGAGCTGTTGGACGCGTTTGAACCGCCCGAGCAAGAAGGAGACGAGTAGGGTCAGCCCGCGGCGGCTTTGCGGCGCAGAATGTACAGACCTGGCAATCCCCATACCAGCACCTGGACGTAGCTCAAGACTTGGGCGGCAAGAATATAGGCCAGCGCTCCGTCGCGCGAAATCCCGAAGGGCGTCAACACAGTGACGGCGACGAACTGGTACACGCCCACATAGCCCGGAGTGGATGGCAGCGCGCTTCCCAGACCCATGGCGGTAAGCAGGAGCATGGCCACCGGAAACGAAACGTGGAGACCGAACCCGCGGGCGCCCACCATGGTGGCCACCGCATCGGTTACCCAGATGACCACGGTGAGCGCGGCGAATCCGGCTAACCGGCCCCAATTGTGGAAGGCGCGCATTCCCAGAAGGATCTGTTCGACCAGCCCCAGAACACGGGTGCGAATCGCAACGGGCATCGGGATGCGCTTCAGGAGGGATTCCAGCAGGCCGCCGGTATGCGGCAGAATGACCACGAACAGCGCCCCGGCTCCAGCGGCGATGGCCATGCCCCCGGACAGATCCTGCATCCAGGCCGGCTTGGCCTTTACACCCAACAGCACGATGGAACTCCACAGCACCAGAGCGATCACGTCCATCATCCGCTCGCTCAGGGCGGTGGTGAGGACGTAGGTCTTGCTGAGACCGGACTGCCCGCTGATGAGCACGCTGCGGATCACTTCACCCGCGCGGGCGGGCAGAAAGCTATTTCCCAGATAACCGGCCATATTGGCCCAAAAAACCGTGGCCACGCGGAAGTTCCCCTCGGCGTTAAGCAGCACGCGCCAACGCACCGACCGCAGGAAGAACGATCCCGATGTGAGCAGGCTCGCCGCCGCGATGTATCGCAAATCGGCGTGCGTCACGATGTTCCAGACGCGCGTCCACTCGATGCCGCGCAAGGCGTAGTACAAGAGGACGGCGGAGACCGCCAGAGAGACGGTCCAGTACAGCAGGCGCCGAACGGCGGCACGATTCACTTGAGGGGCACCGGTTCCAGGGCCTTGGGGAGGCCGGGCGGGTGTTCGAAATTGATGCGCTCGCGTTCCACCACCAGCGGGCGCCTCATCACCTGGGTGTGAATCGACCCGATATACTCGCCGAGAATGCCCACCGAAATCAACTGGATGGAGCTGAAGAAGAAGATGCCGATGACCAGTGGCGCGATGCCCACCGAGAACCGGTTCCAATAGAGCAGCTTATAAACCAGATACGCCATCCCCACCACGATGCATCCGAAGGCGCACGCAAAGCCGGAGAGCGTGACTGCCCTCAGCGGTACTTTCGACAGGTTGGTAATGCCCAACATGGCAAGGTCGTACAGAGTGTAGAAGTTGTTCTTGCTCTTGCCGCGCTTGCGGGCGGGCTGGTCATAGTAGAGCTCCTGGTGAGGCAGCCCGATCTCGGCGATCAGACCGCGGAAATACGGGTACGGATCGTCGATCGACTTGATAATCTCCACCACCTGGCGGTCGTAAAGCCCGAAGCCGGTGAAATTCTCGAAGGTCTCGATGGAAGAAAGCCTCCGGACCGTTCCGTAATAGAATTTGCGGATCCGGAACATCAGTGGATTCTCGCCGCTGCTCTGTTTGATGGCCAGAACCATGGAGACGCCCTTCTCCCACGCCCGGATCATCTCGGGGAGCATCTCCGGCGGATCCTTGAGATTCGCGGCGACGCAGATCACGGCATCGCCCGCCGCCTGATACAGGGCGTGGATGGGCGAGCGGACATGGCCGAAATTGCGTGCGTTGACGATCAACTTCACGTTGGGGTCTTCGGAGGCGATCGCCTTCAGGATCGGAACTGTGCGGTCGGTGGAGGCGTTATCGATGAAGATGTGCTCGTAGAGATACGGCCCAGCCGCGGTCATGGCGGCTCGTACGCGCTCGTAGAGTTCGCGCACGTTGCCTTCTTCGTTACGCGCGCCGGTAACGATGCTGATAGTCTTCACGGCTCGGTCTCCATCACGCGCTCTTCTATTTTCATGCAGAGGTAGTGATACAGGCAGAGATGCGCCTGCTGAACCAGGGGAGTGCGGCATGAGGGCACGGCGAGCAGATGGTCGGCGAGCGGGGCCAGAACGGCGCCGTTTTCTCCGGTGAGGGCCACGGTCCGCATCTTCATGGAGCGGGCCTGCCGGAAGGCCGCCGCCACATTGGGAGAAGTACCCGAAGTGCTGATGCCGATCAGGACAGCGCCTTCTTCCCCGTAGGCTTCCACCTGGCGGGAGAAGACGGTCTCAAAGCTGGCGTCGTTACTCCAGGCGGTGAGCACGGACGGATTGCTGCTGAGACAATAGGCCTTCAGCGCCCGCCGCTCGCGCAAGAACTTCCCCACCAGCTCGCCCGTGATATGCATGGCGTCGGCTGCCGACCCGCCGTTGCCGCAAACCAGCAGTGGCTTGCCGTGCCGCAACGCGTTGACTATGGCGTCGACGGCCGCGTCCATCCGAGCCTGCGGGACGGCGTCGAGAGTCGCACGAATTATGCCGGCCGATTCGGCAAGGTAGGCTTCCAAAGTCACAATTCAGCTTCCGGCGGTGGGTGGGGCGCTGTCAAGCTTCCCATGGGCGGGCCTGGGAGCAACTAAGGTTAGTGGCTCCTGAGGTTGACCGCAGTGATTTACCATTGTAGTTGTACCAAAGGTGTACCAATGAGAAGCCTCGAACCGTGGCGCCGATTCCTCCCAGGCTTGCCGCCGGTATCGACCAAATTGCGGGGCCTGGCAAGCGGACAGCGTTCGTTGTGGACGTGCTGGAGCGGGACATCCGGCGACGGGAACAACTGGAGGCGTTGCGTGACGCCGTCAGATCCTGGAAAGACGACGACCATCCCGAGTTGGCCAACGGTTCGGAGGCTAGGTCCGGCGCATGCGCCAGGAATCGGAGAAGCGCTTCGAGAAGATTCAGAAGCGGCAGGCCTAAGCGCTTCTTACGGAGCTTGAGGTTCCACCCAACCACGTTCGAGATAGCCATATACGCGGGCGGCCTGCGGAGCGTCTGGCGATCGGAAATCGCCCGGTGCTGGTTCCCGCCAACCGCAAGGACTTCCCGATTCCGGGAGTTGTCGATTCACCCTGTGGCCGGGTAAGAGGGAACCGCTGCCGCGTTTACGTTTGGTATAGCAGAACCAGCCGGTTGGAAAGACCCAGACCGTGCCGCACCTGCTCTTGGATTTCCGTCTGAAAACTCCGCGAGGAAATCATTATCGGTTCCTGGCGGTCGCGCAACTCGGCGGGTCGCACCACCGGCACGCCGCGTAGTTCCTGCTGTTGGTATTTCGGATTAGAGTCGACAAATAACGCGACCCGGGCCGAATCCAATCCGCCGTTGGCCAGCAGCCGCAACGTATGCGCTCCGACACCCCACACGATGAGGCGCTCTCCGGGGCCCAAGGCTTGCGCAATCAGGGCCCGGATGCGCCGGTCCTCCGCCTGGCATCCTTCGATGTAGGCCGCGAGCCCGCTCTCGGTGATAGTGTCGCGCTCGATCGGCTCTGGACTGCCGGTTTTCTCGAAGACGCCGAATACGCAAGGGCAGGTCACCTCGTGGAGGGCCCGCACGGTGTGACCCGTTTCGATGGTCCGAAAACCGCGGGCTTGCATCAGGTTGGAGAGTGAAATCCGCGAAAAGAAGTTAATGTGCTCCACGCTGAACTCCTGGAAAGGAGCATCCACCATGGGCTGGTACCGGCTGGCATCGGGCACCTCCAGGTAGACCCGTCCGTTCGGAGCGAGCAGCTCGTGAAAGCGCCCCACGGTGCCGTCCAGGTCGTGGATATGTTCCATCACGCCGGTGAGGATCAGGAAATCGTACGGCTCTTCCGGCCGCGGAACCGTGAAAACCGTTCCCGTGACACTGGCGATGCCGTGGATTTCATGCGCCGCGCGCGTGCACGCAAATGAAGGATCCGATCCCACCAGGCTGTGGAAGCCGCGGTCCCGCAAAGCCTTCAACAGACCTCCGGATGCGCAGCCGATCTCAAATACTCGCGATTCGGGGCCTGGGATGAACCTTTCGATCAGTTCGGCGATCTCCCGGAATCGGGTTTCCACAGTGACAGGAGCCGGCCGGCCCTGTCCCCCGTCATCGTACTTCGAAAGGTCCCGGTAATAGTCGTCGAAGACCGCCTGTGGAGGCACATCGTCCGCAAAGCCGGCGCCGCAATCGCGGCAGATTACCACGTCATAGCCGTCCAGCAGGCGCACGCCGGAAAGCTGCTCGAACCGTTGCCGATAGAGGAGCTTCACCTGGAGGCCGCGACAGACCGGGCAGGGCCTCGCCGGAAAGCGTTTGCGTTCCTGGCTCACTGGCTCAGCGCCTCTGGACGCAACCGTGCAGCCGGAATGGCATAGCAAACCAGGTCCCAGACCTCCACCAGGTGAGGCCGCAGAAAGAAACGGTAATTCGGGTTCAGCGCGTGGATCAACTGCGGGATGCTCCACACATGGTCCTGCCGGTGGTAACTGCAGATCGCCAGCACCGGGGAATGTTCCGCAATCAGCCGGCCAGCTCCCGCCAAGGCATCCGGCTCCGAGCCCTCGATGTCCATCTTGATATAGGTGGGGATGACGCCCTTAAGCGCGTCGTCCAGTTTGACGCAATCCACCTGCAGATCGCCCGAACCCACCGATGCCGCCGGCGTGCCATCCGCGGAAAAAGAAACCGCGCCGTTCTCATCCCCCGTCGCGGCGCGGCGCATCACAATCGATTCCCGGCGCGGCAGAGTGGCGACCAGTCGCTCCATCTTGGCAAAACTCGCGGGGTCGGGTTCGAATGCGAATACCTGGCCGAAGCCGGGCTGCGGCTGCTCCACAAAGCTGCGGATGGTGTCTCCATCATAAGCGCCGCAATCCACAAAGACCTCGCCCGGAATCAGTGTGCACAGATCGCTTGGAAAGTAGATGGGGTGTTGCACCGGATCGGCCAGGCCGTCGAAGTCGAAAAAGAGCCGCCAACGAATCTGCGACAGGTACTCGTTCCGGGACGCCTCGTCTGCCCAGAGATCGGCCGCTTCCAAAACGGCCTGGGCCTGTTCGTGCACCTGGTGCGCCGGGGCGGCGGCGTAGTGCGGCAGGAACACTTCGGGGTACTTCCAGAACAGCGGCCCGAAGGTCGATACGTGGGCACATCCCAGGTCCCGTAGGGAACGCAACCGGTCGCGCATCCGGTCCCATCCTTCGCCGCACCAGATGGTCACCACGAACACCGCCGACTTGCCGTACCGCGCCGCTGCCTCCTGCGGAGACAGCACTGGAATGCCCTGCATCGATTTGCCCCACAATGCCTGGTTATTGTCGGCGAAGGCCAGAGGCTCGATGCCGAGCGTCCGCAGACCGGCCAGCGTCTTGCGGCCGATGCCGCCCGCGCCGAACAACACCGGCGAGCGCGCGAACGGCCCGGCTAAACGGTCGAATTCGCTTCGTTCGCGTTCCCGCGCTCCGGCAGCGCCTTCCTGCAGCAATTCTTCAATCTGTTGGTGTAGAGCCGGTACGGCTATGGTCATATCCCCTCCGTTTACGCGTCGAAATGCAGTTTGCCCGGATCGATGCTTGGTTTTCGGTCTTCATACCAGTGGTACAAGCTCCGGATCGATTCGTCCATGTCGCGGAACCGGAACGGCATCTCCGCCAACAGGCGACGGTTATCGCCGCTATATTCCGCTCCCAGCCCCGATTCCTTCACTTTCACCGGAAGATCCTTCCCCGACGCCCGCACCACCTTGTCCGCCAGGGTCACCAAGTCAAGCGGGCGGCCGGAACAGACGTTGTAGGCGCGGCGCCGCGGCTGAGCCTGCAGAAACCAGTCCACCACGGGCGCCAGATCGGCCACGTCCATGTAGTCGAAGGTGCAATTGCGCCGGACCGTCACCGGCAGATCCCACACCGCGCGGCAGCAGGCGTTCGAAAGGAAGCGGACTTCAAAATCCTCATGAGGTCCGAACACCGCAAACAGGCGCAGCTCAAAGAACTTTTCCCAGCCCGCGATCAGGCGCGCGCAGATGTACTTGGACAGGCCGTAGTCGTCGACCGGAACGTGCCGGTCGAAGCCGTCCTCGCCCATCCGGCTCACCGGACCGCGGCGGTCGTAGACTGCTCCCGAGCTCAAAAATACCAGCCGGCCGAACTCGTCCTGGCAGCGGGCCAGGTTGAGGAATATGCGGCAATTGCGATGCAGCAGATCCGGAGGAGCGCCCAGCCGGCGATTGGCGTGCGCCCCGGCGGCATGCACCACGGCGTCAAAACGGCCCGACGCCAGATAGCTCCGCACGGCGTCTTCATCCATCAAATCGAGCTCGCTGCTTGCGGGCGCTTCCACCTGATGATGCAGACGCAGATCCGCCGCCAGGTGGCTCCCCAGGAACCCGCTGCCGCCGGTGACCAGGATCTTCACCAGCAACTCCTCCCGCCATCAATGACCAGGTTTGAGCCCGTCATGTACGAAGACGCGTCCGAACACAGGAACAAAACCGCGCCCTGATATTCACTGATCCCGGCCATGCGTCCCATTGGGATGAGCTGGCCCAGTCTGGCGACGAACTCGTCCGGCTGTCCGTTGGCGACTCCCCCTGGGGAAATGGCATTGACGCGCACGCCTTGGCCGGCCCAATAGGTAGCCAGATACCGTGTCAGGCCGATCAGAGCCGTTTTCACCACGGAGTAAGTCACCGGCTTCACGGGTTGCAGATGGTCGGGAACACCGGGCTGGCGATAGATGCGCTGATCCGGCGCGATCAATGCCAGGTCCGACGCCACGTTCAGAATCACGCCGCCGCCGCGCCGCGCCATCTCGCTGCCGAAAACCTGGCAGCAGAGATATGATCCGGTGAGGCCCACGGCCAGGTCGGCGTCCCATTGTTCCCGAGGGAAATTCTCGAAGCGCGAGAAATTCACGTCGGGGCGGTTTTCCATTTTCGGATTGTTGGCCGCGTTATTGATCAGGATGTCCACCCGGCCGAAGCGCTCCAGAATTTCCGCCAGTCGCGAGGCCAAATCCACGGCATCGGTGATATCCGCGCCGAAGCCCCATGCCGCAACCCCGTATTCCGCCGATAATTCTTCGGCCTTCCGGCAGGCCCGTGCCCCAGCCAGATCGACCAGCACCGGGATACCGCCGGCCCGAGCGACGGCTCGGGCGTGCTGTTCGCCGAGCAGACCCGCGCCCCCGGTGATCACGGCGACGCGGTCCGTGAGATCGAAGAGCGGCTCGCATCCGCGGGTGCTAGCAACGGCTTGTGGCATACTCGTCCGCCGTGACCTCCACCACACCGCGGGTGGCCATCGATTGCTTGGCCGCCAGCGCCATGCGCAAGCTCCAGATACCATCGCGAAGATCCACTATGGGCTTGCTGCGCGTCGAAACGCAGCTCAGAAAGTGGCCGATTTCGTCGAGAAACAACTGGTTGCGGTCGTAACCGTCAAAGGACTGCGTAGCGGCAATCCGGCCATCGGCATCGTAGTGCGTGAACGTGAGGGCGCGCAGATCCATCACGGCTTTTCCGTGGTCGCCGATCACCTCACAGCCACGGCTTGCAGGCCGTTGCAAATAGTCCTGATGCAGATGAACCGCCACCGGCCGCCCGTCCACTCGATGCTCCATCAGCGTGCTGGCGACGTCTTCGACGTCTACTTCGAGACGGCTGCGATGGCCGCCTAGCGCGTATACCGTGCGCGCAGGTCCGAACAGCGCATACAGATAGTCGAACTCGTGAATTTGGGACAGCACCACTCCACCGCCCAAGTCGGAGCGGGCTGCATACGACTCCCGGTAGTCCTCATAAGTGTGCCAGCCGGGCAGGTACTCGCCGACAGTTGCCCGCACCGCCAGAATCCGGCCGAGTTCTCCCGACGTCACCACCTTCTGCAGCAACCGGAAGCAAGGGTGAAACCGCAGTTGAAAGCCCACCATCGCAACGCGGCGCAGCTTCTCGGCTTCGTCCGCCAGTACCTCCACGCTGTCCAGGCGATCGGCCAGCGGCTTCTCCAGGAACACGTCGCAACCGGCCCGCACACAGGCCAGCGCGGTGGTGACATGCAGGCTGCTGGGGTTGGTTATGAACGCCATGTCCGGCTTCTCCGCCAGCGCGGAATGCAACTCTCCGAAAGAGCGGATGCCGTATTCCCGTTCCACGTCGCGTGAGGTATCGATACCGAGGGCCGGCGTCACTACACGAAAGAGACCGCGGACACGCCACGCGAGCAGCTCCACGGTGTCGCCTAGCAAAGCCCGCAGGTTGCGGGCATGCCGTTGGCCGATTCCGCCTAATCCGGCGATGAGGATCTTCAAAACCAGCTCCCGGCCGCCACCGGAAAGGCGGCTTCCAACTGCCCCATCACCCACTCCCGATTCTGGCGCGCCCAGGCGATTTCGTTGCCCGGAAGCTCCCTCGCTACTTGCAGCACGAAGTCGCCGGCATACTCGGTCGCTGCCAGCTCCGTAAATAGAGCGGGAAGATCGGCATTCCCGGTTCCCAGCGGCACCGTCCCGCCGCCGCGAATCCGGTCCTTGATGTGCACGCTGCCGATGCGGTTGCCGTAAGCTGCCAACTCCTGGCGCACGTCGTAGCCCAGCGAAGCGCTGTTGCCGGAATCGTAGTTCGCCTTGAGCATGGAGTGCGGAACCTCGTCCAGCAGTGCGGCAAATGCGGCCGGGTCAAGCGACGTTTCCAGGTGGATCTCCACGCCCGTGGCCTTGGCCCGCGCGACGACACGCCGCAGCATCCCCGTCACCCGCGCCTGCCGCGCCGCAGTGTCCATGCGAGAGGCATCCACGAACGGCAGCACCACGCGTTCGATTCCCGCCAGGCTACACCGGGTCAGCAGCCATTCCAGGTGCGCTTCCAACTCGGCAAACTCCTCTGGAGGCGCTTTCACAAAGGGCCGATCCATGAAGTAGTCGGCGCACAGCGAGACCACCTGCACTCCATGATCCTCGCTCAGCGAGCGCATTTCCGCCACTCCGGCATCGGTGGCCAGAGGGTTCCCCTCGGCCCCATACAGGTCGTAGATCCATTCGATCGCGTCCAGTCCCGCCGCCCGCGCCGACGCGAATTCCGTCCGCCAATCGTTCCGCGGAAAGCACTGGAAACGGTCCTCTTCGGGAGACAACAACCGGCCTTGCATGATGGCGATTCGCATCAAGTCAATACCTCCTGGGCCGATGGCGCCATATTGGCGGCGAACTCCTCGCGATCGAGGAAAGGCCACAAATCCTCCAACGGCTTCGAGACAAACGATCCGTCCGGCATTTGCACCGATGCCAGCCGCGGCATTCGCGCTTCATCGGGAATCATCAGGACGTCGCAGACCACCGGTCCCGGCCGGCTGAGCACCCGGCGGATCTCTGCCCTCAGGTCGTCCTGGCTGGCGATCCGGTCGGACGCCACGCCGTACGCTTCGGCCACCTTGCGAATGTCGGGCAACGACTGCCCGGTCGCGCTGTCGCAGCCGATCGAAGCTTCGCCAAAGAAGCTCTTCTGCGACGCGCGAATCGACGCGTAGCCGTTGTTGTTGAGTACGAAAAACTTGATCGGCAGGTTCAGGCGCGCCACCGTTTCCAGCTCCTGAATGTTGAACTGGAAGCCGCCGTCGCCATCCACGCAAACCACCGGATGACGTCCCCGCGCCATACAGGCGCCGATGGAGGCGGCGATCCCAAACCCCATCGCGCCTAGAGCCGTGGTGTGCAACACGCGCTGTCCCTGCTTCACCCGGTACGCGAGCATCACCAGCTCGATGCCGCTTCCCGAGCTGCCGGACACGTAAATCGCATCGTTGGCCAATTCATCGGAAAGCACCTCCGCCAGGCGATAGCAGCTCACGCGACCCGGCTGACGATGTTCGTCCAGCACCAGAGGGTATTGCCGCTTCCACCCGGCGCACCGGTTCTTCCACGCCGACCGATCGCGCCTCGCGATAGATCCGCGCTGCCAAAGCATCTCTTTCAGGAATTCTCCGGCGTCGGCGCAAATCCGGCTGTCGATGGCGTCGCCCATTTTGTTCAGTTCGGCGGAGTCCACGTCCACCATCACTTTGTGCGCCTCTTGAGCGAACCGATCGGGCGCGAAGCCGGTCACGACGCGGTCGAGCCGCGCCCCCACCGACAGCAGAAAATCGCTGTTCTGGACCGTGAAATTGGCGCCTCGCGGGGCCACCGCGCCAGGCCGTCCGGCAAACAACGGGTGATCGTCTCCGATCGCGTCAATGGCGAGCCAGGTAGTCGCTACAGGGATGTCGAGCGTGTCCACCAATTGACGGAACTCGCTCTCGGCTCCCGCCAGGCGGATGCCGTTGCCCGCCAGGAAAACCGGACGTTCGGCCCGGTTCAGCTGCGCGATGGTGTCCGACACCCTCTGCGCCAGGGCTTCATCGCGTACGGCCGGCGGGGGTTCGAAACCGGCCAGGCGGGTCTCATCGATCGGGCTTGCTTGCACGTCCAACGGGATATCGATCCACACCGGTCCCGGCCTTCCGCTGCGCGCCAGGTAGATGGCCTTTTCCAAGTGGTAGCGGATGGTGTCCGGATCGACCACTGTCACCGCGTACTTCGTGAGCGACCACACGATCGAAATGATGTCGACTTCCTGGACGCCGACTTGCCGCACTCCGAGCGGTGTGCCGTCCGCGGTGAACATGCGGTCGGGCCGCTTCACCTGCCCGGAGAGGAACAGCACCGCAGTGGAATCGAGCCACGCCCCCGCCAAGCCGGTCACCGCATTGGTGCCCCCCGGTCCGGTGGTGACCAGAGCGACCCCCAGATGGTTTGTGGCCTTAGAGTAATTCTCGGCCGCAATCGCGCTGGCCTGCTCGTGCAGGTTGCACACGAACTCCAGGTCCTTCCGCCGCGCCAGCGACTCGTTTAAGTGCATCGCGCCGCCGCCCGGGACCAGAAAGACATGCTTCACGCCCAGGCCGGCGACAAACTGCATCACGTAATCGGAAAGTTTCATAATATCTATGCGGATTTGGGCTGAATGCGGGGGAGTTGGCCGGCCAGAACCAAGTCCACCAGTTCACGGACAGCGCCGTTGCCGCCGGCGGCCAGCGTGACGATATCGGCGTGGGAGCGGGCCGCGGGGCGCGCATCGGCCGGCGCTGCCGCCAGTCCTGCCAGCTTCATGGCGGCGAGATCGTTGACGTCGTCTCCCATGAAACAGATTTCGGAAAGGTCGAAGCCCTGCCGTTCGGCGAAGGCGCGCAACGCGGCGGCCTTATCCTTGCACCCTTTGGTAATGTCTGTCAGATGAAGCTTGGCGGCGAAGCGATCCACCAGCGGACTGTCCTCGCCCGAGATGAGCGTGACCGCCAACCCTGCTTTGCGGGCCAGCGAGACGCCCATGATATCGGCGAACGAGAAGCGCTTCCATTCGGCGCCGTCCGGCCCCCACCACACGCTTCCATCGGTGAGAACGCCGTCCACGTCAAGCGCGATGGCTTTGAGCGTGCGCATTTCAGGCGGCGGCTCCCACGCGGCGGAGTTTCTTGATGATGGACTGTTCCCGTTCCACCACGCGCTTCACCCCGTCGCCGAGCGACTGCTCGACGATGCGAACGTAGCTGACGATCTTGGTGATCCCGTTCGGTTCGAGCGATGCGGCCTGGTCCGATCCCCACATCGCGCGGTCGAGCGTGATGTGCCGCTCGATGCAACAGCCGCCCAAGGCAACCGCGGCGATGGTCGAGGGCAGCCCCGTCTCATGGCCCGAGTATCCCACCGGAACTCCGTAGCGCTGGCGCATGGAAGTGATGGCTTTGAGGTTCAGTTCGGGATAATGGGCCGGATAGACGCTGCATGCGTGAAGCAGGATCAGATCTTCGCGGCCCAGCACTTCCACGGCATGATCGATCTCTTCGATGGTGCTCATGCCGGTGGAGAGAATGACGGGCTTCCCTTTGGAACGGGTATGGCGCAGCAGGTTGTCGTCGGTCAGCGAAGCCGAAGCCACCTTGAAGCAGGGCGGGTCGAACTGGTCGATAAAGTCGACGGATCGTTCGTCCCAGCAGGAGGCGAACCAGGGCATCTTGACTTCACGGCAGTACCGGTCGATCAGACGATACTCGTCGTGGCCAAATTCCAGCCCTCGCTTCAGATCGGCGTTGGTGGCGCCGAATGGGCTTTCCCGCGGCTTTTGCAGCTCTTCGGGGGTATAGACCACCTCGACGGTGCGCTTCTGAAACTTCACCGCATCGCAACCGGCTGCCACGGCCACGCTGATCAGGCGGCGGGCCAGATCGATATCGCCATTATGGTTGATGCCGATTTCGGCGATGATGAAGCAAGGGAAGCCGTCGCCCACCAGCCGCTTGCCGATGGGTACGGCGCAGGCCTTGTCATTGTTCTTCACGGTATGCATTTCAAACCCCCGCCCGCACCGCCCGTGACGTCAGGCTGTGCAGGCTATCCAACATGTAATCCAGAATTTCCGGGCCGATCCCGGGGTATAGTCCGATCCAAAACACGCGGTCCGTTACAAAGTCGGTGTTGCGCAAGGAACCCACCACGCGGTATCGGCTGTCGCGGTAGGCCGGCTGGCGAATCAGGTTGCCTCCAAACAGGAGGCGGGTCGCGATCTTGCGCTCCTCAAGCCAGGCGGTCGCCTGGTTGCGCGTGAATGGCGCGCCGGGCCGAACGGCGATCGGGAAACCGAACCAGCTCGGCTCGGAGCCCTCGGTTGGCTCCGGCAGAATCAGGAATTCCTCGAGCCCGCCCAAGCCATTGCGCAACACCTGGAAGTTGCGGCGGCGCGCGGCGATGAACCCGTCGAGCTTCTGTAGTTGGGCGACACCGACGGCGGCTTGCATGTCGGTCATCTTGAGGTTGTAGCCGATATGCGAATACGTGTACTTGTGGTCGTAGCCGCACGGCAGGTCGCCAAGCTGCCAGCCGAACCGCTTGCCGCAGGTGTTGTCGCAGCCGGGAGCGCACCAGCAGTCGCGGCCCCAATCGCGGAAGGATTCCACCAACGTGCGGAGCATCGGTTGATCGGTGAGCACCGCGCCGCCTTCGCCCATGGTGATGTGGTGGGCCGGATAGAAGCTGACCGTCGCCAGATCGCCGAAAGTGCCTGCCTTGCGGCCGCGGTACGTGGCTCCCACGGCGTCGCAGCAATCCTCGATCAGCCACAGCCCGTGGCGGCGCGCGAACCGGGCGACCGCGTCCAGATCGAACGGGTTGCCGAGCGTGTGGGCGAAAACGAGGGCCCGTGTACGCGGCGAAAGTGCGGCTTCCAATTGAGTAATGTCGGCGTTGTACGTGGGCACCGTGACGTCCACGAAGACCGGTACCAGCCCATTCTGTAGAATCGGATTCAGGGTGGTGGGGAATCCGGCGGCGACGGTGATCACTTCGTCGCCCGGCGTCAAGCGGCGGTCGCCAAGTTTGGGCGACGTGAGAGCCGTGACGGCCAGCAGGTTGGCGGAAGAACCCGAGTTCACCAGAACGCACTCGCGCAGGCCGAACCAACTGGCGAAGGAGCGTTCGAACTGGGCGGCATACCGGCCCGTGGTGAGCCAGAAATCGAGGGCGGAATCCACCAGCAGGCGCATTTCAGAAGCGTCGAACACTTTGCCGGAGACGGGCACGGCGGAATCGCCAGGCAGGAACGGCTTGGCCGGGAAGGCTTCGGCGCAATATTCGCCCACCAGATCGAGGATCCGGCGGCGCAGTTGTTCACGGCGCGGTTCCCGGTTGGGCGGGCTCATGCCGGCCTGGTTCATGCGAAGAACTCCCGGTACCAGGAAATGGCGCGCTCCAAGCCTTCATCGAGCGTGAACAGCGGCGACCAGGTCAGCTCCGTGCGTGCGCGTTCGGCGCTGAGGAGCTGCCGGCGGATTTCATTTGAAGCCTGGCCGAGCACCTCGGGCTCCAACGACGACCCCATGGCGCGCAAGATGTGCTTGACCACGCAAAGAACCGTAACTTCGGTTTCGTTCGAGAAATTGAATGCCCGGCCCCGCAGTTCGGGCCGCTGGTGGAGCTGTTCGGCCAGCAGCATGTAGGCCGCCGCGCCGTCTTCCACGTAGAAGTAATCGCGGACGAAGTGGCCATCGGACCGGATAACCGGCCGCTCGCCGCGCAGGACCGAGCGGATGGTGCCGGGAACAATGCGGCTCCAGTTCAGGTCGCCGCCGCCGTAGAAGTTGCCGCAACGGGTGACGGCCACCGGCAGGCCGTAAGTGTGGGCAAAGCTCTGCGCGATCAGGTCGGCGCAGGACTTGCTGACGTCGTAGGGATGCCGTCCTTCGAGAGGCGTCTCTTCGTTGTACGGCAGCGTTTCCTGATCGCCGTAGGCTTTGTCGGAAGAGGCCACCACAATGGAGCGGACTCCGGGTGAACGCCGGCAGGCCTCCAGCACGTTCCAGGCGCCCTGAATGTTGCTTTCGAAAGTGGAGACCGGGTTGCGGTTGGCGGTTCCCACAATGGTTTGTGCCGCCAGGTGGATGACGGTGTCGGTGTCGTACTCGCCGATGGCGCGTTCCAGGACTTCGCGATCGCGAACGTCTCCGCGCACCACGTTCACGCGGTCGATCGCGCTCGAACGGACCAGTTCACTGCGCGGAACCCAGTCGCGGACAAGGCAGACCACGTCGGCCCCGGCGTCCACCAGGCGGCGGGTGAGCCAACTGCCCACCAATCCGGTGGCGCCGGTGACCAGAACCGGACGGTCCTGCCAGAAATTGCGGGTCACGCCCACACCCTCCAAGGCGCCTCTCCGGTACCCCACAGGTCGTTGAGGTGCTGGTATTCCCGGAAGGTGTCCATGGCGTAGAAGAATCCCCGATGGCGGTAGGCCATAAGCTGGCCGTCGGCAGCCAGGCGCTCCAGGGGTTCACGCTCGAAGATGCAGTCGTCACCGCCCAGGTAATCGAAGATTTCGCGGTTGAGTACGAAATAACCGGCGTTCATCCAACCCTCGGAGATGGGCTTTTCGGTGAACTTCCGGACGCGGTCGCCGTGCGCCAGATCGAGCATGCCAAAGCGGGAAACCGGCGATACGGAGGTGACTGTGGCGATTTTGCCGTGACTCTTGTGGAATTCCACCAGGCTGCGTATGTCCACATCGCTGACCCCGTCGCCATAGGTGAGCAGGAACGTGTCGTCTGCAACGTAGCGATGGATGCGGTGGATGCGGCCCCCGGTCATGCTGTCGATGCCGGTATCGGCCAGAGTCACGCTGTAGCCCTGTTCGTTGTGGGAGCCGTGGTAACAAATCTGCGACTTCTGTCCGAGACAGATGGAGAAGTCGTTGTTCATGGCTTCGTAATTGAGGAAGTAGTCTTTGATGGTATTGCCGCGGTAGCCGAGGCACAGGACGAAGTCGCGGAAGCCATGGTGCGCGTAGGTCTTCATGATGTGCCAGAGAATGGGCCGCCCGCCCACCTCCACCATGGGTTTGGGCCGGAATTCGGTCTCTTCGCGCAGTCGCGTACCCAACCCGCCGCACAGGATGACAACCTTCACGTTTCGATAGCCTCGTAAGCGTTGTGCCGGCCGCCAATCGGGCTGGCAAATCCATTATTCGAGGAGCGGCAACCCGCACACTATCCCTAATTTAGAGATGAAACTCATGCTGTCCTTAGTTATGGGCCGGGGAGTACCAGGAAAGAATTTGCCTACCGGCACAGGCGGACCACCTCCGGGGAAATGCCGCCGAGCGGCAGTATCCGGTCGACGGCGTTGAGCTTGATGGCTTCGGCAGGCATGCCAAAAACGACGCAGGTGGCTTCGTCCTGGGCGATGTTGTGGGCTCCCGCTTCTTTCATTTCCAACATCCCCTTCGACCCGTCGTCTCCCATGCCGGTCATGATGACGCCCACCACGTTCCGGCCTGCATACCGTGCGGCGGAACGAAATAGGACATCGACGGACGGACGGTGGCGGCTCACCAGGGGTCCTTCCCGGACTTCCACGTAATACCGGGCGCCGGCCCGTTTGAGCAGCAGATGGCGGTTTCCCGGCGCGATGAGGGCCTGGCCGCGAAGGACGGAGTCGTTATCGGCCGCCTCCTTGACGGTGATGCGGCACGTATCGTTCAACCGGTTAGCAAACTGCGCGGTGAACTGCTCCGGCATATGTTGCACGATAACGATACCGGGCGCGTCCAGGGGCATGGCCTCGAGGAATTCCCGGAGAGCTTCGGTGCCGCCGGTCGAAGCGCCTACCACCACCACTTTCTCCGTGGTTTGCAGCATTGCCTTCGAAGTCGCCTTGGCAAGAACGGCATCCGCGGTCAGCTTGGGCTTGACGGTCATAGCGGGAACGAACGGACGGTTCCGCATCCGGGCACGCGCCGCGGACTTCACCACGTCGCAGATCCGTACCCGCGATTCCTCCAGAAATTCCCTGGTTCCCAGCTTCGGCTTGGTGATGATTTCCACGGCGCCTTTTTCGAGAGCCGCGAAGGCAGTCTCCGAACCGTTAGCGGTGAGCGTCGAACAAATCACCACCGGAATGGGATGCTGGCTCATGATCTTTTCGAGAAAGGTCAAGCCATCCATGCGGGGCATTTCGATATCGAGCGTGATCACGTCCGGGACACCCGCTTTGATGCGTTCCACGGCGACGTACGGGTCTGGCGCTACTCCCATAACCTCGATCTGCGGGTCGCTCTCGAGGATCTCCTTCATCGTCTGGCGAACGGTCGCCGAGTCGTCGACGATCAGGACCCGGATTTTCTTGGCAAGAGGCATCGCGGTTCAGGACTTCCGGTATATGGCGGGACCCACTGGGATCACCGGGACATTGAGGCCCGCCAGGGTTTCGGAGTGACCCACGAAGAGGTACCCGCCGGGGTTGAGGTTGCGGCAGATCCGGTTGATTACGTTTTCCTGGGTCGGCCGGTCGAAATAGATCATCACGTTGCGAAAAAAGACGGCGTCGAAGGCGCCCTTGATGTTGTACCTTGTGTCCATGAAATTGAGGCGCTCGAACGTCACGGCGCGCCGCAATTCGGGAACCATCCGAACCAGTTTCCGGCCGGCGTCCTTACTCCGCATCAGGTATTTGGCGCGCAGCGGAAGCGGGATCGGATCTATCTGCGGCTCTTCGTAGATGCCGTCGCGTGCGCGATCGAGCACACGCGTCGAAACGTCCGTGGCCAGAATCGAGAAATCGAAACCCCGATTCCGGCTGGCGAACTCGCTCAACACCATCGCCAGAGTATACGGCTCCTCGCCCGAAGAACACCCTGCGGACCACACCTGTACCGAACGGACGCGGCCGTTGACCGTATCGGCCGCTAAGGGAGGCAGCACGGTAGTGGTCAGGTACTCGAAGTGCACCGGTTCGCGAAAGAAATCCGTCTTGTTGGTGGTGATGGCGTTGATGAAGTGGATCCGCTCATCGGCGGCATCCGGCGAATGGAAGAAATATTCCGTGTACCGATCCACCGAATCGAAGCCCAATTCGCGCACCCTTCGCATCAGCCGGCTCTGCACCATCGGCAGCTTGGCTTCCGGCATCTTGATGCCCAGCTCAGTAGTGATAAACTGCGCCAGCCGGGAGAAACTGCTGGCCGACAGCCTCGTGATGTCGTCGATCTGGTTAGGACTCATACGCTGTGAACTCGCGATCCTCCCGATCGGCGCCGGTAGAGATCTTCAAATCGATGTCCGCTCCGGCGGACCCCACCGCCCGGTGCAGTTGCGCCAGACCCGCGGCGGCGGACGGAGGCTTGACGGGCAACTTCGCGCCCGACGGCGGTTGAAAACGCCTTGTCGCGGGCCCGGCGGCACGTTTCGTTCCGGTTTCGTGGCGGCGCTCGCCGTCGTGGACCTTGAAGAAAGCGATGGCGGATTGCAGTACTGCCGCCTGGCTGGAAAGCTCCTCGGAAGTGGAAGCCATCTCCTCGGATGCCGAGGCGTTTTGTTGGATTACCTGGTCGAGTTGCTGGATGGCCTTGTTTACCTGGGTCGCGCCGGTGCTCTGCTCCGCGCTGGCGGAGGCGATCTCGCGCACCAGTTCAGCGGTCTTTTGGATATCGGGCACCAGCCTTTCGAGCAACTGGCCGGCGCCTTTGGCAGTTTCCACACCGCCGGCCGTCAGGCGGCTGATCTCCGCCGCCGCTGTCTGGCTGCGCTCGGCCAGTTTGCGGACTTCGGAGGCCACCACGGCGAATCCCCTGCCGTGTTCGCCGGCGCGTGCCGCTTCCACGGCTGCGTTCAATGCCAGGAGGTCGGTCTTGCGGGCAATTTCTTCGATGATGCTGATCTTCTGGGCGATTTCCGTCATTGCTTCCACCGTCCGGGTAACCGCTTCCCCGCTCGACTTGGCGTCGCCGGCGGCTTTAGAGGCAATCGTGTCGGTCTGGCGGGCGTTGTCGGCGTTCTGTTGCACGCTGGCAGTCATTTCTTCCATCGCGGAGGTGGTTTCTTCCGCGGAGGCGGCTTGCTCGGAAGCGCCTTGCGACAGCGTCTGCGCGGTGGAGCTCATCTGTTCGCTGCCGACAGAGACATTCGCCGCGGCCGCTCCGACGTCGCCAACTGTGCTCTGCAGCTTCTGCAGCATGCGGATCAGAGCGTGCCCCAAAGCGTCTTTTTCGGAAAGCGCTTTGGCCTGCACGGTGAGATCGCCCTCGGATATCTTGCCGGCGACGTCGGCGGCGGCTTGCAGGTTCTCCACCATTTTGTTCATGGCTCCGATCATCTGGCCGAGCTCGTCCCTTGAATCCACGTCAACCTTGCAAGTCAGATCGCCCGCGGAGACGCTGCCGACGAGTGTGGCAGCCTTCGCCAGCGGGCGAGTGATGCTCCGGACGATGACCAGGGCGATCGCGACGGCGGCCAGGAGGGTGATCGCGAGGCCGATTTCGATGCCGCCCGTGGCGCTCGCCACCGCCGTATCGATGGCTTGGCCCTTCTCATCCGAAAAGGACTTCCGGAAAGCCATGATGTCGGCGGCCGCGGCCAGAAGTTTCTCGTTGGCCGGCTTCAGCCGGGCTCCGACCGCTGCCACGGCCTCCTGGTCCTTGCCTTCCCGCTTGAAGCGCAGCACCTCGTCCAACACGGCGGAATATTCCGCGCGGGTGGCGGTCACGCGTCCGAATAACTCCCGCCCCTTTTCGGTCCGGATGGTCTTTTCGTACTCGGCGAGGAGTTTGGTATTGGCGGATCGGCCTTCCTGAATTCCCGCTTCCAGATGGGCGGCCTCTTGCCGATCCTTCAACGGCGCTAACGTGAGGACCGCCGTGAAGTCGGTCTGCACGTTGTTCTGAATTTCAGCGGCCATGTAGAGCCCCGGCAGCGCCGCGCCGGTCACGTCCGCTGAACTCTTCTCGATGACGCCAATCCGGCTGTATGCGAAGATGCCCAGCGCGAGGGCGATTGCGATCACCAGGCCGAAACCGGCGGCGATGCGGACTCCGATTTTCCAGTTTTTCATAGGGTCTCCTTGACTCCTAGCTTCCCGCCACGGCGCTTGGGGTGAGCGCCGACTCGGCGACAACGGCCAGTTCTTCCGATGTGAACACCGCGTCGACGTCCAGAATGATGATGAATTCTTCGCCCCGCCGGCCCATTCCCCGGATGAACTCGCTGCGCCACCGCATGGCAATCTGTGGCGGGGGATCGATGTTGGCCGGCTCAATCTCGATGACTTCGTGAACGCTGTCGGCAATGCCCCCTAAGACAACGGACTCGCCCTCCAGTTCGAGTTCCAGAACGACGATCCGCGAATTCACCGTGTCCGTGCCTCTGGGAAGACCGAACCGGAGCCGCAGATCCACTACGGGGATGGCCTTTCCGCGCACATTGACCACGCCGCGCATGTACCGAGGTGCGGTAGGGACGTGGGTGATCCGGGAGATTTCCAATACTTCGCGCACCTGGTTGACGCCGATGGCGAATAGCTCGTCTCCGAGCTTGAACGTGATGTAGTTACAGGTTTCCGTAATCATGATGAGCTCGTTTCTCAAGACTCGTACGAGGTAAATTCGCGGTCGCGGACATCCGTTCCCAATTCGATTGCCGCGCCAGGCGTTCCAACAGCCCGGCGTATCCTGGCGAGCGCCGCCGCGGCAGATTGCGGGTGGGATGCCTTTTTCGCATTCGCCATCCGGGTGGATGGCTCCATAACGGGCACGCGCCTCTTTTCCACGAGCCGCTGGGCATCTCCCACTTTGAAGAAAGCCATGGCCGTCTGGAGAGCTTCCCCCTGGCCGGACAGTTCTTCGGCGGTGGAAGCCATCTCTTCGGACGCGGAGGCGTTCTGCTGGATCACGTGGTCGAGCTGCTGAATGGCTGTATTCACCTGGGTCGCGCCGGTACTCTGCTCCGCGCTGGCCGCACTGATCTCTCGCACCAACTCGGCAGTCTTCTGAATGTCCGGCACCAACTTCTCCAGCAGTTGCCCGGCGCCTTCGGCGGTTTGCACGCCACTGGCGCTCAGGCGGCTGATTTCGGCCGCGGCCGTCTGGCTGCGTTCGGCCAGTTTGCGGACTTCCGACGCCACCACCGCAAACCCCTTGCCGTGCTCGCCGGCCCGCGCCGCCTCCACCGCCGCATTCAGCGCCAGCAGGTCGGTCTTGCGCGCGATTTCTTCGATAATGCCGATTTTGTCGGCTATTTCCCGCATCGCCTGGACGGTCCGTTTCACGGCCTCGCCGCTTGACCGGGCGTCCCCGGACGCCTGTGAGGCGATCTTATCGGTCTGGCGCGCATTATCGGCATTCTGTTCCACGCTGGCGGACATCTCTTCCATGGCGGAAGTGGTCTCCTCGGCGGAGGCAGCCTGTTCGGAGGCGCCCTGCGAAAGCTGTGAAGCCGTGGAACTCATCTCCTCGCTTCCGGTGGCCACAGCCGCCGCTGCGGCCGCGACTTCCGTGACCGTCTTGCGCAGGTTCTCCAGCATTCGCACGAGCGCCTGGCCGAGCGTGTCCCTTTCGGACAGCGTCTTGGCCTGAACCGTCAGATCGCCCTCGGAAATCCGGCCCGCCACATTCACGGCAGATCGCAAGTTCTCGATCATCCGAATCTGGGCCTTGCCCAGCGCGTCCTTCTCCGACAATGCCTTGGCCTCCACCGTGACATCGCCCTCCGAAATATGGATTGCGACGTCGGCCGCGAGTTGCAGGTTATCCGCCATGCGGTTCATAGCCACGATCAACTGCCCCAGTTCATCCTTCGACCCGGCTTAGGTTCGGTTGCTCAGATCGCCGGACGCAATCTGACCGGCCAGGGCCGTGACGGCAGCCAACCGCCGGGTCAGGCTGCGAATCACCAGGAAAGATACCGTGGCGCTAAGCCCCAACCCGAGCATGGTCCCGAACAGGACTACCGACTTGGTCGTGTCCGCCGCCTGCCGCGCGTCCACGTCTCGCGTGCCCAGGAGGCTTCGCTCTTCCTCTTCGTAATCGCTCAGCTTCGCCTGTATCGCTTCGGTGATCTGGTTGCTGTTGTCCCCCAGGACATGCTGCCGGGCCGCTTCGAACCCCTTACGGTCCCGTAGATCGATGGCTTCTTGCATCTGTTGCAGCACCCGCGAAACCAGCGGATCGATCTCGTTCATTCTTCGCTGCTGGTTGGGATTGTGCGTCGCGCTCCGAATCTTCTGGATGGATGGCGCCAACGACCCCGCGGCCTTGCGGTACGGGGTAAGGTCGCGCTGCTCGCCGCTGACCAGGTACGCATCCTGGCCGATTTCGGCGTCCTTCAGCAAAGTCAGGATGGCTTGCCCGCTCTCAATCATCGCGTGGGTGTGCGTTACCGAGTCCGCCGTGGCGGTCAACTTGAGCGTACTGCTGTAGGCGAAAATCCCGACTACCAACAAACAGGCGAAGCCGACGGCTACCGCTGCGCTGATTTTTCTTCCGACAGACCAATTGCTCATTTCGTCTCTCCTTTAGGACTCGTACGAGGCAAATTCGTGGTCCCGTGGGTCCCGATCGGCGCTATGGCCTCCCAATTCGATAGCCGTCCCACCGGATTCCACCGCCCGGTTCATCCGGAACAGCCCCTTTGCCGAGGGCGGGACATGGCTTGGCCGTTTCAGTCCGGGACCGGCGGTCCGCTTCCATCCGCTACCCTGGACCTGTTGTCCGTCTCCGACTTTGAAGAAAGCCATGGTGCTCTGCAGAACTTCCGCCTGGCTGGACAGCTCGTCGGATGTGGAAGCCATCTCTTCGGACGCAGACGCGTTCTGCTGGATCACCTGGTCGAGTTGCTGGATGGCTTTGTTCACCTGCGTCGCGCCGGTGCTTTGCTCCGCGCTGGCCGAGGCGATTTCACGCACCAGTTCGGCGGTCTTCTGGATGTCCGGCACCAGCTTCTCCAACAACTGCCCAGCGCCTTCGGCCGTCTGCACGCCACTGGCGCTTAGACGGCTGATCTCGGCGGCGGCGGCCTGGCTGCGTTCGGCCAGTTTGCGGACTTCGGAGGCCACCACGGCAAACCCCTTGCCGTGTTCGCCGGCCCGCGCGGCTTCTACCGCGGCGTTCAGCGCGAGCAGGTCCGTCTTGCGGGCAATCTCTTCGATGATGCTAATCTTTTCGGCGATTTCCCGCATCGCATGAACCGTTTGCTTCACGGCGTCTCCGCTGGTGCGAGCGTCACCAGCCGCCTTGGACGCAATCTTGTCGGTCTGGTGGGCGTTGTCGGCGTTTTGTTGGACGCTGGAGGACATCTCTTCCATGGCGGAGGTGGTTTCTTCGGCGGACGCCGCCTGTTCGGAAGCGCCCTGCGAAAGCTGCTGCGCCGTGGAACTCAGTTGCTCGCTCCCGCCGGCAACGTTCGCCGAGGCTGCAGCCACGCCGTCCACGGTGGTACGGAGATTGTCTACCATACCGTTGACCGCCAGAAGCATCTCTCCCAGCTCGTCTTTCGAGGTCACATCGGCCTTTCTTCGGAGATCGCCCTCTGCCACGGTTCGGATCAGAGAAACTGCCGTCGAAAGCGGACGCGTGATACTTCTAACGACCACCAGGCAGATCGCCACGGCAACCGCGACCGCCATCAACAGTCCCAACAGAATGCCGTTTTTGGCGGAGCCAACGGCATCCTCAATAGCTCTTCCTCGTTCATCTGCAAAGGACTTGCGGAACTCGACAATCTGTCGGCCGGCCGCCTGGTAGCGGCTCTGCGCTGGCTTCAACAGTTTCTCCACGGTGTCCAACGCCTCCTGGTTCCGCGACTCCCGTGTCAGCCGGAGAACTTCTTCGAGAGGCGTGAGATAGGTCGACCGGGCAGCCTGGAAAGCGGTGAACAGGTCACGCCCTTTTTGAGTGACAATGGTCTTTTCGTAATCGGCAAGCAGAGTGTTGTTGGCGGCCCGAATGTTTTGGACCTCGGTCTCCAGTTGCGCCGCCGCCTGCCGGTCCTTTGTGGTCGCCAGCTCCAATAGCAGCGAATAGGCGGTCTCCAGGTTCGTTTGTACCTGCGAGATCATGTACAGGCCGGGCACGGCGCCGCCGACAACCTGGGTGGAGCTGATTTCGACGGAGGCCATTCGCCCGTAAGCGAAAGCCCCAAGCGCCACGGCGATGGCGATCACCGCCGCAAAGCCGGCCCCGATGCGTGTTCTGATTTTCCAGTTTTTCATTGTCGTCTCTTTCCGTCGCGGGCGGCCGAAGCCTGCAGCGCCGCAAATCCTACAATCGCGCGAATGTCCAGAATCAGCGCAACGCTGCCGTCGCCCATCACCGTGGAACCCGACACCACGGCGACACTCCGCAAGAATCGTCCAAGAGGCTGAAGCACCGTCTGGTGGGTTCCCAGGACGCGGTCGACCACCAGCCCCACGCGGTGGTCCTCATGCTGAACGATCACTACCTTTTCGATTGGAGGCGGACTGCCCGGCAAACCAAATGCTTCCCGCAGATCGATGTACGGGATCAGTTCCCCGCGAACCGCCGTGACGTTGCGTCCGTTGTTCCGCGACCGCTGTGCGCGATCGAGTTCGATGTTCTCCGCCACTGAGGACATGGGGAGGATGAACCGGTCGCCCGAGACCTCCACCAGCAAGCCTTCAATGATAGCCAACGTCAAAGGCAGCCTCAGGGAAATGGCCGTGCCTTTGCCGGGATCGCTGGCGATGGACACGGTGCCGCGCAGGCCATCGATCTGCCGTTTCACCACGTCCATGCCGACGCCCCGGCCGGATACGCTGGTCACCTTGCCGGCCGTCGAGAACCCGGGGAGCAGAATCAAATTGAGAACTTCTTTGTCGCTGAGAACCGCATCCGCCGCGATGAGGCGCTTCTCCACCCCCTTGGCGCGAATCGCCGCCCGGTCGAGCCCGTGCCCGTCGTCTTCCACAGTCACTACTACTTCCGAACCGGTGTGGACAGCGCTTAGTCGAATGACCCCGCGCGAGGCCTTTCCGGCCGCGGCACGCACCTCGGGAGACTCGATTCCGTGATCGATCGAATTGCGCAGAAGGTGCACCAGCGGTTCTCCCAGTTGGTCCAGGATGCTCTTGTCGAGCTCGGTTTCTTCACCCGCGGTGGCCAGATCGATCTGTTTTCCCAGTTCCGCCGACAGGTCGTGCACCAAACGGCGAAAACGCGCGAAGATGCTGCCGATCGGCATCATTCGAATGCCCAGAACGTCGTCGCGCAACTCGGCCACCAGACGTTCGATCTCCTCCACCGGGCTGGCCAGTTCCGGAGAGTCCACATGCGACGCCGCCTGAGCCAGCCGCGACTGGTTCACCACCAGTTCACCCACCAGGCCCACCAAACGGTCGAGCCGCGCCGAAGGCACCCGCACGGTGGACTCCTTGGACAGGGCGTTCCGCAGGACGGCGCCCTGGCCGTCGCGTGTTTCGGCGGGACGGCCCACGCTCACAGGAACTTCCGGAACCGTTTCGATCCCCACAAGCTCGGTCTCAACCACCTCGATCTCAAGAGCGCTGCCGTCCTCCACGAACAGGAAAATATCCCGGATGGCGTTCCGGTCCGCCTCCGTTTTCAGCGAAATCGTCCACCAGAAGTAGCAGGCGGTGGGCTGAATCTCTTCAAGCGCCGGTACCGTATCGGTGTGCGCCGATACCTGGCATTCGCCGAGCCGGCGCAGATCGCGGAAGAGCAACACCGGATTCCCGCCGCACGTCATGAGTTCCGGATTGGGCCGGAACAGAATCCGCCACGTCCGGTCGCCTGTATGAGGTCGAGCGTCCACCGCCTTAACAGGATCCGGCGGCGCCTCGGCGTCTGTCGCGGAAGAAAGCCGCTGCAGCATGGCGATGATGTCCTGCGTGGAACTGCGCGCGACAGCCTCACCCTGCCGGTCGGCGGCCAGCAGTGCCCGGATTTCATCCTTCGCTGAAAGCACCAGTTCCGTAAGCGTTTCCGACACCGGGATGGCGCCCTGCCGAACCTGGTCGAGGACGGTCTCCACGTGGTGTGTAAACTGCGCGACCTGGTCGAAGCCGCACATCGCTCCGGACCCTTTTATGGTGTGAAACGCCCGGAATAACTGATTGAGCCGCTCGGAACCGGATTCCTCTCCGGCCAGCGACAGGGCCGCCTCTTCGATTTCTGCGAGCAGATCTTCGGCTTCCTGCAGGTAGGTTTCGACGGGGTTATACTGCACCGCGACCCTCCTGTATGGCCAACTCTTCGAGCGGAAGCCCAAGCGCTTCACAGGTTTCCCGGATGGACGGGGATAAGGAGACCACCCGGAAGTGTTTGCCGAGCCGAGCCGAGCTCTGCCGCGCCGCGCACAGCAATTGCAGGATGGCGATGTCGCACGAATCCACGTCCGCAAGGTCCAGGACAAGCTCCGCCCGCTCCCCGAGACAGTCGCGGAGGGAATCGCACAGCTCACCCGCCGCCGAGATATCGAGCGATCCTGCGATCTTTACAACGCCAGTAGAGTCATCGGTAGTGAGTTCCGTAGTCTTTCGCGGAAGACGGTCCGCGACCTCCGATTCTCATATCGGTCGGTCCGCGGTTTTCCTGTAGGCTACGGTGTTCCTAGTTTTCTTCGCCGCCGCCCCTGCCGCCGGCGGCCGCCGGGACGGTGCTCGGATCCATCACCTGGAAATACGGGACGCCCGCATCCAGCATCAACTTGTTCAGTTTGGGCACTTCGTCCCACAGTTTGTTCACCTCCGCCTGTCCCTTCTGGAGTTCGGCCGTGGCGTCCTGGATGTCCGACAACTGGCGCGACGTCGGTGGGCCCGAGAAGCCGTCGACCGCGCCCATCACCCGTGTAATCTTCTGCGTGACCGGAGGAGGCGCGTACGCGGGAGGCGGACCCGCGCTTCCCCCACCGCCGCCTCCACGCCCCCCGCCGCCCTGGTTCTCGAATACGGCAGCGGCAGCTTTCACACGCGCCGCCAGATCGCGCGCGGCTTTCTTCACCTCTTCCGGCACCTTGGGCGCATTGGCCTGGTTCCAGCTCTCGATCAGATTGGTGAGCGACGTATTCATGGCGACGGCCTTCCGCCGCGCCGCATCGGCTTCCTTGGTGAGCGAAATCAGGGTATTGATCGCCTGCCGCCGTTTGACGCGGTCCTCGGCCGGGAAATCGACGCGCGGGTCTTCTTCTACCACCACGGTTTTCGAATCGGTCTTGCCGGCGGCCGCTACCGTCACCGTAAATTCGCCCGGATCGACCAGCGATCCGCGTCCCGCGCCGAAACCCCCGCGGCCTCCTCCTCCGCCTCCTCCTCCGCCACGGCCACCCGCCGCGCCGAACTCAGTGGTCAGCTCACCGCCCAACGCCGGCTCCGGCGCAGCTCCGCCAGCCGCCGTATCGCTCGCCGGAGGGGCAACTGCCGCCGCACCCCCTCCGCCGCGTCCGCCCCGGCCTCCGCCCCCGCGTCCACCGCGTCCTCCGCCCGCTGCCGCCCCGGCTCCCGCGCCGCCCGCCGGCGGTAAGGGCGATTCGTAGCGCATGTCCCACAGCGTTCGGGTGAGGACGCCGGCTTCGGCCCGTGCCGTCAACTGGCGGACCTGCGTGCCGGCCTTGTCCGTGACAGTAATCCGCACCTGGCCCCCAGCCTTGCTCAGCACGTCCAGCATCAATCCGTTGGGCGCGTTGCCGGCCAGGAACAAGTTGGTGCCGGTGAAACCGCGGTAATTGGCCATCTTCCATTCAATTCCCGGCCGGCTGCCGAAGAGCTTCAGATCGCTCGTCAGCAATTGGTCGTTCATCTCCTCCAGCGCGGCAATGTTGTCCATGATCCAGATGCCCCGGCCGTGCGTCGCCAAAATCAAATCGTGATCGCGGGGATGAATCTGGATGTCGAACACCGGCACCGTGGGCAGGCCGCTCTTCATTTTGTGCCAATGGGCCCCGCGGTCGAACGTCACATACAGCCCGAACTCAGCGCCGGCAAACAGAAGGTTGGGATTCACCGGATCTTCGCGAACCACATGTATCGTGCCGCCCTCAGGTGGAATGCCGTTGCCGATCCTGGTGAAGGAATCGCCGAAGTTCGTGGTCATGTAGACGTAAATTCCGAAATCCGAGCTGCGATGGTTGTCGAAGGTAATATAAGCCGTCCCTTCCGACTGGTACGAAGGCTCAATCCGGCTGACGTACCCTCCCTTGGGAGCTCCCGGCATGTGCGAGACCACGTTGAACCAGGTCTTGCCGTCGTCGCGCGACATCTGCACGTTCCCGTCGTCGGTCCCCACCCACAGCACACCGGCCTTCACCGGCGATTCGGCGATCGCCGTGATGCACGGCCACGCCACCACGCCATCGTCGCGCGACAGCGTCGTGCGGTCCGGAACCTTGCCCAGAATGGGCAGTTTGTCGCGCTCCTGTTTGGTGGTCAGATCCTCGCCCAAAACCTGCCACGTATCGCCGCGGTCGATCGATTTGAACAGGTGGTTGCCGCCATAGTAAATGGTCTTGGGGTTGTGCGGCGAAATCATCAGCGGAGAGTTCCACTGGAAACGGTAGCGATCCGTCTGGTCGTCGGGTTGCTGCGGGCGAATGCTCTTGGACTGGCTGGTCTTCAAATCCCGGCGCGACAAACTTCCGTCCTGCGATTCCGCGTAAATCGTGTTAGCGTCGCTCGGGTCGATCCGGTTGTAGAAGCCGTCGCCGCCCTCCACCGTAATCCAGTCCTCGTTGCCGATGCCGAGTTGCTGCGTCGTGGAGCTGGGTCCGCACCAGGAGTAGTTGTCCTGCAGCCCGCCGCACACATGATAGGGCTTCTGGAAATCGTAGGCCACTTCATAGAACTGAGCGAGCGCGATATTGTTGATGTGTTCCCAGTTGCGGCCGCTGTCCCAGGTCACCCACACGCCGCCGTCGTTGCCGCTGAGCAAGTGGTCGGAATTGCCCGGATCGATCCAGATTCCGTGGACATCGCTGTGCACTTCGCGGAAGCGGGTCTGCACAAAGGTCCGCCCCCCATCTTCCGACATATAGATGTTGACCCCGCCCAGCCAGATCTTCTGATCGTTATTGGGATCCACGCGAATCTGGCTGAAATACGAAGGACGCGGATTGGTTTCGCTCATCCGGGTCCACGTAGCGCCTTTGTCCTCGGAGCGGTATACCCCCCCGAGCGTGGCATGCTCCACCTCGGCGTACACGATGTTCGAATTCCTGCGGTAGATATCCAGCGCGCACCGGCCGATGTCGCCCGTCGCGGGCAGTCCGCCGGCCATCTTGGTCCAATGGCCGCCGCTATCGGTCGAGCGGTACAGACCGCTCGAAGGTCCGCCGCCATCGAAGCCGAACACCGTCCGGCGGCGCTGATAGGCGGTCGCATACAGAATGTTCGGGCTCTGCGGATCGATAGCCACATCGTTGACGCCGGTGTCTTCGTTGATGGAAAGCGAGAGGGTCCACGTGGCGCCGCCGTCCGTGCTCTTGTACAGGCCGCGTTCTTTGTTGGGTCCCCAGAGGTCCCCCTGCGCCGCCACGTACACCGTATCCGGATCGGTGGGATGGACCACAATCCGGCCGATGTGGTGCGATTCCTTTAGCCCCATGTGCGTCCAGGTAGCGCCCGCGTCCATGGATTTGTAGACCCCATCGCCCCATGAGGAACTCTGCCGGTTGTTGGGTTCCCCGGTGCCCACGTAGACCACCGCCGGGTTGGAGGGTGCGATCGCGATATCGCCGATCGACGGGTTCGGCTGGTTTTCAAAGAGCGCCTGCCAGGTGGCCCCGCCGTTGACGCTCTTGAACAGCCCCCCGGCCGCCGCCCCGATATAGATGATGCGCGTGTCGGATTCCACCACCGCGATATCGTCCACCCGCCCGCCCATCACGGCGGGTCCGATGCTGCGGAAGCGCAGGTTCTTCAAGGCGGTTTCGTAGGTGGACTGTCCGAATACACTTCCCGTGAAGCAGGCAAGCGTCAAAAGGGCGAGTTTGGCTGGTTTCATGATGGCCTCCCGAATCCGGTTATTGTATCCCAGTATTACGGCCCGGATAATGAGGTGCGAAACCCGGCGGCCGGGCAGACCCCTATCATGGTCCTAGTACCTTGCAGGTCCTCCTGGCACTGGACCATTCCGGACAGCGGCTCCACAATGAATACCACGGAGGAGAACAATGAGTTCCTGGACTGAGCCCGCATTCTTTCAAAAGGCGGTGCCCAAAATGATTAAGTACTGTAAGACCTGCCAACGCGAAACCACCCATGAAATCTCGGGTGGCGCCGGTGTGGTTGCGGTCATCTGCATTCCCTGCCTGAACCGCGCCCTGACCTACGAATTGGAGCGGGATTGATGGAACTGATGCAACTGATGCAACCACTATCGAATGCGCCGCTCATTTCCCATTCGCAATTGCTATTGCAGTATCTCCTTGCCGTCGACATGCTTCTCGATGACGCTCCGGAACAGCACCGCGGCTGTGAAGGAGCGGCCCCGCCGCGCCGCTCAGCGCCAAATGCAACGGCTCCACGGTATTCCCTGGCCGGACGCCCCCGATTCCTGTAAGATGCTGGAGTTTGGCAACTAACCGGCCATTGACGCTGGCTGTGCTGCTCTCCGTCTGCGCGATCCGTCTCGCGATCCGTCCCCCATCCGGGTCGATGTGGATGTCGTGAACGTTCTCTGCACCGTGCGCGACTGGAAAGGCGCTTTCGTTTGCTCCGCGCTCCAAACGCCGGCCCAGCAGGTTGTCATCCGCACCCACTCCTCTACGCCCCGTCGGCCATTCTGCGCGCTCCCGTCGTTTCGGACCCCAAAGCAGGATGCCTATGACGGATACTACCGCACGCAGGATGGCGCGTCGAACTGGCGGCGCGCCTCGTCGTAGCGGGCCTGGAAGAACGCGGCGATTCTGGGACTGGCCGTCAAGCCGCCGGGAATTCGCTCCGCGAAGGGCTGTAGAAAGCGGCCGTACTTGGCCAGAGTATCCGTGTCGCCGCTCAACAGCGCGGCGTTGAGGCTTTGGCGCTCGAATGGCGAAAATATCTCGACGCGGCCTACGAACACTCGCTCCGTGGCTGCAGGTGCTGGGTTGATCGCAATGGGCAGCACAGCGTCCAGATTGCGCCGCGGCATCAGGTAGAACACGCGCATACCTTCTTCAAACCAAGAGTCTCGCCAGGTCTCGATCATGGCCAGCGCTTCCTTTTGATAGAGACCCATGTCCACCAAAGCGTTTGCCAGCGTCTTCTTTAGGTCGTCCAGACCGGCGGTAAGTTCGGGCATATCGACCTGCGAGGCGCCACGTAACTCTCGCGTAGTGCGGTAGCCGAACTTTCCGCCGCGGTTTTCAAAGAGAATAGCCAGCGGCAGCGGGCGGTCTCCGGTATTGCGCAGTTCAATCTTGGTCTCGTTTACCACCTTGGCCCACAGCGGAACCGGGAAATTCGCAATGCCGCGGTAGAATATCAGCCGTTCCGATTCACCCATGACGGAAACTGGATCGGAATCCGTGTTGCGGGCCGCGTAATAGTGGCTGGAGCCTTCGCTGGCCGGACCGGTAGCCCGCGAGCCCGGCGTCACCACCACGTCGTGCCACTCAATGTGGCCCCCGCCCAAAGGCGGTAACTCGCCCCGCGTTCCCAGCGGAATCTCCGGCGCTACGTCGGAGGCTTGCGGATACCACTCCGTGATCCAGCCTCGCGGAAAGTCGACCCGCACCGAGAGGGTCATCCGTTGCGGGGCATAGAAATAGAGGACCGGAGTTTCCATGCGCACCGTGCTGGTTGGCGCAGTTGGCCGCGTCGTGGTGGGTGACGGCGGAGAACACTTGATGCATCTGCCGCTGAGGTGATGGACGAAGCACGGGAGATCGGACGGATCCGAAAGCGGCGACCAGACCTGCGGTCCTCCGGACTCGCCCGCCACGGAAGTGAACGTGCCCCACTCATGCACCCGCAAACCTTGCTGTGCGGACGGTGTGCCGTCGCCGCCGAAAATCGGGGCGACCAGGAAAAATGCGAGAGCGGACTTCAGGAACTGCATCCCGGTAATCCTCCTTGGATTTGAGTATAGGACGCGGCCGCCGGGAGAAGCGTTAACGGATCGATTTGCGGTTGACCTAGCCTATTTCTCACTCAAAGTCCGCAACCCTTTGTCCATTATATTTGTCCATGATACCGGGAAAGACGCCGGAGAAGGCGCACCGTGACATAATCGAGAAATTATGTATCGCATTGCCGTTTGTGCCGTCTTTGCCGCTCCGCTACTCGCGCAGGCGCCAGCCCAGGATTCCACCCGACCTCCGGTTTGAGGTTGCCTCGCTCAAGCCCAGCGATGGAACAGGACCACGCCGCTCAGCGCCAAATGCAACGGCTCCACGGTATTCCCTGGCCGGACGCCCCCGATTCCTGTAAGATGCTGGAGTTTGGCAACTAACCGGCCATTGACGCTGGCTGTTCTACTCTCCGTCTGCGCGATCCCCGCCGGAGCCCAGGACAAACTCGATCCGCCTCGCGATCCGTCCCCCATCCGGGTCGATGTGGATGTCGTGAACGTTCTCTGCACCGTGCGCGACTGGAAAGGCGCTTTCGTTACAGATCTGAACAAGACCGATTTCCGCATTCGCGAGGATGGCAAGCCGCAGGAGATTCGTTACTTCGCCCGCGAAGTGGACACGCCGTTCACCGTTGCCCTCCTGCTCGACGTCAGCGGCAGCGTCGCGCGAATCCTCGATATCGAAAGGGCCGCCGCCTCCCGCTTCTTTACCGAGGTGCTGCGCCCCACCGACCAAGCTCTCTTGCTGAGCTTCGCCCAAAACGTCACCGTCTGGCAGGAGATCACTTCCAATCTGAGCAAACTCCAAACCGCCCTCCGCGTCATCGGCCCGTTTGACGCCAACCTCACGCCGGAATTCCGCCCCCATGGCGGAACGCTTCTCTATGAAGCCGTCCATCTGGTGGGCGGCAGGAAACTCGCCAACCTGCCGGGCCGCAAGGCCATGGTCATCGTCACTGACGGTGTCGATAACGGCAGCACCGTCACGGCCGATCTCGCCATCAAGGCCGCGCAGCAGGCCGACGCCGTCATTTACGCCATTCATTATGAGGATAACGCCTCGTCTTCGCCGGAGTATGCCGCCGAGGGCGAATCCGCCCTGGATCGCCTCTCCGCGCCCACCGGCGGGCGCACGTTCCACGTCGGTTGGACCCTCCCGCTCAAAGCCATTTTCAACACCATCCGCGAAGAGATGCGCAGCCAGTACGCTATCGGTTACACCTCCACCAATCGCGTGAAAGACGGAAACTATCGCCGCCTGGAAGTGAAAACCACCCGCTTCGGCCTGAAAGCTCAGGCCCGGCAAGGCTACTATGCGCCCCGGTAACTCTGTTCGCTTCCGGCGGCGGCTTAGACACAACCCGGCTCGGCCGGCGCTCGAACGTCAAACCCTTATTGGCAAAGCTCGATGTCGTCGTGCGTAAAGATCGCGGTGAGCGTTGCAGGCTTGTCCAGCCGCAATTCGATCTTGTGCCGTCCGGCTGCAACATCGACGATTAGGGCCAAATTCTGTTCGTCCTCAACTGCCATTATCTTCTTCCCGTCCAGAAACACGCCCCCGGAAGCACCGGGCGCAGTGAACGAAAAGTGAAACGCCGAGAAATTCTGTCCCGCAACTGTCTGCTGTACGCCCGCCGGAATTGCCTTCTTTGCCGTTACGCAAAGCTCCCATTGGGAGGCAATTTTCTTGGAGCCCGAGAAGATCTGGTGACGAGCCACACACGTAGGTGCTGCAAAAACCATAAGCAACGAGGCCCAGGCAAGCTTTCTGAATTGGATTTCCAACACGGTAGCGCCTCCTTCCAATGCTGCTGATCGTATCATAATTCCCCGCAAGTGCGGCCTGGGGTACGCCTATAATTACCTATGGCGCTTCCTTCCCGTGCCCCCGCCTTCCTGATTCTCTTCACTCTCCTGCTCCGCGCTCAAACGCCCGCCCAGGAGGTTGTCATCCGCACTCACTCCTATACGCCCCCGTCGGCCATTCTGCACGCTGAGTCCAATTTGGTGGAGTCCCCACTCACCGTTCGAGACTCGCGCGGCCGCCCGGTCGCCGGGCTGCACGCATCCGATTTCCAGGTCCTCGATAATGGAGTTCCCCGGCAAATCGCAGCATTCTCCGAGCTGCGGTCGGATGGCAAGCCCCCCGCGCTCGCCCCCGCGCCTGCTTCCGGGCAACCCTCGGAGACCGTCCCCCCCGCCGCCATCCCTCCCGCCGAACCGAAATTCGTCACTTTCTTCTTCGACGATTTTCATATGGGCAACGGCGAGATGGCGTTCGTGAAAAAGGCGGCCCACGCCTACATCGCCAGAGGTCTCAAGCCACCGGACCAATTGTCCATCGTCACCGCGTCCGGCCAAGGCGACCTCGAGTTCACCGGCGACGCGGAACTGTTCGCCGGGAAACTCGATCGCTTGGGTCCGCATAGCCTCCCCGTTGTTCCCGGCTCTTGCGGAGTCTCTCCCATCGATTCGTACATCTTCCTTCACAATCTGGACGGTCAGATTGTGGAGGAAGCGATCAAGGCCGCCACGCCCTGCGCCGCTTGCAGTTCGCCACAGGGGTGCCGGGCGACGGCCATCTCGATTGCCCAATCGGTGGCCAGCTCGGCTTGGGAGCAGTTGCAGGCGCGATCGCTCAACACACTCGCCGCACTCGGCTTCGCCGCGAAAAGATTGTCCGAGGTGAACGGAACCCGCATCCTCGTACTGACCTCGTCCGGGTTCCTCCTCCGCCCCGGCGTGCAGCCTGAACTCGCCAACTTTATCGACGGAGCCGTCCGTTGGAACATCGTCGTTCACGCCATCGGCGCGCAGGGTCTCGAACCACCGGACGCCGTCCCCAGCACCAAGGATTTCCTCCGTCGCTCTCTCTTTTTGATGCCTCTTGAAAATATCGCCAACGGAACTGGCGGCCATTTTTTCAACAACAATAACGACCTGGCCGGCGACATGGAACTCGCCGCCAATCCCGAGGTCGCCTATCTCCTCGCCTTCAACCCCGGGAGCCGCGACGGCAAATTTCACACCCTGAAAATCCGCTTCACATCCAAACGAGGAGACTCCATCCAGTTCCGCCCCGGCTACTTTTCGCGCAAGGACGATTCGGAAAAGGCGCTCACCGCGCGCGCCCCTTTCGACGATGCTGTCTTTTCCAAACAGACCTTGCGTGACGTTCCAGCCACCGTGGCCTTGGCCGGCGGGCAGCCGGCGGACGGCGCCATCCCCGTTTCCATCGGCATTACGCTCGACGTCAATCGATTGCAATTCATAATCTCCCACGGCCGCCACATGCAGCAGATCGTTTTCCTGATGACTCTGCTCGACGCCAACGGAAACTTCGTTACCGGCAAGGAATCGATTATGGACTTGGCGCTGACAGACCAAAAACTCGCCTCGCTGAAGAAGGATGGACTAAAAACCGTCGCGACCCTGACCGCGCCCCCAGGCGTCTATCAGGTCCGTACCGTGGTCCGCGAAGGGATGAAAGGCGGGCTCATGGCGTCGACAACGCAAGTCGAACTCCGGGCGAAGTGACAAACCGCGATCCTCACCCGCCAGTATCTAAAAACCCGTTCACATTTATTTCAAAAATTCTTTGCCCCCTAACCCCTTTCCCTCCAATACCCGCCCCTCGCATTCCGCCAACTCCCCAAGCTCGCCTGCTACCCTCCTGGTCGAAGACACCATGTCCACCGACCTCCAAATCGAAGCGAATCGTCGCAATTCGCGCAAATCCACCGGCCCCCGTTCCGTCGCCGGTAAAGCCACGTCCAGCCTCAATTCCCTGAACTCCGGCATCTACGCCGAAGCCGAAATCATCCACGACGAAAACGCCCCTGACCTCGAAGCCCTCGTCGCCGACTACCACCATCGCTTCCAGCCCGACTCCCCCGACAAGCGCTGTCTCATCGATATCCTCGTCCACTCCGAATGGATCCTCCGCCGCCTCCGCCGCGCCGAAGGCCAACTCTGGGAAAGAAATGTCGAAGTCAGCGCCAGCAGCTACAAGGAAAATACCTTCGAACTCGCCCGCGCCCTTAACCACGACGCCAGCAAGGTCTTCGCCCGCCTCCAGCACCGCCTCACCGCCACCCAGCGCAACTACGAGCGCGCCCTCAAGGATCTCAAACGCCTCCAGCCCGATCCGCCCCCCGAAATTCCCACCGCGAAAATCGAGCCCGTTTCCGCCCCGCCCGACCCGCAAATTGGCTTCGTTCCGTCAATCGTCGCCAAATCGATCGTTCCAAGCCCGTTGCCTCCCGCCTCCGCCCATATCTTCAATCCCTCCCAAATCCGCCAAGCCTCCCCATCGCCAATCTCCCACTGCCCGGCCTATCGCGAGCCTCTGGTACACTGGTATTTGCCTCCCCAGATAAAACAAATCGCATGAAATTTGGCGTAATTGTCTTTCCCGGAAGCAACTGTGACCACGATGCTTTCTACGCGGTCTCGCGCAACCTGGCGCAACCCGCGGAATTCATCTGGCACGATTCCACGTCCTTGGGCCATGTCGATGCCGTCATTCTCCCCGGCGGTTTCGCCTATGGCGATTACCTCCGTTGCGGCGCAATCGCCAAGTTTTCTCCCGTCATGAAAGCGGTCCGATCCTTCGCCGCCGAGGGCGGTCCCGTCCTCGGCATCTGCAACGGCTTCCAGATCCTCGTCGAAGCCGGCCTTCTTCCCGGCGCGCTCATTCGCAACCGCGGCCTCAAATTCGTCTGCCGCGACGTCCACCTCCGCGCCGCCACGCACGATTCCATCTACACCAGCGCCATCCCTCCCGGCCAAATCCTCCGCGTGCCCATTGCCCACGGCGAAGGCTGCTACTACGCCGACGAGCGCACGCTCGATCGGCTTGAAGCCGAGGACCGCGTCCTGTTTCGCTATCTCGACAACCCCAACGGCTCCCTCCGCGATATCGCCGGCGTCCTCAACCGCGAGCGCAATGTCATGGGCATGATGCCCCACCCCGAACGCGCCTCCGACCCGCTCATGGGCTCCGACGACGGTCTCGCCATCTTCCGTTCTGTGCTCCAAGCCAGGCCGGTGTCCGCATGACCGTCGCCATCACCCCCGATCTCATCCAGCAGCACCAGTTGACCCCCGCCGAGTACGCCAAGATCGTCGAAATCCTGGGCCGCGAACCGTCCTATACCGAGCTCGGTATCTTCAGCGTCATGTGGAGCGAGCATTGCTCCTACAAGAGTTCCCGCCGCTATCTCAAAAAGCTTCCCACCACCGGCGATCGGGTCGTTCAGGGACCCGGTGAAAACGCCGGCATCGTCGATATCGGCTCGGGCTACGTCATCTGCTTCAAAATCGAGTCGCACAATCACCCCAGCTTCATCGAACCCTTCCAGGGCGCGGCCACCGGCGTCGGCGGCATTCTCCGCGATATCTTTACCATGGGCGCCCGCCCCATCGCCGTCCTCGATTCTCTCCGCTTCGGCCGCCTGGACGATCCAGAAACCGGCGAGCGCAACCGCCGCATCCTCTCCGGCGTCGTCAGCGGCATCGCCCATTACGGCAACTGCTTCGGCGTCCCCACCATCGGCGGCGAAACCCTCTTCGAGCCTTGTTATGATGGCAACCCCCTCGTCAACGTCTTCGCCCTCGGTGTCTGCCGCAAAGAGGACATCTTCTACGCCAAGGCTGCCGGCGTCGGCAACCCCGTCATCTATGTCGGCGCACGTACCGGCCGCGACGGTATCCACGGCGCTTCCATGGCCAGCGCCGAATTCACCGAAGAGTCCAAACAGAAACGCCCCAACGTCCAGGTCGGCGACCCTTTCATGGAAAAGCTCCTCCTCGAAGCCTGCCTCGAAGCCATGCGGACCGGCGCAATCGTCGGCATTCAGGACATGGGCGCAGCCGGCCTCACCTGCTCCACCTGCGAAATGGGAAGCCGCGGCGAAGTCGGCATCGAAATCGAGCTCGACCGCGTCCCCCAGCGCGCCTCCGGCATGACCCCATACGAAATCATGCTCTCCGAAAGTCAGGAGCGCATGCTCCTCGTCGCCGATAAGGGCCGCCAGGACGAAGTCTTCGCCGTCTTCCGCAAATGGGGTCTCGAAGCCGCCGAAATCGGCACTGTCACCGATGATGGCAAACTGCGCGTCCGTCACCACGGCGAAATCGTCGCCGAAATCCCCAACCGCGAACTCGCCGACGAGGCTCCGCTCTATGATCGCCCCGTCGCACCCCTACCTCCCGTTCCTCGCCACGCCACCTCCTGGCCCCACACCGCCGATCCTCAAAACGACCTCCTCCGCCTCCTTTCCGCCCCCGACATCTGCTCCAAACGCTCCCTCTGGCAGCAGTACGATTATCAGGTCCGCACCAATACCATCGCCGGACCCGAACGCGCCGACGCCGCCATCGTCCGCATCAAGGAAACCGGTTCTTCCATCGCCATCTCCCTCGATGGCAACGGCCGCTATAGCCGCCTCGACCCCTTCGATGGAGCCATGCTCGCCGTCGCCGAAGCCTGCCGCAATCTCTCCGTGGTCGGCGCAACCCCCATAGCCGCCACCAACTGCCTCAACTTCGGCAACCCCGAGCGCCCTGAGATCATGGCCCAGCTCGTCGAAGCGATACATGGTATATCGGACGGTTGCCTCCTCTTCAATACCCCCATCACGGGCGGAAACGTCAGCCTGTACAATGAAACGCTCGGTGAGGCCATCTACCCCACTCCCGTTCTCGGAATCGTCGGCCTGCTTCCCACCCGCGGGCCCATGACCATCCCCTTCAAGCGCCCCGGATCGGCCGTCATTCTGCTCGGCGGAATCCGCTCCTGCGATGAAGCCCAGTTCGGCGCCACCCAGTACGCCAAGGAAATCCTTCGCGAGTTATGGGGCGTCCCTCCCACTCTGGACTTCGCCTATGAATCGTCCGTGCAAATGGCCATCCGCACCATCGTGTCCGAAAATTACGCCGAATCCGCGCATGACCTGAGCGATGGCGGCCTTGCCGTAGCCTTGGCCGAGTGCTGTTTCGGCCCGAATGAAATCGGCGCGCAAGTCGATCTGCCGAGCAGCCTCCGCCCCGAGATCCTCCTCTTCCACGAGGCCCCCAGCCGCATCCTCATTTCCACCGGAAATCCGGAAGACGTCGCCCGCATCGCCAAAACCTTCGAGGTCGAAGCCCTCGTCATCGGCGTTACCATGGAGAAGGGCCTGGAAATCCGCCAGCGATCCGTAACGCTAGGCTCCTGGGACATCGCCACCCTGAAATCCGCCTATGACCAACAACTTACTTAGGGGACAGACATCCGTTTTTCGCGCCTTTTGCGAAAAATGGCTGTCTGTCCCCCGAATTTGCATTCGTGTTTGCGTGCGTGTTCGTGTTCGCCGTTCGTGTTCGTGTTTGCCCCTTATCCCATGCTAGATAAATTCCACGAAGAGTGCGGCGTAGTCGCCATTTACGGCCATCCCGAAGCCTCCAAACTGGCCTATCTCGGCCTCTATTCCCTGCAGCACCGCGGACAGGAAAGCGCCGGCATCTGCACCACCGACGGCCGCGAGATCTACACTCACAAGGAAATGGGACACGTGGCCGATATCTTCACCAGCCCCGTCCTCAAAACCCTCCCCGGAGACCTGGCCATCGGCCACACCCGCTACTCCACCTCCGGCGACACCGTCCTCCTCAACGCCCAGCCGTTCTCCGTCGCCTGTAAGAAGGGCAAGGTGGCCGTCGCCCACAACGGCAACATCACCAACGCCACCGAACTCCGCGCCCAACTCACCCGCCAGGGCGCGGTCTTTCAGGCCTCCAGCGATACCGAGGTCGTCCTCCACCTGGTCGCTCAATCCTCCGAACGCACCCTCGCCGGCGCTCTCCGCGACGCCATGCTCCAGCTCGAAGGCGCATTCTCGCTCGTCTTCCTCGCCCAGGACCGCGTCATCGTCGCTCGCGACCCCCACGGTTTCCGTCCTCTCGCCGTCGGCGAAATGGAAGTCTCCGGCGGTCGCAAGTGCTACGTCTTCGCTTCCGAAACCTGTGCCTTCGATCTCATCGGCGCCGTCTACCTCCACGATGTCGACCCCGGCGAGATGGTCATCGTCGGCCCCGAAGGCGTCACCCGCGAGCGCTGGGCCCCAGCCCAAGCTCGCGCCCAGTGCGTCTTCGAACACGTCTACTTCGCCCGGCCCGATTCGCTGGTCTTCGGCCGACCCGTCGAGCAGTCCCGTGAAAACCTCGGACGCCTCCTCGCCCGCGAATGCCCCGCCGATGCCGATCTCGTCGTGCCCGTCCCCGATTCCGGCGTCGCCGCCGCCATCGGCTACTCCGCCGAATCCGGCCTGCCTTTCCGCCAGGCGCTCATCCGCAATCACTACGTCGGCCGCACCTTCATCGAACCCTCCCAGGCCATCCGCGATTTCGGAGTCAAGCTCAAGCTCAATCCCGTCCGCTACCTGCTTCAGGGCAAGCGCGTGGTCCTCGTCGACGATTCCATCGTCCGCGGCACCACCAGCCGCAAAATCGTCCGCATGGTCCGCCAGGCCGGCGCGCGCGAAGTCCACCTCCGCATCTCCTGCCCGCCTACCGTATCGCCCTGCTTCTATGGCGTCGATACGCCCACCCGCGCCGAGTTGATCGCCTCCGACCATAACGTCGAGGAAATCCGCCGCTTCGTCGAAGCCGATTCCGTCGGCTACCTCTCGCTCGCCTCCCTCCGCAAGGCCGTCGACGACGATGAGCGCCACGAGTATTGCTACGCCTGCTACACCGGCGATTACCCCACCGAACTCGTCAACATCGAAGAGCTCATCACCGCCCGCCAGAAGCATCTCGCATGATCCTCGACGGCAACTCCCTCGCCATCTCCGATGTCTGCGCGCTCGCCCGCGCGGCCTCCGGCAGCGTCACCCTGGCCCCATCCGCCGTCGCGCGCATGCAGTCCTCCCGCGACTTGATCGATCGCCTGGCTTCCGGCGACGCCCCCATCTACGCCGTCAATACCGGCGTCGGTCTGCTGGCCAATGTCCGCATCTCCGGCCCCGATCTCGACCAGCTTCAGCGCAACGTCATCCGCTCCCACTCCGTCGGTGTCGGCGACCCGCTCTCCCGCGACGTCGTCCGCGCCATGATCCTCATCCGCGCCAATGTCCTCGCCAAAGGCCATTCCGGCATTCGTCCCCTCGTCGCCGAGCGTCTCTGCGATCTCCTCAACCGCGGCGTCACGCCCGTAGTCCCGTCCCAGGGCAGCGTCGGCGCTTCCGGCGACCTCGCTCCGCTCGCCCATATGGCCCTGGTCCTCATCGGTGAAGGTGAGGCCGAGTTCCAAGGCGAAATCCTTTCCGGTTCCGGCGCCCTCGCTCTGGCCGGCCTGGCGCCCATCGACTTGCATGCCAAGGAAGCCGTCAGCCTCATCAACGGGACCCAGGCCATGCTGGCCGTCGGATGCCTGGAGTTGGAAGCCGCCGAAACCCTCGCCCAATCCGCCGACGTCATCTGCGCCCTCTCGCTCGACGCGCTGCGCGGTTCTTCGCGAGCCTTCGATGAGCGCCTCCACAGGGTGCGCCCGCATCCCGGCCAGATGGCCGTCGCCGCGCGCCTCGACAGCCTGCTCGAATCGAGTGAAATCCGCCACTCCCACGCCGGATGCGGCCGCGTCCAGGATGCCTACTCGCTCCGCTGCGCGCCTCAAGTTCACGGCCCCGTCCGCGATGCCCTCGCCGAGTCTCGCCGCGTCTTCGCCATCGAACTGAACTCCGCCACCGACAACCCCTTGGTCTTCGAAGAAGAAATCCTCTCCGGCGGCAACTTCCACGGTGAGTCCCTGGCTTTCCAGCTCGATTTCCTGGCCATCGCGCTCACCGCCCTCGCCGGCATTTCCGAGCGCCGCATCGACCGCCTCGTCAATCCCTACCTCAATGAGGAGCTCCCCGCCTTCCTCGCCGCCAAGCCCGGCCTCGAATCCGGTCTCATGATGGCGCAAGTCACTGCCGCCAGTCTGGTCGCCGAAAACAAAGTCCTCGCCAGCCCCGCCTCTACCGGTTCCATCACCACCAGCGGCAATAAAGAGGATTTCGTCAGCATGGGCATGACCTCCGCCGTCAAGTTCCAGCGCGTCGTCCGCAACACCAGAGCCGTTCTGGCCATTGAAGCCCTGGCCGCCGCGCGTGGCCTCGACCTCCTCGCCCCCCTGAGCAGCAGCCCCGAGCTCGAGACCTACCGCGCCCGCATCCGCGCCGCGTCCCCGCCCATCGTCTCAGACCGCCCCTTCTACAAAGACATCCAGTCCCTGGACGCCCTCATCGCCACCGGCGCCCTGGCGAAAGATATCGGATAATCGTCTCTGAAATGGTCTAGAATAGACAAATGCGGCTTTTCCATTGGACCTCCGCGAAATCGGTATTCATGCCTGAGTTCGACGCGGAACACCGTAACCTCTATCGGATCGCGGACGACCTGCGGAAAGCCTCCTCCGCGGGCGCTCCTTCCGAAGTCATGATCCCCGGCATTCGGGCTCTTCTGGCCGCCGTCGAGGACCATTTCACTCACGAGGAGCGCACCATGCGCACGGCCCATTATCCCCTTCTGAAATGGCACAAACGGCAGCACGACACGGTCCGTAAATCCGCCAACGTATTTCTGGCGCGTATTGAAACCGGCGATTCCCAGGCAGCCGCGGATTTGCTGGTCTTCTTCGCGGAATGGTTGAAGAACCATACTTCCGTTACCGACATTATGATGTCCGCCTTTCTGCGCGCCTTCGCCCGGTCGCGCTTCGCCCGCGTGGCCCGCGTTGCATAGACTGACCGGCCCACGGGGCGCCGTCTCGTGGCATACTGTTGGTTTCATGCGAAAACAACTGACCCTTACCCTGACCCTGACCGCCGCGGCGTGCGCGCTCCTGATCGGATGTTCGTCCCCCAACGAGTCCAAGAAAGCCGAGGAGAAGTCGTCTCCTCCCGCCACCGCGCCCGCCGAGCCTCCCAAAACCGCCGTGGCGCCCACTCCCACGCCGGCCACGCCTCCGCCCGCGGCGCCCGCTCCGAAAAAGAATACGCTGCCCGACAAAGCTCCGGACGTCTTCAAGGTGAACATGGACACCTCGAAAGGTCTGGTAGTGCTGGAATGCCACAAAGCCTGGGCTCCCCACGGCGCGGACCACCTCTACGAACTGCTGAAGCTCCACTTCTTTGACGATGCCCGCTTCTTTCGCGTGATTCGCTCGCCCAGACCCTTCATGGCCCAGTTCGGCATGAACGGCACTCCTGCGACGAACGCGGTTTGGGCCAACGCCAATATACTGGACGATCCGCCCGCCGGACAGCACAACACTCGCGGCATGGTGTCCTACGGCCAAACCGGCGCGCCTAATTCGCGCAGCACCCAGTTGTTTATCAACTTTGCGGATAACAGCTTCCTCGACGCCCAGGGCTTTCCCCCGGTGTGCACCGTGACAACTGGCATGGACGTTGCGGATGAGCTGTACAGCGGCTACGGCGAAACTCCCCAACAGGGATTGATCGGGTCGCAAGGAAATGCATATCTCACCAGCCAATTTCCTCGTTTGGATTACATCAAGAAAGCCGCCGTTGTGTTACAATAATATCGACCTTGCCCCGGCACGAAGGGGACCAGGAAGTTACCAATACAGGGTCAAATTCGAACGACGTGGCCCGGCGGGCTCCCAAACCCCGCCGGGTTTTTCATTTGTAGCCGCATAAACCTGGGGACAGTCGCCACGTTTCCCGGTTTTTCCGCGCGGAAACCGGGAAACGTGGCGACTGTCCCCAGGTTTCGTGTGACCCAGGTTTCGTCTGACGTCCGCTGCCCAAGTGGCGCGCGGCGGAATAGGAATCGTTTATTTATGCGGCTACTTGTGGATTTCCTGCAGGCTCCAGACGCGGATGGGGTCGCGCAAACGCGCGGCTACCCCGGCAGCGGCGGCGCGCGCTCCGCTCATCGTGGTGATGCAGGGCACGCGATACGTCACCGCGCTCCGGCGAATGGCCTTTTCATCCTGGAACGCGGGGGCGCCGCTGGTGGTATAAATCGCAAGCTGGATGGCTCCGCCTTTGAGCAGATCGACCACATTGGGACGCCCCTCGTTCACCTTGAACACCGTCTTACAGGTGAGACCCGCGCCGCGCAATGCCGCTGCCGTGCCCCGCGTGGCCACCAGTTGGAAGCCCAGAGCGGAGAACTTCTTCGCCACATCGACCGCTTCCGGCCGGTGATGCTCATTGACGCTCAGAAACACCGTGCCCTTTTCGGGCAGCGGCGTGCCGGCGCTGATCTGCGCCTTGAGGAACGCCTCGCCAAAATTGACTCCCACGCTCATCACTTCGCCCGTCGAACGCATCTCCGGACCCAGCACCGGATCCACGCCGTGGAACTTATTGAACGGGAACACCGGCGACTTCACAAAATCCTGCGGCACCGAAAGCGTCCCCGACCATTTGCCGCCAGTGAGATGCCGATAGTCCGTCAGCTTGCGGCCCCACATCAGGCCTGCCGCGATCTTGGGCAGCGGAACCCCCGTGGCCTTGCTCACGTACGGCACCGTCCGCGACGCGCGCGGGTTCACTTCCAGCACGTACACCACGCCGTTCTGAATCGCATACTGTACGTTCATCAATCCGATCACGCGCAGCGCCTTGGCCAGCCGCACCGTGTAATCCTCGATTGTGCGAACCGTCTCCGCCGCCAGCGATTGCGGCGGCAGCACGCAGGAACTGTCGCCCGAATGCACGCCCGCCTCTTCGATGTGCTCCATGATGCCGGCGATCAGCACACTCTCTCCATCCCCCAGCGCGTCCACGTCCACTTCGGTGGCGTCCTGCAGGAAGCGGTCGATGAGCACCGGGCGATCCTGCGAGAAGGTGACGGCTTCGCGCATGTACTGGCGGATCGTCTCCTCGTCATAGGCGATCGCCATGGCGCGGCCGCCCAGCACGTAACTGGGCCGCACCAGCACCGGGTAGCCGATGCGGCGGGCCACCTCGCAGGCTTCTTCCACGTTGGTGGCCGCTCCGTTTTCGGGCGCCGGAATTCCCAATTGGTCAAGCAGCGCGCCGAAGAGCTTGCGGTCCTCGGCCAGGTCGATATCCGCCGGATCGGTGCCGATAATCGGCACGCCCAGGCGTTTGAGCGGCAGCGCCAGGTTGAGCGGCGTCTGTCCGCCGAACTGCACAATCACGCCGTCGGGCTTCTCCGTATCGCAGATGTTGAGCACGTGTTCCAGCGTGACAGGTTCGAAGTACAGCCGGTCGCTGGTGTCGTAATCCGTCGAGACGGTCTCCGGATTGCAATTCACCATGATCGATTCCACGCCCATTTCCTGCAGCGCGAACGAGGCGTGGCAGCAGCAGTAATCGAATTCGATGCCCTGGCCGATGCGGTTCGGCCCGCTGCCCAGAATCATCACCTTCTTGTTAGCGGAGGGGTCGGCTTCGCAGGACCTCTCGTAGTTGGAATAGAGATACGGCGTGAAGCTCTCGAACTCGGCGGCGCAGGTGTCCACCCGGCTGAAGACCGCGCGAACGCCCAACTCCTTGCGGCGGCTCCGCACCGCGATTTCGTCCGCCCCCCAGGTCTTCGAGAGCTGCGCGTCGGAGATGCCGAACCGTTTGGCGCGGCGGAACATTTCCTGCCCGGCGGTGGCCAATGTCGATGCCGCCAGTTCCGCTTCGAAATCCACCACCTGCTTCATTTGGTCCAGGAACCAGCGGTCGATGGCCGTGTGTTCGTGAATGTCTTCGACGCTCCAGCCCTGCGCCATGGCGAACCGGATATAGTTCAGCCGGTCCGGTGTGGGGGTGATCAGCTTCTGCGCGATCAGGTGGACGTCCAGCTTTTCCGCGCCGAACGCCTTGCCCGTCTCCAGGCTGCGCATGCCCTTCCACAGCGCTTCCTTGAAGGTGCGGCCGATGGCCATCGCCTCGCCCACCGATTTCATCTGCGTGCCCAGTGTCGGGTCGGCGCCGGGGAATTTTTCGAACGCCCACTTGGGGATCTTCACCACCACGTAATCGATGGTCGGCTCGAAACAGGCCGGGGTTTTGCGGGTGATGTCGTTGGGGATCTCGTCCAGCCGGTACCCCACCGCCAGCTTGGCGGCGATCTTGGCGATCGGGAATCCCGTGGCCTTCGACGCCAGCGCCGAACTGCGCGACACGCGCGGGTTCATCTCGATGATCACCATGCGCCCGTTCTGCGGGTTGATGGCGAACTGCACGTTGGAGCCGCCCGTATCCACGCCGATTTCGCGCAGGCAGCGCAGCGCGCCGTCGCGCATCATCTGATATTCGCGGTCCGTGAGGGTTTGCGCCGGCGCCACCGTGATGGAATCGCCGGTGTGTACGCCCATCGGGTCGAAATTCTCAATGGAGCAGACGATGATGCAGTTGTCCGCCTGGTCGCGCATCACCTCCAGTTCGTACTCTTTCCACCCCAGCGCGCTCTCTTCAATCAGGACTTCGTGCACCGGCGAGAGCGACAGCCCGCGCTCCAGAATTTCGGCCAGTTCCTCGCGGTTGTAGGCGATGCCGCCGCCCGTACCACCCATGGTGAAACTGGGCCGCAGAATGCACGGGTACCCGAGGCGCTCCGCGAATTCCTCGCCCCCTTTGATGCTGTTGATCAACTGCGATTGCGGCGTCTCCAGGCCGATCTTGCGCATCGCATCCTTGAACAACAGGCGGTCTTCGGCCTTCTTGATGGCGTCGATTCTGGCCCCGATCAGTTCCACGCCGTACCGGTCCAGAACACCCGCTTCGGCCAGTTCCACCGAGAGGTTCAGCCCGGTCTGCCCCCCCACGGTGGAGAGCAGCGCGTCGGGACGCTCGCGCTTAATGATCTCCTCCAGGTACGGCCGAGTGAGCGGCTCCACATAGGTCTTGTCCGCCAGGTCCGGGTCCGTCATGATAGTCGCCGGGTTGGAGTTGACCAGGATGACTTCGTAGCCGTCGGCCCGCAGCGCCTTGGCCGCCTGAGTGCCGGAGTAATCGAACTCGCAGGCCTGTCCGATGATAATGGGGCCGGAGCCGATGATCAGGATGCGGCGAATGTCGTTGCGTCGGGGCATCGGCTATTTTTCGCCCATGAGTTTCAGAAAATCGTCGAAGAGATAGTGCGAGTCGTGCGGGCCCGGCGCCGCCTCGGGATGGTATTGCACGCAGAACACCGGGTATTCGCGGTGGCGGAAGCCTTCGAGCGTCTGGTCGTTGAGATTCACGTGGGTCAGTTCCACCCGGCTCGGGTTCAGCGAATCCGGGTCCACCGCGAATCCGTGATTATGGGAGGTGATCTCTACACGCCCGGTCAGCTCATTGCGTACCGGGTGGTTGGCGCCGCGATGGCCGAACTTGAGCTTGTACGTCTTGCCACCGAGCGCCAGCCCGAGCAACTGGTGTCCCAGGCAGATTCCGAAAATCGGCTTCTTTCCGATCAAACCGCGGATGTTGGCTACCTGCCTGGTGAGCGGCTCGGGATCGCCCGGTCCGTTGGAGAGGAACACGCCATCGGGCCGGAGCGCCAGCACGTCCTCGGCGGTGGTGAGCGAGGGCGCCACGGTCACCCGGCAACCCGCCTGCACCAGGCGCCGCAGGATGTTCCGCTTGATGCCGTAATCGTAGGCCACCACGTGGTAGCGCGGTTCGGCGGCGCGTCCCACGCCTTCGGACGGCGAACACGGTTCCACGCCCTGGTTCCATTCGTACTGTTGCGCGGTGCTCACTCGGCTGGCCAGGTCGAGCCCCGTCATGCTGGGAATCGAGCGCGCCTTTTCCACCAGGCGCTGCGCGTCGGAATCGATGGACGACAGCACGCCGCGCATCACTCCGCGGGTCCGCAAGTGGCGGACCAGGGAACGCGTGTCGAGGTCGGAGATTACGGGGATGCCGGCCCTGCCGAGAAATCGGTCGGCGTCGGCGTCCGACCGCCAATTGCTGGCCATGGACGAAAACTCGCGCACCGCCAGCCCTTCGATATAGGGCCGCGCCGACTCGTCGTCCTGCGCGCTGGTTCCGTAGTTGCCGATTTGGGGATTGGTGAGAATGACGATCTGCCCCGAGTAAGAGGGATCGGTGAACACCTCCTGGTAGCCGGTGAGCGCGGTATTGAACACCACTTCGCCGGACCGCTCGGCGGACGCACCAAAACTCCTGCCCTCGAAGACCGTTCCGTCTTCCAGGGCGAGAATTGCAGAATTCAAGTTAGGATCTTCCTCCGTGGGGGTGGATACCTTTCATTCTAGCCGAGTCCGGGCGGGTTGTGCAGTACGATAGTGTGATGGCCAACGCAATGTTCGACGTGGAGTGTCCCTGTTGCCAGACGGTCCTCAGGGTCGATCCCGAAACGTGCGCCGTGATCGCTCACACCGTGCCGGAGAAGCCCAAGCCCATCGAGGATCTGGCAGCCGAAGTGGCCAAGCTCAGAGGGGAAGAGTCGCGCCGCGATGAAGTCTTCCGCAAACAGATGGAGGCCGAAAAGGGCCACGCCAAGGTGCTGGAGAAAAAGTTCGACGAACTTTTCAAGCGGGCGAAGGAAAATCCGGACGATTCGAAGCCCCTGCGGGATATCGATCTATAAGGCGGGCATGATCGTTACTCGGTCGATGCTCAACCGGTGCGCACGCTCGACCTGCGGGCCGGCGCGAACCTGGGCTAGAATTGGAACGGGAAACGGAGAGGTTTATGGATTGGTCAGATTGCCCGCTTGTTGAAGTGACACCCGGCGTGCAGCGTGGCCGCCCTGTGCTGAAGGGCACCCGTATGCCGGCCGATGACATCGTTGAGAATTGGGAAGCTGGCGTCGATGAATCCGATATCGCGGCCGACTTCCGGTTGCCGATTGCGCAGGTGAAGGCGATCCTCTCTTACGCGGCGGACCATCAAGATGCTGCGCGTCCTGTTCGATAAGAATGTTCCTTATTCGCTCAAGCGTCACCTGACGGACTATCAAGTGAAAACTGCCGAGGACGAGGGCTGGGGACAAATCTCGAACGGGGAATTGATCCGGTCCGCGGAAAAGGCGGGATATCAGATCATGCTGACCTGCGACCAGAATATTCAGTACCAGCAGAACCTGGCCCGCCGGGAAATCTCAATGATCGTCCTCGGATCGAATATTTGGCCCAGCATCAGGCCGAAAGTGGCGGAAATCTCCGCGGCATTGAAGAGAGCGTCACCGGGCTCGTTCGAGTTCATCGAAATCGCTCCACCGCCGAAACGCCGCCGCCTGGGAGGTTCCCCGGTCTAATAGCAATCGCAAGCCCTCACTCCACGTGAGGCTTGAACCCGTGCTGCTGCATCGCCTGGAGCGCCGCCTCTGCAGTCTCGGGCAGCACGTAAAAGAACGCGCCGGTGCGCAACGATTTGAAGAGCACGCCGCCCGAGTATTGGTCTGTCTCCACGCCGTAATCGATGCCCGCTTCCGCCAGCGCGCCTTCCAGACGAAGCGCCTCCCGCAGTTTCTTGGCGATATAGATCAGAACCGGATCCTTGCCTTCAAAGAACGATGCGTCCTGCTTCATGGCCCGCGGCGCTACCGGAAATTCTCCACCAGCACGAGGTTGGTTTCATTCTGGTCCGTCTTAGGATACAGCACGTACTCCCCATCCGGCGAGACGCGGAAGCCATCGCCGGCCAAATCGATATCCTTGAGTATCAGGATGCCGGTGGATTTCCCGGCGGCGGAATCCCAGAACGCCAACACAAAGCTGCGCTGCGCTCGCGTCCATTCCAGGTAGTACACGCCGTCCTTCATGGGCTGCAGGGACGATCCCGCCAGGTCGTGCTCCGGAACGATGGCTTCTTCTTCCTGGCCGCCGTCCGAAGGCGCCCGCCAGATGGTCCGCCAGTTTCGAAAGTAGACGTACTTGCCGTCTTCCGATTCCTCGGGATCGCCGCCTCCGCGCCTCCGCCCGGTGATGTCCCGCGCGTCGCTGCCATCGGACTTCGCCTTCCAGATCTGGCCTCGCGATTCGTAATAGATGGACTTCCCATCGTGCGACCAGGACGCGCCGCCATCCGACACCACCCGAACCTGTTTGGCGTTGGGCTTTACCTCCGTACGGTAGGTCTCGACCCCGCGCTGCGACCGGGTTTCGTAAAGGAGCTGGGTCCCATCCGGCGACCAGCGCGGATGGCGCAGCCGCATGCCGGGAATTTTCGTCAGTTGGTAGCGTGGCGTCAGACCGTCCGCATCGCCCACCCAAATCTGCTGGTCGAAATTCTGGTCGGAGACATTGGCGATCCTCTCGCCATCGGGCGAAATGGCCGGTTCGATCTCGCGCGCGTCGGAGCGGACAAGCGGCCTTTCCTTCGGGTCTTTGATGGGAGTGCCCGGAACGCCGAGTTCAACCCGCCAGATCGAAGACTCCGCGGCCCGTTCCGTAAAGAGCAGGCGGCCGTCCCGGGAAAGCGCGGGAAACTGCGCCTGGTGGCCCGCAATTAAGAGGTCCCGCGGAGTTCCGCCGTATGCCGGCAGGCGCCACAAGCGCCATCCCGAGCCGCGGTCTGAGGAATAAACTAACTCCCGGCCATCGGGCGTCCAGGCGATGCCGCGAATCATATGATCGTCGAAGGTGAGCCGGCGCACGCCGCCACCCGAGAGATCGCACAGCCAGATATCGGCGCCCTCTCTATTCTCGGAGTCCGTGGCGCGAACGAAGGCCACGGTGGCGCCGTCCGGAGACACCTCGGGGCTGAAGTCTCCGGGAGTCTCCTTGGCGGGAGTGGTGATCCGCCTGGCCGCTCCGGTATCCACCACCACTACCGAAAGCGCGGACGGCTGGCCTTCCTCGGCGCCGGCCACCACCAGCGATTTCCCGTCCTGCGTCCAGGCGGCCGAGCGTAGCGGTTGCGTCTCGTCTCCCGCGGCGCCGAATTCAGCCACTTTGCGCGCGCCGCCTCCCGCCGCCGGAATCACCATCACGCGCGAGCCATCCTCGTCCACCCGCTGAAATGCGAGGCTGCCGCCATCGGGGCTCCAGGCAGGACCGATGTCGCTCGACTTGCCACTGGTCAATTGCCGCGGAGCGCCGCCCGAGAACGGCCGCACAAAGATATGGAAGGTCTCGTCTTTCGATGCCCCATGGGCGCTGTATGCCACCTGTTTGCCATCGGGCGAGAAGGCCGGGTAGGCGTGCGCGCCGGCTTCATTTGTGAATTCCGTGCGCTTGGGCGCCTGCAGGGGACCGGTGGCCAGCCGCGCCAATACGCTTACCAGCACGCCCACTGAACAGAGGCCCAACGCCAGCAGGGCCGCTGGGCGCCGCATGATTGCGCCTAATGACATATGTCCCGTATTATCCCTTGTCCGGTCTGGCAGCCACGGTTTTTCCGCACTGCCAGGTTACGAACAATAGACGCGGAATGTTCCGTTTCATTGCGGTGACTGTGTTGCATTTGAGAAACTGTCCTTTCATGAGGTTGGCGCCCTTGCTCCTGATAGCAGTCCCGGTGCTGTGGCCGCAAGCGGCCCACACGCCCGCCGCGAGCCTGTCCGCCGGCGATTTGCCGGCCAAGGAAACGTACTACTACACGGTGGAGTGGCGCCTCATCACGGCCGGCCGGGCCAAGGTGGAGTGGATCCGCCAGCCGCACGCCGATTGGCAGGTCAATCTGCGCCTGGAATCGGTGGGCCTGATCTCCAAGTTCTACAGGGTTGAGGACAACTACTCCGTCCATCTCAACCCGTCGTTGTGCGCCGAGAATGTCTATATGACCTCCCACGAAGGCAGCCGCGACCGCGAGACCAAGATCGCCTTCGATGGCGCCGCGCGCCGCGCCTCCTACCTGGAGCGCGACCGCCTGAAGAACGCCACCGTGGTGCAGCACGAAATCGAGATTCCCGCCTGCGTCCACGACGTTGTGGGCGGCTTGCTCTTTCTCCGCACCCTCAACCTGGAGCCCGGCCAGAGCACCACGGTCCCGGTGAGCGATGGCAAGCGCAGCGTGCTGGCGAAGGTGGAGGCCCAATCGCGCGAGGAAATCAAGACACCCGAAGGCTCCTTTCACACCATCTGTTATGAGGCGTACCTGTTCGATAATGTCCTGTACCGCCGCCCCGCGCACCTGAATATCTGGCTTACCGACGACCGCCGCAAGCTGCCCATCCAGATCCGCGTCCGCATGCAGTTCACCATCGGCACCATCACGCTGCAACTGCAGAAGCATGAATAGTGCGTTCCGGAGGGAACATTCTTGCGTATGAATCCGTATCAACCTATCTGCCGACCCGTGATCGGCGGCCGGAGACTGTGAACTGTGAACTGGCTACTGGTAACCGATATCCGCTACGGCATGCGCACGTTGCGCGCTTCTCCCGGTTTCGCGGCGACCGCGGTCCTGACCCTGGCATTCGGCATCGGCGCCACCACGGCCACGTTCAGCGTCAGCGACGCCATGTTGTGGAAGCCCATACCGTTGCCGCATCTGGAATCGCTGGTCATGCTCCTCGGACGGGTGCCCGGGGAATCCAATAGCTGGAACAGCAACACCGCCGCCGATACAGACGACATTGTTCGCCAGACCAAATCGCTCGAAAGCGTCACCCGCTGGCAGGGCGGCATGGCCAACGTCGGAGGATCGGGCGGCCATCCGCAACGCGTCCTCCAGACATTAGCGGCCGCCAACTTTTTCGATGTCATGGGTGTGCCGCCGGCGCGCGGCCGTGCATTTCAAACCGGTGAAGACCAGCCTGGGCGCGACCGCGAGGTCGTCCTGAGCGACCGTTTCTGGCAGCGCGCGTTCGGCGCCGACCCGTCCGTCATCGGCCGCACCATTCTGCTGGACGACCAGAATTACGTGGTGACCGGAATCATGCCCGCCAGCTTCGACTTCCCGATGGCCACCGAGATCTGGACGCCGCTGGCGCTCACGGCCGCACAACGCGGCTCTCGCACGGCGCAGAATCTGCTGTCGACCGCCCGGCTCAAACCCGGCCACACGATCGAGGAGGCATCGTCCGAACTGGACGCCATCGGACAGCGCCTGGAGAAGGCGTATCCCACCACCAACCAGAATCGCCGTTTCATGCTCTGGCCCATCACCCGCTTCCTGATCGATGGCGACACCAGGCAATACGTCCTTCTGCTGCTGGGTTCGGTGATTTTCGTGCTGCTGATCGCCTGCGTCAACGTGGCCAATCTGCAATTCGCGCGCGCCACAGGACGGCTCCGCGAAGTGGCTGTCCGCACCGCTTTGGGCGCTTCGCGCGGACGCGTGATCGTGCAACTGGTCACTGAAAGCGTGCTGCTGTCGATCGCCGGCGCCGCCGCGGGACTGCTGGTGGCCGAGTGGGGTCTGAACCTGATCCGCGGCAACATGCCTCCCGAAGTCGCCCGGTACATCCTGGGTTGGCGCGACATTAAGCTGGATGGCCGCACGCTGCTCTTCACCGCGGCGGCCGCGCTGGCCAGCGGCATACTGGCTGGATTGGCCCCAGCCTGGCAGTGCTCGCGGCCCAACCTCACCGATGCCCTCAAGGAAGGCGGCCGCGGAGGCACTGTCGGCCGATCCCGGCGCCTGATCCGGACCATCCTGGTGGCCGCTGAAATCGCTCTTGCGGTGGTGCTGCTGGTAGGCTCGGGACTGATGGTCCGCGGCTTCCGCAACCAGATCGGTTCCGGCCAGCAATTCGAGCCCGCATCCGTACTGACGCTGCGCATGGCGATCACCGAAAACAAGTACCGCGAACCTTTCCAGCGGGCGGGCTTCTATCGCGAAGTGGTGGACCGCGTCAACGCGCTGCCGGGGGTGCAATCTGCCGCCGTGGCCACCGCCATGCCGTATGCCAACCACTCCAACAGCCGGAACGTCACCATCGAGGGTCTTGCTGTCGAGCACGGCGAGCAGCCTTGGGCCATGTACCAGGCGATCAGCCCCAGGTTTTTCGGCACGCTTCACATTCCGCTGCGCGCCGGCCGGCTGCTCACCGATGGCGATGGAGCCGACGCTCCCCTCGTGGTGGCGATCAACGAGCGGTTCGCGCAGAAATACTGGAAAGGCCAATCGCCTGTCGGCCGGCGTTTCAAGCTGGGGCTGGCCGATTCCAAGAGCCCGTGGCTGACGGTGGTCGGAGTGGTGGGCAACATTCCGCACGACCCTTACGACCGGGACTTCCGCCGCATGATGTTTCTGCCCTACCAGCAGGCGCCGCAGCTTTGGATGGATTTGGGCGTCCGCACCTCGGGCGACCCGCTGCGGTTGGCGTCTTCGGTTCTTTCGGCCATCCGCTCGGTGGATCCCGAAGTCCCCGCTTCGGACGTTCGGACCCTTGAGAAGTCCATCCACAATGCGGCTATCGGCCTCAATTACGTGGCCGCCATGATGGGGATCTTCGGAGTGCTGGCGCTGGTGCTGGCCGCCGTGGGCGTCTATGGCGTGATGTCCTATCTGGTTTCGGAGCAGACTCATGAAATCGGCATACGCATGGCCCTCGGATCGCCGCGCAGCAGCGTGCTGGCGATGGTTTTCCGCCGAGGCCTGGTCACCACGTTTATCGGGTTGGCGGCCGGTATTCCGGTTGCCTACGCGCTGGCCACCCTGCTGGTCTCCTCGCTGATTTACGGCGTGCCGGCCAGCGACCCGGCAACGTTCGTGGGGATTCCGCTAACGCTGATCGCGACGGCTGTACTGGCTATCTATATCCCCGCGCGGCGGGCGATGCGGATCGATCCGATTGTGGCGCTGCGGTACGAGTAGCGCCCGAGACGATAGGGATTCGACATTCCGGCGAGCTTCCCGGATGATGCCCGTCTCCAGCTTACGCGTAGAAACGTGAAGCGCCGCGGGCTCTCGACAAGGTAAGATGGCAGGGACGCGGAAGGCCCACTATGTCCACTCCCGTAACTGAACCGTTCGAACGCCTGCAGTGCCAATGGTGCCAGAGCCTCAACGAGAAATCCGCACTCGCCTGCCGCACCTGCGGCGCGCCGCTGGACATCCGCAACCTGGTCTCCGAATCCGGCTGGCGCGAAGCCCCGCGCATCCGCGACATGACCGAGATCCACTTCAGCAACAGCACCTGCCAGGTGGAAGGCGAAATCGTGCCCGTGGCCGAAATCAATCTCTCGCCCGGCGACGCCATCTTCTTCGAACACCACGTCATGCTGTGGAAGGACGAATCCGTTCCGCTTACCCTGATGGCGCTCTCCGGGGGCTTCAAACGCGCCTTCGCCGGCATGCCGTTCCTCATCAGCGTGGCCACCGGGCCGGGCCGCATCGCCTTCTCCCGCGACGCCACCGGCGAATTGGTGGTCCTGCCGTTGCACCCGGGAATGGAGGTGGATGTCCGCGAGCACGCCTTCCTGCTCAGCTCGCACCAGATCCAGTATTCCTTCGTGCGCATCAAAGGGCTGGCCAACATTCTTTTCGGCGGCCAGGGCATGTATATGGACCGCTTCGTCACCGCCGGCAGTCCCGGCCTGCTCATTCTCCACGGCTACGGCAACGTGTTCGAGCGTGTGCTCAAGCCCGGTGAGAGTATCATGCTGGAGCCGGGCGCGTTCCTATACAAAGATTCTTCCGTCACCATGGATGTGGAGTTTCAGAAGCTGGGCGCCGGTTTCTTCGGCGGCGCCACCATGAGCCTCGCGCGCATGACCGGGCCCGGCCGCGTCGGCATCCAGTCCATGTACGTGCACCACAAGACCGAATAAACGCCAACGGAGACGCCTCTATGTTCTGCGCACAATGCGGATCGAAATCGATTGACGGCGCCAGGTTCTGCGGCGTGTGCGGCGCTATGGTGGCTTCCCCTGCGCCGCCGCCCGCTGCCGCCGCCCTACCGGCGCCGGCGCCCGCCCCGCCCGCCGCAACTCATCACGCGGCGCGATGCTCCTGGTGCGGAACGCCCCTCGACCCCGCGGCTGCAAGCTGTCCCGGCTGCGGCGCCACTATGTCCGAGATGGGCGTCTCGACCCGCTCGGGATGGCTGCAGTTGCCGGGCCGCAAGGACATGGCCAAGCTGCAATTCGGCCAGTCCGCCTGCCAGATCGAGGGGATCTACGTTCCAGTGGCCGATTTCAAACTGGCCCCCGGCGACAGCGTCTATTTCGCCCACCACGTGCTGCTGTGGAAGGATTCGGATCTCGCCATCGCCACCATGCCCCTCGCGGGAGCCTGGAAGCGTCTCTTCGCCGGCATGCCGCTCATCATGACGCAGGCCGCCGGCCCCGGCCACATCGCCTTTTCCCGCGACGCTCCGGGGGAATTGATCGCCGTGCCCATCCATCCCGGGCAGTCCGTCGACGTGCGCGAGCATCTCTTCCTCGTTGCCACCGGAAATGTGGTTTACGACTGGTTCCAGACCGGAGTCTGGTTCAGCACCAAGAACGGAGACGAAACCGAGACGCACTATCCCGTCGGCGCATTCATGGACCGGTTCTCGGGAACCCAGCAGCCGGGACTTCTGCTGCTGCATGCCGCGGGCAACGTCTTCGTGCGCACCCTGGCGCCGGGCGAGACCATGCTGGTGAAGCCGACCGCTCTTATTTTCAAGGACCCGCCGGTGCAGATGCACTTGCACTTCGAGCATCCGCAAACCGGTTTCACCTCATGGGGATCGTGGAGCAATCGCTATTTATGGCTGCGCGTGGTGGGACCCGGCCGGGTGGCCGTGCAATCGTCCTTCGAGCACCTGCACGGGGAAGCCAGCTACATGCAGGGACATTCTTACGCAACCGAGGTGCGCTGGTAGGGCGGCCAGCGCGCGAAGCGCTCTTCCAGCCGCGTCAACCGCGAGCCGATGTCTTCGATCTTGCCGGGCAGCGGGTTGCAGTTTGCATCGTTGACACTCTCGCGGCTGGCCTTCGGCTTCTTCGGCGGTCTTGGCCTTACGCATGACTGCCTCGATAGCAGGATCTGGCGTGTCCGGCACGATCTATCCCTGCGCCAAGCCCTGCACTTGACCTAAAATGAACTGTCCGTAATTTGCCTAGGAGATCCAGATCCCAGTGACACCGGAGCGCAGGCAGGGAACCGTGCAAGTGGTGGTGGCCACCACGGTGATGTTGTCGTTCATTTCGTTTTGGCGCGCCGCAGCCATTGTACTCAGCGACCTGGCGTCATCGGCGTACTACGTCGGCGGCATCGCCGAACAAGCCATCGGCAAGGCCGCGCCTTGGTTCATCCTGGCCATCATGCTGTTCTCCTACGCCGTCCGCGCCATCTACATCGAAAGCTGTTCGATGTTCGTGCGTGGCGGCGTGTACAAAGTGGTGCATGAGGCCATGGGCGGCACCTTGGCCAAATTCTCCGTCTCCGCCCTGATGTTCGACTACGTGCTCACCGGCCCCATCAGCGCGGTCAGCGCGGGTCTGTACCTGGGCGGCCTCATCAATGAGAGCGGCGAGCATCTCCATGTCTCCGGACTGCACGTCCACCCACCATACTTCGCCGCGGCCTTCGCCATTATCGTCACGTTGTACTTCTGGCGGAAGAACATCATCGGCATTGAAGAATCCAGCGAGAAGGCTCTGCGCATCATGCAGATCACTACGGTGATGGTGGTCATCCTGATCGTCTGGTGCGTGGCCACCATTCTAAAAAACGGCTATAACCCGGTCCCGTTGCCGGTTCCGTCCAACCTCAAGTTCAGTCCCGAGGCGCTGGGATGGCTTCGCGGAACGGTGGGCCCATCCATCACCGTGATCGCCATCATGATCGGACTGGGCCACTCGCTGCTGGCCATGAGCGGCGAGGAGAGCCTGGCGCAGGTGAACCGCGAAATCGCTCACCCGAAGCTCAAGAACCTGGAAAAAGCCGGCTTCGTGATCTTCATCTACAGCATGCTGTTCACTTCGCTGGTTTCGTTCTTCGCCGTGATGATTATCCCCGACGCCGCCCGGCAGCACTTCCTCGACAACCTGATCGGCGGGCTTTCCATGTTCCTCATCGGACCCGTACCGGTGCGGCTGCTGTTCCACGGCTTCGTGGTTCTGGTGGGCACGTTGATTCTGGCCGGCGCCGTCAATACCGCCATCATCGGTTCCAACGGGGTGCTCAACCGCGTCGCCGAAGACGGCGTGCTGCCCGACTGGTTCCGCCATCCCCACCACAAATTCGGCACCACCTCGCGGCTCATCAACCTGATTGTCTGCCTGCAACTCATCACGATCGTGATCAGCCGCGGCGACGTGTATATGCTCGGCGAAGCATATGCCTTCGGCGTGGTCTGGAGCTTCGCCATGAAGGCGCTGTCGGTACTGGTGTTGCGCTACAAGCAGCCCGCCGGACGCGAATGGAAGGTGCCGCTCAACTTCCATTTGGGCGGCAAGGAACTGCCAGTCGGCCTCTTCCTCATCACCGTCGCCCTGTTCGGCCTGGCGATTATTAACGTGCTTACCAAGAAAGTCGCTACCATTTCGGGCGTCACTTTCACCATCATATTCTTCATTGTCTTCGAGGCTTCCGATCTCTACAATCGCAAGCGACGCGCCGGGCCAAACCACGAACTCGAGAAGTTCCGCCTGAATGCCCGCACCGACATCTCCGTGGACGCCTGTGGGGTGCGGCCCGGGAATGTCCTGGTGGCCGTCCGCAACCCGGCCAGGATGCAGCACCTGCAGCGCGTCCTCGCCAAGACGGATACACGCAAGATGGACATCGTGGCTCTCTCGGTGCGGCGCGTGAGCCAGGCGGCTTCCGGTGAGCATCCCCTGGAAGTCGGGCAGATTTTCTCCGACGATGAAACCGACGTCTTCACGCACGTGGTCTCGCTGGCCGAAAAGGCCGGCAAGCACGTGGAACTCCTGGTGGTCCCAGGCCAGGATCCCTACGAGGCCGTGGTGCAGACCGCCGCGCGCCTGAAGTCTTCGCGCATCGTGATGGGGCTATCGCCCAAATTCACACCATCGGAGCAGGGCGCCGAGGTCGGCCGTTACTGGGAAATGCTTCCGGAGCCGCGTCCGTCTTTGTCGCTCGAGCTGGTTCTCGAAAACCAGCGCGACACCGTGTTTTTCAATCTCGGCCCCCATCCGCCGCGCCTGTGGCCGGAGGATATCGACCTGACGCATCGGATCTGGCTGGCGTTGCGGGACCGCGGCCTCGGTTCCAAGCTCCACCACCGCGACGTCCTGGGTCTGGCGCTTCGCCATCTGGAAGCCGATCTGGCCTCGGGCGATGCGAAGCCGCTCATCGACGAGCTCAAGCACGATGTCGAATTCCGCTCCGCCCCACTTGAACCCGCTCCGCCGGACCTTGAATAGCGGAAACAATTACCAGTGCGCCGGTGTCTCACCAAAACAGGATAAGCACCTCGTACGGTGAGCACTTTTTACTGCGAACTTTTGTAAGTTCCGCGTCGTATCTTCGTCTGAAAGCATAGACGTCTGAAAGCATAGACCGATCGTATGAACTGCCTGAAGCGTGTTCTCATCTTGGCCGGTATCGGCTGGTGTGCCGCCGCCGTCCTGGCGGCTTCCGAACACCACGGCATGGTGACGTACCATGGCTTGCCCGTGCCCGGCGCGGTGGTTACTGCAATCCAAGGCGACCACAAGCTGACGACGTCCACCGACGACGACGGTACCTATTCATTCCGCGATCTGCCGGACGGCGCCTGGACCATCGAGGTGGAAATGACTGGCTTCACCAAGCTCTCGCGTGAGATCGGTATCAGCCCCGGCGCACCGCCTCCCACCTGGGATCTCAAACTGGCGGCGCCAGAGGCCGCGCCGGTCACACCCAGCACTGCGGTGGGTAGAGCTGGCGGTCCGCCGATGACTCCGGAACAGGCGCGGGCTCGTATGACGGCCCAGCAACAGGCCCAGGACCGGGCGCAATCGCGAGCCGCGGCGGTTGCCGCGACCACGGCTCCGAGCGGCGGCGGTGGGGACTCCGTCATGCTCAGCGGCTCCGTTGGCGGTGGCGGCGGCGCCTCTTTCGGCAACAATCTCAATGGCGGTAATCAGTATAACGGCAACGCCGCGTTCTCCCTGGATAATTCCGTCTGGGATGCCAATTCCTATTCGCTCGCCGGCATCCAGACGCCCAAGCCGGCCTTTGCCAAGGGGAAAATTAACACTTCTTTCGGCGGACCGCTCAAAATTCCGCACCTCATCAATGGCAAAGGCGGCACGTTCATCCTCAATTACTCCATGGGCCGCACCCGCGGCGCCAGCACGTCCGCGTACACCCTGCCTACCGCGCTGGAACGCACCGGGGACTTTTCCCAGTCGGTAGTGCAGAGCCCTGTGGTGGTGTACGATCCCACCACCGGGCAACCTTTTCCGGGGGACAAGATTCCCGCCTCGCGCCTCAGCGCCGCCGCATTGACCCTGGCGAACTATTACCCGTTGCCGAACGTGCTCAACAACCGGCTGAACTACCAGACATCCATCGTCAGCGTGAGCAACCAGGACAACCTCAATGCGCGCCTCAACCAGACGCTCAGCCCGAAGGATCGCCTGTCGGGCGGCGTGGGATGGCAGCGTTCCACGGGAGTAACCCCCAATGTCTTCGGCTTCGTGGACGACAACAGTAACTATGGAGTCAACGCCAACGCCGCCTGGACGCATACCTTCAGCAAGCGCCTCATTCAGACCCTCACCTTCAATTTCAGCCGCGCCCGCACCCAGTTGTCGCCTTACTTCGCCACGCTGCAACAGAATGTCGCCCAGCAGCTTGGCATTCAGGGCACGTCGTCTCTGCCGCTCAACTGGGGTCCGCCGAATCTCGGCTTCACCAACTTTTCCGGCCTCTCCGACGGCAACGCGTCGCTCTCGCGCAACCAGACCAGCAACCTCAGCTACAGCATCAACCTGGTGCGCGCCAAACATCAGTGGACCTTCGGCAGCGATTTCCGGCGGCAGCAGATCAATCCTCTGGCCGACCCCAACGGCCGCGGCTCATTCGTGTTCACCGGCGCCGCTACCGCCGGCCCGGGCGGATCGGGTGGATACGATTTTGCCGACTTCCTGCTGGACCTGCCGAGCACCGCCGCCATCCGCTACGGCAACGCGGACAAGTATTTCCGCACCTGGAAATTCGATGGCTACGTGTCCGACAACTGGACCATCAGCAAGGCCTTCACGGCGAATCTCGGACTCCGTTGGGACTATTCGGCGCCCTACACCGAGATCTACAACCGGATGGCCAACCTGGATATCGGTCCCAACTTCTCGAGCCTTGCCGTCGTCACCGCCGGACAATCGGGACCGTTCTCCGGATCGCTCCCCACTTCGCTGATCCGAAGCGACCGCACCGCCTTCTCGCCCAATCTCGGCCTGGCCTGGCGTCCTTTCGCCAAGAATCCCAAAATGCCCACCACGGTTCGGTTCGGCTTCAGCCAGATGCATCCGCTGGACGCGTATTCTCCCATCGCGAACAACCTGTCCGGGCAGCCCCCGTTCGCCAAGGTGTTGAGCCTTGCCAGTTCGCCGGCGAACCCGCTCAGCATGCAGACCGCGTTCCTCAATTCGCCGGCGTTTTCGAACACCTATGGAGTGGATCCGAACTACAGGCTGCTCACCGTCAGCCAGGCGATGATCATCGTCATCCAGCCGCTGCCCAAGGGTTATTACGCGGTCACCGGGATTGTGTATGCCAAGGCATCGCACCTCGATCAGAGCTATCTGCCCAACTCGTTGCCGCCCGGCTTGACGGAGCCTGTCAACGGACCTCCCGCGGGATTTATTTACGAGCAGTCCAATGCCAAGCTTCACGGTACGATCCAGGTCTACCAGTTCGGGCGCAACATGGCGAGCGGCCTTTCGGCCAGCGCCAGCATGCAAGTGGCCCGGGCGATCGACAATGGCGCGGTGGCCGGCATGAGCGGGGGCGCGGGCCTTGCCCAGAACTGGCAGGACCTGGATGCGGAAAGGGCCACTTCCGCGCTGGTGCCCAGAGCGCAGTTCAACGGCAACTGGCAGTACAGCACCGGCCAGGGCAAAGCCGGCGGCACACTTCTCAAAGGATGGAGGGGCGGACTGCTCAAGGATTGGACGTTCACCAACGGCCTCACCTGGCGGGCCGGCACGCCACTGACGGCCACCGTGGGCGGCAACCTGGCCACCGTGGGCGGCACCGGAATCACCGGCACGGTTCGCGCCGATGCTACTGGTCTTCCCGTCGGAGCGCCCTCCGGTTCGGGCGAGCCCTTCAACCTGGCCGCCTTCACCGTGCCGGCCTCCGGACAATGGGGCAATGCCGGACGCAACACCATCTTCGGGCCCGCCATCTGGGGTCTCAACGGCTCGCTCGGCCGCGTCTTTCGCCTGGGCGAACGGCGCAGCGTCGATCTCCGCTTCGATGCCGTCAACGCCATTAACCACGTCGTCATCAATGGCTGGAGCACGGTGGTGAACGCCTATAACTATGGCCTCCCCACCGGTACGCAGCCCATGCGCAGCATGACCGCGAATCTTCGGTTCAGGTTCTGATTATGAAAGAAACCTTGGTCGCCCTTCTCACCGCCGCGCTGCTCTCGGCCGAGAGCCCGCAAAAGGAGCCCTTCAAGTTGTCTGTCACCACGCAGTTGGTGACCCTCAATCTCACCGCCAAGGACAAGGACGGCAACCCGATCACCGGTCTGACAGCCGGCGACTTCATTCTCACCGAGGACGGCAAGAAACAGAAAGCCGCTATTTGCGAGTATCAGAAGCTGGACAATACACCGCTTGAAGCCGTGCCTGCCGGCAAGGCCGGCGCGCCCGCACCCGTTCCCGCTTCTGCCACTACCAACGCCATCGCCAGCGGCGCCGCGGGCGAGATCAAGTACAAAGACCGCCGCCTGATGGTGCTGTACTTCGACATGACCGCCATGCCGATTCAGGATCAGATCCGCGCCCAGCAGAACGCGCTGAAGTTCGTCCGAACCGAGATGACCGCGGCCGACGAAGTGTCCGTCATGAGTTTCACCAACCGACTCAACCTGCTGCAGGACTTCACCGCGGACCGGGACGCGATCGTCAAAGCCATCGATAGTCTGATCGCCGGAGAAGGCAGCGACCTGGCCGCCACCACCGATGATGCCTCTGTCAGCGGAGCCGCCTACACCGCCGACGATACGGAATTCGACATCTTCAATGCCGACCGCAAACTGGTCGGGCTGCAAACCGCCATCAAGGCGTTGGGCGCGCTGCCCGAGAAGAAGGGGCTGATGTATTTCTCCAGCGGCTTCACCAAGTCCGGCGTCGACAACGAAGCGCAGATGCGGGCCACCACCAACGCCGCCATCCGCTACAACGTGGCCCTGTTCCCGGTGGACGCGCGCGGTCTGGCAGGCATGTCTCCCTCGGGCGACGCCACCAAGGGCGCCACCAGCGCCTCCACCGCCTTCGCCGGCGCCGGGATCGCCGCCATCTCCCAGCTTCGCGCGTCCCAGGAAACCCTCCATACCCTGGCTGCCGACACGGGCGGAAAGGAATTTCTGGATAGCAACGACCTTGCGGGCGGCATGGTTCAGGCGCAGAAGGAAATGAACGATTACTACATTGTCGGCTACTACAGCACCAACCAGGCGCTCGACGGCCAGTACCGCCGCATCAAAGTGGAACTGGCCAACAATAAAACCGCCCATCTGGACTACCGCCCCGGCTACTTCGCCGGCAAGGAGTTCAAGCAGTTCACCGCTGGGGACCGCGAGCGCCAGTTGACTGAAGCCCTGCTTCTGGGCGACCCCATGACCGATCTTTCGCTCAAGCTGGAACTCAACTATTTCCGTCTGGCGCAGGACCGCTACTTCGTTCCGCTGGAAGCCAAGATCCCCGCATCCGAGATCGATCTGGCGAAGCACGGCGACGTGGAAAGCGTCCGCCTGGATTTCGTCGGGCAGGTTACCGACAGCAAGAACAAGGTGGTGAAACAGGTTCGCGACAACCTGGAGGTGAAGCTGAAAGGCGTGAACGCCGCCGATTTCGCTAAGAAGAATCTGGCCTACGATTCCGGATTCGAGCTGCCGCCCGGCGCCTACACCGTCAAATTTCTGGCGCGGGAAAACCTCGGCGGCAAAATGGGCACCTTCGAAACCAAGCTCGTTATTCCCGATCTGGCCGCCGAGAAATCCTGGCTGCCCATCAGTTCGGTGGTGTTAAGCAACCAGATCGAGGCAATGAATGCCGCCGTCGCGACGGGCGAGCAGGACAAGAAAGCGATGGCCGACCACCCGCTCATCCGGAACGGCCAGAAGATGGTCCCCAGCGTGAATCGCGCGTTCCGCCGCGACCAGGCTCTCTACGTCTATCTGGAAGCCTTTGAGCCCGACGCCCCGCAGCCGCTCGAAACGACGGTTTCGTTCTACCGCGGCAAGACCAAGGTCTTCGAAACAGCCATGCAGTTGGCGAAAGACGATTTCAAGCCGCAGGCCAAAGTGCAGCCCGTGAAGATGACGGTCCCGCTGACGGCGCTCGAGCCCGGCCGGTACACCTGCCAGGTCAGCGTGATCGACCGGCAATCCCAGAAGGTGGCTTTCTGGCGCGCTCCGGTGGCGGTGCTGCAATAGCGACCGTCGTGCACCGCTCGGGCCGCTCCCTAACGGCCGCAGTTCCGTGCCGGGACCAAACGGCCGCCACGAGCCCGACTGGGTTTCCGGCGGAAGAGACGTTCCCGCCGGGGGCCTGGTGGCTTAGCTGGGGTCGGCCGAGGTCTCAATCGCAACAATCTCGGGAATGCCACCGGCCTCGGGGGCCGCGCGCACTCCGTTCCACTGCGTGAAGGATTCCTTCACGATCCGGAAGATCGAGCCCCGGTTCTGCGCGATCACTTTCAGCCAGCCCCAGACGCCCTTCGGCGGGAAGTAGATCCCGCGGAAGAAAATCCTCGCCACCAGGTGGCTGATCTTGTACGGAACCGGCTCGTCCGCGATGGATTCGATGGCCCGGGCCGTCGCCGCGGCGCTATAGGAGTTCAGCCAGGCGCTGTGGACTTCGGTCTGCACTTCGGAGACGCTCATGTTCCGAGGCGTATGCGCCATTTGAAACGGGGCGAACTCCAGCCAGTGTTTGGGCCGCGTCAGCCTCCCTTCCTTCAGCAGGCGGTCATACAGAGGAGTCGCCGGGAAAGGCGTGATCTGACCGAAGACGGGCAACCCGGGCGGCCATGTGCGAATCTCCTGCAGAGTGCGGTCGGCCACGCCGGCCGAATCGTTGTCGAGTCCGAAAATGAAGGACGTGATGGCGTAGACGTGCCGCTTGGCGAGGCGTTGCAGCACTTCGGCGTATTCACCAGGCTTATTGAAACTCTTATTGACGCTGGCGAGGTTCTTCGGGTCGAGCGATTCCATCCCGATGAAAATCCACTTGCCGCCCGATTCCGTAATCAGGTCCACCAGTTCTTCGTCGCGAAGAAGATTGGCGCTGATCTGGGCCACCCACGAAAGCTGCGCGCCCGCCGCAATGATGTCGCGCAGAAGAGACTTGGTGCGCTTCACGTTGATGGCAAAGTTATCGTCGACGAAGAAAACGGCGATTTCGCCCGAAGACCCGCGGGCGCGCGCTTTCAGGCGGAGCATTTCGTCCACTATGCTCCGGTTGGAGCGGAAACGGATGGAATCGCCGAAAAAGCCGGTTACGGTGCAGAATTCGCAGCCGTACGGACAGCCACGTCCGGATTCGATAGGAATGATGTGAAAGGTTTCCCAGCCCCACTGCTTGTGGTGCATGAAGGCGCGCATCGCATTGGGGATCCGGTTGAATTGAGAGATATCGAGCGACTCCCAAGGGATGCTGGGGTAATCGTCCAAACTCGGTTTGCGGTCCTGCCCGAAGGCGTCCACGGGAGCATAGACTTCTTTCAATGCGCCGCGAGCGGCGTCCGCCACAATGCGGGGCCACGTCTCGTCGGCTTCTCCCAAGGCGATCGCGTCGGCATGACGCGGGCCGCCATCCCGGCCGAGAGGTTCGTCGGGGACCTCGGTCACGTGGGGACCACCCATGACGACCTTGACGCCGGCGGCGCCGGCACGGATTGCATCGGCCACGCGGTATGCCTTGGCGATCATACGGGTCATGGCGCCGATCCCGACCAGGTCGATTTTGTTCTCGATGACGTACTGCACCAGTTCGTCATCGGTCATGGGTTGGGTGTTGCCGTCGATCAACCGGACCTCGTGATTGGGCGGTGTGAGCGACTGCAGGAGGAACATCCACAGGTGCGGCATGAAGTTCTTAGTCACGCCGTTGTCGGGGCAATAAAGAAGGATTCGTATTGAGGCTGGCTTCGACGGGATTTTCGAATCCGTCTCAGGGGCGATGGCGCACTTCGGCGCAATTCCATTATTCCGCTTCAACTCGTCTCTCCTCTCGTCGTGCAACTTCAGGGTCCCGATGAGCTTAGAAAACTCGGAGAGACGACTAGCGAGGTACGTGGTCGAATCTTCGTCTGGCCGCCATGCTGGCCTTGAGAACCGTTCGTGCACGATCCTGAGCTTGCACGTAAGAGGGAGCGGTTCCATGGTCCCCGTGGTCGGTGGACCAATAGAACTCGTCGTGGCGGTCTCGTTCGTAAACGGTGTATTGCGCCTGATTCCCCGCGGCGTCAATGAATGTAAATGACTGGCTCAAATGGACCCTATCCTGTTACCGGAACTTCCCTACAGGGACTGGCTGCCGGGATTGCGGTCCATCGTCCTTGTGAGCGCCAGCGCCCTCCGAAAACTAAGGCTGGCGAAAGCCGCAACTGTACAGGTCAGCACGAAGTATATCAGTTCGAGGACCGAAAGTCTGGTATGTTTGAAATTAACGGCGCCCGGAGCGATGTGGCCTTGATGCAGAGGTTTCTGGCAGTACTCAGCAGTCCGATCGATAAGACCGAGTTCGAGAGTTCATGGAATGGCGATCCGGCTATACATGGCGGGCCGAAAGTCGAGTTCGATTTCGCCGGAATGAGGGTTTCGGTTGTCGTACACTCCGAACCCGCGGCTCAATGGGCCTCGGCCAGTTTCCACCGTACCTTCAGCGCGGTAATCCGGCGGTTGAACGGCGTTTGCAATGTCCGCTGGCTGTGAAAATACGGAATCGGCTAACCGCCTGTTTTTCTTGACAATCGGACCGGACTAATCTAGATTTATAGGTGACTGAGCACTCCCGCCCAATCTACGGATAATCCGGACTAAGTCGGATCCTCCGAGTTTCCCATCTTAGGCTGGTTCATTCCGGAAGGTGAGTATGTCTCTCCACGGCAGCCCCGCGCGCTCGATGGACGTTACACCCCCCAGTGGCCGGTTCCGATCGGCGGAGTCATGGCGTCGGCGAATCCTTTCCTGGGTGTACCCGAATCGTGGATGGGCAGCCGATCAGCGGGACATCGAACCGGTATCGGCGGCCGACCGGCCGAAGGTTCAGACTGGAGGAGCCGGATAATGCCCTTTGAATATCATGGGAACCGTTCCTTCACTGCCACCTCGGTCGACAAGAACGCACCGGCAGCGTCGGGAGTCTACGGACTGTCGGATGCGCGTCAATGGCTCTATGTGGGAGAGACGGCAAACATCCAAGCCGAGCTGCTGCGGCGCCTGCAATCGCCGGACGCATTCCTGAAGGAGCACGCTCCGTCGGGGTTTACTTTCGAACTCAGCGCCGCGGAACATCGGATGGACCGGCAGAATCGACTCATCTTCGAACTCGATCCAATCGGAAACCGGCTAGCAGGGCAACTCGAAAAGCGGCCCGTCTAGGCGAGCGGAAAGCCCCGCCGGCGCTTCCGGCCGATCATGAAGCGTCCCCGCGTCTACCACGGCCCGCGGAGTGGTATAATAGGGAAGTTAACCCCAACAAATCTCATACCTGCCACTGATTTACCCCGACGCCTAACCGACTCGGGAAAGCATGCAGCCTAAATCAAGGAGAGTGTCTATCTTTATGCTCTATGACAGCACAAAAGTTCTGGTTCACGGCATTTTGCAATCGCTGCGCAACTCGGATCAAGGATGGGACGACCATGTGGAATCCGGCGGCGAGTGCCTGTATGAGATGCACCAAATGGCTCGTCCCCGGTACCAGGGGTATCGGGCAGATGCGGCGAACCGCACACCTTCTCTGGTGCCGGTATACGAAAGGGCAGCCCGCGCCATACCGCACCTGAAATCGATGGTAAAGGCAATCCGCCGCAAGGATCGGGCCGCGGCAGTTGAGAGCGGCACCGCGGCTCTTGCCGAAATGTGAGCTTTGCCGGAGGAGTATGCCCAAGACGCAAGCAGTCGAGGAGACGCTATTGAACGCCAAACGCAAGGTGACACAGGCGTTCGAGGCGAAGTTGATGGCGTCTCGCCGTCGCGAGAGATTCGTTACGGGAGAATTGTTGATGCTGATTAACAGCCCGGAACCGCCGGAACAATCGGTGTTTATACGGATCAATGGCCTTCGGCCTTCCCGAGGACTCGAATGCCGGTACATTATTGAGGCGAACGAGTTGAACGAAAAGACCGAAATGGCGAAGTAGGCCTGAACCAAGCTCGCTCAGCGCCGGAATGCGGGGCGCCCGGCGAAGTGCGAATTCCCCTTGAGCCGCTCCTCAATCCGAAGGAACTGGTTGAATTTAGCGACCCGCTCGCTCCGGCAGCCCGAACCGGTTTTGATGTGGCCCGCACCGGTCGCAACCGTCAGATCCGCAATGAAGGTGTCCTCCGTCTCACCCGATCGGTGGGAGACAAAGCATCGGTAGGCATTACGCGCCGCCAACTCCATGGTGTCGAGCGTTTCCGTCACCGTACCGATCTGATTCAACTTGATGAGGATTGCGTTTCCAATTCCCTTGTCGATACCCTGCTGAAGGATCTGCGGATTCGTGCAGAAGATATCGTCTCCCACCAGCTCGATTTTGGCCCCCAGGGCAACCGTCAAATTCCGCCAGCCATCCCAGTCGTTTTCCCCCATGCCATCCTCGAGAAGTACGATCGGATACTGATTTACCCACGACTCCCAGAGCTTGATCAGTTCATCGGAGGTAATGGCCTTCTTGGTGGACTTGAAAAGGACGTACTTCCCGTCGTCCCACATTTCACTGGCGGCCGGGTCGAGGCAAATCGAGATATCGGTGGACGGCTTATAGCCGGCCTTCGCAATCGCCTCCAGAATCAGCTCGACGGCTTCATCGTTCGATTTCAGATCGGGAGCGAAGCCGCCCTCGTCGCCCACCGCGGTGCTATATCCTTTTCCGCGGAGCACCTGCTTGAGCGCGTGGAAGGTCTCCATGCCCATGCGGATGGCTTCCGCGAACGATGGCGCGTGGTGCGGCGCGATCATGAATTCCTGGAAATCGACGGTGTTGTCGGCGTGTTTGCCGCCGTTGAGCACGTTCATACAAGGCACCGGCAGGGTACACGCATTCGCGCCGCCAAGATACCGATAGAGGGGCAGCGAGTGAGCGCTTGCCGCGGCGCGCGCGGCGGCCATCGAAACGGCTAGAATCGCATTGGCCCCCAGCTTCGCCTTGTTGGGCGTTCCGTCGGCATCGATCATGGCTTGATCGATGGCCCGCTGGCCGGTTGCATCGCGGCCCACGACGGCGGCGGCGAGTTCCTTCCCGATATGGCCGGCAGCCTTTGTGACGCCCTTGCCGCCATACCGCTGCTTATCGCCATCGCGCAGTTCGGCAGCTTCCTTTTCTCCCGTGGATGCTCCCGAAGGAACGGCCGCGACCCCGACCGCTCCACCATCAAGCGCAACTTCGGCCTCAACTGTCGGATTGCCGCGCGAATCGAGGATCTCCCGCCCGATCACGCTTACGATTTTGGTCATGTATAACTCCTTGCGCTTTGCGAATGAGAAGCGTCGGATTCGCTGCCCGGAACGGTTACAGGCGAGACCTCATCACCCATGCGCTTTCGAACGTCGACTATAACTCACGGCGCCGATCCGGGCAATGCCTCGGGAGCGCTCCCGTTCCTCAGCACGAACGCCAGGTCTCCGAAGACGGCGGCCGGCAGTGACAGGCGGCGCAGCTTTTCGACGGTCCTCTCCACGTCGTAGGCGGCCGAACCGAGGGTGATCTTTCCATCCTGCCAGATGGCGTAGCAGGCCTCGGCCCGGCCATGCTTCGGCTGCCCTACGCTTCCTGGATTGACCACCCAACGGCGTCCCAGAAAGCGGCGGAACGGTATGTGGGTATGGCCAACGAGTTCTATATCGATGTCCGATTCAACCTCATCGGACAGCCAGAGGGGCGATTCTTCCCGGCGATACTCGAACAGCGGATCCGGCGGCGTGGCGTGGCACATCACGAGCCGGATTCCCTCCACTGCAACCGTGGCCTTCAAGGGGAGAGTACGCAGGTAGTTCCGCTGTTCCGCGGTGAGCGCGGAATGCGTATAACGGCCGGTTTCTTCCGCCATGTCGCGAAACCGAGCGGAGCACCGCGGGTCCTCACGGAAGCCTATCGAGTGGTCGTGATTACCGCGCACGACGACCGTGGCTTTCTCGCGCACGAACTCGATCGCTTCAGAAGGATTTGGGCCGTAGTTCACCAGATCGCCCAAGACCCACAGCCGATCGAAGCCGGACGGCAGGGCGCGGATGGCCTCGAGGTTCGCATGAAGATCCGAAACGATCAGCACTCGCACCGGCTCCGCTCCCGTTGAATATTATTGCAGCGTTCCACCCTTTGCTGTATTCTCGGATCAGGCGGTGGAGTTCGCCAAACCGCCGCTTTCGAGCGGCCAATGACTCCTGCGGCAAGAATTGCTGTAGGGGTGCCCGGCCGAATCCCTTACAGCTACATTTTGATTATCGGAGACCGGCATGCAACAAGTCTGGTTTTCAGCGGCGCTGTGGCTGATCCTCGCGTTGATCGCCACGCTGCTATCGATTTGGTTCAGGATCTCGACGGCGCTCTCCGAGATCGTAGTGGGCACGGTTGCGCAGCTCATCATCGGCGCCCTGATCGGCACCGAAGTGCTGGGAGCAAAGTCCGCCTGGGTCGGTTTTCTGGCCGGGACGGGAGCGATCGTACTCACGTTTCTGGCGGGGGCTGAGCTGGATCCTGGAATCTTCCGGACGAAGTGGAAAGAAGCTTCGGTGGTGGGAATGGTCGGCTTTGCCGCGCCATTTCTGGGCGCCGCGGCCGTGGCGCACTTTCTGTTGAAGTGGTCCCTTCCCGCAAGCTGGCTGGCCGGAGTCGCGCTCTCCACCACTTCCGTCGCCGTCGTGTATTCCGTCATGCTCGAGCTTGGCTTGAACCGGACCGATTTCGGCAAAGGCATTCTCGCGGCTTGCTTTGTGAACGACCTTGGAACCGTGATCGCGCTGGGCCTCATCTTCGCTCCATTTACGATACGGACTCTGATCTTTGTCGTCGCGAGTATCGTGGTCTTCGGTGCGCTGCCGTTCGTCACTCCATGGTTCTTCCGGAAATACGGCGGACGCGTTTCGGAGCTGGAAGCAAAGTACATTCTGTTTCTGCTGTTCGGGATGGGCGGCCTGGCGGCCTGGGCCGGCAGCGAGGCTGTTCTGCCGGCGTACATCATCGGAATGGTGTTGGCCGGAACGGTGGGAAAGGATCACATACTGATCCGGCGTCTGCGCACCCTGACGTTCGGACTTCTCACTCCCTTCTATTTCATTCGCGCGGGATCGCTGGTCTCCGTGCCGGCGCTCATCGCGACGCCGATCGCCTTTCTGGCGTTGTTCGCGGCCAAGATGGTGAGCAAAATGGTTCCACTGGTTCCGACCGTGCGGGCGTTCAATCACGAAGGGCATCAAGGGTTGTACTACTCTCTGATGATGTCGACGGGGCTGACTTTCGGGACGATTTCCGCCCTGTTCGGATTGAACCACCAGATCATCACCGAGGCGCAGTACTCATACCTGGTGGCAACCGTGATTGCCAGCGCCGTCATTCCGACGGCGATAGCGAACTCCTGGTTCCTGCCCAGGCACCTGTTACCCAAACCGGAGAGGGGCGTTCGGCCGATGGCTACGACGGCCGAGGATGCCGGAGAATAGTATGATCGAGCGAATTCTGATTGCGCACGACGGCTCCGATCCCGCCCGCAAGGCGTTCGATTTCGCCCTGGAACTCGCGGCCCGGCTTGGCGCACGCCTGCGCATGATTTGCGTGGAGGAGGAGATTCCCCGCCACGCCGAGGTGATCGACGAGCTACGCGAAGAGAAGGATCGCGCCGACAGCTATTTCGGGCAACTGGCCGAGCATTGCCGGACGCGCGCGGCGATGCAGTCCGTGGATCTCGAGACCGCGATCCTGCCCGGACACGCCGTCACGGTAATCGGCGATTTCGTCCAGGAAACTGCAGTCGATCTGCTGATAGTCGGCTTCACGGGGCATTCCCGCGTCTACGAGCACATTTGGGGTGGCACTGCCCACAACCTGACCAGCACGGTGCGTTGCAACGTGCTCGTCATCAAGTAGCGGGCCGGAATGGATTCGCAACTTCCTTTCGTGGGGATGACGAAAGAGACGCAACGCCTGAGCTCGGCATTTGCCACGGGCGATCCTTTGTTGCTACTCGGTCCTCAGGGAAGCGGGAAGACGCGGCTGGTCAAAGAAGCGCTCCGTTCGCACAAGAATGTGCTGTACGTCGCCTGGGAACCGACCCTGCACGCCTTACTGGTGGCGATGGCTCGCGCTCTCATCGGCGCGCGCCACTCGGAAGCCTGGCTCGCGATGCAAACCAGCATTCAACTCAGAGGGCTGCTATGGACCGCGATGGAACGCTCGCCAGCGACGATGATACTGGACGGGGTTGCGGGCGCCGGCTTCCCTGGCTACCGTTTTTTGCAGCGAATCTCTCATACGCCCGGCGTGGCTCCTTTCGCTGCCTCGCGGGACGCTTTCAGCTTGGGAACATTGGCCCGGATCTTCTGGAATCCGGCGAAGAGCCTGAATGTCCTTCCGCTCCAGGAACGGGACGCCGAACACCTGTTCGAAGCCGCCGCCGACCATTTCCAACTGCGAAACCTCGACCTCAATGAATTCCGCGAAAAGGTGCTGGAGAGCGCCCGCGGGAACCCGGGACAAATTCTCGAGATGTGCCGTCTGGCCGCCCAGCCGCAATACCATGCGGGCCGCTACATTAAATTCGCTCCGCTCCGCTTCGACACGGTGATGAAATTCGCACCGTAGACACTACCGTCCGGTGGTCCACGGCCGTGCCATGGTTGGTTCGCCGGCGACCCAAGCCAGCCCTTGATGATACGTTCCTCCGTAACCAGTTCCCGCCGGATCGCATCCGTGCTTCAAAGCCGTACGTCCTCATATCCCGAGCGCATCTCTCCAAGGCTTCGGCTTGCGACACAACCCGGCCGCCACGAGCGGGACGGGCCAGTTCCATTCCGCGATGCGGAATCTGAATGAAGGGCAGCTTTCGGTCTTGCCGGCCGGTCAAGGCGGGTGTATACCTGAATTGTTTATGCGACTGACTAGACGAAATGCGTTGAAGACCATGGCCGGGGGCTTGGCCATCTCCAGGTTGGCGATGGCCGACGACGATGCTCCGCGGTTTCAACCGGAATGGGAGTCGTTGAAGCAATATCGCTGCCCGGACTGGTTTCGCGATGCCAAGTTCGGAATCTGGGCTCACTGGGGACCGCAGGGCGCGCCGATGCAAGGAGACTGGTATGCGCGCAACATGTATATCCAGGGCCAGCGCCAGTACGAGTATCACCTGAAACATTACGGCCATCCGTCGAAGGTCGGCTTTAAGGACATCATTCCGCTGTGGACGGCCAAGAACTGGGAACCGGAGACCTTGATCCGCCGTTACAAGCGGGCCGGGGCCCGGTATTTCGCATCGTTGGGCGTGCACTGCGACAACTTCGACTGCTGGAATTCCAAGTACCATCGCTGGAACGCCGTGAACATGGGTCCCAAACGGGACGTGGTGGGGACCTGGTGCAAGCTGGCCCGGCAGTACGATATGCGTTTCGCGGTGAGCGAACACCTGGCGTGGAGCTACTCGTGGTTCAACGTCAACAAGGACTCGGACGCCACGGGGGCCTTTGCCGGCGTCCCCTATGACGGCAACGATCCCGCGAACCAGGACTTCTATTTCGAGCCTCACGCGGAGCGAAGCGCGAATTTCACGCAGCAGCCATCGGACTCTTTCAAGATGTCGTGGTTCACGCGCATACAGGACCTGATCGACCAGTACAAGCCGGACCTGGTGTACACCGATGGAGGGGTGTTCGGCCAGATCGGCCGTGACCTGATCGCCTACTACTACAATGCCAACATGTCCTGGCACAGCGGCAAGCAGGAGGGCGTGTACACCGTCAAGTTTCAGCGCCCCGGCGGCAAGACCGGTGAGTATCAGGAAGGCGCGGGGACCCGGGACATGGAGCGCACGGTTCTGAGCGGAATCTCACCGCAACCGTTCCATACGGACATGTGTCTGGGCCAGTGGCAGTATTTCGAAGGCTTCGAGTACAAGAAATCGCGCGACGTCATCCAAACCCTGATCGACGTGGTCAGTAAGAACGGAACCATGCTGTTGAGCGTGCCGCAAATGCCCGACGGCACCCTGGATAGCCAGGAAGAAGGGATTCTGGACGACATCACCAAGTGGATGGCGGTGAACTCGCAGGCCATCTACAGCACACGGCCATGGAAGCAGTTCGGCGAAGGCCAGGAGACAACCACCGGACCGGTGGTCGACCTACGGACCAGGAAGCCCTTGACCGCGGAGGATATCCGGTTCACCGCCAAGGACGGGAAGTTGTTCGTCTTCTGCCTGGGCTCGCCCGATAAAGATATCGACGTGCGCGCGTTGGGCACGGCGTCCGGACTGTGGCCGGCTAAGATTTCGAATATCCGCCTGCTCGGTTCGGAGGAGAAACTAAAGTGGACGCTCGGTCCCGAACGGCTGCAAATCGCGCGGCCGGTTCACCAGCCGAGCGATTTCGCCATTACCTTTGAAATCTCATAGCCGGTCTACCAGACGGGGATCGGCGGCCTATCCAGATCATGATAAATGCGATAAGGCGTGACCTCTCCCACGGCATAAAACGGTCGAAACTTCGCCTGTATCCGCGCGCCATCCGCGGGAACGATACGGAAGACGCCATGAGCGTCGTCGGCCACCAGCCACTTCCCCAAGTCGGACGGCTCGGGCAGGCGCGGAATGGTCTCGAACACCCAGTCGTCCATCACCAGCACCACCGGGCCGCGCACCACCGCTATGCGCCGGGGATGCTGACGGTCCACCGGTTCCATGCGGAGCGAGAGCGGAATTCGAATCTCGACTTCGTCCGCGGGTTGCCAGGTGCGCGCGATTTCAGCCCACGTGCCGGGCTTGCAGTCGACGGCGAGGGCGGCTCCGTTCACCTTCACGGAGGCGTCGCGCGTCCAGGCCGGCACACGGAAGCGGAGCGCGAAGCGGGCGCTCTGCTTCATCTCCAGACGCAACGTAGCGGTTTCCGCTTCGGGGTAGGCAGTCTCCAGTGTCGCCTTGACCTCACCCTCCGGGCGCTGCCAAGTCACTTCCGAAGGCACATAGAGATTCACGTAGAGGCCGGAGGTGTCCTTGTAATAGATCAGGTTGTGATAGTCCGCCAGGTTTTGAATGTAGGAGCCGGAGCAACACGAGTAGCGCGACACTTTATAGACCTTCATCCCGCCATCCACCCGGTAATCGGCGTAATAGAAGTGCTTGCCTCCGGCCGTGATTGGCAGGGCGGCCCCGACACCGTTGTAGAGTAGCCGCTCGGCCCAATCGCCATACCTGGATTCTCCGGTGAACTGCATCAGGTACCGCGACAGCTTGAACCCCGCCCACGACCCGCACACCGTTTCGAAGCTGGCGTTTCGGGCTTCCAGGCTCCTTCCAAGCGTACCGTCGGCCGCCACCAACCGTTCCATGGGACCGAATCCGCCCGTGGCGTAGTCCTGCGTGTTCTGCAGGTAATCGTACGCGTTCTTGACGATGGTGCGGTAGACTGGATCTCCCGTTACGGCATAGGCCATGGCCGCGCTGCTGAACGAGTTGACGTGACTGTACGCATGCACGCCGGAGGCGTCGGCAGGGACCGAGGTGGCGAACTTCTTCCAGTACGGTTCATACCGGTAGGAATCCGCGAACGTCCTGATCTTGGGATCTCCGGTCAGTTGGTAGGCGCGATAGAGGTTCTCGGGAAACGTGTACCATTCGCCGGGACGGCCGCTGGTTGCCGTTCGATCCGCCGGCACGCGCTCGCGGCTGTAGTTGCGGATGGTCCAGTCTAAGGTCTTTTCGAGCAACGGAACCGCCGTGGCGTCTCCCGCATATTCCTGCATGTCCACCAGGCCGCAGACCACTTTTTCGTACCCATACAGGCCCATATTGCAGTTGCCGTCGGGTTTGATGGTCTTGGCCCACTCGGCCAGCAGATAGGAAGCCTTGTCCCGGATGGCCGTGTCGCCGGTTGCGCAGTACATGCGCGCCATTCCGCTTAGCCATTGGCCGAAGACCGTATCGCTGTTCCTTGCGCACCATCCCCCGAGCGGTTTTCCCGGAGCGGGCAGACCCGCCGCGGCTCGCCAGCCCTGCAGAATATCGTCATTCGAAACGTCGAGATAGTAATCCCGTCCGGCCTGATATTGGTCCAGCCATCTGCTCTTGCGGAGCCGGACGCCACGGTAATTGAACGGTTGGAGGAGCACTCGAGACGTGTTCTCAGGTGGCGGTGTTTGGGCCGCTACCGGCAACGCGAGGGCAGCAGCGGTTCGCAACAAATCACGGCGCGACGGTCCAGCGGACATATTGACACCTCACCAGGTTCTCTGCATCCACGAAATATCACGGAGGCGCCGGGGAGTCAACAGGGATGACAAGAGCCTGCCGCCGATTCCACATAGTGGAATAGCGCAGCCGGCCCGCAATTCGAACTCCTGAATCGGAGCTGACAAAGCCCATAATGGGAAAACATGAAGTGCTTGTCCGTTTGTGGCGCGGTGGCGTTCTGTGTCGAAATGGCGCTCGGAGCGAGTCTGACGCCTTATGGACTGGAATGCGAAGCGCGAAAAGATCCGGTAGGAATCGATATCTCGCAACCGAGGTTCGCATGGAAGTTGCGATCGGCCGAACGTGGCCAGAAGCAGAGTGCGTACCAGTTGTGGGTGGCGAGCAGTGCGGCGAAGCTAGCCGCGGGTCAAGCCGATCTGTGGGACTCCGGCCGCGTGAATTCGGACGAAACCGCGTCGATTCGCTATGCCGGAGCGCCGCTACGCTCGTTTCAGCTTTACTGGTGGAAGGTGCGGACGTGGGACATAGCCGGCCAGGCTTCGGACTGGAGTGAGCCGGCGCGGTTTACTTCGGCCGTGGTGGATGCGAAAGACTGGCGGGAATCGTGGATCGGCTACCGCGGTTCGGCCTTGGATTCCGGGCCCCTGCCCATCTTCCGCAAAGAGATCCAGCTCGACCGGCCTCTTCACCGCGCGTTAGCAGTGGTGAGCGGCCTTGGGTTTTACGAACTCCGCGTCAACGGCGCCAAAGTGGGCGATGAACTCCTCGCTCCCGCCTGGACCAACTATCGCACCACTGTTCTCTACGAAACTTTCGACGTCACTTCCAACTTGAAGCCCGGCGCCAACGCAGTCGCAGGCATGCTGGGAAACGGCTTCTACAACGTTGTGGGCGGCAGATACGTTAAGTTTACCGCGTCTTTCGGCCGCCCCCGATTCTTCCTGCGGCTTCACCTGGAGTTCGAGGACGGCTCCACCAGCGACATCTTCACCGACCGGACCTGGAAAACGCACCAGGGCCCGATTACCTTTAGCTGCATCTATGGCGGAGAAGACTTCGATGCCCGGCTGGAGCCCGAAGGTTGGGACCGGCCTGGCTTCGATGACTCGCAGTGGCCGCAAGCGGCGGCCGCCGAGGCTCCGGGGGGAACGCTGTCGGCGCAGTCCAGTCCGCCGATCCGGGTGCAGCAAACGTTTACACCCGTCCGCGTCACACAACCCAAACCCGGCATCTTCGTTTACGATCTGGGCCAAAACTTTTCCGGCTTGCCGGCGATCGAGGTCAGCGGCGCCGCGTTACTGCAGGTGAAGCTGACGCCAGGCGAGCTCTTGGATACATCCGGGCTGGTGAGCCAGAGATCCTCGGGCGGACCCGTGTTCTTTACATACACTCTGCGGGGCGCCGGGAGGGAGGGGTGGTCTCCGCGTTTCAGTTACTACGGATTCCGCTACGTACAGGTGGAAGGGGCCGCGCCGGAAGCCGAGCCGGTGGCGGGATCCGCTGTCCTTCACCGGCTGGAAGGGCGGTTCATTCACATTGACGCCGCGCGTACCGGCCGCTTTCACTGTTCCAACGAATTGTTCAACAAGATTTACAGGCTGATTGATGCGGCCATGCAGAGCAACTTGCAGCACGTGCTAACGGACTGTCCGCATCGGGAAAAGCTGGGCTGGCTGGAAGTATCGTACCTAATGGCGCCGTCGCTGCTGTATAGCTTCGATCTGCGAACCTGGCTGCCAAAAGCGATTCGCGATATCCGCGAGGCGCAGACCGGGACCGGTATGATTCCGGCCATTGCGCCCGAATACCACACCTTCCGTCCGGAGTGGCGGGACTTGCCGGAGTGGGGCAGCGCCGGCGTCATGCTGCCCTGGCTCGCCTGGCAGTGGTACGGAGACCGGCAGCCTCTGGACGATTCCTACCCCTCCATGAAACGTTACATGGAGTACCTGGATGGCAAAACCGAGGATCACCTGTTGAAGTTCGGACTGGGAGACTGGTACGACATCGGAGCCGGCGCCGCCGGCAGGGGCAGGCTTACGCCTCTTGGCATCACCGCGAGCACGACTTATTTTGCCGAGCTGCGCACTCTCGAAAGCGCAGCGGCTTTGCTGGGGCTGGATGCGGAGGCACGGAAATTCGGGGCGGATGCCAAGCGCGTCCGCGAGGCTTTCCAGGCAGCCTTCTATCAGACGGAACCGGTCTCCTATGCCACAGGCAGCCAGACCGCGCTGGCGATGCCGGTGGTTCTCGGACTGGCGCCGGAATCGGCGCGAACGGCGCTGATCGATAAGATGGCCGCGGATATCCGCCTACGAAACAACCACACCAGCGCCGGGGAGATCGGATTTCCGTATGTAGTCCGCGCCCTGCTCGATGCGGGTCACAGCGATACGTTGTTCGACATGACGAATCGGACCGATGCGCCCAGTTACGGCGCGCAACTGGCCGGCGGAGCCACCTCCCTCACCGAAGCGTGGGATGCCCGGCCGTCAGCTTCGCAGAACCATCTGATGCTCGGACATATTGAAGAGTGGTTTTTCGCGGGGCTGGCCGGCATCCGTCCCGACTTCGATACGCCGGGCTTACGCCGTGTCCGAATCCAGCCGGAGGTGGTCGGCGACCTGGTATCGGCGGAGGGCTCCTGGGATACGTTCCGTGGGCCGGTCGCTGTGAGCTGGCGCATTGACCAGCAGTCCCTGAAGGTCTCGGTGGAGATTCCGCCCGGCATGACGGGGGAGATTTCGTTGCCCGCCGCGCAGGATCAGGTCTGGGAGGCCGGAGTTCCCTCCGCAAAAGCTCGTCAGCTCCGATTCGTACGGCAGGAAGGGCCGCGATCGCTATTTGAAGCGGTCTCCGGACACTACGAATTTGAGGTGCGGCAGTTCCGGCATTGATCCCGGAACGGAATCGAGGCCCCCGATGACCAGATACGCTCTCCCTTTAGGATTCTTGGTTTGCGCCGGGTTTGCGCAGACCTTTCAACCATTCGTGGTGGATCACTTCCAGCGCCAGGATTCCGACGCCGACGTCAGCTTCCTCCTGGACGCCCCCGCGGGGAAACACGGCTTCATTCGCGACTCCGGCGGCCATCTGGCGCACGATGCCGGAAGATTCCGCATCTGGGGCGTCAACGTTGTCGGCTTCGTCAAAGGATCGGCTCTCTTGCCGCCGAAGGACCAATCGCCCGTCTGGGCGGCGGAGTTCGGACGCCTGGGAATCAATTGCGTCCGCTTTCACTTTCTCGACCGGACGACTACCCAGACGCCTAAAGGATTGATCGATGGCGCCCGCACGGATTCGCGCGCACTCGACAACGATCAGTTGGACCGGCTGGACTTCTTCATTTTCCAGTTGAAGCAGCGGGGCATTTATTCGGACCTTAACCTGAACGTGGGACGTGACTATAAACCGGGGGACGAAGTTCCCGATTCCAGTCTCATCGGTGTCGCCAAAGCTATGACGTATGTCGGGCCGCGATTGCTCGAATTGCAGCACGAATACGCCCGGCTGTTGCTGACCCACTTCAACCCGTATACGCAATCGGAATACCGCAATGAGCCGGCCATCGCCATTGTGGAACTGGTCAACGAGAATTCGGTGCTGGAATTCTGGATGCGTAACTGGCTGCGCGGCGAGTTGAAACCGGGCGCACCGCGGAACCAACTGGATTTCACCCCGTACTACGCCAACATTCTGGACACACGCTACAACGAATGGCTTGCCAAACACAGAAGCGCCGCCGAGCTGGAACGTCTTCGCAAACTGAGCAACGTCGCTCCGGGGCGCTCCGTTCCGCGCCTGCACCGCGAAGATTTTGCCGAGGCGCCCAAAGAACGCTTCTACGCGGAGGCCGAGTTTTATACGGAAATCGAATCGGGATTCTTCCGCGAAATGAAGTTGTACCTGAAGGACAGGCTCGGCGTGAAATCCATGATCTCCGACACGGCCGACCACACGTACTTCATTCCCGGTTTACCGCTGCTGCGCTCCACTTCGGCCAACGCCGATATCGTGGACGGTCACGTCTATTGGCAACACCCGTCGATTTGGGGGGCGCGCAATACGCCGATGGTCGACGATCCTCTGCATTCGACGGTGGTCAAGCTAACCCGATCGGCATTTGCGGGGAAGCCATTCCTGGTGAGCGAAGTGAATCATCCCCAGCCGAACGAATATTTGAGCGAGATGATACCGATCCTGGCCTCGTACGCCTCATTTCAGGATTGGGACGGTGTCTTCTTCTACTCGTTTGAGCCGAAGTTGAAAGACCAATGGCAGCCTCTGCTGGCCGATCCTTTCGACTTTGCGGAAGACCCGGTGCGGGTGGCCCAACTCCCGGCCGGCGCGCTGATGTTTCTGCGGCCGGACGTCCGTCCCGCCGCCGCAATCGTGGAGAGAACCTATTCCAGGGAACAAGTCAATGAGAGCATGCGGCTCCCGGAATCGGAAGCCCCCTATTTCACTCCCGGGTTTCCGCTGTCCGTCGCGCTGCGGCATGGCGCCCGCGTGCGGTGTCTGGACTGCCAGCCCACCGCGGCGGTAAAGGACGACGCGGCGGCCCCGTATCTCTCCGACACGAATCAGCTTGTCTGGAGCACTTCGAAAGAGAACGGCGGACTGGTCGCCATCGATACGGACCGGAGTCAGGCGCTGGTGGGTTTCGTGAGGGACAACCGAAAGGCGACCCGAAACCTATCGGCGGACGTGAAGAACGGCTTTTGCGCCATCACGCTCTCCTCCATGGATGGCAAGCCGATTTCAAGGTCCACGCGGCTGCTGCTGACCGCCACGGCCCGTGAACAAAACACCGGCGCCAAATGGAACGACCGGCACACTCTCTGGGCCGAGTTAGGCACGGCGCCGGCCCAAATCGAAGCGGTGACCGGCTGGGTAATTCTGCACAATATCGAGGGGGCCGTGGGAATGCAAGTCACGGCTCTCGATGGATCGGCCCGGCCCACCGGGGATCGGATCGCGGGCCGGCGTTTGGAGCTGGGCTGGGAATTTCCGATCGGAGATGTGACGGCCACAACTTATCTGATCCGGCCGATCCGGTAGGCATCGAATACCGCGGTGGAGAGAGAATTCTCCGCGATTCATCGATTCCTCGTATCGGACTGCAGGACGGCGACTCCCTGGGGCGGCAGGTGGATGCTGTCGACGGCGCGCCCGTCCACCAGGATATCGAGCATCGGACGCGGCAGGCGCACGTCCACGGCGCGGGCAGTGTGATTGATCAGGATGAAGACGTCGCGTCCCGGCCCGGACCGGCGGCAGACCTCGACACCGTCGGGCGCAGGGCCGAAGGCGGGCTGCACACCGGCAGAGTCGATCCAGCGGCGCGCGCCCGATCGCATCAGCTCTCGATCCAGCAGGGCGCCTACATAAGTGAGGGTCCCCGCGCCGACCCGCCGACTGATCGCGGCGGCCTGACCCTCCAGCCAGCCATTACCTGGGCCGTAGCGAAGGACGGTGCGCGTGTCGGGAGCGCTGGCGGACAGGTGTTCGGCCCAGACGATGGCCTTGCCCTCGCCCCACTCGCCCGACACCGGAACGGGATCGAGCAGCGCGTAGAACTGCTCGACGCGGCCACCAAGCGGCGCGGCGAACGGCCCCGGCTGGCGCTGCGGATGGAGCGCGTTGAACTGGTCCTTCATGCCGGACCGCGGTCCAAGCACCAGGTTGCCGCCGCGGCGCACGTAGTCGAGCAGGTGCGCCGCCAAGTCGTCGGAGACCACGTTGAAACTGGGAGCGACCACCAATTTGTAGTCGTTGAGCTCGACGCGCGGGTCGACGATGTCGACGGATTGCGCGAGGTCGCGCAGCGGCCGGTAGTAGCCGAGAAGCACCTCGATTTGGTCGTAGCGGTTGGTGTGCGGCTGAAACTCGATGGCCCAGCGGCTGTCGTAATCGTGAAGAATGGCGACCTCGGATCGCGGCGTGGTGCCTTGTAGAGCGGCGGCGGCCTTGGCGAATTCCTGGCCCACCTGGCGGATCTCGGGGTAAATCGGCAGCGGCTCGCCGTCGGGCCCCACGATGGCGCCATGGTATTGCTCTTGCCCGTTGGAAGCGTCGCGCCATTGCCAGTAAGCCACGCAATCGGCGCCGTGCCCGATGGCCTCCCAGGCCATGGCGCGGGTTTCCCCGGGATCGAGCGCGTTATTCACCGCCGCCCAGTTCACGGACCCAGGCTGCGTCTCCATCACCCAGAAGTTGCGGCGCTTCCAGCCGCGCACAAGGTCGTGGGTGGCGCCGTTGCGATAGGGCTCCAGGTGGCCCTCGCCCACGTAGTTGTCCCATGCGATGAGGTCGAGGTCTTCGGAGATTTCGTAACGGTTGAACTTGTCGGCCCAGCCCAGGCCCCCGAGGTTGGTGGTGATGAATTGGCGCTTGTCCGCGCGGGCGCGGATGGCGTCGAGCTGGTTGCGCTGAAAGGCGCGCCACTGGCCGCTGACGAAGCGCTTGTACTCAAGCAGCAGCGCGGGATTCTGGCGCCCCGAACCCATGGGGATCTGGTCCCAGCGGTCGTAGGTCTGGCTCCAGTAGGCGGTGGCCCAGCGCTGGTTCAACTCGTCGAGGGTTTTGTATTTGGCCTGCAGCCAGTCGTGGAAGAGGCGGCGCGCGGATTCGTCGAAGGAATCGTCGGTGTATTCGTTGCCGATCTGCCAGCCGAGCACGTTGGAGTTGTGGCCGAAGCGGGCGGCCATCTGGTCCACGATGCGGCGTGAGAACTCACGATATCGCGGGCTGGTATAGGAGAACTGGCGGCGCGAGCCATGTTGCGCGGCCCGGCCATTTTCATCCACGCGCAAGGTGTCGGGATACTTCTGGGTAAGCCAGGCGGGAGGCGCGTCGGTTGGGGTTCCGAGAACCGTGAAAATATTGTGGCGCGCGGCGGCCGCGATGGCGCGGTCGATCCAATCGAGCGTGTACTCGCCGTCGCGGGGCTCCATGCGGCTCCAGGCAAACTCACCGATGCGCACCATGCGGATTCGGGCGGCCTGCATCAATGTCAGGTCGGCGTCCCAACGGGATTCAGGCCACTGTTCGGGATACCAGGCGGCGCCGAGGAGGATCGGCGGGGGCTGCGCGGTCAGCACGGACGCCGCAATGGCGAGCAGCAGGCATCGAACGAGCATCTTATCAACGCCAGTTTACCAGGAGGAACACAATCAATCGGGGTGAATAATTATGGCGGCGGGAGCGGTGGCGCGCTGTTCCCGGACGAGGCGATCCTGCTCCAGCATGGCTCAGGCAAATTCCGGACCCATCGACCTCCTGGTCCCACCGGCAAGACGGGCCCACAGGGTCGATTGGCGATGGTTGCTCATGTCCGGTCCGTTACTTTTTGGACATGGTAAACTCGAAGTGAGAGAACCGATGAGATCTAAGCGCCCAACCGCCGCATCGGCAAACGGCAACGGTACACCATTTCCCTCAATTGGCAGGCATTCGGCCGACAGCGCCCGGCAGGCTCTCGCGCAGGCATTCTTAAGGCGATCCGTGAAAATGCTTGAGCGTGTGAGTTCCTCTGCATCGTCCGAGGCCCTGAAGTCCGCTCTGTCCTCTCCGACAGACGTCGGCGGCGTAGCAACCCTGCTGTCGGATCTTGCTCCGCTGGGTGTCGATCTGTCCGCGGTGGATCCGTTCGTGGAAGCGATGGCGCGGGGAGCGGCCGTCAAGCGGGAACTGTTAACCAGCGGGGGCGGGGGGCTCACGTCCAGTCAGGTGTCGAGCGCTTTAGGCATTACGCGGCAAGCAGTGGACAAGCGCCGCATCCGGCACGCTCTGCTAGCGGTGCCGAACGGATCCGGCGAGTACGTGTATCCGGCTTGCCAGTTCACCGCGGACGGGGTGATTCCCGGCCTTGAGGAGGTGCTTCGGGCATTCCGGATTCGAAGCCCCTGGACCCAGCTCTCCGCGTTGCTCGCACCCGCGCCGGCTCTGGCGGGCAAAACGATTGCCGAAGCGCTGAAATCCGGCGTGATCGAAAGGGCGGTCGCGGTCGCTGCATCCTTTGGAGAACAAGCGGCGTAAGGCACGCATGACGCCGAAACCCTCCCTGCCGAAGCGCCTTCCGCTGAACCGCGTGAGGGCGGGGACCCGCTGGATGCGGATTCACGCGCAAACCAGGAAAGCCCTTTGGTTCGGCCCTGCCCGCGGTCGCCCGCCGATTCATCGCTTCGACGATCCAACCGGGCGATTCCGGGTATGCTATTTCGGAACCACCATCGAGGTGTGCTTTGCTGAAACATTTCTCCGCAATCCACCCGTAAGAATTCTGGCTCTCGACGATCTAGCCGGGCGTTCCGTCGCTGCCGTGGAAGTGCGCCGCGAGCTGCGACTCATGCCGATTCACGGTTCGAGTCTCGCCCGACTGGGGGCGACGGCTGAACTGGCAAGCGGCAACGACTACGCTGCCTCGCAACTCTGGTCGCGTGCGCTGTGGGAGCACGGTGACCAGCCGGACGGCATTCTATATCGATCGCGCCACGACGATTCAGCCTTCTGTGTCGCGGTGTACCACCGTGCAAGAGGTGGCTTGGCAATCGTTCAGGATCATTCCCTTGCCGCGGATCATCAGCGGCTCGCGAGACTCCTGAGGAGGTATGGTGTGGGGCTGACCAACTGAGAGGGAATTCCGAGAGTCGTTGCCTCCCGGTACCCTTGGCGGGACAAAGCGTCGGGGACGGGAACTTCCATTACCCCTTCCCGAGGCTTCTTTAAGGCTCTTCTGAGTGCCGCCCGTGCAGGCCCAAACTCTTTAGAAGGCCCCAGGAATAGTTCTCTAAATCACCATTTACATATAAAAAGTGGAACTTCGAAAAAGTTTTGGTTACTTCGCAAGTGAGCGCAACTTCTTGGCTGGCTGCGGCGTTTATCTGGCATGGAATCCAAGACACTTTCTTTATCCAGCGGCTTCCATGCGGCGGCTGATGTTGTGATAGCGACCCTTGCCGGCCTAATTGCAGTAGTTGTATGTTATCCGATCTATGCCTTGGCTGCGGTCATCAAGTTTCTTCGCAAAGCGGCCAATCCCTCGCGCCACGGAAGAAGCGCGCCTCAGGAGACGGGATCGCAGCCTGCGCAAATGACACCACAGACGCGTACGCATTGATACACGTACGCATTGATATACGTTCGATTCATTACTGACTGACCGATTCGTTTTGACGCGAGCCCATTCTGAGTAGCCCTTTTGGACGCCCGGAAACCAGCGTGGCATACTGAGCATCAGATAGCCTGGAGGGGCGAATGAACCGAATCGGGCGAAGTGCGTGGTTCCGCGCCTGGACTCCGTGGCTCGGTGTAGCCTGTTTTGCGCTGCCGGCGCACGCTCAGACCGCGGGCGGGAGGAATCCATTTGAGGCTTTGGATCAGTTCAGTTCCTCCGTGCAGGCGCTCTCGGCGCGGATTGCGCCCAGCGTCGTACAGGTTTCAGTGACCCGATATGCCCCGCAGGGAGATGACTCGGACGGGCGCACGGGCATCGTTTTCGGCAGAGAACAAGTCGTGGGATCCGGCGTAATTATCGATCCCGACGGCTACATCGTTACCAACGCCCATGTAGTCGCCGACGCACGACGGATCCAAGTCGCTCTCATCGCGCAACCAGCCAAAGACAACGGAGATCCGGATCAGGCCATATCGAGCGCACTGTCCCAGCCATTCGCGCCGTCCAAGGAGGCCGTGCTGGTCGGCGTTTCCAAAGAGCTGGATCTCGCGCTGATCAAGATTCAGGCCGTCGGCTTGCCTGCGCTTTCATTTGCCGATTATACGAAGCTGCGCCAGGGACAAGTAGTCTTCGCGTTCGGAAGCCGGCGCGGTCTAGGCAACTCGGTCAGCATGGGGGTGGTCAGTTCGGTGGCTCGCCAACCCGACCCGGACAGCCCCTTCATCTATATTCAAACCGACGCCCCTATCAATCCCGGCGATAGCGGTGGTCCGCTGGTCAACACCGCCGGAGAGATCGTTGGTCTGGACACGTTTATCCTGACCCAATCGGGCGGCAGCGAAGGCATTGGTTTTGCGATTCCCAGTAATCTGGTGCAAATCGTGGCCGGCCAGTTGCGAAGGCACGGCCATGTTCACCGGCAACTCATCGGCGTCGGCGTCCAGACAATCACCCCGATTCTGGCCGCCGCCATTCATCTGCCCCGATCCTCCGGCGTGATGATTTCCGATGTCGCCGCGGAGAGTCCCGCCGGCAAAGCGGGGGTCAAATTGAATGACACAGTGCTGGCGCTGGATGGGAAGCCGGTCGAAAACCTGCCGATGTTCATGACTACGTTGCTCACACATCACAGCGGCGATCCCGTGAAGTTGCAGCTTCTGCGTGGCGGCGAAACGCTGAACCTGGATATCGCCGCGGTGGAGGAGACCCACGCATCGGACCGCCTGGCCGACCTGATCGATCCCGAAACCAGTCAGATTCCGCAGCTCGGAATTGTCGGTCTGACGATCGACGACGGCACGGAGTCTCTGTTCCCAACCCTGCGCGGCAAATACGGAGTCATCGTAGCGGCGCGCTCCACGACGTCGATGGGAGTTGCCACCGGCCTGCAAGTGGGGGATGTGATCCACGAGATCAATGGATCCGTGGTCTCCAGTGTGGACGAACTGCGCTCAACCATCGGGAAGATGAAACCCGGCGATCCCGTGGCGCTCTTCATCGAGCGGGACGGCAAGCTGCTCTATCTCGCGTTCGAGATGGATTGAGGAGAGGAGCCGAGCCGCTATTCGTCCGTGACGCAGCCGAGCGCCGCGCTTTTCACGAGCCGGATATACTTGGCCAGCGTACCCCGATCCGCCTTATAGGGCGGCATGCTCCAACCTTTGCGGCGGTCGGATAACTCCGCGTCCGATAGATCGACAGTGAGCGAATTCTTCGAGGCGTCGATGGTGATGCGGTCGTGTTCTCGGACCAGCGCAATCGGGCCGCCTTCCTGCGCTTCGGGTGTGACGTGGCCGACTATGAAGCCGTGGGATCCTCCCGAGAAGCGTCCGTCGGTAATGAGGGCGACATCCTTACCGAGCCCCGCGCCCATGATCGCCGAAGTCGGAGTCAACATTTCGGGCATCCCCGGGCCGCCTTTCGGTCCTTCGTAGCGGATCACAATCACGTCACCCTTCTGAATCTCGCTACGTTCCAATGCGGCGAGCATCAACTCCTCCGAATCGTAAACGCGCGCCGGACCCGAGAATTCCAGGCCCTCCTTGCCGGTGATTTTGGCAACGGCGCCCTCCGGCGCAAGATTGCCCCGCAGAATCCGGATATGGCCGACAGGGTTCACCGGATTGGAGAGCGGGTGTACAATCTGCTGTCCGGATGCGAGACCCGGCAGATCTTTCAAGTTCTCCGCCACCGTCTTACCGGTCACCGTCAGACAGCCGCCGCGCAGTGCCCCCTCGGCGAGGAGCATCTTCATCACCGCCGGAAGTCCTCCCACATTTTGGAGATCTTCCATCACATACTTGCCGCTCGGCTTGAAGTCCGACAACAGCGGTGCGCGGTCGCTCACCTTTTGGAAATCGTCCAGCGACAACGCCACGTTTACCGACCTCGCGATGGCGAGCAGATGGAGCACCGCATTGGTCGAGCCGCCCAGCACGGAGACCAGCACCATGGCGTTTTCGAACGCGTCGCGGGTCATGATATCGCGTGGCTTGATGTCCAACTCCAGGAGGTTCTTGATGGCAGCCCCTGCGGCCACGCACTCCGCCAGCTTTAACGGGTCTTCCGCGGGAGTGGAGGAGCTGTACGGAAGCGACATCCCGAGCGCCTCGATCGCCGATGCCATGGTATTGGCTGTATACATGCCGCCGCAGGCGCCTGCTCCCGGACACGAGTTGCGTACAATCGCCTGCCGCTCGGTATCGTCGATGTTGCCGGCCAGGTACTCGCCATAACTCTGGAACGCCGAGATGATGTCGAGCTTTTCTCCATTGCGGCAGCCGGCCCGGATAGTTCCGCCATAAACCATCAGCGACGGACGGTTGAGCCGGCCCATCGCCATGATGCATCCAGGCATATTCTTGTCGCAGCCCGGAATGGAAATGTTGGCGTCGTACCACTGGGCGGCCATCACGGTTTCAATGGAATCCGCGATCAGGTCGCGGGACTGAAGGGAGAAACTCATTCCTTCCGTGCCCATTGAAATACCGTCGCTGACGCCGATGGTATTGAAGCGCATCCCCACCAGGCCCGCGGCGGTGAGTCCTTCCTTGACCTTTTCGGCCAGTTGCAGAAGGTGCATGTTGCACGGGTTGCCTTCATACCATACGCTGGCAATGCCGACCTGCGGCTTGGCCATGTCTTCCTCGCGAAGACCGGTGGCATAGAGCATTGCCTGGGAAGCGCCCTGAGATCTCGGCTGGGTGATCCGTGAGCTGAACTTGTTCAGTTGAGTGGGCATATTCTTACCGTAACGTCTCGGGCGGCGGCGACTTTTCGATGCGTATATATTCCACGTCCGAAGTGGCGATCATGCCAGTGTCCATCATCTTCTCGACTTCGGGAATCAGCCGCTCCAGGTTTTCCTGCGTGTCGACAACCGTGACGATAATCGGCTGATCTTTCCGGATCAGGTGATGACGATGAAGTTCGGCCGTCTCGCCGAATCCTTCCAGGCCGCGGAATACCGTGGCGCCGGCGATCTTCAGCTCCTTGCAGCGATTCACAATCGCTTCGTGCAGCGGCTTGTCATTGTATTGGTGGCTTTCGCTAAAATGCAGGCGAAGGAGTTTAGCGTTCTTAACCGTTCGCATGCGAAGACTCCTCTGCGGGCTGGCTGTGGACCAGGCGAATCACGTCCACATTGGAAAGCACAATGATTCCGTCCTGCATCATCGATTCGATTTCGTTCAACGCCTTGGCCAGTCTCTCTTCCGAATCCACCACCGAAATCATTATCGGCAGATCGCTTGAGAACGGCATCCGTCCGCTCTTGTGCGTATGGCCCTTGGCTCCGTACCCGAGAATGCCGCGATAGACCGTGGCGCCGGCGATATCCATCACGCGCAATCGCTTGACGATGGCTTCATAAAGCGGCTCACCCTCCCACTTATCCGACTCGCCCATGTAGATCCGCATCAAACGGGCCGTGCCTCTCATTTCCATACGAGGGCCTTTCGGCGGCGAGGGCCGCTCCTTGTTTGCGACTTTGACGACATTGGTGTCCTGGATCTCGATCACGCCGTCGGTGACCATGTCGTAGAGGGTGGGCATGAGCTGATCGACCTTCCCGGCGGATTCGATGAACTCAATGCGAATCGGAAGATGCTCGGTGAGCACCTCGATTTTGGTGGTGTGCATCACTTGATGCGCCCCGAAACCGGCCATCGCGCGGGTGGCCGTGGCGCCGGACACTCCCTTGTGAAGCAGAAACGTCAGAATGGAGTCGCACAGGGACCCAAAGTGGTGCTGCGTGTCCTCATTGACGAAGATCGTGACCTTCTTTGCCGTACCCTTCTGGAGCATACCGCTTCCTTCCGCACCGTTAGCGTCTGGCCAACATCGATCCGAGCCAGACGGCTACGTAGCCTAGCATAACGCTCGAAACGACGTTGAGCATCCCGGCCCAGAGCCCGCCATCGCGGACCGCTGAGTACGTCTCCCATTCAAAACTCGAAAATGTGGTATACCCGCCGAGAAATCCGACCACCAGCAAGAACCGCCAAATCGGATCGAACTGGAACCGCTCTGTGAGCATAGTCATCAAGAAGCCGATCAGAAACGATCCCGTAACATTGATAACCAGCGTGCCTAGCGGAAACTTCCCGCCGAAGCGCGTCATGATGGCCGTTGCCGCTACGTACCTCACCAAGGACCCTGTACCGCCTCCAATCACCACCATCAGATACCGCATCAGCGCCTGGCCTCCGCGGACAGGGATTCTCGCATATTTTCCAGCCGCTCCAGGTCCGCGCGGAGTTGCGGCGTCCGGCCCTCGCTGCCGCTCTCCACCAGCCGTTCGACCGTGCCGATCAATTCATCCAGGCGCCGCCGGGCTTCCTTCTCAATATCCCAAAGCACGCCGTTGATGCTCTCTTCCCACTGGGCGCCGAGCCGGCTGAGGTTCTGATAAACCAGATAGGAAATGGTGCGCGCAAAATGGCGGTGGACGGCAGCCTTGATCGTCCACACCGGCAGAACCGGCGATAGCAACTCCCAGTTCCGGTCGAAGACTCGTCCCACCCGGATATCGGGCGTACCAGGCTCCACAATATGGATTTCGCTTTCCGTGGTGCGCAACGGCAGGCCGAACGCCCGCACGGTGCGGTCCGATAAACGATCGCGGAATTCTTGAAGCGCGCGGAAAGCCTGCTTCCGTACTTTGGTCAGGGGCGCCAGAAACGAACCGCGTTCGCCGATGGACAGCACGGTTAGTTCGTCGCGCAATGCGCCGGTGAGCCAATCTTCGAACGACGACAGCATCGTGGCAAGGCTCTTCGTCCATTTCGGAAATTCGCGTTCGAAGGCTTCGAGCAGGGCGAGCTCCAGATGGCCCTGGTGCGTCTCAAGCCGGTTATCGACCATGGACCGCGTTCCAGCCGCGGCATGTTGCACCGCCAATCGGATTGCCGATTTCGCTTCGTCGACGATTTCCTTCTCGCCGATGACCTGCTGTTTCAGCGCCTGCCGCTCCCCCTGGACCAATTCAGCCGATTTGAGACTCAGCGTGAGATAGTCCCCGCATTCCCGCAGAAGGGTGTCCATTTTGCGGGAGAGAATGGATGCGCGCTCTTCGGCAAAGCGCCCCAATATCCCGCCGGCCAACTCGGCTTCCAGCGCCTCATGAAACTTTTCAAAACCGGGCTTCGTGGAATACGGGAAGATCCGAGGCGTTCGGGGGAGATTCCTGGCAAGTTGGGCGCCTACGAACTCGATCACTTCCTCGAGCTCTGCTGCGCTCACGAGGTCGGCTTTGGTGAGCAGTACGCCGACCTTCGGTGTGTACTGGTACAGGCTCTTCAGCAGGTCGATGTCGCGCTGCGAAAGGGGTGGATCGACGCTGACCGCTACCAGCGCGAACCCCACATTCGGCAGCCAGTCCAGCGACGCTTGCGTATTGTGCGCAAGCGCGCTCTCCATACCGGGCGTATCGACGAACTTCAGACCGCGAAATCGCCGCAATTCCGGCAATTCCACGGTGATCAGGTCGACCGCTTTGGCGTTGTCCGGATTTTCCTTCTCGGAAATGTAAGCGCCGATCTCGTCGAGCGGCACTTCGGGATCGCGGCCATCCCGGTGATGAACCCGCGCTTCGTCGCGGGAGCCGTAGCGGAGTTCCGTGATCACGGCGGTGACCGGCACGACACCGGCGGGAAGCACGTTGCGTCCGATGAAATGGTTCAGGAAGCTGCTCTTGCCGGCCTTGAATCGCCCTAATACAGCGACGCTGATCTCGTCCTGCGAGACCGATGCCCGAGCACTTGTAAGCAGGCCGGAAAGTGCGGAAATCTCGTACCGCACAGCTACATCGGCTGCCAGATCCAGGGCATCGGGAAAGGTGACTTGTGTCCTCAGTGTCATAGCTCTTTACGAGTAGGAGCTATCATTCTCGGGGGCGGTCTCGAGACGGTTGAGGCGGGCTCCATCACCAGCGATCTACATCAGATTATAGCGTCCTTTTAGTTGACGGGTCTATGTAGAGACGGATGACAGGCGGCCGGCACACAGAACCGCTCCCTCCAGGGGCAGCGATGGGTAAGCGCGCTAGGTACCCGCCTCCGATTCCCGCGCGAGCTCCCTCGCCGTCCGGGTAAGCACCTCTAATTTCGCGCGAGTAATTTCGATCGGTACATGGCCGAAACCGCATTCACTCGTCAGCAGAAGCCGCTCGGGAGGGAAGTGTTCGAGTGCCGGCTTCACCCGTTCGCGGATCGCCTCGGGAGTCTCAATGACGTCGCTGCGTTGATCGATCACGCCGAGGGCCAGGTCGCCGCGGAAGTCCCAAACCGCCCAGAGATCCATCAGGTTGTAGCCAAGCGTGCAGTGCTCAAGCACGACTTCGTCGATGCGCGCTTTGCGGAATGCCGGCGCGAGGTCCGTGTATTTTGTAAAGTACACTCGTTTCCGCCGGGGATTGCCTCCGCAGACGTGAAGCCCGGCTCGCACAGCCCCTAACGACTCGATCAATTCGTTCAGGATGTCCACGGCCCATTCGCTCTGCTCCGGCGATTCGGTCCACATGGGCTCGTCAAACTGAATCTGCTCGCACCCCGCCGCGACCACCTCCACGAGCTCCTGCCGCAACACTTCCGCATAGGCCCGGCACAACGCCTGGTCGTCGGGATACAGGTCGGGACGTTCATTCACGCTGAAACGAGTCAGCACGTGCGGTCCGGTAACCGTTTGCTTGACGGCCACTCCGGCCGGCGCCGCATCGCGGGCCACCTTCCAGTTGTGCGCCAGTTGGAAGCGAGGGTTCGAAATCGGCCCGGTCACGCGTGCGCATTCGATCGCGAAGCCCGCCGGTCCGAAGGATTGCACAGTCATGTCTTCCATGGACAAGCCATCCAGACGCTTCTGGTAGAAGTAGTACATGTTCTCGCGATAGCCTTCGCCATCCGTCACCGTTTCCAAGCCCAGGCCGGCCTGCTCTCGCACCGCCCAACGAATCATGTCATCCACCTCGGCCTGCGATACCGTGGGACGTTTCATCGTGTCCGCGACGGCCACGGGTCTGGGAAAGCTTCCGACTACAGTAGCGCGATAAGGTTTCATAGGATTGCTCAAGAATGGCCGAGTGAGGGTAAGCCCGCCTCGGCGCGCGCCTCGTTGAGGTGAGCGAGGATGCCGTCCTTCATAGGTCGCGGCGTAAAGTCGATTTCTTCGATCAAGCGGCTGCCGTCCAGATCGTCCACCAACGGTGTCCCCGGTTTGCTCTCGTCGAAGGTGATTTCCGCATCGGGCGCCCAGTGCCGCACCAGGCTCGCAAAGTCACGCGCTCGAATCGCATAGCCGCTGGCGTTGTAGGCAAAGTGGGAAAGCCGCGGCTTTAGCGCAAGACGAACGAGCTGTTCGGCGCAGTCGTCGACATACACCCAGCAGTCCCGGCATTCGGCTGAAAAGGGCAGGTGAACCGGTTTGCCCACGGCTGGCAATGAAACAAATTCTTCCGCCCACAGCACCGATCCTCGCTTCCGGCCGTGGCCGAAAACAACCGGCGGCCGGGCGCACGCAATGCTGATTCCGTGCTTGTGTATGTACTTTTCCGCCATGAATTCGTTTAGCACTTTCATGACTCCGTAGGTGAAGAAGTGTCCGGCGGGCGCACAGAAATCCCGCTCCTGAATCGGCCGCTCCCCATAGGCGCCCTGCGATGCCCCATAGACCGTCTCGCTGCTGGTGAACACCAGGCGGTCCAGCCGTTGATTGACCGCGGCCTCGAACAGGTTCACCATTCCTAATATATTCACGCGCGCGCCCAAGTGAGGATTGGCCTCCACCTCGGCGCTCATGAGATACGCCAGATGGATGGCATGCGTGATGTCGGGATGCAGTCGAAAGACGCGGGCGACGTCGGAGAATTCCGCGACATCGCAGGGCACAACACGCACCAACGCTCCGCTCTCTCGCTCCAGGCGCTCGCGGAGCTGCAAATCGACGCTCCAGTCGGCGATGACCACGGGTATCCCACGCGCCAGGATGTTTCGCACGACGCGCCAACCTATAAATCCTCCACCACCGGTGACGAGAAATTTCATCGCAGTCACGCCTCCGGGATTCGACGGAAGTAGGTGCTGTACGTTTCGCGCCGCACCTGGTAGAAGGGCCTCATCCTCACTTTTCCCGCCTCCGTCTGGCAGTCGAATTCCAGCGGCTTTCCAGACACCGGATCCATGCGCGCCAATGCGGACGCGCGGGCCACCAACTGCTCGGGCGGATCGATTGCCGTAAGCATCACCGGCCCGCGCATCGCCGCGACCGTGTCCGGGACGCGAGCCTCGATTGGGACCGTGCGGAACGGGAACGGCAGCCTCAGTTCGATGGTGTCGCCCTTACGCCACCGGCGAGTCAATGTTGCGAAAGTTCCGCGCTCGGCCTTCACTTGCGCCGCTTTGCCATTCAGAGATATCTGCGCGGGACTCTCGAGCCACCCCGGAATGCGCAGGCGGACTGCAAATTCCACCGGCGATTCCGGTTCCACCCGGACTTCAATCTCTTCCGATTCCGGATACGCCGTCCTCTGGGTAAGCGTCACGGGAACGCCGTTCGCCTTCCAGCGAAGTTCGCTTCCGGCGTAGAGGTTGACGTAAACGCCATGGGCATCCTGAAAGTATAGGTCCAGCGGAAAATCGGCCACGGATTGTATCAGGGTGCCAGCGCAGCAGGGCCACTTCATCTTGTAATAGCCCTTGTGGGCGCCCGCATGGTAATCCGAGTAGTAGAAATAGCCGCCGTCGTCGTCGGGGTCCATCGCGCCGAGGATCGTATTGAGCAGGGCGCGTTCCAGCCCGTCTCCGTACTTCGCATCGCCCGTAAAGGCCATCAAATAGCGGGCCAGCTTGGCATAGGCATAGAAACAACAGGGCGTCTCAAAATGGTTGTGCGTGGTAGTTAGAGTGGCCGCCAGTTCGCCCGGCCGCGGGTTGACGAATGTCTCGTTGGCCGCCCACGCGCCCGAAGCATATTGCTGCGTCTGCTCGATCATGTCCCAAGCGTTTCGGATGGCTCGGAGATACTTCTCGTCACCGAGCGCCTCATAGGCTTTCGCGCCCGAGCTCAACGCGATCACATGGCTATAACCATGCTTGCCAGGCAGGATGTTGTCGCCTTTGGCGAGCGGATTGAAGAACTCGTCGTCCAGAAGATACAGCCTGGCCATGGTCAGGTAGCGCTGGTCGCCGGTGAGCGCGTAGGTTTTGAAGAGGTTTTCGGGCAGGATGTAGGGTTCGTCGTACGGCGCCTGCTTGGGGCTGTTGGGAGTGCGGTCGTAGGTGTGGTCCGGGATAAACCGGATGGCCCCCTGAATCACCCGCGGCAGCAGGGCTCGAGCCTCCTCCACGCCGGCGAAGACCGCGGCGTCCAGCAGGCCGATTTCGTACTTGTCGAGAATGTAGCAGGGCCAGGTAGTCGAGCCCTTGGGGCTCGCGAACGGATTACCGTCCTTCTCGAAAGTCGCGCCATACCCAAGCACCAGGCGCCGCGCCTTGGCCGCCGCCTCCGGATCGCCGTTGTTGGCGTGAAGGCGGGACAAGCCGGAAATGAACTGGCCGATCAGGTGGCCCGGAACGAAGCCATCGGCATCATACCAGCCGCCCATGTCCCGTCCGGGCGCCGGCATCCCGGCGCGCTGGCGGTAGACCTTCAGGATGCGATCCTCGTCCAGATTGAGGAAGTGCGCGTGCATGCGCCGGTACATGTCCGCAAGCGGACCGTTCGTCAGCGTGACCTGCCCATAGGTAAATTCCCGAAGCTTGAGGCGTTCCGCGGGTCGCACAGCTCCAGCGGCGACGGCACACGCTGCCGTACTGCCTAGAAAGGTTCGTCGCGAGAGCATCCATCTGATTATCCCGCGCACGCGATGGCTCCCGCCCTGGAAATCGCCAAACAGGGTTGGATTCTGCATTGTGGAACGGTAGAATCTGCGCGGCGGCGTTTTGGGGCCTCGTCCGCACGCTCCAGGAACCCACCTGAATTCCACATTGTGGAATTATGCGGACCGCCGCTATTGAGCTATGCCGTCTCGCCTAAGCGATTGCCATAGGTAAGCATCATTACCGCGGCGCAAAGAACCACGATTCCCAACCCGACAATCACGCGGGTTTGCAGGCTCGAATCCTTCCATTCCTTAAAGGCCAAACCCAGCAGGTTGCTGAACATTACCAGTAAGATCATGTGTATGGCCCAACTGGAGAAAGCATACCGCTGGCCTAGACGCACGTGGCCCAGATTGTAGAAGAAAAACTGGCCGTACCACAGTGTGCCGGTAAGCAACGCGAGCGCATAGTTGCGCGAGAGTTGGTTGGCGGGACGGTCCTTCTGTACGGCTGCCGGGATGCGAAGCAGTTCTCCCAAAGACCGGTTGCGGCGCGCCAGGTACAGGCTATACAGCGCTGCGGTGATAAAGGCGCCCGTGTTCACCACGATGTAGCAAACGTTCCCCCGCCATATTCCGGCGCCATAATGTTCGGCGATATCCGCCACCGGCGCGGCCACTTCCAGGGCTAAGCCATAGACCGCGGAAAGCACGCCGGCCACCAGGGAAAGGGTGAGCCCTTTCCACAGGCAGAACTCGCCGCGTTTCCCCGCACCGGCGTCCAGATCGCGCTCTTTCATCCGGCCGGCGAAGCCGCATATCGCGATCCCTAAGGCGCCCGCCGCCACTCCGGCCAGTACCCACGACGCCCCTGGGCGGCTGGCGATAGTGGCGATCTGCCCCCGCACCAATGGCGGAGTCAGTGTCCCGAGGATACTGGAAAGTCCGACCGCGATCGAGTAAGTAAGTGAGAAACCAATGTAGCGGATGGAGATATTGAACGCCGTGCCTCCCACTCCATAGGCGATCCCCATGAGGAACGCATAAAACATCGCGTCATGCGGCGAGTCGGTCAGCACCTGGCGGAGGTGCGGAATCGTGATCAGCGCTCCGATGATAGGCCAGAGCAGCCAGCACCACGCCGCCTGCGTCAGCCAGAAAGTCTCCCACGACCATCCTTTGACGTACTTCTGAGGCGCGTAGCAGTTCGAAGACAGCAGCGCGCCAGTGGCATGGAAGCCGATTCCAAGTCCGAGGTTCGGTGGGGGCATAGGTTTGCCGCTACAGCGGCTCGCAGGTGATCCGGAACGTATACGCGTAGCGGCATGGCCGCTTGGATGGCGGCTGGATCACGAGTGCACCGCTATCCGCTTTCCACTGAATAGCCTCACCGAGGCCCAGCATCTCCACCTTAGTCACTTTCTTGCCTGCCAGTGACGTGAGCCGTATTTCTTCTTCCGGCCATTCCAGGGCGATGGCATAGAGCACATTCCCTTTCCGCGTGAAACGGATGTCCCCGTCCTTGTAAGTCTCCCAGTAGTGCGAGCCGTAAATGGCTTCTCCGTTGATCTTCAGCCACTCGCCCACTCCCTGCAGCACTTTGACCGCGTAGTCCGGAATGGAGCCATCGGCCTTGGGGCCGATATTGATCAGTAGGTTCCCATTCTTACTCACCACGTCCACCAGGTAATCCACCAATTGGTTCGTGGTCATGGTGTCGCTAGGTTTGAGGTTACGGTTGTAACCCCAGGAAAAGGGATCCAGGGAATCGCAGGTTTCCCACTTATCCGTACGAATCCTGTTCATGCGGGCGCGCTCGGGAGTGGCAAAGTCGCCCAGCATCTTGCCGTCCAGGTCGGTGCCCCAACGGTCGTTGGCCAGCACCTCCGCCGGTTTTTCGGAATGGTTGTAGAAATACGCCAGCACCTGCTTACTGCCCCAATAATCGGCCGGCAGGGACCTGCCACGCACGTCCTTAATGGGGCCGTCGGTCACGTCTCCCCACAGAATGCTGGGATGGTAAAGATCCACTAGTTCCTTGATGGAATTGTTCATATAGTCCACCCAATCGCGGCCCGGATAGCGTTGGTCCCAGAAGGTGTAAGTGGTGTTATGGTAAAAACCCATCTTCATACCCGCGGCGCGAACCGCCTTGCTAAGATCGCCCGCAAGATCGCGCTTCGGTCCGACTTCCATGGCATTACGGTGGGTGAACTTACTCGGCCACATCGCAAACTCGTCGCCGTGCTTGGCAGTTAAGACCACGTATTGCGCGCCTGCCTCGCGGAAGAGGCTGGCCCACGCGTCCGGGTCGAACTTCTCCGCTTTGAACATGGGGAGGAAATTGTCATAGGGAAAGTCGGCGCCCCAATTCCGTTTGTGGTACTCAACGGCATCGGCGCGGGTCTTCTCCAGAAACAGTTCTTCCGGCAGGTCGCCGCGCGTCGCCGTGAAGGGCGGTCCGCCGAACATGAAGCCGTAATTGGCCTTCGGGCTGATGAATTCCACATACCACTCGTGATAGGCGGGGACGGCGTACGGTCCCCAATGAATGAAAATGCCGAACTTGGCGTCTTCGTACCATTGCGGGGCTTTGTGCGTTCGCAGAGATTCGGTGGTTGGTTGGTATGGCGCTTGACAGAGAGCCGTGGCAGCTCCGGCCAAAATGAGAGCGAAGGCATTTCCGGATCCGGACATAGATGCTTTGTAGCATACCTGTCGCCTGCCGGGAACCATAAATCCATCGCGATCCTTCGGCAAATTCCACCTTGCGGAATTGCCTGCTCCATTCCTTGCTTGCCGGGGGTTACAAGCGCACAATGAGTAACTGAAATGCCCAGACGGTTTCTGCTTTGTGCCGCCGCATTCGTCGCGCTCGTCCAGTTGCGCGGCCAGCCCTTCTCAGATCTGGAAACCAAGTTTCGCAACCCTCCCGCGGAGGCGCGGCCACGCACCTTTTGGTTCTGGATGAACGGACAGGTGACCCGCGACGGCATCACCCGCGATCTGGAGGCCATGGCCCGAGTCGGTCTTGGTGGAGCGCTCATCTACGATGGAGGACCTTATCTGCCCAAGGGCCCCGTCAACTATCTCAGCCCAACCTGGCGCGAGATGATGACCCACGCGATGCGCGAAGCCGGGCGATTGGGGCTCGACATTGCCATGCACAACGCCCCGGGCTGGAGCAGCAGTGGCGGCCCGTGGATTAAGCCGGAGATGTCCATGCAGCAACTGGTGTGGACTGAAACGCCGGTGGCAGGGCCGGGCCGCCGGCAAATCGCGCTGCCGCAACCGCAGACCAATGAAGGCTACTACCGCGACGCGTTCGTTCTGGCCGTTCCGGAAGATGAGCCCTACTGGCGCAAGCTGAAGAGCCTCACCACCTCCAAAGGCGCGGCCGTGGCCCCAGGCGTCCTCACGGATGGGAATCTTGCGACCGGTGTTTCCCTCGGCCCTCAGGAATATCTGCAATTCGAATTCTCCGCGCCCTTTGAGGCCCGCGCGATCACCATTTTCGCCAGCCGCTTTGCGACGGTGACCCTCCTGGCGTCCGATGACGGCGCCACTTATCGGAAGATCTGCAGTATCGGCAATCCTGGAAAGCATGGCATTCAACCTCCCGGCGCGCAGAGTTTTGCTCCCGTCACCGCGCGCTACTTCCGTCTGGTGGCATCCGGCTCCGCGAATCTCGGAGAAGTCTGGCTCCATCGCGAACCCCGCATTGAGGACTGGAATTACAAGGCGAATTTTGCCTATCGTGTAGGTTCGCAGGTGACCCTTCCGGCGGACTTACAGAAGCCCTTTGCCATCGATCCGGCTCAGGTGCGCGACCTTTCCGCGCAGATCGACCCGCAGGGCCGCTTGACCTGGGACGTTCCTGCCGGACTGTGGACCATTCTCCGTTTCGGGCAGACCTCTACCGGACAGAAAAATGTCTCGGCCTCCGAAGCGGGCAGTGGGTTGGAGTGCGATAAGTTCAGCCGCGAAGCCATCGAGTTTCATTTTCATAATGTGGAGGAGAAGCTGCTGGGAGAAAAGTCCTTCGCGGCCGTCTCCATCGATAGTTACGAGGCCGGCATGCAGAACTGGACCGCGCAGTTTCCTCAGGAGTTCCAAAAACGCGCCGGTTACGATCTCCGCGGCTATCTGCCGGCCATGACTGGCCGCGTAGTGGGCGATGCCGCCATCTCCGAGCGCTTCCTCTTCGACGTGAGACGCACGCAAGCCGACCTGATGGCGCGGAACTACTATGAGCACATGGGCGAGCTATGCCACCAGCACGGCTTGAAGTTTCTGGTGGAAGGATACGGCCAGGGAGTTTTCGATGAATCGCAAGTAAGCGGCGTTCCCGATTTTCCCATGTCGGAGTTTTGGGAACGTACGCCCTGGACGCCCAACCGCGTGGTAAAGAGCGTGGCGTCGGCCGCGCACACGTACGGGAAGCCGGTGGTTGCCGGAGAGTCCTTTACCGGCGAAGAGCAGACCGCGCGTTGGGAAGAGTATCCCTATTCCCTCAAGGCATTGGGCGACCTGATGTTTTCCCTCGGGCTCAACCAGATGTACTTTCACCGCTACGCGCACCAGCCGCACCCCACCGCGGCGCCCGGCATGACGATGGGGCCGTGGGGCTTTCACTTTGACCGCACCAATACCTGGTTTGAGCAGAGCGGTCCATGGCTGAAGTACCTGTCTCGCGCGCAGTATCTTCTGCGTCAAGGCACGTACGTGGCGGACGTCCTCTATTTCCTGGGCGAGCGCCCACCCGATGTTTCTGAGTTCGCGATGCCTGTGCTGCCCGCGGGCTATAACTTCGATCTCATCAATGCCGAAGCGCTCCTGTCCCGCGCCAGCGTGCGCAACGGACGAATCGCGATGCCGGACGGCGCGTCCTACCAAATGCTGGTGCTGCCGCCTGATTTGAGCGGGGTGACGCCGGAACTGATGCGCAAACTGAACGAAATGGCGTCTCAAGGAGCGGTCATTCTAGGCCCAAAACCCCGGTTTTCGCTCACCTTGCGCGGGTATCCCGAAACCGAACGCGAGGTGGAAAGACTGGCCGCCGCGGCGCGTATCGTCTCCGGCCGCGGCATGGCCGATGAGCTCCGCAATGTGTCGCCGGATTTCGAATATCACGGGGCGCCCGGCGCCGCGCTGAGCTGGCTGCATCGAAAACTGCCGGATGGCGACATCTACTTTGTGGCCAACCGCCAACGTCGAAGTGAAGACGTGGTCTGCACGTTTCGAGTTGCCGGACGCCAACCCGAGTTGTGGCAGGCCGAGACAGGCAATATCGCGAAAGCCGCTGTTTTTTCTCAGCACGAGGGCCGGACAACCCTGCCGCTGCACCTGGGGCCGTCCGAATCGGTGTTCGTCGTCCTGCGCGCCGCCGCACCGCCGCGGTCGCCCGCGTGGATCTCCAAGGACGGCGTGAAGTTGCCTGCCATTCCTGCCGCGCCTCCAACCCTGGAGAACAATTTCACCATCTCCGTATGGGCCAAGCCGGATATCGACCTGCGGCTGATGCCGCACGAATCCATTACGGGACGCCTTGACGAGACCGGAAAGAACTACGTGGTGCCGGCCGCCGAGGGCGCTGGCGGCCAGGCGTACGCCGGTATCGCAGTGGGGCGCAATGGAGTATACGTGGTGGAGCGGAGCGCCACCGCATCGCCAGCGGTGCTGGTGGCGAACACCCCCGTCTCCGGTTGGACGCATGTCGCGATAGTCTATCGCGCCGGCAAGCCCAGCCTGTATCTCAACGGCAAATTCATAAAGGACGGACTGGTCTCAGGCAGCCTGGTACATCCGGGAGTGGACTCTCCGGCGCCCGCGCCCGGCACGGTGTTCCACTTTGACGCCCTGGATTCGCTGGTGCGGGCCTCCAATCAACCTTCGCCGCCATCGCAGGGAATTGCCTACTATTTCGAAGGCAATATGACGCGGTCCGAGGTCTTCGCACAGGCGAACATTGAGGAGTTGGCGAAGAAAATGCCGCCCCCGGAAGATCCTCCCGATCTCGAGTTCGAAGCTCCCGGTGAGGCTCTGATCTGGCACAGCGGTCAATACGCCCTCGAAGGCGGGTCGCCGGTTCGAGCGCACATTACCGCGCCGGTGGAGATCGCCGGCCCATGGCAGGTGACCATTCCTGGCCACACGTTCGCGATGCCCCAATTGATCGCCCTCAACCGTCATCCCGACCCGCCGGTGAAGTATTTTTCGGGCATCGCCATCTACGCTCGCGATCTGGAGATCCCCGCGGATTTCGTGGGCAGTGGAAAACGCATTTATTTGGACCTCGGCCGCGTCGAAGTTCTCGCGCAAGTGAAGGTCAACGGTAAGGATCTCGGCATTTTGTGGAAAGAGCCCTACCGGCTCGATGTCACCGGCGCAGCCCATGCGGGCGCGAACCATGTCGAGATCGCCGTCACTACTCTGTGGCCGAACCGCCTGATCGGAGACGAACAACTCCCCGCCGAAAATGAATACGGCACTGCGGGACACGGCATCGTGAAGCTGCCGGACTGGTTCCTTACGGGCGAACCCAAACCGCCCGGCGGCCGCACCACGTTCGCCACCTGGCAGTTCTACACCAAGGACGAACCCCTCTTGGATTCCGGCCTGCTGGGGCCCGTCCGCCTGCTCAATCCGCGGACGATGAGGCTCCGGTAATCGCCACAGGCCGAGAACCTTCTGCGAGTCGTCATATGGTTTCAGCCGGATCGAATCGGCAGGTCCAGTGGATAAACCAAATTGACGTTCTTCGGAGTCAACAATTGGTGCTTGACGAAAGTCGCCGGCGGAATGGGTTTGTTCTCCAAAAGTCCAAGCGCCAGCGGAATCAATTCGTCGCCGTAGCGCTCGGGAAAATACGCTACCGTGCCGATGAGCCGCGTACCGGGACGTCGCAATTCGTTCCGCGCGTCGCGAATCGCGTTCTGGCCCACCACCGCGCAATGCTGTCCGGCGCCGGCCTCTTCGAAAGCCCTCAGGGCTGCCAGTGCGCACATATCGTTCACCGTGCCGATCAGCGTGCGCCTCCGCGGATTGCGGCGGATCGCCTTCCGGACCACCGTGAGATTCTGGTCGAAATCGCCCTTGCCATCCAGGTGCTGCACCGGCACCGTCTCAATGCGCGGCAACTCGGCGCGTAGCCCGTCCTGGACTCCCGTGATCCGCAAAGCCGGCAGCGGACCGGCGATCGGCAGCCCCAGCAACAGCACTTGCTCCACCATCCCGCTCCAGTGCTCTTTTGCCCAGCGCCCCAGCGCGCGCCCCGCAATCAGGCCGGCCTGGTAATTGTTTGCGCCAAAATAAATGGCGCCCGGATGCGGAATCTCGATGGCAATCACCGGTATGTTCGCTTCCAGAAACTTGGACGCGATCACCGGCGCGACACGGTCGTACGTCTGGAACTCAAGCACCAGGTCGACGCGCTCATGCACCAGCACGTCCGCGTTGCGCAAAGCTTCCTTCGGGCTGTAGCGATTGTTGACCGTGATCAGATCGATGCGCTCCTTGGCAGCCGAGCGCTGCAGGCTCTCGGTGACATGCCGGGAGAATTCGGAGTCCGTTTGAGCGGCGAAACCCAGCCGGAAGCGGCGGCCCGGCGCCGGCGGAAAAGGACAACGGTACACACCGCGCGCCGTCCGCTCCAGCAATCCCCCATGCACCAGACTCTGCAGCAGACGGAATGCGGTCGTGCGCCGCAGCTTCGCCCGCTCCATCACGTCGGCCAGCAGGAGTTCCTCCCCCTCATGGCGAAACGCTTTCACAATGTCGCAGGCCCTCACGACGGCCTGCACATGACTTCCCTCGCCTATCATGCGCTCCCTCACCGGAATTCCACATCGTGGAATTCAACCTGCTTCACCGAATCGGCCAAACATGGGCAAACCCGTGTGACCCCTACTATCACTGTTCCACGATGCAGAATCAAGGGGAAACTTGCGAATTCCTTCGACGCGCCAGACTCGGAGCCATGCGAAGCTACAATGGACGGAAGTTATACCTTGTCAAGACATGGCGGTCAGTGCGGGTTCCCATACGCGTAATGGATCCTAACATTTACGCCCGCTATTGGATCGAGACGGCCTATCCTCTCGAACAGGCCGCGGCCACCATGGCCGGTGAACAATCCACCGGCACCTTCACTCGCGTACCGGGTGAGACCGATGAACTACGGGAATTGCATGCGGCGCGCGTGTGTAACATCGTTGAATTGGAACCGGTGTCCGCGCCGTCCCTTCCGGGAGCCGGCGTGCCCAAGGGTCTCACCGGCCCGCCCATCTACCGCAGGGCCGAGGTTGAGCTTTCCTGGCCGCTCACCAATATGGGACCGTCGCTGCCGAACCTCCTGGCCACGGTCGCGGGAAACCTCTCCGAACTGAAGCCGTTCTCCGGCCTCAAATTGCTGGATATCAGACTGCCGCGGGCCTTTCTCGATCGGTATTGCGGCCCGCAATTCGGCGTTGCCGGCACACGCAAGTTGACCGGCGTCTACGGGCGCCCATTGATTGGGACCATCGTCAAGCCCAGCGTGGGCCTTTCGCCCGGAGCCACCGCGACGCTGGTGCGAACTCTCGCCGAAGGCGGCATCGATTTCATCAAGGACGATGAGTTGCAGGCCGATGGCCCGCACTGCCCCTTCACGGATCGCCTTGAGGCCGTGATGCGCGTGGTCAACCAGCACGCCGACCGCACCGGGAAGAAGGTGATGTACGCGGCCAACATAACCGGCGAAATGGATGAATTGCTGCGGCGTCACGACCAGGTTGTGGAAGCCGGGGGCGCCTGTGTGATGGTCAGCATGAACAGTATCGGCCTGCCTGCCCTGGTAGCGCTGCGGCGCCATAGCACGGTCGCGATTCATGGACATCGCAACGGCTGGGGCATGTATGGCCGTTCCCCCGCAATCGGTATGAGCTTTATCGCGTACCAGAAGCTGTGGCGCCTGGCCGGCGTGGATCACATGCACGTCAACGGCATCGCCAACAAATTCTGCGAGCCGGACGACTCCGTCATCGCTTCCGCCCGCGAATGCTTGACCCCTATGTTCGACGTCCCCGGTAAGGGCTGCGAGATTCTGCCGGTATTTTCGTCCGGGCAATCCGCCCGCCAGGCGCCCGAAACCTACAAGGCGTTGGGCTCCACGGATCTGCTGTTCGCCTGCGGAGGCGGCATCATGGCGCACCCGGCAGGCATTGCGGCCGGCGTCCGCGGTTTGCAGCAGGCCTGGGAGGCGGCGGTACAGGGCATTCCCCTTGAGGACTACGCGGCCGGACACCCGGAGTTGAAAAGCGCGCTGGCCAGGTTCGCACCGTAATGGACGCCCTACCACAGGACGGACCTCTCTTCTCCTTCTATGGAGACGACTTTACCGGCTCCACCGACGCCCTGGAGGCGCTCGCCCGGAGCGGCGTCAATTCCGTGCTGTTCCTCCACCCGCCGAACGACGGCGAACGCAGGCAGTTCGCCGGCTATCGCGGAATCGGAATCGCCGGCGATACCCGCAGCCGCACTCCCAACCAGATGCGCGAAACGCTTCCGGCAGTATTTGAAACACTCCGCCGGATTGGCGCTCCCGTCGTGCAGTACAAAGTCTGCTCCACGTTCGACAGTTCGCCGGAAGCAGGCAGCATCGGCTGCGCCCTCGAGGTAGGGCGAAGCGTATTTGACACGCGCTGTGTGCCGGTTGTGGCGGCTGCCCCCATGCTCCGGCGCTATGTGGCGTTCGGCAATCTCTTCGCCGCGGATGGAGACGACACCTTTCGCATCGATCGTCACCCCACCATGAGCTGCCATCCGGTGACCCCCATGGGCGAAGCCGACCTCCGGCGTCATTTGGGAAAGCAGACCTCCTGCTCCGTCGGCCTCATGGACATCGTCGGCCTTCACGCCGCGGATGCGCAAGAGCGTCTGTCGCGCACATCCTCGCAGGCAGTTCTCTTCGATGGTCTCACCGAGGACGATCAGGTACGCGCTGCACAGTTGATCTGGAACGCCACGCACGCGCCGCAGGTCTTTGCCGTGGGCAGTTCCGGATTCACGTATGGCATGTTGAGTTATTGGCGCAACCAGGGATGGCTGCCGCCGCCGCGGCCCTCGCCGCCCGCCACCGCCTCTGACCGGATGCTGGCGATGGCCGGCAGTTGCGCACCGGCTACCTGCCGCCAGATCTGCTGGGCACTGCGCAATGGGTTCACCGGTATCCGCCTGAACCCGGCGTATCCCCTCGACGATACCATCGTCGGACAGGCCCTGACCGTCCTCGAAAGCGGCCAGAGCGTGGTGGTGTATTCCGCTCTGGGTCCCGGAGATTGCCTTGAGGGAACGGACCGCGAAGGCCTGGCTTCCGCCATGGGGCGTTTGCTGCGCGCGATTGCCGTGCGCTCCGGCGTGCGGCGCGTTCTGGTGGCCGGAGGCGATACATCCAGCCACGCCGTAAGCCAGACCGGCATCGACGCTCTTTCATTCCTGGCGCCGCTCGCCCCGGGGGCGCCGTTGTGCCGCGCGCATGGCGGCGAGTTGGATGGATTGGAGTTGGTCCTTAAGGGAGGACAAGTAGGGTGCGAAACGTTCCTTGTGGATGTTTTGCGGGGAGAGATAGAATGAGCGTCACAATTGCCTACCTTCACACCAGCCATGTCTTGATACCCATGTTTTCGGAGCTGTCCAACCAGGAATTGCCCGGTGTCGATCAGTTCCATATGGTGGATGAAAGCCTGATACGCAATACCATTCGGGCCAAGCAGCTAACCGGGACAACCATCCGCCGCGTGCTGAACATGGTGCAATCGGCGCGCGATGGCGGAGCCGATGCCGTGGTAGTGACGTGTTCCTCCATCGGCCCGGCCGCGGAAGTGGCGCGCGGCCTTTTCGATTTTCCGGTCGTCCGGGTCGATGAAGCTATGGCGGAGCAGGCCGTGCGGACCGGCCGCCGCATCGGCGTGACCGCGACTTTGCGCACCACGCTCGAACCCACTGTCGCGCTATTACGCGAAAAGGCCCAGGCCGCTCACCGGCAGGTGGATGTGGTGGAATCGCTGTGCGAAGGCGCCTTTGATGCCGTGCTTTCGGGCGATACCGTCACCCATGACCGCTTGCTGCTGGATTCGCTCGAACGGTTGATGAGCGCCGTGGACGTTATTGTGCTGGCCCAAGCCTCCATGGCCCGAGTGGTCGATGCGATGCCCGAGAGTGCCGGCCGGATTCCGATTCTCTCCAGCCCCCAACTCGCCGTCCGGCGCGCTCGATCGCTGCTGTTCCCCGACAGCGCCGCCGGTCTGCAGTAAAGCGATGCAGTAAAGTGATCTGGTGAAGAAGCGGCACACAGTCCTCCTCTTCCTGGCCTCGCTCTCGGCCATCTGCTTCCTGGACCGCCTGGCGATCGCGGTAGCCGGGCCCAGAATTCAGGATGCGCTGCACATTCCGCCCGAGCGTTGGGGCTGGGTCCTTGGAGCCTTCGCGTTCGCCTATGGACTCTTCGAGATTCCTTCGGGAGCTTCCGGCGACCGCATGGGACAGCGCAAGGTTCTCACGCGGGTGGTGGTGTTGTGGAGCGTGTTCACCGCCGCCACCGCCGCCTCGCTCGGCTTTGTCCAGCTCATGGCGACCCAGTTCTTCTTCGGCGCGGGAGAAGCCGGCGCCTATCCGAACGCGGCTGGGGTGATCGGGCGCTGGTTCCCAAAGGCGGAGCGCGGGCGCGCTCAAGGCGTGGTGTGGGCGTCCAGCCGGCTGGGCGGTGCGCTCTCCCCACTCCTGGTGGTTCCGCTGTTGGTGGCCGTTGGATGGCGCGCCATGTTCTGCATCTTCGCCTGCCTGGGATTGGTGTGGGCCTTTTTTTGGCGCCGCTGGTTTCATGACTCCTGCCAGGAACAACCCGGTATCACCGCGCGGGAACTGCGGGAAATCGGCCCCGATGCGTCCGTTCGCGGTCATGGCGGATCGCCGTGGCGGGCCTTGCGGGCCAGCCGGCAGGTCTGGCTGTTGGCGGCCATGTACTGGTGTTACGTGTGGGCTTCGTGGTTCTACTTCACCTGGTTCCCCACCTATATGGTGCGTGGCGCGGGCTTCACGGAGCGCCGGATGGGGCTGCTCTCCGCGCTGCCGTTTCTGATGGGCTGTCTTGGAAACATTGCCGGCGGCATTGCCACCGATCGCCTCTCCCGGCGTTACGGTCTGAAGGTGGGTCGATGCCTGCTGGCGTCCTCGGCGCTCGCGCTATCGTCGCTTTTGATTCTTGCCCTGGCGTTCAGCGCGGATAAGGTCGCTATCGTGCTGCTGGCCTCCGCCGGTTTTGGCGTGTTGGATCTCATGCTCCCAGCCGCCTGGTCGTTGTGCCTGGATATCGGAGGCTCCCACGCCGGGGCCGTCGGCGGAGCCATGAATACAGCCGGGCTGGCAGGAGGATTTGTCTGCACCGTGCTCTTCGGCTACCTGGTGAAAGCAACCGGGGGTTATCGGACACCGATTTGCCTGATTGGCATTATGGTCATGATCAGCGCCGCGATCTTTCTGCTGATCGATCCGTACCGCCCGGTGTGGACCGACGATCGGTCAGACTGATTTGCGCTTGACCATCAGCAAGTGTTCACACGCCAGCACGGTCTCGCCGCGCTGATTACTCACCTGGCAGAGTTCGATCACCAGGCCGTGCGCCGGCGATTTGGGGCTGTCCCGTGTTTCCTTGATGGTGACCGAGACCTGAATCGTGTCGCCGATGAAAACCGGGCGGATGAAGCGCAGCCGGTCGTATCCGTACGAAAAGGCTTCGGAGTTCACCTCGCCGGCCGTCATGCCCACCGCCACGCTGAAGATCAGGGTTCCGTGCGCAATCCGCTGCCCGAACGGCTGTGTCCGGCACCATTCCGCGTCCATGTGGTGCGGATAGAAGTCCCCAGTCTGTCCCGCGTGGATGACGATGTCCGTCTCCGTAATGGTGCGCCCCAATGTGCGGCGCGACGCGCCTGCCGTGTAGTCTTCAAAGAATCGCGGTTCCATCATAACGTAATCTCTTTCGCCAGGTCCGCCAGCAACTCCGTTTCGGGACGATCGGTTTGGATGGCGGCCGCCATCATGCCGTCGATAGCCTTGGCAATGCTCGCCCAATTTCTCGTCCTCGGCAGTTCGCGCGCTTCCCGGTGCAGTTCCTCCATGGCGCCGTAGAACGGTATCGCCCGATTGACGTCCGCATCCATCCAGGTGGATTTACGGCACCCGATGGCGCCTTCGAGCGTAAGCAGTTTGTCCATCGCGGGCGTTGCGCAGTGACGTAGAAAGCTCCAGGCGGTCGCGGGCCGCGCGCAACCGGCGCCAATCGCCAGCAGCCAATAGACATTCAAAGAAACGTGAGGACCGCCGGATGCCGGGATGGCTGCCACTCCCACCTTACCGCGCACCTTCGATTCCAGGATCGTCTCGCTCATGGCGGCAAAGCCGAACCAGTTGACCATCAGGGCCACTTCGCCGGCGGCGAAGGCATACCCGGATTTCACCGAGTCAAACCCGGCGCAACCGGGATGCACCGCCGCTTGGTCGCGCAGAATTTCGCGGTAGAAGCGCACCGCCTCCACCGCGGCGCCGCTTTCCAGCGCATCCAGGCTGCCTCCGCGCGTCCACAACTGCAGGCAGAAATCGTAGACCATGTTGTGGCCGTCCGGGTAAGCCGCAAACACCGAGCCCCAGAGGTTGCGCGCCGGGTCTGTGAAGCGGCGCGCGGCGGCGTGAAAGGCCTCCCACGTTGCCGGTACGGGAATATCGGCATGTTCGAACAAATCGCGGCGGTAGATGAGGCATTCCGGACCATCGTGATATGGCAGGCCGAGGACGCGCCTGTCCACCTGTTGAAAGCGCATCAGCGAATCGCTCCACCCGCCCGGATACCCTTCGGGAGGATCGCTGGAGAGATAGGGCCCAATGTCGAGCAGCGCGCTCGAATCCGCCGCTTCCGCCACCCAATCGGTGTTCATGAAGACGACGTCCCAGGCGTCGTTCGAATCGAAAATGGCCCGGTGCAGGGGATCGAGATCAAGCGGCGTCACCTCCAGCGTGAGGCCCGAGTGGGCGGCATCCTCAAAGGCGTCCCACTGTTTGCGAATAGCCGATTCGAAGGCCGCAAAGCGGCGCACGGCAATCCGGAAGGCGCTCATCGCTTCCCTCCGAATTCCGCCAGGATGTCGCCGGTGTGCTGACCGGCATGCGGAGCGGGCCGGTCGCTCTTGAACACTTCACCGTCAATGCGAATGGGACACCGGGTGGTGCGAAACACGCTGCCGCCAGTGCAGTGGACGTCCTGAATCATATCCAGCGCCTGAAAGGCTCCGGTTGCCATCAGCTCTGGCCATGCCAGAACGTCGGAACTCCAGTAGCCCGCCGGTTCCAGAATCGCGAGCCAATGTGCGGTTGTGTGGCCTGCCAAATGAGCGGCTAGAATCCCCTTAATCTCATCGCGTGACGTGAACCAGGTCTTGGCGTCGGTGTAGCCGGACAGCTCCGGACATTGCAACAGCTCTCCTAAATCCGTGACGGAACCCATCGCGAGCGCCACGAAGCCGTCGGTGGTGGCGTAGATTCCATAGGGCGCACCCAGGTAGGCGTGCGCGTTGTTCACGGCGCTGCGCTCCGGAGGTTTTCCCCCATCGTTGAGATGCGTTGTCAACACCTCGAACTGCAAGTCGAGGATGCTCTCCATCAAGCTCACCTCCACATGCCCGCCATTCCCCGTGATCCCGCGGCGCACCAGGCAAGCCAGGATTCCCTGCGCCAGGTGAGCGCCCGCAAACAGGTCCGCTACCGCCAACCCGAATGGCATAGGGGGTTGATCGGAGTTGCCGTTGAGAAAAGCAATGCCGGAGAGCGCTTGTATCAGCAGGTCCTGGCCTGGTTTGTCGCGCCATGGACCGCGAGTGCCATAGCCGCTCACCTCGGCATAGACCAGCCGCGGATTCACCGTGCGGACGCTGTCGTAATCCAGGCCGAGCCGCGCCATCACACCGGGCCGGAAATTTTGGATGAGAATGTCGGCCCGGCCGATCAGAGCGAGAACCCCGGCGCGGTCTCCCGCATCTTTCAGGTCGGCGGCGAAACTCTCTTTGTTCCGATTGATGGAGTGGAAGAGAGTGCTGTCGCCCTCTAATTCCAGGTTGGAGATGTAGAGCTGCCGGCAAAGATCCCCACTCCCCGGACGTTCTATCTTGATCACCCGCGCGCCCAGATCCGCCAGGCGCAGGGCGGCTGAAGGTCCCGCAAGAAACTGGCTGAAATCGAGCACCAGCAACCCGTCAAGCGGTCTCATCGCGCCTCCGCAGCCATGCGTTTGATCTCGGCAAGGGTAGTAGCGGCGTCGCCTTGGCGCCACAGGTAATCGTGGATCGCGAGACTCGCGCGAGCCTGAAATTCCAGGTAGCCCGGCCATCGCGGACGTACCCATGCCTGGTCCAATGTGGCCAATGTGTCGCGAAAAAACCCGTTGGCGGCGTGGTTCACGGCCGGGTTCACCCACGCATCCCGGTGCCCCGGTTGCCCGCCCGATTCGAAATAGAGGCCGGCCTGGCTCAACGGGGAAGCCACGAACTGGGCATACTCCACCGCTACGCCTCTCTGAGCGCAATGCGCCGAAATTGCAAGCCCTGCGCCGCCTAGCGTCGAACGGCAACGCCGGCCCGGATCGATTTCGATCAGGCCGCCGAAGGATAGAGGATGCTCGGCGAAGGACGCCCGCCCATAGTTTGAATAACCGTAGGCGAACGGACAATACGCTGCGGTATCGCTGGTGCTGAGCAGTTCCCAAACCGCGATAGGATCGCGTGCTTCCGATCCCGGCGCCGCCCGGCGCATCAGCGCACGAAGCATCTCCAACGCCCCAACGCCGGTCTCTTCGCTCACATCCGGTGGCTCCTCTCCGGCCGCCACGCACAGCATATGGAAATGGCACAGACAATCGATGGCAATGCCCGGCAGCACCACCATTCCGCGGTTCGCGGCTTCCAGTAACTCCTCCCAGTCTTGAGGAGGCCGAATCCGCGCGCGCTCCAACAGGTCGGCCCGATAGCCGCAAACCGGCGCGGCAGCGTCGATAGCCAACGCCCACTGGTGGGAACCGTACGCATAGCTGGCATGGGACTGGCCCACGCTCTTCTCCGCCTGATCCTGCAGAAACGCCGCGGGAAGGTGCTCATCCAGCGCCACCAGGTCGCCATGCGCGGCGCCAACCGATGGATAGTCGATCACCAGCAGGTCGAACTGCCGGGCCAACTTCTCCACGGGCATATCGGCGAATTTCTGCAGGGATCGCTTTTCCCAAACTATCGAGACATCGGGATGGGTTTCGGAAAACCGTTGAGCGGTGGCCACCATGGGGAGATAGCCGCGCGTGTGGTTCCAGGTTATGCCGCGTAGCTCAATCATGAGTGACCGGTGTCCCTCCGCCGTCGTTCGATCCATAGGCGGCCTCCACCACTTCCATGGTGCGGTAGGCGTCTTCCACGCTGTTGGGTAACGTGGCTGCCGAGCCTTCGAGGAAACATTGCAGCGCGCTCATGGTGCCGATGAACGCGTGCGGATACCACGAACCGGCTACTTCCAGGGTGCGCCATTCCGGCTCGCGGCCCTCCTCGAGCACGCAATATTCGAATGCGTCGGGCGCGCCGCGGGGATAGTCCATCAGCAGGCCGAGCCGCGTCTTGATCGCGCCCCGCGTGCCTTCCCACTTCACGTACGCCTCCTGGTGCTTCAGTCCGAAACGGTGGCCGTGATTGGTAGTCACGTTGGCGCGCCGCATGTCGCCGTAGTCCAGGATGATGTTCGACCGGGCCGAAGCCAGGCGCGGCGCATCGGGGTGTTTGAGCGTTCGCGCCCACACCGCGGCCGGATCGCCAAAAAAAGAGCGGATCAGGTCCACATAGTGAATGGAGTGCAGTGGGATCTCCATGCGCGGCAGACCTTCCAGAAAAGGCCACAGGCTCCACGGCATGAAAACGGTCACCCGCACCTCCATATCGTGCACATCCCCGATCTTGCCTTCGTCGATGAGCCTGCGGGCGGCGATAATGGCGGGCGCGTACCGCAGTTGAAAATTCACAGCGGCGATGAGGCCCTTCTGGCGGCAGAGCGCCCGGATGGCGCGGGCTTCATTGATTTCGCGCCCCAGCGGCTTTTGGATCAGAACGGCGGATCCCGGTGGCGCCTGGTCCAGCAATCCCAGGATGGCGGCGGGCGGCGCGGCCACGTCGAAGACGGTCCCGTCGGGCGAACCGGCAAACGCCTCCGCGGCATCGGCATAAACACACCCGATCCCGAACTCCGTCGCCAGCGCGCGCGATCGTTCCGCTTCCAGGTCGCAAATTCCGTGCACCGGAAATCCTGCCAGCCGGTACGCGGGCAAATGTGCATCTCGAACAATGCCGCCCGCTCCAATGATCGTGATGGCCCTGGGCGCGGCGGGCAGCAAATACGGCAACATGGCGCCTCCGATGCGTCAGTTGATTCTAATCCACCGTGTCGGCGCTCGCCAAGAAAAACCGGGTGCCGCCCCGAAGTTCCGCATGATGGAATCACACCACCCATACGCCATACCACTGTCGTCGCCTTCTACCCAGTGCGTGCCCGCTTTCGATTCCACATGCCGGAATTCAAAGGGACCGCTCGTTTTCGCCGTTTATGATTTCCCCGAACCGGCATACGTTTAACCAGTCGCGGACGCCTGGCGTTTGGGGGCGGCGCGGATTCGTGGTGGGATGAGAAAGGACACCGTATGTCTACTAAGGGGGCTTCTATGTCGAACGCTGTTACCCGTAAGGCCCGGTTCGCGGTTCTCCTGGCCGCGAGCCTGATCGCTTCGTTTCCAGTAGGCCACGCACAGACTGTCAGCGGCACGATCACCGGTACGGTGCTGGATTCCAGTTCGTTGCCGGTCGCCGGGGCAAAGCTCACACTGCGCAACGAAGAGACCGGCGTATTGAAGACCGAGACAGCCGGAACCAGTGGCGAATTTGTGTTTGCCGCGGTGCTGCCGGGCCGCTACGCCGTTACCGCGGAAATGAAGGGCTTCAAGAAAATTGAAAAGCAGCACCTCAATATCACCGCGTCCGAACGTCTCTCGGCTGGCGAATTTACTCTTCCCGTCGGCGACGTCACCGAATCGGTCACCGTCGACGCATCCGGCACTCCCGTTCAAGTCAATTCCGAAGAGCGCTCCGGGCTGATCACCACCTCCCAAATGGAGACCTTGGAGGCCCGCGGCCGCGATTTTCTTTCCCTGTTGAGAATTCTTCCCGGCGTAGTGCCCGCCACCGATTCGGACGCCATCGGCACCCGAACCGCGTACCCCAACGCGCAGGGCATGCGCATCAGCTATCCTTCCGTGACCATCGACGGCATCTCGAATAACGATTTAGGCAGTTCGCAGACCACTCCGACCCCCATCAACATGGACGCGGTCGGCGAGGTCAAAGTGCTGATGAATAATTATCAGGCGGAGTATGGACGCACTGCCGGCGTACTGGTTCAGGCCGTCACCAAGGCGGGCACGAATCAGTATCACGGCGCGGGTTATTATTACAAGCGGAACGAGGAGTTTAACGCAAACAACTTCTTCTCCAACAAGGCCGGCACTCCCATTCCCCGGTATCGATACAACACCTACGGATACAACATCGGCGGTCCCGCCTATATTCCGAAACTGCTGACACGCAAGGACAAGTTATTCTTCTATTTCTCGCAGGAATATCTTCCCACCAGCACTCCCCAACCCATCGTGCAGGTGAATGTGCCCACCGCGGCCCAACGAAATGGCGATTTCTCCGCCCTTTCCACGCAGATCCGCGACCCCCTCTCCGGCAATCCGTTCCCCGGAAATATCGTTCCCACCAATCGAATCGACTCGAACGGGCAAAAACTGCTCAACATATTCCCGCTTCCCAACTCGACCAGCGCAAACGGCAATTTCATCTTCCAGGAAGTAATCCCCGCCACTCGATTGAACGAGGTCTACCGTATCGACTATAACATCGACGATAAGACCCGTCTCTATGTCCGCGGCCTCGACTTCCGTCTGAAGCAGTCGGGCTATAATATCGGCGGCGGCGGCAGCGGTGCGCCGTGGGGTGAACTCAAAACCACGAACACGTTCTCCGACGATGGCGGCGTTGTCAATGTAACCCACACCTTCAATCCCACGCTGGTGAACGAATCCTCGTTTGGAGTCCACCACAGCGTCCAGGCCATTTTCCCCTACGATGCAGCCTCTATCGCCGCCTTAAGCAAGTCGGCATTAGGGATTACTCTTCCTCAGTTCTACCCGCAACTGAATCCTTTGGACATGATTCCGTGGATGTCATTCGGCGGTATCACCAATGCGGCCAGCACCACCTGGGATAGCCGCTTTCCTACCAAGAGCGCCGACACCATCTTCGATGCCACCAATAACCTCACGAAAATATGGGGTACTCACATCATAAAAGCCGGCGTGTACTATGAGCGGACCCGCTATTTCAGCGGCGACCGCGGAACCAATTGGGGATCGTTCGCCTTCGCCAGTGACGCCAACAACCCGCTCGATACGCATTATGCCTACTCTAACGCCCTGCTAGGCGTTTTTCAGTCCTATCAGGAAAGCAATACCCGCGTCGAGACCAATGGACGCGGCAACGAGCTCGATTGGTTCCTCCAGGACAGTTGGAAGGTAACCTCGCGCCTTACACTGGATTATGGCATGCGGTTTGCCTGGTATACCCCCTATACCGATGCCAAAAATCAGGCCGCCAGCTTTGAACCGAATATGTATCAACGCTCCCAGGCGCCCCGGCTGTACTACCCGGTCTTGAACTCCAGTGGACAGCGCGTCGGCGAGGACCTGACTACCGGAGCCATTGTTCCGGCCCTCCTCATCGGAGCCTTCGTTCCCGGCACCGGCAGCACCGACAACGGCATGGTGCAGGAAGGCTCGCCCGGAACCCCTCGGGGATTGATGGACCATCAGGGCATCCTCTTTGCGCCCAGATTCGGATTTGCCTACGACTTGTTTGGCGACGGTAAGACCGCCGTGCGCGGCGGATTCGGCATCGTCTATAACGAACGCGAACGCGTCCTGCTGCTCGATGTGGCCCAGACGCCCCCAATCCAGTACACGCCGATTCTCTATTACGGCTCCTTCAGTAACCTGCTGCAGAGCTCCGGTAACTTGTCGCCCTCGTCCACCGCCGGCCTTGGACTCGCGGGCAAAGTGCCCACCGTATACAACTACAGCATAGGTATCCAGAGGGAGCTCTTTAAGAAGGTCGTTCTGGATGTCGCATACGTCGGCGCCTTGGGACGTCACCTTCTCGAGGAGCAGAACCCCAACACGCTTCCCTACGGCACGCACTTTCTCCCTGCCAACCAGGATCCGACTACTGGAAAGGCTTTGCCCGATACCTTCCTCGAGCCGTATCTCGGCTACTCCTCTATCCAGATGGACGAATACACCAGTAACTCGAGTTATCACTCCATGCAAACCCAGGTCAATCGCCGCTTTGCACGGGGTCTGACGCTAGGCGGAGCCTGGACTTGGTCCAAATCCATGGACTATATAAGCACCGACTACGCGGCTGTTTCGTATATCTTATCCAACAAGACCTGGAACTATGGCAAGTCCGACTTCGACCGGACCCATGTTGTACAGGTCAATTGGACCTGGGAGATCCCAGCGGCTACCCACCTCGTAAAGAACGTGGTGGTGGGCGCGATTGCGGATCACTGGCAACTCTCCGGCATCGCCTCCTTCATCAGCGGCGCTCCCTCCGGAGTCAGTTTCACGGCGTTGAACGGCGTCGACATCCCCGGTGGTGGCGATGGCGTCCGCCCGCTGGTGCTTTCCGATGCGATCCTCCCCAAAAGCCAACGGACGCTCAGCGAATACTTCAATACCAGCGTGTTCGCGGTACCCGCGGTGGGAACCCCCGGCGATGCGCCTCGAGACGTCTTCCGCGGCCCCGGGACCAACAATTTCGACATGTCGATCTTTAAGATTATCCCGGCCTTCAAGGAAAGGGCCCACTTCACGCTGCGTTTCGAAGCCTACAACGCCTTCAACCACACCCAGTTTTCGGCCGTCAACTCCTCGGCTGTATTTAACACTGCTACCGGGGCTCAAACCAATGCCGCTTTCGGAACCGTGACAGCGGCGCGCACCGCGCGCATCTGCCAAGCCTCAATTCGGGTTACCTTCTGATTGCGAACTCTGATTGCGAACTCGCGAATCTGAGCGGCGGATGCGCCTTTGACCGCACCCGCCGCTACGCCGGCCTTCCAGTGACATCCTTTTTCGACTTTTTCACCCACCTAACCCCATCATTCTAAACCATCACATTTAGTTCGACCCTCAGACACAAAACATCCGCCTGCTACTCTCCTCTTCGAAAGCCATGTCCTCCGAACTCAAAATCGAAGCGAATCGCCGCAATTCGCAAAAATCCACCGGCCCCCGCACCGTCGCCGGCAAAACCGCCTCCAGTCTCAACCACACCTCCCACGGAATCTACGCCGAATCCCACATCGTCATCGGCGAATGCCAGTCCGATCTCGAAAATCTCGCTGCCGGCTTCTATACCCGCTTCCAGCCCGATACCCCCGAACAGCTCACCCTGGTCGACATCCTGGTCCACTCCGAGTGGATCCTCCGCCGCCTCCGCCGCGCCGAAACCGGCATCTGGGACCGGCACATCGAAGGATACGGTGCCGGTAACGACACCAACGACCTCGGCCGCATGTTCCAGGCCAACGACCGCACCTTCGCCCGCCTCCAGCGCCGCCTCGATTGTATGCAGCGAAACTTCGAGCGCGCCCTCAAGGATCTGAACCGGCTCCGCCCCGAGCGCCCCGCCCAACCCGAGCCGGCCGGCGCCGCCGCCGATCTTGTCGCCGGTCCTGTTCCGCTCCCGCCCCCACCCCCGCCCGAAACCGCCGCCGTGTCCCCCCAAAAGCCCGTCATCGGCTTCATGCCCCCGCCTCCCTCCGTCCCCGTTGGCTTCGTTCCGTCACGCCACGCGATATACCCCGGATCTATTGCAAATTCAGGCCACTGTACAAAAGACCCCATACTTTCGATGGGTGACTTCAGCCCCAACATCTCTTAGCATTCTGCCCTGGATGCTTTATCGGTACGCGCTATGCATAGCGCGGTCTCGCTCGAACGCTGCGTTTGGGGTCAAAAGCAGCTTCGTGTACGCCCCGATTGCGTAAGGGAGAAACTCGCATGAGATTCGTTCTGAAGACGTTCTGCTTTTTGCTGCTCACTATGGCCGCGTTCGCCCAAAACGACCGCGGGTCCATCACCGGGTCTGTCACCGACCCGGCTGGCGCGGCCGTTCCTGGCGCTAAAGTCACGGTCAGAAACCTCGACAACGGCGCTGCCTTTGACACCACCACCACCACTTCGGGAGATTTTACACTTCCGTCGCTTCCTGCCGGCAAGTATGAAGTGACCTTGACTGCCGCCGGCTTTAAAACCGTCAAACGCACCAACATCGATGTGCAGGTCGATCAACCCGTCCGCCTCGATACCGCTCTGCAAGTGGGATCGGCTTCCGAATCCATCACCGTAACCACTGAGGCTCCCGTCCTCCGCACCGAAAATGCCGAACAGAGCATGACTCTGAAGGGCGACCAGGTCAACGAATTGCCGCTGAATTTCGGTGGCGGCGGCTCGGCCGGCGGCGGCATCCGCAATTGGCTGAGTTTTGTCATTCTGGCCCCCGGCGTTTCCGGCACCAGCTTTACCTCTCCCATTAACGGAATCCCTACGGGAACTTATGGGAATTTCAAGGTCTATCTGGAAGGCCAGGATTCCACCAGCATCAACGACGCCAATTGGACCAGCGGCGTCGCCTCCGCGTCTGTGGAGTCCATCAATGAATTCGCCGTCCAATCCTCCAACTTCTCCGCGGAGTTCGGCCAGGTGGCCGGCGGATACTTCAATTTCACCACTAAGAGCGGCACCAACCAGCTCCACGGCAGCGCCTATGAATATTGGGCCAATGCGGCCTTGGATGCCTCCGAGCCGTTCAGCCACGTTACCCCCAAGGACACTAAGAACGATTACGGGTTCACCATCGGCGGACCGGTGTGGATTCCCAAGCTCTACAACGGAAAGAACAAGACTTTCTTCTTCTTCAACCTGGAGCGCTTCGGGAACGATCAGGTTTCCTCCACCTCCTACAGCACCGTCCCCACTGCGGCCTACCGCCAGGGAAACTTCAGCGGCGCGCTCACCGGCCGGACCCTTACCGATCCGAATACCGGAATGACCTTCCCCGAAAACGGTATCTATGACCCGCTTTCCACGGCCACCGTGAACGGCAATGTGGTCCGCACCCTGTTCCCCAACAACACCATCCCCACTAGCCGCATGGATCCTGTCGCGTTGAAGGTGCAGGCGCTCATTCCCGCACCCACCAACGGCCAGAATACGCTCAACTGGCTGCCTTCCATCCCCACCAATACGCAGCAGCAGATTCCCAGCTTCAAGATCGATCAGAACTTGAGCGACACCACCAAGATGAGCTTCTTCTTTTCCAACCAATCCACCAACCAGGTGGCTTCGCCCGACGGTCTGCCGATACCGCTCACCGGCGCCCGGCCGAAGATCGTCGGCGGCGACCAGTATCGCCTCAATTACGATCACACCTTCTCGCCCACCCTGGTGTTTCACGCCGGCGTCGGCTTTTATCGCTTCCTCAATCCCGATAGCTCCCCACCCGCCGAACTCAACTATGACGCGGTAGGGCTTCTCGGCCTGGTCGGCAGCGCTTCCAGTCCCGCCGGCTTCCCCGCGCTTTCCAGCCTGACCGTCAATAATGAAGGCGGCGAAGGCCAAACGCTTGGACCAACCACCGCCGACCACCAGTTCACCGACAAGCTGTCCTTCGTATCGAACGCCACCTATGTCCGCGCCAGCCACACGTTCAAGGTCGGTATCGAATTCAAACAGGACGTGTATAGCGACCAGAACGTGCAGGGCGTACAAGGTCAATACACATTCGGCAACGGACCCACGGCTGTACCCTATCTCCAGACTTCCACCGTGGGCGCCGGTTCCATCGGAGCCGGATATGCCAGTTTCCTGTTGGGCGATGTGACTTACACCAATGTCAACGCACCCAGGGACACCCAGATGCGCGGATTGAGTTATAGCGCTTACATCCAGGACAATTGGAAGGTCACCCGCAAGCTGACTCTCGATTACGGCTTACGATGGGATTTCACTCCCATGGCGCATGAACAGCACTACCGGCAGGCCGAAATCGGCCCGACTACCCCGAATCCGTCCGCCGGCGGCATTGACGGCGGGTATATCTTCGAAGGCTATGGCACGGGCCGCTGTAACTGCCTGTTCTCGCGCAGCTATCCCTTTGCCTTTGGACCGCGCCTCGGCGTGGCCTATCAGATCAATGCGAAGACCGTATTTCGCGCCGGCTGGGGCCTCACTTACAGTCCGGAAGATAGTTGGGGCTACCTCAACGGCGGAATGCCGGTCTCGGGGTTAGGCATCAATTCAGTGACCAACTCCACGTCTTACGGTTACCCCGTATCCCAGTTCCAGAACGGAATTCAATATAACCCCTCCGTTCTTTCTGCGGTCACATTGAATCCTGGCGTCGCGCCTACTCCGGGTTCGCTCAGCCCGGCTCCTGGATGGGCCGCCCAATTCCTCGATCCCGATGGCGGCCGTCCGTCCCGCGTCAACCAGTGGAACATCTCCCTGCAACGGCAGCTCGCCACCAACATGAGCCTCGAAGCAGCCTATGTCGGCAATCGCGGAGTTTGGGAGCAGGCCCAAAGTCTCAATTCCCTGAATGCCATTTCGCCCGCCGAGTTGAACGCTTTAGGCCTCAATTTGACCAGCGCCGCCACACGGACCTTGCTGACCTCGCAAATCTGCTCTACCGCGGCCGTCAGTGCGGGCTTCAAACTGCCCTACGCCTCATTCCCTTGCACCGCCAGCGTCGAGCAATCTCTCCGGCCATTCCCCGAATACAACGATCCGTTGGCCACCTGGTTCGCTCCCGTGGGCAACAGTTGGTATGACGCCCTCCAGGTGAAGTTCACCAAGCGCTTTTCCCACGGCCTCGACGTGACGTCCAACTTCAGCTATCAGAAAGAGCAATGCCTCGGCTCCAACGGATGCGCCGGCATCAACAATCTGTTCGATCGAGGCGAAAATAAAGCGCTCACCCCCACCTCCACGCCCTTTATTTCCGTCACCTCGTTCACTTACATGACCCCTAAGGCTACCGCCAATAAGTACCTCCGCGCCGTCACCGGCGGCTGGACTATCGGTGGAATCCTGCGTTACGCCTCGGGCGCTCTCATTGGCGTCCCTTCGTCCCGGACCAACATGAACACGTACACCTCCAACACCAACACCCGTTTCGACCCGGTTGCCGGAGTGTCCCCGTTCCTCTTGAATCCCAACTGCGGTTGCATCAACCCGAACAGCAATCAGCAGATCCTGAACCCCGCGGCCTTTGTGGATACTCCCATCGGCACCTGGGGCGAGGGCGCTCCGTACTACAACAATTTTCGCTGGCAGCACCAGGCTAGCGAAAATATGAATATCGGCCGCACCTTCGCGATTCACGAAAGGCTGAAGCTTAGCGTCCGCGCCGAATTCTTCAACGTGTTCAACCGCCTCTATCTGCCGACGCCGTCGGCAAGCAACCCCTTGGCCACCTCTACCTTCACCGCGGCCGGCGTGCCCACGGGCGGTTACGGCTACATCACCAATTCCAACGGTATCGCTGGCGAGCGAAACGGCCAACTGGTCGCCCGCTTGACCTTCTAACCCCATGAAACACGCGCTTTGTATCCTGGCCGCGCTCGTCTGTACGACGAGCGCGGCGCGCGCGTCCGATTACGCTATCGGCGCCGACCTCTCGTTCCTCAAACAGGCCGAGGATCGCGGCATTCAGTTCAAGGACGATAACCAGGCCAAACCCGGTCTTGAGATCTTCAAGAACCACGGCTATAACTGGATCCGGCTCCGCCTGTTCCATACCCCTACCCAGTTACCCAACAATCTCGAATACGCCATCGCCCTCGCCAAATCGGCCAGGCAACTCGGCTTTCATTTCCTCCTCGATTATCACTACTCCGACACCTGGGCCGACCCCGGCAAGCAGTTCATTCCCAAAGCCTGGGAAGGCATGTCGCACACGCAAATGGTGGAGGCGCTCTTCAATTACACGCGCGACACCACCATCGCCTTTCGCGAGGCCGGCGTGCTTCCGGAAATGGTCCAGATCGGCAATGAGATCACCAACGGCATGCTCTGGCCCGACGCCAAACTGCCCGCCAATTGGGATAACTTCGCCGATTTCCTCAAGGCTGGCATCGCCGGCGTCGAAGCCGGCAAGGGCAACCTGCCGCGCCCGCGCATCATGATCCACATCGATAAGGGCGGCGATACCATCAAGACCAAAGCCTTCTTCGACAAGCTGAATACCTACCACGTCGCTTACGATGTGATCGGCCAGTCCTATTACCCGTGGTGGCACGGCAGCTTGAACGATCTCCGCGAAAATATGATTGCCACCGCCAAAGAGTACGATAAGGACATCATGGTGGTGGAAGCCGCCTATAACTGGACCCCCGGCAATTATAAGACCAAGCCCGCCCCGTTCCCCGAAACTCCGCAAGGCCAGAAAGAGTTCCTGGAAGAAGTGAATCGCGTCGTCCAATCCACCCCCGATGGCCACGGCGCAGGCGTCTTCTGGTGGGAGCCCGCCGTCGCTGGAGGCACAGGCGCCCGCGGCTTCTTCGATCGCGACTACAACGTCCTCCCCGTGATCACCGTCTTCGACAAATTCACCAGGCACTAATGATCATGACCCTACGTCCGTTGTCTTATGTGGGGCAGGTTGTCAACCTGCGGCGGGCTGGTAGCCCGCCTCCTGATCCGTCCGCCGCTCCCCAGGGCGCCAGCCCCGTGACGCTGACCTGCAATCCGCCGGCGAGCGAAGCTCGCCCCTGAAATCCCAAGCCTGAACACATGCCTCCCTACCCCATCACCCGCCGCGACCTGCTGACCCAGGCCATTGGCGCAGCCGCCCTGATATCGGCCGCCGACGCCCAATCCACTCCACCCCCACCCCGCACCCGCGACTCTTTCGACCTCAATTGGAAGTTCCAAAAAGGCGACCACCCCGGAGCCCAGGAACCCCGCTTCGATGACGCCCCATGGCGCACGCTCGACCTGCCCCACGATTGGGGCATCGAAGGCCCGTATAGCGCCGACGAGAAAGCCCAAGGCAGTCTACCCACCGGCATCGCCTGGTACCGCAAACGCTTCCGTACTTCTCTTTCCGATGGCCGCACCGTCACGCTGGAATTCGATGGCGTCTACCAGAACAGCGAAGTCTGGATCAACGGCCACTATCTCGGCAAGCGCCCCTACGGCTACGTCCCGTTCTCCTACGACCTCACGCCCTACCTGGCCGCCGACAATGTCCTCGCCGTGAAAGTGGACAACTCCAAACAGCCCAATTGCCGCTGGTATTCCGGCTCCGGCATCTACCGCCATACCTGGCTGCTCTCCACCAACAAGATCCACGTCGCTTACTGGGGCACGTTCGTCACCTTCCCGCGCGTCTCCGCCGGGAACGCCACCGTTCAGGTCAAAACCCGCGTCCGCAACGACGGCAAGGTCTCCTCCACCTGCACCCTGGTCACCGCCTTGATCGATAAAGAAGGCAAAACCGTGCAGACCGCCGAGGCCACCCAGGAAATCGGCCCCTCGGGCGATTACGAGTTCGTCCAGCAGATCGGCGTCGACAAGCCCAACCTCTGGTCCACCGCCGATCCCTACCTCTACAACGTCCGCGGCACGCTCAGAGATTCATCGCAAGTGCTCGACCAATACGACACCCCCACCGGTATCCGCGAAGCCCTCTTCGATGCCGACAAAGGCTTCCTGCTCAATGGCGAGCGCGTCAAACTCAACGGCGTCTGCCTCCACCATGAAGCCGGATCCATGGGCGCCGCCGTCCCCGAGCGCGTCTGGGAACGCCGTTTCGAGATCCTCCGCGAAATGGGATGCAACGCCATCCGCACCAGCCACAATCCCTACGCCGCCGAGTTTCTCGACCTCTGCGACCGCATGGGCTTCCTCGTCATGAATGAGGCCTTCGACGAATGGAAGGTCGGCAAGGGCCAGATCGGCCCCTTCGGCTACGCCAATTACTTCGACGAGTGGTATGAGCGCGATGTGCGCAATTTCGTCCATCGCGACCGCAATCATCCGTCGGTCGTGCTCTGGAGCGCCGGCAACGAAATCGGCGATCAGTCCGACCCGCACGGCGCCGAAACCCTGCGCAAACTTCTGGACGTCTTCCACACCGAAGATCCCACTCGCCCCGTCACCTGTGGCTGCGACCGCATCGCTTCCGAACCACCCTCCAACACCGTCCGCCCCGAGTTCCTGGCCCTGCTCGACGTGGTAGGCTACAACTACGTGGACCGCTGGCGCGACCGCATCGAGAAGTACTACAGCATCGACAAAGCCGCCTTCCCGCAACGCCGCGTCATCGGCACCGAAAGCGGAGCCATGGGCGGTATCCGTGGTGGCGTTGGCCGTAACCGCGGCCTCGAAGTCGAGCAACTCTGGAAGTTCGTTCGCACCTACGACTACGTGTCCGGCGATTTCATGTGGACCGGCATCGACTACCTCGGCGAGTCCCGCTGGCCCGGCAAAGGCTCCGCCTCCGGCGTCATCGATACCTGCGGATTCAAGAAGGACGGCTTCTATTTCTATCAAAGCCAGTGGACCGCCGCGCCCATGCTCCACCTCTTCCCGCACTGGAATTGGAAAGGCCGCGAGGGCCAGTTCATCCCCGTTACCTGCTACACCAACTGCGATACCGTGGAACTGTTCGTCAATGGCAAATCCGCCGGCGTGAAGGGATACGCCTTCCCCCGCCTCGGCATGCAGGACCGCTATGGCAACAGCCCCGCCCGCATGCGCGCCGTCCGCACCACCAGCGACCTGCATCTTTCCTGGGACATCCCCTACGAGCCCGGCGCCCTGAAAGCCGTCGGGAGCAAGGATGGTAAAGTAGTTTGCACCGTAGAGTCATCGACTACGGGCGACCCCGCCGCGGTGTCGCTCTCCGCCGACAGCCGCAATGGCATCGCCCACGTGACCGTTCAGATCGTCGACGAACAGGGTAGAATGGTCCCCACCGCTTCCAACGATGTCGCGTTTGCCGTCGAGGGCTCGGCGCGGATCATCGGCGTGGACAACGGCGACCCGCAAAGTCACGAGGACTACAAAGCCAGTCGCCGAAAGTCGTTCAACGGCCTCTGTCTGGCAATCCTCCAATCCGCCGGAAAGCCCGGCCAGGCCCGCGTCACCGCCACCTCCGAAGGCCTCCGCCCCGCCACCGTCACCTTCGCATGCACGTAGCCATGTTGGGCAGGTTGTCAACCTGCGGACCGAATTCCATTCGGTCCAGGCGAGCGCAGCTCGCCCTGCTCTTCCTCACCCCCATCGCCCTCACCCCCATCGCCCTCGCCCAAACTCCCGCCGATTGCGCCGCCTGCCACTTCCGGATCGCCGAGACCTTCGCGCGCACCGGCATGGCCCGCACCTTTGGCCCAGTTGACGCCGTCCCGCCCATCCCGGGCGGTGTCCTCCGCCACCAACTCTCCGCCCAGTTCTTCTCCATCTCCGTCCGCGGCGGCATTCCCTGGCTCAAGCGCTACCAGTCGGGCGGCGCCAACGTCTTCGAAAAGCCTATCGCCTACTGGATCGGTTCCGGCAACCACGCCCGCAGCTATCTCGGCCCCGGCGCTTCGGGCGAGCTCGTCGAACTTCCCCTCACTCTGTACTCGGGCGGCGCCTGGGCCATGAGCCCTGCCTACGACCGCGCCGATCACCTCGGCTTCAGCCGCCGCATCACCTACCGCTGCATGTTCTGCCACAACGCCTACCCCGATGTCCCGCAAGGCTCCGACGATTCCGACAGCGCCACGCAATTCCCCGCCACACTCCCCCAGGGCATCGATTGCCAGCGTTGCCACGGCCCCGGCCGCGCCCACATCGAGGCCGCGCAATCCGGCCAGCCCGTTGACGCAGTGCGCCGAGCCATCGTCAACCCCGCGCACCTCGCTCCCGCCCGGCAACTGGAGGTCTGCCTGCAATGTCACCTGGAGACCACTACCCTCAAGCTGCCCGCGTCCCTCAAGCGCTATGATCGCGGTGTCTTTTCCTATCGCCCCGGCGAACCGCTTGACGACTACATCCTGAACTTCGATTCCGCCACTCCCGGCGACCGCTTCGAGTTCAACAGCTCCGCCTACCGCCTGCGCCTGTCCGCCTGCTTCCGCGGCAGCAACGGCGCCCTGACCTGCACCACCTGCCACAACCCGCACGAGTCCGCGGCCGTTTCTCCGCGGGCCTGCCGGCAGTGCCACTCCACGCTCTCCGCCGGCCACCCCGCCGGTCCCGATTGCGTCTCCTGTCATATGCCTAAGCGCCGCCCGTCGGATGCCGTCCGCGTCACCGTCACCGACCACTTCATCCGCCGCCGCATCCAGGCCGCTCCCGCCGTGCTCACGGAACTCAATGACGCCAACACCAAGCCCTATCGCGGCGAGGTCGTCCTCTACTATCCCTCCGCCACGCGTGAGTCCGGCCTCTACCTCGCCATCGCCCAGGTCCGCGACCAGGCCAACCTCACCGCCGGCCTGGAACGTCTGGAGGCTGCCATCGCGCGCGAGAAGCCGCGGCGCGGCGAGTTTTATCTGGAGCTGGCCGAAGCCTTCCGCCACGCCGGCAAGCCGGAGAAGGCCGCCAGCTTCTACACCGAGGCCTGTGTCCGTTCCGAAAAGGACTGGCGTCCGTTTTACGGACTCGGTCTGGTCTTATCCGCGCTCGGCAATCTGGACGGCGCCACCGGGTCCTTCCGCCGCGCCATCTCGTTAGCCCCGCGCGAAACCGCCCCGCCCCTCGACCTCGCACGGCTGATGCTGGCCCGCAACCGCCCGCTCGAGGCCATCGCCGCGCTCGAACAGGCCATCCAACTTGTCCCCGAATCCGCCGATCTGTATACCGGGTTGGCCGCGGCTCAACGCCGCGCAGGCAACTCCACCGCCGCCGGCAAGTCCAAGCGCGAGGCTACCCGATTACGCCCGTAGCCTTATTGAACCCGCATCCGCTGCACGATGACCTTGCGCGCAGCTTCCACCAGCGACTCGGCCCGCGGCATCGCATCGGCGGCCCGCTCCACTTCCGGATCGGACGTCTCGAACACGCGGTCGCTTTCGTCCACGTTGAAGGCGTAGAGGTACAGCTCCCGGACCAGGTAGCGGCGAATCCACGCGCGGTCCTGTTGGAACTGGGATTCCTCGAAGCGGTATTGGTGCTGCGTCAGGTAGTCGTGGAGTTGCTGGAAGATCGCGTCGTCCGGCATCCAACCCGTCGGGAGCTTCGACGAGTGCGTGGCGAAGTAGCCGCGGGTGAAGTCGAACAGCCCGGTGCGGTACAGTGCGGCTTGCAGAGTATCCAGTTTCGGGGTGGCGTAATCCTCGTCCGGTGTGATGCCGCCGCCGCCGTAAACCGTTCGCCCGCTATCGGTCATCTTCACGTCGTTCAGGTCGCGGGGGGCGCCATCCTGGTGGTAGTAGTAATCGTAAAGCGGCTTGTCGGAATAGCTGCGCTGGATCAGGCGTCCGCTCGGTGTGTAGAAGTGCGCGGTAGTCAGGGCCAGACCGGTATCGTTGGGAAGGTTGATGACGGATTGCACCAGTCCCTTGCCGAACGTGGTCTCACCCAGAATCAAGGCGCGGTCGTGATCCTGCAACGCTCCGGCCACAATCTCCGATGCCGAAGCGGAGTACCGGTTGACAATCGCCACCATCGGATAGTTTCGGCCATGGTTTCCGGCGTGCGCCGTCAGGGTGCGCTCGGCGGACATTCGCCCGTGGTGCGAGACTATCGTCTGGCCCTTGCGCAGAAAGTGGTCGGCTACATCCACCGCTTCATTCAGAAGACCGCCGGGGTTTCCGCGCAGATCCAGCACCAGACCCTTCAGGTTGTTCTCGCCCAGGCGCTTCAGGTTGTCGTCCAGTTCCCGGCCGGTATTGTCGCCGAAGCTGAGGATCTTCAGGTACGCAATGCCCGGCTTCAACCAGAAACCATCCGAAACCGTCTTACGGCTGATGTCTTCGCGAACCAACGAGAAGCTCAGGAAATCCGGCGACCCCTCGCGCGTAACCACGATCTTCACAGCCGTGCCCCGGTTGCCTTTCAGTATGTCGGCTACCTCGGTAGTGGTCAGGCCCGCGGTAGAGCGGTCGTTCACGAACTGGATGATGTCGCCCGGACGAAGCCCTGCACGGTAGGCCGGCGAACCGGGAAACGGCGCCATCACCACGGTCTTTTCGTTCCGCGGCCCAATCTGCATGCCGACGCCCGAATACCGGCCCCGCTGATCCTCAAGCAGCATCTTGTAGTCCCGCTGATCGTAGAAGTTCGAATGCGGATCCAGGGTTTCAAGCATGCCCGGAATGGCGCCCTTGTAGATGGCCTTGTCGGGATTGAGGGGCTCGGCCGAATTCCGGCTCACCAGGGAGTAGATCTTGATGAACTTATCGATGTCCCGTTCCGGCGGCGGTTCGTATGGGTCTGCCGCGGCGGCCGCGGCCACTACCTCAACCCGCGAGCCGTAGAAGCCCCCGAACAGGGCACAGCTCAGGACAATCAGCGGAAAGGCCGGCAAAGAACGCAACTTACGGGCCATCGTTATGAGCCTTATATCCCGAGTATACCAGCGCGCCGCCTATTTGGGCACGGCCGGAGTCTCTCCGGCTTCGCGGTGGATCGCGTCCAGCACGCCGTTGACAAACTGTACGGATTCTTCGCCGGAAAACTTGCGGGCCAGTTCCAGGGCCTCGTCGATGGTGACGGCGGCAGGGGTCCCGCCGCGGGTCATTTCGTAAACCGCCAGGCGCAGGATGTTGCGGTCCACCGCGGGCATACGTTCCATGCGCCAGTGCTCGGCATGTTTGGTAATCCGCTCGTCCAGTTCGGAAAGATGCTCCACGGCGCCGCGGACCAGGTCGGCGGCGAAGGCGTCGCGGCCGGGGTGTTCCTCGGAATAGAGCGAGTCGAAATAGGCGTCAAACACTTCGTCCAGCGGTTGCCGCCGCGAATCCCAAAGGAACAGTATCTGGAGCGCTCGCTGCCGGGATCGGCGACGGGACGGCACGTTAAGTCGCCTGGCGCAGAGTGCGCATCAGATTGGCCATTTCAACGGCGGTCATGGCGGCATCGAACCCCTTGTTGCCGCCTTTGGCGCCCGCGCGATCGATGGCCTGCTCCAGGGTGTTGGTGGTGAGCACGCCGAACGCCACGGGTACGCCGGTCTCCATCGCGACGTGGGCGATCCCTTTGGCTGCCTCCGCGGACACATAGTCGAAGTGGGGCGTTTCGCCGCGAATCACGGCGCTCAGGCAGATGACCGCGTCGTAGCGGTGCTGGCGGGCCAGTTCACCCGCGACCATGGGGACCTCCCAAGAACCGGGAACCTTGACGGTGTCCACCATTTCCGGATCGGCGCCGGTGCGGGCGAGAGCGTCTTGCGCGCCTGAAAGCAGGCGCTCCGTGAGGAAGCTGTTGAAGCGGCTGACCACGATGGCGAATCGCAATCCCACGGCCGATAGCTGGCCTTCAAATACTTTGGACATGATTCACTTTCCCGCGAAGGCGGGGCGCCGCTTTTCCAGAAACGCCCGCGTACCCTCCCGACGATCTTCGGTTGCCGCGCAGACACCAAACGCGGCGGCTTCAAAACGCAGGCCTTCCGTAAGGCCGCACTCGAGGCCGGTATCCACGGCTTCCAGCACGAGGCCCAATGCGACGGGCCCATTGGCCAATACTTTCGCAAGCCAGGCGCGGCTAAGAGCGGGAAGCTCCTCCGGAGTGGTCACGCCATTCACCAGGCCGATCCGATACGCTTCCGCGGCCGTGATCGGCTCGCCCGAGAGCAACAACTCCAGCGCGCGGCCCCGCCCCACCAGGCGCGGCAGGCGCTGCGAGCCGCCATATCCGGGGATAATACCGAGCTTCACTTCGGGCTGGCCGAGTTTGGCGTTTTCCGACGCGAACCGCACCGTACACGCCATGGCGAGTTCCAATCCGCCACCCAACGCAAACCCATTGATAGCGGCGACCGACGGCTTCGAGAGGGTCTCCAGTTTGCGGAAAACGCGCTGCCCGCGCAATGCGAACTCACGGGCTTCCAGGGCCGATAGCGCAGCCACTTCATTGATGTCGGCCCCCGCCACAAACGCCTTCTCGCCGGCGCCGGTGAGAATCGCCGCGCGGATGGCGTTCTCGCGCGCGACGCGCTCGAAAGCCTCATCCAGATCGGCGATCACCGCGGAGGACAGGGCATTCAGCTTCTCCGGCCGGTTGATGGCGATCAGCGCCACACCGGAGGCATCCACGTCGAACAGGATGTGCTGGAAGGCCATGTACGATCAGTGTAACATCAGCCTCTGTGGGATAATCGGGAGAGTACCCCCACAGAGATGGACCGCGAATTCATACGCAATTTCTCTATCATTGCCCACATCGACCACGGCAAATCCACGCTGGCCGATCGTCTTCTCGAAGTCACCGGCGCCCTATCCGAGCGGGAAATGATGGAACAGGTTCTGGATTCGATGGACCTGGAACGGGAGCGCGGCATCACCATCAAAGCGCACGCCGTACGCTTGAATTACCGCGCCGACGATGGCGTGATGTACCAGTTGAACCTGATCGACACGCCGGGCCACGTGGATTTCTCCTATGAGGTTTCGCGCAGCCTGCAGGCCTGCGAAGGCGCCCTGCTGGTGGTGGACGCTTCCCAGGGAGTGGAAGCGCAGACGCTGGCCAATACCTATTTAGCGCTGCACCACAACCTCGAAATCATCCCCGTCATCAACAAGATCGATCTGCCGGCGGCCGAACCGGAGCGGATCAAGGAGCAGATCGAAACCATCATCGGCCTGGATACCCGCGATGCCGTAATGGCCAGCGCCAAGCAGGGTATCGGTATCCACGAAATCCTGGAAGCCATCGTCCACCTGGTGCCGGCGCCCAAAGGTTCGCCGGATTTGCCGCTGCGCGCGCTGATTTTCGACTCCTGGTTCGACACCTATCGCGGCGTCATCATCCTGGTGCGCGTGCTGGATGGACACCTGAAGGTCGGCCAGAAGATCCGCCTGTGGTCCAACGGGCAGACTTACGATGTGGAGGCGCTGGGCTACCAGGCGCCCAAAGCCACTCCCTGCGACGAACTCTCGGCAGGCGAAGTGGGATTCCTGTCGGCCAATATCAAGACCGTCTCCGACGCCAAGATCGGCGACACCATCGTGGACGACGAGAATCCCGCCTCGGAACCGCTGCCCGGGTTTGAAGAGATCAAGCCCATGGTATTCGCGGGCTTGTACCCGGTGGAATCGCACGAACATGGGCTGCTGCGGGATGCGCTCGAAAAATTACGGCTCAACGACAGCGCCTTCAATTTCGAACCGGAGAACTCGGTAGCGCTCGGGTTCGGTTTCCGCTGCGGATTTCTGGGACTGCTGCATCTGGAAATCGTGCAGGAGAGGCTGGAGCGTGAGTTCAATATCGACCTGATCACCACCGCGCCCGGCGTGCGGTACCGCGTGACGACCACCGACGGGACCGTGGTGGAGATCGATAACCCCACGAAGTTTCCCGACCCTTCCGCGATCAAGCAGATCGAGGAGCCGATCATCGACGCCACGGTGATCACCCGCGAAGAGTACCTGGGCGGCATTTTGAAACTCCTCGAGGACAAGCGCGGCACGCAGAAGAAGTTCGAGTACCTGGGCGGCGGCCGGGTGATGCTGGTATACGAATTGCCGCTGAACGAGATCGTGCTGGATTTTTACGACCGCCTGAAATCGTCGTCGCGCGGCTATGCGTCGCTGGACTACCATTTGTCCGGGTACCGCGTGTCGCCGATGGTGCGCCTGGACGTGCTGGTGGCAGGCGACCCGGTGGACGCGCTGTCCCTGATTGTGCACCGCGACTTCGCGTATGATCGGGGCAAGGAACTGATCTCGCGCCTTCGCAAACTGATCCCGAGGCAGATGTTCGAAGTGGCGCTGCAGGCCGCGATCGGCAACAAGATCGTAGCGCGTGAGACCATCAGGTCGATGGGCAAGAACGTACTGGCGAAGTGCTACGGCGGCGACATTTCGCGCAAGCGCAAATTGCTGGAGAAGCAGAAGGAAGGCAAGAAGCGGATGAAGCGTGTAGGCCGCGTGGAGATTCCGCAGGAGGCGTTCCTGGCCGTGCTGAAGGTGGGGCAGGGGGACGAAGAGGAATAGGTCCGGAGCGGGAAGCCGCTACGCGCGTCGCGGTTTTGGCCTGTCAGGTTTTGTGGCTGGATCGCATGGACAACTCTTCAATCAGGTCCCGAAGCTTCTCCCGATCCAACGGTTTCGTCAGGTAGCCGTTCATACCCGAATCCAAGCAAAGATCGCGATACTCCGTCGTCGCGTGAGCGGTTAGCCCGAAGATGACGGGCTGGCGGTCGAGAGGGAGGCGGCTCCGGATTTCCCGGGTTGCAGCCAGTCCGTCCACCTCCGGCATTTGCACGTCCATGAGAACAAGGTCGTACGGACGTTCCACAGCCGCCGCGATAGCCTGCGAACCGTCCGCCGCCAGGTCCGCGGCGACCCCGAATTTTTCCAGCAGCTTGAGCACAACCCTCTGATTTACTTTATTGTCCTCCGCTACCAGCACTCGTAAATGGTCCGCGCATACTGTTGGCGGCGAAGCATGGCGCGAGGCCATGGGTTCCTGCGCAGGGCCCATCACGACCGTGAATCGGAACCGCGCGCCCTCGCCCGGCGTGGATTCCGCGTCGATCCTTCCTCCCATCAGTTCGACGAGCCGTTTGGAGATCGCCAGACCCAGGCCCGTTCCCCCGTAACGATGGCTGATGGAGGCATCCGCCTGGTGGAACGACGAGAACAGGTGAGGCAGTTGGTCCGGTGCAATTCCAATGCCGCTGTCGCGGACTTCGATCGCGATGCAATAGGACGCTTCGTCTTGCCGTTCCACGCCCGCCGAGAGGACAACCTCGCCGGAATTGGTAAACTTTACGGCGTTTGAGATCAGGTTCAGGACCACTTGCCGCAACCGGGTTCCATCTCCGGCTACCCACGTGGGCAAGCCCGGCGCGAGATCGCAACCCAAACGCAGCCCTTTTTCCGCCGCACCGGGGCGAAACAGCCGGACGCTTTCCTGCAGGCATCGGCGAAGGTCGAAGGGCGCAACCTCGAGGTCCAGTTTCCCAGCTTCCCCTTTAGAGAAATCCAGGACATCGCTAATCACCCTGAGCAGCGCGTCACCGGAAGAGCGGATCATTCGGATGGTCTCCAGCGCCTCGGCGGGAACCGCCATGGCTTCCAACTCCATGCTCAACCCGATGACACCGTTCAAAGGCGTCCGGATCTCATGGCTCATGTTTGCCAGGAAGCGTCCCTTGGCTTCGATCACCCCGTCCGCGGACCTCCTCTCTTCCAACATCTTGATTCGTTCCGATTCCAGTTCGGCCGTCCGTTGGCGCAGCAGCAGCCGGTTCTTTCGCAAAATGACGCCCCACACGGCGGCGCCGGCGAGCAGGAGACCGGCCAGGCGTACCCACCAGGTTTCCCACCACTTCGGCTCAATCTGAAACTCCGCCATAGCTACTCTCGCCGAAACCGGCCCATCGCGAACCTGCGACCGGATCTCCAGCCGATGATGGCCTGGAGCAAGCCCCGCATAAGAGATGGTTCGCTCCGCGGTATCGGTCCAGCGTTCCCCGTCCAGCCGGTAAGAGAAACGCACCAGTTGCTCGCTCTTGTAGCTGAGCGAGGAGAACTGGGCCCTCAGAACCCGCGCCTTCTTGTCGATCTCCAGCCCGGTAATGACCGGATCGGCAAACCGCGGTTCCGGTAAGCCACCGGCAGGAGGCCGGTAGTGCGCCAAACCACCGCTGGTACCGAACCAGACGCTGTCGTCGGGATCGGCCCAAAAGGCCTCTCCGTCGGTGTCGTTCCAGATTAGCCCGTCTTCCGAACTCAGGGTCCTCCAGCCGTCGCCCGCCAGGATAGACACTCCGTTCGCACTGCCCCTCCAGAGGCGGCCTGCCGCGTCAAATCCATGAAAGGCGGTGACCTCGACCGATGAGGGATCTCCAGGCAGGACCGGCGTCGAGCGAACAATGCGGTCTCCCAAGAGATCTACCCTCTCGATTCCGGCGTCGAAGCGGTGGTGCAGCCAGAGAGCGCCGTCCGGGGCGATTGCGGAGATGTATGGATTGTCGCTCAGCAGCCCGTCCGCTTTCCGGTACTGGCGCCACCGGCCATCGCTCAACCTCCACAACCCGTCGGGATTCGTAATCCACATGGCTCCCTGTTTGTCTTCCGAAAAGGCCCATGCTCCATGGTCCAGCGACGCAGGTTGATCGATGCGGCGGAAGCGATCGGAAACAGACGGCTGGTCGTTGCGAAACACGCCGCAGGCAGTCGCAACCCACAGCCTGTTCAAGTGGTCGATGAAACCGCGATGCGAAGTCACGCAAGGGAGACCGTCCGCCCGGCCAAACACACGAATCTTCCCCGTTGCCGGATCGAGGCGAGCCACGCCCCCCGGCTTGACCACCGCCCATATGGCGCCGTCGGAAGTCTCGCCCAGCCAGCGCACGTTGTCGCCCCCCAACCCGTCATTCCTGGTCCAGGTTTCGATTGGGCGCTGCCCCTCGATCCGCGCCAGGCCCAGGGAAGTCCCCACCCAGAGCGCCCCTTTCCGGTCGCGCCGGATGCTCCAGATCAGGTCGGACGGCAGGCCTTGCGCTTTGGTCCAGGACTCCCACTCACCATGGCCCAGCCAGCGGGCCACTCCGGCCCCGACCAGCCCGATCCACAGCGACCCCTCGCGATCTTCCAGAACAGCGGTGGTTATCGCCGTACGCAGACCCCGCTGCTGGTCGATGACATTCCAGTTGCCCTCGCGATGGACAACCAACCCCTTGTCGGTCGGCGCCATGACCGATCCGTCCCGTCCCGCCGTCAAGGCGCCCCAATACATGCTGGATGGGATATCCGGTTTTTCCTGGATCAGCCGCGCCTCTCCCGGCGGCTTTCGGTAGAGTCTGCTCGGGCTGCGGATCCACACCGAACCGTCCGGCGCGATGCAGATGGCGTCCCAGGCATCGTCCGGCAAACCGTCCGCGGGTCCCAACATCGAAACACGCCCGCGGTCTTCGACGCACAGCCGCCGCCCGCACCCGAACCAGAGTTGCGAACCGTTGCGCGCGATACCGCGCATGGGCGCGCCAGCAAGTTCCGGCCCCAGCGGATAGGGACGCGCCGAAAAGGAACCCTTGCCGTCCGGAGCCGCTTCAAACAAGCCGGAAGGGGTCGCCACCACCACTTCGCCGTGCGCGCCGTTCGCCATTCCCTGCGCGCCAGATAACATACCGCTGAGCCCGGCTATCGGGTGGAAGCGCTGCCCGTCGTAACGGAAAATCCGCGCACAGATATTGGCCCACAGTGCACCATCTTCCGCCACGTGCAAGGCATGCACTTCCGTGGCGCACGGCAACCCTTCGGCGGCGGCCATGAGACGAAAGCGGGTCCCGTCATACCGGTACAGTCCGCCTTCCGATCCCGCCCAGATGTAACCGGCTCCGTCTTGCGCCAAAGACAGGATGGCAAGATTCTGAAGCCCATCGGCTGCGCCGTAGTGGCGGAAACTGTACTGCTGGGCAACACCAGCGGCATTCAGCGTCAGAAATAACGCGATGCACGCACCGAAACTATGACGCCGACGCACTGCGGCTCCTGCGCTCCAACACCTCACATATCGACCGAAGTCCGGAGAACGTTAGTTATAGGTAGCAGGATGGACGAACAACAAGCGCGGGTCCAACCTCAAACCGACCTCGCGTCAAGCGGTGAAGACCGATCCGGACTGCGCCAGCGGGGTCGGGCCGGCGGTGTCGGATTTTGCCATCAGCTCCCGATTCCCTTCTTCAAACTGAGCCTGAGGTCATAGTGCCCCTCAAGGTTCGTCTGTACTTTCTGGCGGCACGTCGCAGCCTCAAGTGGAAGCGGTCTGCCAACAGCGTTTGCGGCATGGATTTAATCCGAGGCGGGCTCGAAGGCCCCCAGCCTTTGCCTGGACATCGTAAGGCGAGTAGTCAAACTGTCCGGACGAACGGGGGGTCCAGGCCGACTCCGGTCGCTCAGCTTGATGGGCCAAATATCATGGCGCAATTTGCCAGATCTACTGCAGCACCGGCAGGGTGAGGTAGTCCGCGGGCACAAACAGGCTGCCTTCCGTCGCACCGCCCGGCGCGATGCGTTGCAAAGTCTGGGCCAGGTCGCGAGCGGAACGACGGCCGGCCAGCGTCTCCTCGAATGCTCGCGTCACGCGAACCACTTGCTCGGCGGATTCGTGGGCGAATTCCAGGCGGAAGCGGAAGATGCCTGCGGCGCGCCAATCTTCCAGATGCGCGGCGGCGTGCTGGGCCTCGGCGCCGAAGACGGTGTTGCGGCATCCGACATCCGCCATGAGGGGGTGCGCGCGGCCGGCGCCGTCGCGGAGGGCAACCGTGTGGCTCTCGCAGGGACGGCCGCAATCGCGATAGCTGGTCCCGGTAGACAGAAATCGGCAGAAGACACAGTGCTCGGTGTGAAATACCGGCAGGTGCTGGTACACCACGGTTTCCATTCGCTCCGCACCGGCCGCGGCCGCCAGCGTGGCGACCTGCGCGGCGTTCAGATCGTGAGCGGGGGTCAGCAGGGTGAGTCCCAGCGCCAGGAATTCGGCCGCGGACAGGGCGTTGGCGGCATTCAGGCTGAAATCGCCGATCAACTCGGCGTGGGGCTGCTGGCGGAGAGCATCGAGCAGGCCGGCGGACCGCACCAGGATGGGACAGTTGCAGCTTCGCAGGAAGTCGACGATGCGGGCTTCTCCGGGCTTGAGCACGCGCGGACTGGCCACGCGCGGCTGAAGACCCGCAGCGCGGACCCGCTCGATGGAGGGGCGGAGGCCGTAGAGGTCAAGATAGTCGAGCGTGATGCTGGCCGGACGCACCTCAATGGCGGCATCCAGTTGCGCGGGCGTGCGCACCAGGAGATGCAATTCGGGAGCGGCGGACTTGGGCGATGTGCGCACAGGTTCGGGCAGCACGACATGGTGGACCGCGATGGGCCTCGGCGCACCCTGCAGTTGCTGCAACTGCTCTACGGCTTCGCGGCGCACCTGATTGAGAAGCGAACCGGGGGCGAATGGCGAGCCGGCGGTTTCCAGTTCCACTTCCGCCAGTTCGTACGGCGTGTTGCCCAGACGGCTAAACTGGTCACGCAGCAGTTCGTGGTCCAAGCCGCGATTGCGTGCCGTCCCCAGGGCGCTCTGCGATTCCACCAGCGCCACCGCGCGGCCGGCGCTCCATTCCGTCCACAAGGGTTCGCCTTCGCGCGCCATCACTCTTACAGAGACGGGCTGTTTGCGGACGGGCGCCGCGGGTTCGAGATACGCGCGCGCCGCTTTATCGACCTCGGGATCGTGGCTGCGCCATACCAGATCGCCGCGGCGGATGCGATTCGGATTCAGAACACCGTTGCCGAAACGCAATTCCAGCTTGTCGCCGCGCAGCAGCACTTGAAAGATTCGACCACCCTCTTCGGCCTCCTCGGGACTGCGCCAGGCGGCGGCGTCAAACACGATTCCGTCACCGGGCTTGAGCGGCGCGACGGCGTGGGCATCGGCGGTCTCGACCATCACGCCATCCGCGGAAACTTTCGCCACCGTTCCCATCAGGACGCCGCGATGGCGCGGCGCTCGACCACGCACCACCGCCTGATGGTCGGTACCCGCGAGAAAGAACGGCCCGAGACCGCGAGAATAGACCTGTTCGAGCTGCAATTCGGACCGGGCGTCGATGCTCAGGGCGTGGCCGGCCCAGGCTTCGTCCACGGCTTGCCGATAGGCGCGCGTGGTCAATGCGACGTATTCGGCGTCCTTGTAACGGCCCTCGATCTTGAGAGCGGAGAGGCCGATCCGCACGATCTCGGGAATCTGGCGCAAGGCGTACAGGTCGCCGGGCGAGAGAAGGTAGCGGGCGTCGCCGAGCGGCTGGCGATTGCCATCGACCATCAATTCGTACGGCAGCCGGCAGGCCTGCGCGCACTGGCCGCGGTTGGCGCTGCGCCCGCCCCAGGCTTCCGACGACAGACACTGGCCGGAGTAGGCCACGCACAGCGCTCCGTGAACGAAGATTTCGAGTTCGCACTCAGTGGCCGCGCGGATGGCGCGGATATCGTCGAGCGACAGTTCGCGCGCCAGGGTCACACGGGTGGCTCCGAAACTCTGCGCCAGGCGGACCCCTTCGGCGCTGGTGACGCTCATCTGGGTGCTGCCGTGGATTTCGAGATCGGGCGCAATCCGGTGAGCCAGTTTGGCGATTCCGACGTCCTGCACAATGATGGCGTCGGCGCCGGCGTGGGCGATGGCTTCGAGCGTGCGGGCGGCTTCGGCGATCTCGTGGTCGAAGACCAGGGTGTTGAACGTCACGAAGCCCTTGACGCCGCGGCGATGAAGGGTGGCCAGAGCGCCGGGAAGTTCGTCCAGCGAAAAGCCCACCTTGGCGCGCGCAGAGAAGTGCTTGAGGCCGAAATAGACGGAGTCGGCGCCGGCTTCGATGGCCGCGTTCAACTGCGGCCAGTGTCCTGCCGGACTCATCACTTCAGGCTTGCGCACCGTGGTCACTTTCCGAAGTAACTCCGCACCGGTGGTGGCGGGGGCGCGTCCTTGCGGATGGCGCGCCATAGGGCATCGTTCAGAACGTCTTCGTCGATGTCGTCCTCTTTGTCGAAGTTCATGCGCGCCATTTCCTTGGCGGCGGGCGCGTTGGCGGGATTTTTGTCGGTCAGGGAAATCCGCGCCGCCTCGGCGGTAAAAGGTGTAGGGTCGGGCTTGCTCTGGAACGACGCGGTCATAGGCGGCGCGGAAGCGTCGAAGTGCGTCATGGGACGCAGGCCCAGCGCGTATTCCATGGTGCGGAGCATGGACGTCGTGTTGTACATGTGGCTGTCCACGGAGTGCCGCTTGATATAGGAGGAGACCAGGTAGGCCGGTGAACGGTGCGAATCCACATGGTCCGGACCGTTCTGTGCGTCGTCTTCCAGAATGCAGATCAGGGTGCTCGTCCAGAAGCGCGACTTCGAAACCGCCTCGACGATGGCTCCCACGGCCTGGTCGTTGTCGGCGGCGTAGGATAGCGGCGTGAGGGCTCCGGCCTTGGTGCCCTCGGTGTGATCGTTGCCCAGCCGCATCACGACCAGGCGGGGCATCTGGCCGGTCTTTTCGTAGTCCGCAAACTCGGCAAGAAACACTTTGGCGCGCTCCACGTCGGGATACTTCAGATCGAAAGAGCGGTAGTTGCGGTTGGTGACCTTGGCCAGCACGGGATCGTCGATTTTTTCGATCTGGTCGCTTCCCGTGGGAGCGATCTCCTTCTTGTTATCCACCATGTAGCCGAAGTTACGGATGGAGAGACCGGCCATGGCGGCATTGCTCCAGAGGTAACCGGCGGGCGGCAGTGAGGCGGGGTCCTGCTCTTCGAAATCGTAGGTCTTGCGGCGGCTGGCGTAGTTGCTGGGCCACAGCTTGTTGACGTAGTCGGGCGAGATAGCGGCTGTGGACCAGTTGTGCCCATCGGCGCTGACGTCGGCGGACACGTAGAAGTTGTCGAGAAGCACGAACTCGCGCGCGATCTTGTGCAGGTTGGGCGTGATGGTCTCACCGAACAGCACCAGCGACGGGTCGCCGTTGCCTTCTTTCATGTCGCCCAACACCTGGTCGTAGCTGCGATTCTCCTTGACGATGTAGATGACGTGCTCGATCGGCGGCAGTGGATCGGGCACGTCGAGTTTGGCGTCACGGTACGGGGAATTGGTCCGCGCCTGCGCGGTCCACGCCACCAACTGGTCGCTGCTGAACGGCGGGATCCAGGAAGCCGTGCCAGTCTGCATGCGCCCGACGGAATCGTCGTGCTTCAATCCCTGAGGGCGGCTCATGGGGCCGGGACCGTTGGGATTGGGATACGAGCGCAGTCCCTTGCCGTTGACGATCACCAGCGTGCCGGAGGGCAGCATGCGCACGGCGGTAGGATACCAGCCGGCCGGGATGAAGCCTTCCACGCGGCTGCGATCGTCGGAGATATCCACCACGCCGGCGACATTGGCGTCGGAACAGGCTACGAACAGGCGCTTGCCATCGGCACTGATCGCCAGGCCGGAAGGAGTCATGCCCATGGGCTGGCGCGGGCTCATCGCCAGGTTGATGCTCTCCACCACGCTCAATTGCTTCCCGGATGTCACGGCGATGGAATAGACGTTGTTGGTGTTGGCGGCGGCGACAAAAATCCGCGCGCTCCAGGTAGGCTCGCCGGGCGGCGTTTCGACGGGAGCGCCGGCGCTCCAGACCATGTCGGTGGGATGAGCCGCTACCGGCAGCCGCATCAGCAGGTTTCCGTTAGCCGTTTCGTAATGGCCCACGGAGCCATCCGCCCACAAGGTGACGAAATACGACTGGCCGTCGGGATGAAACAGAATGCGGTACGGCCGCCGGCCGGTCTTGAAGCGGCCGATGACCATGCCCGATTGCGGGTTGACGACGGCGATATCGTTCTTATACAGTTCGGCGGCGTAGAGCAGGCGGCCGTCGGGAGACAGGGCGACATCGCCCACAAAGTCGTCGGCAGCGCGGCTGGCCTGAGGCGTCACTTCCAAACGGCGCATGGCGGTGAGTTTTCCATCGGCGAACGCGAAGTCGAACACCGCCGCTTGCGAGCCTCCGCCAACGTATACGTGGTCGCCTTTGGGGGAAAACGCGAGGCCCAGCCAGCCATCCGGCACGGCGGTGCTGCTCACGACGACCCCGGCCCGCGCATCCAGCACGGTAACCGACGGTGGGTTGTAGCCGCCATTGAGCACCAGCAGGTACCGGCCGTCCGGCGAAAGCGCGGAGGCCATAGGCAGGGTATCGAGCGGTATCTGTTTACCGACGGGCGCGAGCCGCCAGAAGCTGTTGAGCAGGAAGCCGCCATCCGGCAGGGGACCGACCCGATCCCGAGGAGCGGGTTGTGAATTCAGCAAAGCGCACACGGTGATGAGGCCGGCAACCAGGGCTACACGCAGCAGAGACCTTCTCATAGGAGTGCTCCCATTGTATCTCCGGGTTGCGGCGGGGTGTTTACAAAGGGATGACATGTGGCCCGCTTCATCGGATTCCGCATTGTGGCGGATGCGCAGAAGCCGATTGCGGCGGGAATCGAGATGGTGGAACGCCGCCTGTCCGGCCACTCCGCGCCGCGCCACACCCAACCCGTCGCCGGACGCCCTTGCGCCGCCTGCCACACGCCGTCTATCCGCCTCGAAAACCTGGCCTTCACCAATCATCAGATCGCCGTGTACCGCCCCGCCAATCCCGTAGTCACGGCCATCGGTCGCCGATAAGACGCCATACCCCTCTTCTGCAGAATAGAAGCCTATGATAGAAGCGATGCGCTGCTCTCTCCTGCTCCTTCTGGTTGGAGCCTGCCTCTTTTCTCAGGAACACTACAACTGGACGGATGAGGTTCCGCCTCCTCGGTTGTTCTCTGCCGCCTTTGATCGTCTTTGGAGCCTGAGCCTGGACAAAGAACCATTCAGTGCGATTCGAGGGGAAGTTGAACCGAACCCTCAAGGATGGTTCGCCACCCTTAATGTTGCAGGCGCAGATCCCAGATAAGCGAGAGCCATCAGTTTCAACCGTGCAGGTGCCTGACGAGAATCACCTTGGCAATGTTTGGTATGGGATGGGCGGCGTGACGTTTGTGTCGAATGAGGATGAGAGGGCAACCCCGAAGAGCAGCAATACGATTTGCTTTCAGCCTCGACACGTCACGGTGTTTTGGTCCCAACGAACTCTGCTCGATTACATTCGGACCACCGAGAGCGGGAGTTGGTGCGTCGTGAGCATATTAACACCACCCTCGACATACCGACTTGATAAGCCGGGGCCTTGCCCGGTGCTTCACTAGCGACACCATACATCCATACATACTCCGACTCTTTGGCACAGTGAGCCGACGGTTGGCTCAAGCCGATCAGATTTCACTGTGATCTGGCGTTGTTTCTTGGCCGATAATCGGAAGGCTTCCGCAAAACGTCCATCGTCGGTTACAATCGTGGAGCTTCTCAAATTTGGAGGTAAGCCTTGTATAGCATGAGTAACCTGGCAAAACTCAAGACCTTGGACGCGAACGCACCGGCCGCAATGCAAGCGTTCTGGGCCTTTGACAAAGCCGCCATGGCCGACGGAGCAATTCCGGCCAAGTACAAAGAACTGATGGCGCTCGCCACCGCGTTCACGACGCAATGCCCCTACTGCATCGAGATCCACTCGGGCAAAGCGCGGCAGGCCGGCGCCACCGATCCGGAGATCGCCGAAGTGGTGGCCATTGCCGCGGCGCTTCGCGCGGGCGCGGCCATCACCCACGGTACTCATGCGTTCCTGGAAAAATAAAAAGCCACCAGCCAGACAGAAAATCCACACGATCCCTTGGGCTGTGGTTCGCAGCGGCGGCGGCCGCCCGCCCAGTCGAATTTTTCAGTGAACTAAACGCTTCGCGTAGCCGGAGGCGATTGTGTTTTCGGTTTGGCGGGACAGTTGCGCTATCATCAATTCGGATGTCGTGGTCCCTCAATCGCCCAGTGCCCGAGAAGTCCCTTGCGCCGCACATGGCCACCGCCGCCCATGAGGCGTAGTCCCAAGAACGACCCCTCGTCACCGGTTTCGGGCTGCGATCTGCGCCGGAGCATTCTCTCAATCCACAGAGCGCAAAGGACCTCGAAGCTCTAAAACGTTTTCGACGGCATTCTGATCAACCCCCAAGAAGCAACCGTCCCGCCAAACCTCCCGGCCGTTTTTAGTTCACCGCACGGTTTACTCGGTGTTCGCGGCGATGAAGATCATCTGCTCCCCGGCTCCCCATCGCCGCGAAACCGAGCAAACCTTTTTCAGTCACATATCCGGCCAATCTGCGCCTATTTTTCTGGCCCTGGCCCGCTGTCCGTGAATTGGCGGGGACCGACAGTATGAACCCTCGCAGGCGCGGATGCAATCAGCCCTGTACGTTCTAAGCACAACCATGGAACTCTTGGCATCGGACCCAATTCGGAGTAGCATTATGAGAGCCTTCCGCGTGCGTTAAGCTGACTGAGCGGATTGGTTACCGCAAATCAGCGCCAGAGAGGTAATAGAAGCGGCTGAAAAAGAAAGACTTCACCCGCCGATGAGCCATTTCCTGCGGATTGGCCGGTTTTCAGTGACAAGAATTTGAGATTTCTATGTCCTTTATTCTCTTACCCATCCCGCGCCGAATCTAAGACTCCAGCCCACCCCCGTGCTACTGCTGAAAGCGAAAGGACCCATGCCCCTCGCCGCCGCCTGCCCGCCCACTCGTCCCGGCCGTCGCCCAGGCGGAGAAATTCCCTCGCAGCCGGAGAAATTACCAAACGAACCCATTTTTCCGTTTAATCCTAAGAAACAAAATCGTTTACGCTTACTGAATTCGAACCCAATCCGAGTTCCCCATCCCGCGGCAACTGCCGCGCGGGCGGCTGCCCTACTTGCTAGAATCGAAAAAGGGCCTATGCCTGCAGCTCCCACTCACTCAACCGCCCGGGAGATCATTCTCGAAATCGTGCGAAACATGCGGGATGGTCTCGAACCCCTGCATTATTCCACCCTGGCTCCCGCCATCTACAATGTCTACCTGCATCCAGGCGATCTGGATCGCTTGCGCGGAATCCTGCCGCGCATCCTCGATGAAGCACGCCAGGCGCTGGATGCGGAGGTCGAATCGCTCAACCGGGCGTCCTTGGGCGAGCGGCTGAAAATCACCCGCCGGAACGAACCCAAGATCACGGTCCCGGATGCCGGCTGGCAAATCCAGATCCTGGAGAATACCGACGACGATGTCGATTCCGGCGATATTGTGATTTATTCGGAACTGGCGCTGCCTTCCAAAACGGAATTCGGGGCGGGCTCCATGACCAAGCGGATCGCAACGCGGCGGCTGGGCGGAACCTTGTCGTCGACCTCCAGCTACGACAAACCCGCGGGTACGGCTCCCGCGGCCAGCCAGCCCGTGCCCGCGGCGCCGGAAGCGCCCGAAGCGCCGGCGGACACCGGACCGGCGTTCGCGGTGATCGAATATGCGGACGAGGGAGGGCGCAAACTGTATCGCATGACCAAGGAACAGATCGTGGTTGGCCGCGGCGGGCGCGACTATTGGACCGATCTGAAGCTCGATACCCTGCCCGACGTTTCGCGGGAGCACTTCCGGCTGCGGCGCGACGCCGGCGGCAAGTTTTTCTTGAAGGACCTCAGCCGCCTGGGGACCACTATCAACGGGGAAGCGGCGCCTTCCAGCGTGGAGTTCGTGGACGGCGAGAAGCGCGACAAAAATGTGGAGGCGGCGGTGCCGGAAAAGGCGCGGATCGGCCTGGCGGGCGTCCTGTTCCTGGAATTCCGCAGTGTCCCGTGATGCATAACGGACAGGTCCGATTCGCGGGCGGGAGCGACCCGGGGCGCGTCCGCAACAATAATGAGGACGCCTGGTACGCGGACCCCGAGCGCGGCGTGTTCCTGGTGGTGGATGGCATCGGCGGACAAGCGGCCGGCGAGAAGGCCGCCGAAATCGCGGTAGCCCGGGTGCGCGCGCGCCTGGAACGGCAGACGGGCACCGCCGAGCAGCGTGTCCGCGAGGCCATCACCATGGCCAATAACGAGATTCTGCGCGCCGCCCAATCGCGGCCGGAATGGGAAGGAATGGCCTGTGTGCTGACGGTCGCGCTGCTCGAAGACGGCTGCGCGGTGGTGGGGCACGTAGGCGATTCGCGGCTCTACCAGGTGCGCCGCGGCGCGATCCGCAAGATCACGCACGACCATTCTCCGGTGGGAGAACGCGAGGATCGGCAGGAACTCAGCGAAGCCGAGGCCATGCGGCATCCGCGCCGCAACGAGGTCTTTCGCGACGTGGGCTCGGAAGAGCGCGCGCCCGACGACCCCGAGTTCATCGAGATTCAGCGGGTTCCCTTCGAACCGGATAGCGCCCTGCTGCTGTGCAGCGACGGCCTGAGCGACCAGGTGCCGTCGAAGGAAATTCGCAAGTCGGTGGCGCGCCACGCAGGCCATCCGGAAGGCGCCATCGCGGAACTGATCGCCGCCGCCAATCGCGCCGGCGGCAAGGATAACGTCACCGTGCTGGTGGTGGAAGGCGAAAAGTTCGGCGTTGCTCCGGCGACGCGGGAATTCCGCACCCGCGGTCCGATGGCGGGGCGAGCGGCCATGTTCCTGTACGGCGCGGCGATGGCGGCCTCCGCATCGTTCGCGCTCTACTGGCTCAGCAAGCCGGCCCCCGTAAAACCGGTTCACCTGCCGGCGGTCGTGACGGTGGGGCAGGGCGCGAAGTTCTCCACTATTGCCGATGCGATGGCGGCGGCCCGGGCGGGCGACACCGTGGAGGTGCTGGCCGGCGAATATTCCGGACAGGTGCGCCTCAAAAGCGCGGTCACGTTGCGCAGCCGCGTGCCGCATGAGGCAGTGCTGCGCGCCGCCGCATTGAGCCGTGGCCCGGCGGTGATCGCGGAAAGCGTCAAGGGCGCCCGCTTCATCGGCTTCCGCATTGTGGCGGATGCACAGAAGCCGATTGCGGTGGGAATCGAGATGGTGGATGCGGACCTGGAAATAACCGATGTCGAGGTGCAGGGCGCCGGTATTGGCGTCGAGATCCACGGATCCGGAAACGTAAGCCTGGTGGCCAGCACCATCGAGGATTGCGCGGCCGAAGGTGTCTTGATCTCCGGCATGTCCGCACCGTGGATCTCGCACAATCTCATCCGGCGCAATAAGGGTGCGGCCATCGCGGCGCGCGAAGGCGCGCGGCCGGAACTGGACGGCAACGTCTTCGAAAAAGGTACGCTGGATCTGCCGCCGGAGATCCTGAATACCGCAAAGGATAGGAACCTGCTGCTGGACATCCGGCCCAGCCATGGCGCCGCGGGCGCCGCCGCGGTCCCTGGGAAAAAGGAATGATCGCCCCGGCCGGCCGCAAACTCGGAAAGTACGAGATCCGCCACAAACTGGGACGCGGTGGAATGGCGGACGTGTACCTGGCGCAGGATACGGCCGCGGGACAGACTGTGGCGCTGAAGCTCATCGAGCACAGTCCCGATGCCGATACCCGCGACGCCATTGAAGCCGAGCGCCGCGGCGCCGAATTGCAGGCGCGCCTGGCAGTCATCGAGCCGCGCGTCGCCAAGGTCTACGATTCGGGCGATCTGGACGGCTTCTTCTTCATCTCCATGGAGTACATCGACGGCCAGGATCTGGCTGAATTGATGGGTCGCGGACCACTGGCGCCCAGCTTCGCCACCGAAGTCGCCATCTCCGTGGCGCGCGCTCTCGAAAGCGCTCACTCGCTTGAAGCCGTCATCGACGGGCGCGAGTTCAAGGGAATCGTACACGGCGATATCAAGCCGAAGAATATCCGCATTACCAGCCGCGCCGAGGTGCGCATTCTGGATTTCGGCATCGCCAAGGCGTTGGCGCTGTCCCGGCGGCTAACGCGCAACGAGTTCGGCAGCGTCCCGTACGCTTCGCCGGAGCGGCTCGATTCGGGCGAAGTGGACGCGCAATCGGATCTCTGGTCGCTGGCCGTCATGTTGTACGAAATGGTCACCGGCCTGCAACCGTATCAAGCCGAGAATACCGAGCGGCTGGAACGGATGATCCGCTCGCACATCGCGCCGCCTCCGGCTCCCGAGCCGTGCGCCGAACCGATGCGCCGGATTCTGATGAAGGCCATGGCGCCCGAAGTGGGACAGCGGTACGGCTCGGCGCGGGAAATGGCGGAGGATCTGGAGGCATTCCGCACCGGCGGCGCGGTACGGGCCGAAGCCGAGGATCTGGACGCCACGCGGCGCACGTTCCGCCGGGAGGGCGATGAGACCCGCCGGACCTCGCCGGTCGCGGATAAGGATGCAACCCAGCGCTCCCTGCCCCGCGTGCCGGTGAAGCCCGCCACTTGGCCTTTCCGCAAACCCGGCTTCGCGCGGTGGACCTGGTCGAACGGCATGCGCCTGGTGGCCGTTCTGGCCGCGGCGTGTCTGTTGATGGGCCTTTGGGACGCGGCTTCGAGTTACCGGTTGTACCGCGCCGGGAAAGCCCTGGAGCGCGACATGCAGGCCGAGCGGTTGACCGATCCGGACCAGATCTGGATCAAATGGACGGAACTTTCCGGGTCCAACTCAGCGTCTGTTCTATTGAGCGGGCCACGCGGAGTGGTGAAACAGCGGCTTCTCACGGCGGCAAATCACGTGATTACACTATTCCGGAACGGCCAAGCCCAGCCAATCCAAGACTGGGAGCACGCGCGCGTGATGTTGGCGGACGTGCTGTCGCTCGATCCGGACGAAAGGGTGCGGGGCGAACTGCGGCTGACCGAAGGGCAAATTGCGTGCATCAGCGGAATTTACCACGGCGATAACAAGGACCTGGTGACCGCGGTGGAGAAGTTCACCGAGGCGCAACATCTGATGCCCACGTCGCCCGACCCTCAATTGGCCCTGGCGCAACTGTACGTGTACGGTATGAAGGACCTCGATAAGGCGTACGACGCTCTGCGGGAAGCACAGAAGCTAGGATACTCCCTGGGGAAGCGGGAGAAGCAGCAACTGGCGGACGGCTACCTGGATCGCGCCAACAATCTGCTCAACGACGCCCACAATTTGCGCGGCCTGCCACAGGAGAAAGACGAGATCGAACGCGCCGCCGAGGACTACAAGCGGGCGCTGGAACTTTACCAGGCCATTGCCCCCTACGGCCATGCCACCCGGTATGCGTTGCTGGTGGAGACCGATCTCGACGGAGTGAATATCCGGCTGACTCAAATCGCTAACGGCGGGAACACTCCGCAGTACCGCTAATATGGCCGTCACATCCAGCAGATCCAGCGAACGGGGCGAACTGCGGCGCGGGGCGCGGCGGCGCGCTTCGTGGCGTGTCAGGGAGTTGGCCGGGGTGATGGCGGCCGGTTTGCTGGTGTCACTGGCCCTTCACCAGGTATTTCAAGTCAAGACACAGCCGCTGGCGGGAATCGAGGCGGCTCTCGCGTCGCGGCAGTTGCTCGACGTGAACGCGATCGGCGCGCGAGAGGATCTGCTGCCGGCGCTGAGTATGTTCCACTCGCAAACGGAACGCGATTTCGCGGCGCGCAAGATCTATTACATTTCCGGGAGCCTTTCCAACGTAGGGGCGATTGCCCGCCTGCGCGTGACATCCGAAGAGTTGGGAGAGACGCATGGGCTGGATGCGTGGCGCGAACGATTGAAAGATCGCTCGTCGGCGCCGCTGCTGACGGCCGAGGAATTTCGGAAATTGAAGCCGTTGCTGGTGGTGCGGAGGCCCGAAAAGTTCCGCGCCACGTTCTGGCTATGGGCCGGATGCTTCCTGGCGGCGTTTCTGCTGGTCCACATCGCGTGGAGCGCGTTGGCGTTTCGCGGCGATCAAACGCTGCTCCCGGCGGTGATGCTGCTGACGGGGGCCGGGCTGGTGCTGATGGTCAGCCTCCGCGATCCGGTTCGCGACAACCTGCTGTTCGCCGATTTCGCGCAAGGTGTGGCGCTCGGGTGCGTCCTGCTGGGCGCGGCCAGCCTGCTGGATTTCGAACGGCTCCTGGGCAAACTCAGTTTTGTGCCGCTGATCGCCAGCCTCTTGCTCTCGGCGCTGTTGGTGCTGTTCGGATCGGGACCGGGAACCAGCGACGCCAAGGTCAACCTGCTGGGATTTCAGCCGGTGGAGATCATCCGGATTCTGCTGGTACTGTTCCTGGCCGGCTATTTCGGGAGCCGCTGGGACGTGCTGCGGCATGCGCGCGAAACGCGGGGCCGCCTGGCTTTGCTCACGCGCCGCGTGGACATCCCGCCGCTGGAATATACCCTGCCGGCGGCCGTGTGCGTGGCGCTGTCGATCTTGTTCTTCTTCGTGCAAAAAGACATGGGGCCGGCGCTGGTGTTTGCGTGCCTGTTCCTCACGCTCTACGGGATAGCGCGCGGCAGCGTGGTGGTGCCGCTGATCGGGTTGGCAATGGTGGCCGCGGCCTTCGTGGCGGGATACTATGCCGGCGTTCCGCATACCGTGGGTGAGCGCGTCTCCATGTGGCTCTCGCCCTGGAACAACATGATTCACGGGGGCGACCAACTGGCGCATTCGCTGTGGGCGTTTGCGACCGGCGGCGTTCACGGAATGGGAATCGGCCATGGCGATCCGCAAGTGGTTCCGGCGGCCCACACCGATCTGATTCTCTCGGCTCTGGGCGAAGAGTGGGGTTTTCTGGGAGTAGCCGCCGTTTTCGCGTTGTACGCGTGGCTAGTGTATCGAGCCCTGCGCATCGCTCTGCGCGCACGCACCGACTACGAGTTCTTTCTGGCGGCCGGATTGGCGGCGGCTACCGCCCTGCAACTGTTGCTGATTTCGGCGGGTTCGCTGGGAGTTGGGCCGTTATCCGGCGTGGTGACGCCGTTCCTCAGTTACGGCCGTACCGCCATGCTGTCGAATTTCCTGGTGATCGCCATGCTGGCGTCCATTTCCGCGCGCCGCCGGGAGCCGCAAGACGGAGCCGGCGCCGTTCAGCCTTTTCGCAAGCCGGCCATCGCCGCGGGACTGGTGTTCGCGGCCGCGGGCGCGGTGGTAGTGGCGAAGGCTGCGTACGTCCAGGTCTGGAACAGCGCGGGCGTCATGAGCGAGGGCACGCTGGTGGTGCAGGCCGATGGCGCGCGCCGGTATCAGTACAATCCGCGCTTCCTGGAGGTGATGCGCCAGATTCCCAAGGGCGCCATCTACGACCGCAATGGCCTGCCGCTGGCCACCAGCGACTGGCAGGAGTTGCAGAAGCATCGCGACGAATATCGGCAACTCGGCATCGCTCTCGACCAGACCGCGAGTTCCTCCGACAGCCGGCATTACCCGCTGGGTCCGCTTCTGTTCGACCTGTTGGGCGACCTGCGGACGCGCCTGCGGTGGGCCGCCACCAACACATCGTTTGTGGAGCGCGATTCCGCGCGGCGCCTGCGGGGCTTCGACGAACGGCCCACCATGGCCGAGGTCAAGAATCCGAAGACCGGCAAGCTGGAGCGGGTGGTCCGCTACGACTACCGGGAACTGGTGCCGCTAGTGCGGCATCTCGACGATCCGCGGAGCCCCGAGATGCGCCGCGTGCTCGACCGTCCGCGCAATGTGCGGATGTCCATCGACGCGCGTCTGGAAGTGCGCGTCGCGGAAATCCTGCGGAAGCAGCTTCAGGTCATCGGTAAGCAGAAAGCCGCCGCGGTGGTGCTCGACGTGGCTACCGGAGATCTGCTGGCCGCCGTCAGTCTGCCGCTGCCTCCGGAATTCGGGGCCGGCGCGAAGGCGTCCGATACTCCGGCCGCCAACATCCCTCCGGGCGACGCCAATCCGTACCTGGACCGCGCTCGTTATGGACTCTACCCGCCCGGTTCGACGTTCAAGGTGGTCACCGCAATGGCCGCCATGCGCAAGGATATGCAGTTGACCCGCAAGACCTACGACTGCATCCGTCTGCCGGATGGCCGGGTGGGCAACTATATCAAGGGATCGAAGCGGCCCATTCGCGACGATATCCAGGACAAAGAGCCGCATGGAACCCTGGACATGGAGCACGGCATTATCGTCTCGTGCAATGCCTATTTCGCGCAGTTGGGAACCTACGACGTGGGCTCTGCCGCCCTGTTCGAAACGGCCACGCTGCTGGGGATCCTGACGGCCACGCCCAATACCGCGGCGGAGTTGGGGAAATCGCTGCCGCAATCTTCGTACGGCCAGGGACAGGTGGTGGCCTCGCCGTTCCAAATGGCGCGGGTGGCCGCCACGGTTGCCAACGGTGGATCCATGCCGGAGGGGCGCTGGATCACCGATGAGACCAACCCGCGCACCCTGCCTCCCGAAACGGTCCTGGGCGCCGACGCCGCCGCGACACTGGGCAAGTTCATGCGCGAAGTGGTGACCTCCGGAACGGGGAGCCGCGCCAGCGCGACCGGCGTTCCCATGGCGGGCAAAACCGGCACGGCCGAGTTGCACGATCTGCCATCGCACGCCTGGTTCATCGGCTATGCGCCCTATGGCGGCAGCGGCCGCAAAATTGCCGTCTCCGTCCTGGTGGAGAATGGAGTGTACGGCGGAACCGCGGCCGCTCCGGCCGCCGCTGAGATTGTGAACGCCGCGTTACAATTGGGCCTGATTCAGAAATGAGCCTGTTTTCCGAAATCGAGAAGAGCATCGAACGGGGTTTCCGGCATTGGACCGAGAAGATGTTCGGCCCCGCCGATTCCAACGAGTTGCTGGTGGTCCATCGCGCCATCCTGGAAGAGGTCGCGGCCAAAATCCAGACGGTGGCGCGGGGGCAGCGGGTATTTCCTTACCCGAATCTGACGGTGACTTTGGCTTCCGCCGACGCGGACCGGCGGGCATTGTACGAAGCGGCGTTTGGCGCGGACGAACGGCTGCAGAACGACATTCGCGACATGCTGACTGGCTCGGGTTGCCAGATTCCGCGTGGGTTCTCGGTGACCGTAGACACCCGGGAAACCGGCGACCGGCCGTTTACAATTGACTATCACGCGCGTCCCAAGGCTGCGGCGCCGGCTGCCGGTGGCCGCCTGACGGTCGTGAAGGGCAAGGCCGACCGTACCGAATACCTGTTGGATAAGGCGCGCGTCAACCTCGGGCGGATGGCGGAGATTACCGACGCCGAGCAGCGCATCCTTCGCCGCAACGATGTGGTCTTCCTGGAAGGCGAGGACGAGGCCAACGCCACGGTCTCGCGCAAACACGCGCACATCCGTCTGGAAGAAGGCGTCTACCGCCTCTGCGACGACTCGAGCGAGTACGGCACTCGGGTATTCCGCGACGGCCGCACCATCGACGTCCCGGCCAGCGACCGGCGCGGCGAGCGCCTGCGGCCGGGCGACGAGATCTACCTGGGACGCGTTTGTCTCCGCTTTGAGCAATAGGAAGACACAGCTTGCAGCTTTGCAACGCCGACGCTCCGGCGCTTCCCGGCCGCATCACCCTGCCGCGGGTGGAGGACTTTCCCGGCAAGGGCGAATTCCTCGTGCTGGAGGAGCAGGGCGCGTTCTGGCGGGTTGCGTGTACGTGGAGCCGCGCCGATTTCGGCCTGCTTTCGATCGACCCCGCGCGCCAGGGTACGGGACTGCGGAACGGCCGGCGTTCTACCTCAAACCGGGCAATGCGGAGACAGGGAATGCTCCGTTTCCGGCGGATGCCGGTCAAGTCAACCCCTGCCTCTCAAGCTCTTTCGGGGCAGACTTTACAGAGCTTCCCTCGCACGACGAACCTAACGCTTGGGTGGTTCTCGCCCGCCGCTCAGGTCGCTCGTCGACACTCGATTACCCAGTCCCACGGTTTGAAATACTTGATGCGGGCGATCTTGATGTAGGTTCGGGCATCGCCCGGGTTCTTCCACGGATATTGCTCAGTGGCCATCCCGGCCGGCCCCAGATTTACCGCTTTGCGGCAGATCTCCTGAACGAACAAACCGCCCTTGCCGTCCTTGGAATTCCAAATATCCTCGCCATCCCGTTGTCCGCCCTTGGAAATCACGTAATGGCCCTGTGCGGAGCTACTCGCATTGAGGACGTAAACGTAGCCGGTTTTGCCGACGCTCGTGTTCAGGATGGTGTGGCGCAGCTTTTCGGCCGCCACCGCTTCCGGTACACCGACATAGAGCATGCCGATCACGCTCTTCCGGCTGTCCAGTACAGGTTCATAGGCGGCCATGTACCAGGCGTTGACCACGAATGCGCGGCCGACAAACGTCTCTCCGCGCAGGACGGTCGATACCACGGGATTCGGTTGCCCATCCGCGCCGGTTGCGGGAATGAACGTGCCAATAGCCCGCTTCCCGTCATTGCCAATCACGTTTGTGGCCACGCGCAACATGTCACCCCGCGGGTTCATCCGCTGGAATATCGTACTGGTGGCGTTGGTGAGCGTTCGAATGTCATCGACCAGAGGCACCCGAATTTGAGGATCGGTCACCTGGCCCAGCCAGTTCTGTCCCACTAGAACCTGCGGCAAGGAAACGGTAGAAACGGCTCCCGAGAACTGGTTCCGGGCCTGCCATGCGATTGGAGATCCGGGTTGCATCTCAACGGCCCCGGCCCGGTCCATCAAAGTTCTGGCGGAGTGGAGATTCTCGCGGACATCGTGTTCCAGCGCGCCGCGGCTATCTTCGCAAAGCCGGTAGACGCTCTCCGCCACATGGTCGAGGTCCGCTTCGGCGGCTCTCTGGCATCCGCTGGCGGCCGTTTCCCGAAGGTGACGATTCTGCTGCAACACCACAACGCTGAACATGAGGAGCGGTGCGCCCGTGGCCGCGATTCCCAGGAACAGGAGCTTGTTGCGAAAGCTGATTTTCTTCTTGAGCACGCGGACGTCCTGCCTCCGACGGTTCTATCGGCAGCTTTCTCCGCAAGCTGTATGGAGGGGCGTCCGCAAGCTCTTGAAGATGGTGCATGTAAAATGACCCATATATGCGAAGCGCCTTCCTGGGAATGTCCGCGGTTGGGGTGGCTGCCGTCATCCTCCTTGGGCAGAGTCCGGAGCCGCGGGAAATCCGCTTCAGTTCCGCACCGTATTCTCCCAGGACCGGTTTCGCCATCAAGACCGAGGCTCGCCTGGTGGATGTCGGCGTGGTGGTGCGCGACGATCGCGGCCATGCGGTCGGTGGGCTGGCGAAAGACGATTTCCAGGTCTCCGACAACGGCAAGCGGCACGAGATCACGGCCTTCTCGGTGCAGACCTTCTTCCCGGCGGGAAACGTGGCTGCGGTTTCCAGCTCGCCGGAGACTCCAGCTTCCCCGCCTCCGCCCGCAACGCCGGCGAAGCCGCGATTTGTCGCCCTGGTTTTCGACGACGTGAGTATGGCGGTCGGCGAGTTGTTCTACGCAAAATCCGCCGCGAAAAAGTTCCTGAGTTCCGGCCTCGCAGCCAACGACCGCGTAGCGGTTTTCAACACTTCGGCAGGTCTCGTACTCTCGTTTACCGCCGATAAGACGGCGCTTTCGCAAGCGATCGACAATCTCGCGCCTCACCAGGTTAAGCACGATTCTATCGGGTGCCCGTTGCTGACAGAATACGACGCTTATCTTATCGCCAATAACCTGGACTCCGACCTTGAAGCCAAAGCACGAGAGTACGCGAATTGCAGTGGCGTGTGCGGACCGCCGCGACCGGTGGCATGCAAGGACGCGAGACTGGGGGTGCAGGCGATGTCGCGTGGGATCTGGGAACAGGTGCGCGGGCAATCGTTGAACACGATTCGCACGGTGCAGAATATCGTCGATTTCATGGCGCGGCAGAATGGCGCTCGAATGATTCTGCTAGCGTCATCCGGATTCATGTCCGGCACGCTGGAATTCGATCAGGACCAGGTGATCGATCGTGCGCTGCAGGCCAATGTCGTCATCAACTCGCTCGATGCTAAGGGCCTGTACACTGAGGACGCGCCGCTTTCCAGCATGGGCTCGAACGTGCGCTCTATCACCCTGCACCAGTTGCTCGGAACGCGTCCACAGGAAGAGTCCAATAACGCGATGAATAACTTGTCAAATGGAACCGGAGGCCTGTTCTATCATGACAATAACGATCTTGACCTGGGGTTTCGCGAACTGGGCATGCAGCCCGAGGTCAGCTATGTGCTGGGCTTTGTCCCGGATTCCCCCGACAGCCACTATCACCACCTCAAGGTGAGCCTGGCCACGCGCCAGCACGAACACGTGCAGGCACGGCTTGGCTACATGTCGGTGGCTGCGCCGGCGCAAAAACCGCTACCCGAGCGCGCCATCGATCGCGAAGTGCTGAGCGGCCGTGAACTGGGCGACGTCGCGGTGCGAGTGGAGGCGCATGCCGACAAGCTCGAAAATGGCAAGCCGGTTGTGCGCCTGGCATTGGTCTGCGACGTTGCGAAAATGGGCTTCAACGAGAGTCACGGCGCGCATATGCAGAATGTCCGCGTGATTGCGGTCCTGTTGGACGGGAACAACAAGTTTATCGCCGGCAAGGAAGGATTGGTCCAATTCGCGCTGAAGGATGCGGCCTATCGGGATGCGTTGGCAAACGGACTCAGGCTGTCAATGAGTGTGGAAGCGCCGCCCGGCGCCTACCGGCTGCGCACCGTCGTCAGCCAAGACAACGATCGACACATGAGCGCGGTCACGCAGCTTCTGGAATTACAGTGAGAAGGGCTTCGGGTATTCGCGCTCGGTCATTTTCCCTTCGGCTTGCTTGCCTGCACCGGCGGGGGCGTGGCGATGGCGCGGATGAAATCGGCCTCTTCGGGTGAATACGGCTTGCCGTTGAATCGCACCAGATCCTGGTACCAGACCATTGGAGTTTCCTTGTACGGATGCTCCCAGGAGTCGGGAGGCAGATATGTCTGGCTGCGGCCGGCCACCAGGCCAAAGGCGAGGGCCGCCACGTTGTACTTCTTCGCGACGGGCAGAATCGCCTGCGGTGTGCTGCCGCGGCTGCGCGCCAGGTACTCGGTACAGAGAATCGGGCGGTGATAGGACTGCAGCCACTGGATGCGCTTCTCAAACTCCGGCGGCCCGTCGTAATTATGGAAGGAGAGCACATCGGAGTTGTCCAGTTGGATTTTCTGGATGGCGGTGATCTTGGCCGGATCGTTCCAATCGCTTCCCGACCATAGACCGCTGGTCAAAGGCTGGGTGGGCAGGGCCGCGCGGGCAAACGTGAACACCTGCGGCAACAGCGCCTCAATCAGCGCCGACTTATTGGACGGGTCGATCTTGGCGTAGTCCCCGAAATTGTGATTGTCCGGCTCATTCCAGAGGTCCCAGGCGGCGATGCGTTTGTCATTGGAGAAATTGAGGATCACCTCCTGCACGTACAGCAACAGACGCCGGGTCTGCCCCGGATCCATCAGAGCGGTGGCTCCGGGACTCTGCGCCCACGCGGAATTGTAAACGCCGGCTCTGGGCGGACGCTGCAAACCGGCTTCCGGAAACGGGTTCCAGCGGGAGTCGAACAACACGAAAATCGTCTTGATCTTGTGCTTGTCGGCGATCCTCAGAAACTGGCCCATGCGATGTTCCAAGCCGGAGGAGTCCTTCACCCACAATAAGTCGTGGAGGAACACGCGCACGGTGTTCAGCCCCAGCGACTGCGCCCAGTCCAGTTCGCGATCCAGTTCCACCGTGTCGAAAGTTTCCTCCTGCCACATCTCCATCTGGTTGCTGGCGTAGGACGCGATGAAATTCGCCCCCACCATCCAGGGTTGTTTGGCATACCAGTCGTTGGCCTCGGCCTCAGTCCAGTGGTGCGGATGCGCCGTAACGGCGGGGTCGGCCACCGGCGACAGGCTCAGAGCCAGCCAGATGGCGATCGGTAAGAGTTTCATCATAGTTGCCCGAAAGCGGATACCTCATGATTTTACAATGGGTTGAGCTGTACCGGTGGATGTGAAGAATCGGCACTCATCGGCCGCGCGGAACCAGAATGAACCGGTCGATGGCCACCCGTGCGCTCTTGTCCCACCGGGCGCGGTCGCGATGGTACACCACGGTGAGTTCGTTAAACAGGTGGACGCGCGGCTCCGGGGGCACTGCAAAATCGAGTGTTTCGGCGACCGGAGCGACGGGGTCCGTCCGGAGATTGGGCGCCGACGTCACCATTACGATTCCCAGGCTCTGCGACTCCGTGCCGGGCAGTTCCCGCAGAATCAGTTCGAGCGAAACCGTGTCCGGATACCGGTCGGCATTGCTGACGGCAAGCTGGATTCGGGAACAGCAGGAGACGTCGATGGGCTGGTCCAGCTTCTGGTGCGCCTCCATATTGAGCCGCCAATGGTCTGTGGTGCTGAAGGAGACTTTCGATGGCGTTCCACGCTCCAGGAACGATTGCGGAGGCGGTTTGAGATAGGGTGGGCGGAAGAACCAATACTCGCCGCCGAAGGGAATCCCGTATGGATTTGCCGATGCCGCATAGGCGCCGGGGGTGGCCGGCCGGGGAACGATCAGCATAGTCACGGGCTTGATTTCCGGCCAGAGAATAACGCCCGGAAAGCTGCCGGCCACGTCTCCGGCGCCGGGAATCGCCGCGGGGACGGGCCTTGGCAACGATACCTGTTCCGGAGCACCGGATTGGCCGGCGGGCGGAGCTGCCGGACGCCCCGTCAGGAAACCCGGCAGCGGCGGAGATGAGGCCTCGTCGCCATCGCCCTCCGACCCAAACAAGCTGGATCCGCCACCGCCGGCGGTTGCAAGGATCGTTAGGCCGGCTGCCAGAACGATGGTCAACAGGACTCCGAAAACGGAACGCGGCAGCGTCGGCGGGCGGGCGGAATCCCAAGCGCCGGCCGAGATCGCGAAGACCGTCATCATGGCGACGCTCAGGGTCAACAGCGTTCCGGCGATGAAGTGGTGACGGAAGAGCACCGCCGTAAACCCGATCTGCAGCCCGAGCGAAACGGTCAATGCAGGGCCGAGGTGGCGGGTCAGAATCGGCGGGGGCAACCCACCGGTTCCCAACAGGACGGCGCTTTCCGACGCCGGTGTGCCGGGCTCGGCCGCGGGATAGACAATCCTCCACTGGGAGTACAGCATCCGCGTGGCATTGACCACCAGCACCAGCGCCGCGGCCACGGTAGCAGCCGAAAACCGGTACAGCAGCAGCGTGGCCGGGGCAAACCAAACGGCCACCAGAGAGGTGCGCAGCGTTGCGCCGGCCAAGTCCACCCGTTCCACACGGCGGATTGCGATCTGGAGCACCAGGGCCACCGCGGCGCTCCACAGCCAGGCGAGCAGCGTAAATTCCACGGCTCTCCAGACGATCGATGCCGGCGCCCGAAATGCCGCGCGAGGAAGTGACGCGACGTTCCCGACGATCCAGGCCGTGGCAATCAGGCTGCCGATCTGCGCCAACAGTTCAAGACGCCCTCGCGAGCCGCGGATTGGAGGAGTCTCCGGCACTTGGAACCATGGTATCGGACGCCGGAAGCCGCCGCCAAGTTCCCGGCCATGGCCTTCAGTTACCATGGGCATGGATATGAACGCACTTCTGTTGACCGAATATCTGCACCTGGAATTGACCCCGATGCCGGAACCTTCCATCGGCCCGGACGACGTATTGGTGAAGGTGAAGGCCTGCGGCATCTGCGGCAGCGACGTGCATGGCTTCGATGGATCCACCGGCCGGCGGATCCCGCCGCTGGTGATGGGGCATGAGGCGTCGGGGGTGGTGGCGCAGGCCGGGCACGCTGTTACGGATCTGAGCGTGGGCGAGAGGGTGACCTTCGATTCCACCATCTACTGCGGCCACTGCTTCTACTGCGCGGCCGGCCAGGTGAACCTCTGTGACAATCGGGAGGTGCTGGGCGTGTCGCCAGGCACGTACCGCAGGCACGGCGCCTTCGCCGAGTTCGTATCTGTCCCGCGCCGCATCGTCTACCGGTTGCCGGATTCGATCGGATTCGAACAGGCCGCTCTCATTGAGGCCGTTTCCGTGGCCGTGCACGCGGTCGGCCTCATCCCGGTGCGGCAGGGCGAAACGGCCGTGGTGGTGGGCAGCGGAATGATCGGTCTGCTGGCCATTCAGGCGGCACGGCTGGCCGGCTGTACGTCCGTGGTGGCCATCGATATCGACGAAGGCCGTCTGCACCTGGCGCGGCAATTGGGCGCCACGGAGACGGTGAATTCGCGGAGCGTCAATCCCTCTGAAGCGGTCCGTGAGTGGACCTCCGGACGCGGCGCCGGCGTGGTGGTGGAATGCCTGGGCGCGGCCGAAACCGTGCGAACGGCCATTGCTTGCGCGCGCAAGGGCGGCATGGTGGCGCTAGTGGGGAATCTGGCGGCCGCCGTTGAACTGCCTTTGCAGGATGTCGTGACGCGACAGATAAGGCTTCAGGGCTCGTGCGCCTCCAGCGGCGAGTACCCCGCCGTGATCGAGCTCATGGCGACTGGCGCCATTCGAGTGGATCCGCTCATCAGCGCGGTAGCTCCGCTGGCGGAAGGTGCGGAGTGGTTTCAACGATTGTACCGGCGCGAACCGGGTCTGATGAAGGTAATCCTGCGGCCATGAAGGCTAGTTGACTGCGCGGGACATTCTCTTGCGCAGGTACCGCACCACGAGGATGATCCCGAAGCCTAGTCCCATCAGCAGCGCGCCTTCGGGTTCGGGCGCGGGCGAAGCGTTGGTTGTGACGAAGCCGCCGGCGGATCCATCGAGCACCGCGTTGCCGCAATCCGCGGCTGCAAAGTCCACTCCGATAGAGCCGGATTGAAAGAGGTTTACCAGACCGGTGGGCGCGCTGAACTGCACGGTGACGGCATATTCCGCCGAGCTCGCGCCATTTCCCAGGGCGGCCACGTTGACTCCGTTGCCGGTAGCCGCCGGATTGGGCGTGCCTGCGTTATCGACCATGAGAACTTGCTGCGTCACACGGTAGTATGCGTCGGGATCCCCCAGGGCAGTCGCGGCGGTCTCCAGGGAAATGGCTCCGCCGATCTGGTACAGATCGCCGGCGATAAAGGAGTTCTGGCTGCCCGGACGGCTGGACGTGAGGGCCACACCGTACTGGTTTTGCTGGGTGGGGTCGCTGGAACTATAGAAGAACAGGTCGCCGGGCTGGAGCTGAACACCGCCGTCCATGAAGGGAGCCAGGCTTTGGCCGCCGCCGTAGTTGAAATCGATGGTCGCCGAGACCGTGTCGCCGGCCAACGATATCGAGATCGACTGAATGTCGAATTCCAGCGGGTTACCGATCACCGGGCAGGTGGAGGTGGTGTAGGGGGCCGTCTGACTATAAGCGCAGTTGGTCTCGGGCTGGCCGAAGGTGGGGTTCTCGATGGTGCTCGCCACGCCGAGTGTGCAAGTAAGAATGAGAAGCAAGGAAGATCTCATGTCTCGACAATAGGGGAGCGACGGGGTGGATCGGAAGTGGCTAAGTAGTTGCAGCAGTATGGGGTACGTCCTGAGGGTCCTACCGTACCTTACTCGCAGTACGGGCTATACGGTCACCTGGGGCTCGTGTTTGACGGGAAACGCCATGGATCTGGCAAGGCAGCACAAGTGGTGAGCCCGGTCGTGAAGGCCGATGGCTTCGTCGATTCGGGCGGGGTCTGTGATGACCATGCGAGGACGCAACAGCACCCCGGTGAATTCGCTGGAGCCGTCGGGATGCTCCACCATATCGCCGGTAGCATCGTCGGCGTATTCGGTGACGACGATTCCCGCGTCGGCGCACAGGTGCAGGACCCACAGCATATGACAGGACGAAATGGCGCCGACGAGCAGCTCTTCAGGATTGTAACGGGTGGCGTCTCCGCGAAAGGCAGGGTCCGAAGAACCCGGAATTCGCATGGTCTTATTCGGCGCGTCCAGTTCATGGTCGCGGCTGTAGGCGGCATAAGCGGACGTGCCGGACCCAAGGTTGCCGAGCCAGTTCGTGGAAATGCGGTAACGATGAATGCGAGACGGGATGCGAGACGTGTCCAATAAAAGGCGCCCTCCGGGATCATCTATCGTACCCCGGAGAGCGAAGGCCACGCTCTTTTTGGCGTGTTCAGCCCGTGGAGCCTCCCTGCTCAGCCGAACGGGTGGTCCTCCGCCCACTCGTCCGACTGCTTCCGATGGGGGAGTTGCCCCCCACCGTCAGCGAGCAGAGGGCACGCATGCTGCCATGAACCGCTGCCCTGTAATTGCTTCGTGTGCATACTCGCGGGACGTACAGATGGTGGACAGTCGGTAAACGTCCTGGACAGACTGTCCACATCGTGGACAGCGCGCGAGGGATTGGATAGACTGGATCGGCATGGAGCCCACCCGGTTGCCCGAACTGGACGACAAACTGGCAACGATTCTTGCGATATGCCAGAAGATGAACTCCGAGCGGGATCTGGGCAGTCTTCTGGATTTGATGGCGCGCGAAGCCACGCATCTGCTGGATTGCGATCGCGCCAGTATTTTCCTTCTGGACCGTGAGCGGAATGAATTGTGGTCCAAAGTTGCCCTGGGCAGCACCGAAATCCTGCGTTTTCATGCCGCCGAAGGGATTGCCGGGTACGCGGTCCAAACCGGTGAGACGGTCAATGTGGAGAACGCTTATTCGGATCCACGTTTTTATATTGCGATCGATAACCGCACCGGCTACATGACCCGAACGGTTTTGGCTGTGGCGGTAAGAAACCAGGCCGGGGTGACGATCGGGGCTTTTGAAGCGTTGAACAAACAGGCCGGAAGCTTCACGGCTCAAGACGAGGACGCCTTGAAAGCGCTGGCGATCCACGCCGCCACGGCAATCGAAACCGCCCAACTGGTGGGCGAATTGCGGCGCAGCCAGGACGAGTTGGTGCAGCAGAACGCCCACCTCTGGCGGGAGGTGGAGAACAAGTATGCGTCCCATGGCATTATCGGCACGGGACACCGGATCCAACAGATCGTCCGCCTGGTGGAGCGCATTCGCGACAGCCTGGTGAACGTCCTCATCACCGGAGAAAGCGGCACCGGCAAAGAGATGGCGGCCAAGGCCCTCCATTTCACCAGCCCGCGGGCGCGCCGGCCCTTCGTAGCGCTCAATTGCGCGGCCCTGCCCGAGACCCTGCTGGAAAGCGAACTGTTCGGTATCGAAAAGGGCGTAGCCACCGGAGTCCAATCGCGTATCGGCCAGTTCCAGAAGGCGGACGGGGGCACGCTGTTCCTGGACGAGATCGGCGATCTCAGCCCCACGGCGCAGGCCAAGATCCTGCGCGTCTTACAGGAGCGCGTGCTGGAGCGGGTGGGCGGCCGGGCTCCGATTCCCGTGGACGTACGCTTGCTGGCCGCCACCAATAAGGACCTGGAAGCCGAGATCGCCAAGGGCAATTTCCGCGAGGATTTGTATTACCGCATCAAGGTGGTCCACATCCATATGCCGCCGTTGCGCGAGATCCGCGAAGAGATCCCTCTATTGGCGACTTATTTCCTGAAGGAATACTGCCGGGAAAACGGTCGGCCCGCCATGGAATTCGCTCCGGAAGTGATGCGGCGATTGTGCGGCGCTTCCTGGCCCGGCAACGTCCGCCAGTTGCGAAACGAAGTGATGCGGCTGGCCGCCTGCACGCGGTTGGATGTCATCACGGACGAGGATGCCTGGGAAGACTTGCCGCGGCCCATTGGGCGGGATGAACCGGTGGGTCCGGCGCGGGCCGAATCTCTCAAGAGGGCGGTGGAAGATCTGGAACGGAAAATGATTGAGGATGCGCTGCAATCCACCCGGAGCAACCAGCAGCAGGCGGCCAAGTTGCTGGGTCTGAGCCGTCAGGGACTGATCAATAAGATGAAACGGTACTCGTTGGCGGTGTAGGCCGGGAGCCGGGCTTACGCGACTTTTTGGACTTTGCCGGAGCGGATGCAGGATGTGCACACACGGATACGGCGGCCGGCGCCGTTCACCAATGCGCGGACCGACTGCAAGTTGAGGTTCCAGCGGCGCTTCGTCACATTGTGGGCGTGGCTGATGCGATTCCCGAATTGCGGGCCGCGGCCACATACTGCACAAATTTGAGCCATGATGACAGAATTCTCCTGCGGATTTCGAAAATAAAATTATAGCACAAGCAGCGGCTACTTCAATTTCGTCAGCGTCTTGCGGACGTCTTGGGCTGTCTTGGAATCGGGGTCCAGTTCGAGGTACTTGGTGTAGGCTTCCTTGGCGGCCTGGGCGTCCTTCATCTTCTGGCGCGTCTCGCCCAGCTTCAGCCATGCCTGGGAATTGCCGTCGTTTCGCAGGGTCGCGGTCTGGTACCGGCGCGCCGCCGCGATCAGGTTGCCCTTCTTCCGGTATTCGTCACCGACCGTCACGTCCCGTTGCGACTGCATCGGGTTGAACGAGTAATCGTCCCTGGTAAGGGAAGCGTCCTCTTCCGGCGGCACTTCCTCCTTATCGGAGGTGGCCTTCCGCGGACGGTCCCGCTTCATTTCAGGTGGCGGCGTCGTTTTGTCCGGAGGTTGAGGCGGCGGCGTATCCTGCGCATACAGCGACGCCGCGGCCGTGAACAGCAGCGCGATGACCCAGCGTGACATAATCTAATTATAGCCTCCCTTTCATGGACCTCCGAGACAAGGCAGCGCAGCTCCCATTATCGCCCGGGGTGTATCTGTACAAAGACGCCGCCGGGCAGGTGATTTACGTCGGCAAGGCGAAAATCCTGCGCCACCGGGTGCGCAGCTACTTTTCCGAGGACAAACTCGCCGACGTCAAGACCGGTACGCTCATCGCTGAAGCGCGCGACATCGACCACATCATCGTCGACAACGAAAAAGAAGCGCTGGCGCTCGAAAACAACCTCATCAAGCAGTACAAGCCGCGTTTCAACATCCTGTTGCGCGACGACAAAACGTATCCCTATGTCAAGCTCACCCATGAGAGGTTCCCGAGGGTTTATGTAACGCGCCGTCTGCGCAAAGACGGCGCCACCTATTACGGTCCGTTTTTCCCGGCAAACCTGGCGCACCGTCTGGTGCATTTCATCCATCGCCACTTCCTGGTGCCGTCGTGCAAGGTGGATCTCACGCGCTTCCATCCCAAACCTTGCCTGCAGTACCACATCCATCGCTGCCTGGGACCTTGCGTGGAAGGTTTGACCACCGACGCTCTGTATACCGCGGCCGTCCGCGACACCAAACTCTTCCTGGAAGGACGTCATGGCGACCTGGCTCGCGGACTGCGCGCGCGCATGCAGGCCGCGTCCGAAGAGATGCGTTTTGAAGAGGCCGCCTCGCTGCGCGACTTGCTGGCCACGGTGGAAGAGATGGACGAGCGGCAGAAAATGGCCGCGGCCAAAGGCGACGATGTGGACATTCTGGCCTGCTATGCCGAACCGCCCATGGTGGCGCTGAACCTGTTTCACCTGCGCAACGGGCAGATTGTGGACCGGCGGGAGTTTTTCTGGGAAGACCAGGAAGAATTCAACGAGCCGGAGTTCTTCTCAACCCTGCTGCAGCAACTGTATCTCGACCAGCAATACATCCCGAGCGAAATCCACGTACCGGTAGATTTCGAGGACCGCCAGGCGCTGGAGGAACTGCTCTCCGAGAAGCGCAACCGCAAAGTGGAGATCCGGACGCCCCAGCGCGGGCAGAAGAAAGCCCTTTTCGACCTGGTCCAGACCAACGCGAAACACAGTTTCGATGGCCGATTCCGGGTGCTGAAACCATCGTCCAAAGCCATTCAGGAGGCCTTGCAGGACGCCCTGAATCTGCCGGATGCACCCTCGCGCATCGAGTGCTTCGACATCTCGCACATTCAGGGCACCGACAAGGTAGCCAGCATGGTGGTATGGGAGGACGGGCGGATGAAGAAATCCGACTACCGGAAATTCATCATCCGAACCGTCATCGGCAACGACGATTTCGCCAGCATGCGCGAGGTGGTGACGCGGCGCTATTCGCGGCTGCGGGAAGAGGGGAAGCCGATGCCCGGGCTGATCCTGATCGACGGCGGGTTGGGGCAACTGCATGCCGCGGCGGGAGCTTTGGAGGCAATCGGTGTGACCGACCAGCCGCTGGCCTCGATCGCCAAACGCGAGGAGATCATCTACGTTTTCGGACAGGAAGACGAGCCGGTGATCCTGGACCGTTTTTCGCCCATTCTGCACCTGGTGCAATCGATCCGCGACGAAGCGCACCGGTTTGCGGTGACGTTCCACCGGTCGCGGAGGAACGCGCTGCAACTCACTTCGGAGCTGGACGCCATTCCAGGAGTGGGCGAGAAGACCGTGCAGAAGCTCTTGAAGGAATTGGGAAGTTCGGAACTGGTGCGGGCCGCATCGGAAGATCGACTGGCGGGAGTGGTGGGGCGCGCGGCGGCACGCAAGGTGCGGGCGCATTACGACCCGGTACACGCCAAGGTCGAGGAGCGGCGATGAACCCGAACCGCAGGGATTTCCTCTCCACTACTGCCGCCGCCCTATTCCTCGATCCGCAACCCCCGGCCGATCTCACGCTCACGATCGGGAACGTCGAAGTCGCCATCGCTCCCAAACACACGATCCAGACGACCGGGTACAACGGCTCGTTCCCCGGTCCCGTGCTGCGCTTCCCCGAAGGCCGCTCTGTCACCGTGGACGTCGTCAACGACACGGCCTCGCCGGAGCTGGTTCACTGGCATGGGCTCTTCATTCCTTCCGATGTCGATGGCTCGTCCGAAGAGGGAACGCCCATGGCGCCAGCGCACGGCCAGCGGCGGTATTCCTTCGTGCCCCGGCCGTCCGGGACGCGCTGGTATCACTCCCACGTCTATGCCGGCCGCAATCTGCACCGGTCCGGGTACTCCGGACAATACGGAATTCTGATAGTGGAACCGCGGGAGAATCCCGCCCGCTACGACCAGGAGATCCCGCTGGCCCTCCACGGCTGGCGTCCTTATTTATCCACGAAGGGCGCGCCGGGTGAAGGGAATGAAGGCTCGCTCGAAGTCCAGTACGGCGCATACACGGTAAACAGCCACGCTTTGGGAGCGGGCGAGCCGATCCGTGTCCACGCAGGGGAGCGGGTACTCTTCCGCATCGTCAATGCCAGCGCCACCGTGGTCCACCGCCTGGCGCTACCCGGCCACCAGTTCGTAGTCGTGGCGCTGGATGGCAACGCCGTGCCGAACCCTGCCGCGGTCAAGGTGCTGGAACTGGCGCCGGGCGAGCGGGTCGACGCCGTTGTCGAAATGAACCAGCCCGGCATCGCGATTCTGGGCGACATGAACGACGAGGTCCGCAACCTGGGATTAGGCGTGGTGGTCGAATACGCCGGCCGCACTGGCGCACCGCAGTGGACGGCGCCCTCCGACGAGCACTGGGATTACACGCGCTTCGGCCGTGAGGACACCGGACACGCCCCCGAACCGGACGAACGAATCCCCCTGGTATTCAAACAGAAGTGGGCCGGCAATCGCACCGTGGATCACTGGACCATCAATGGCAAGGAGTATCCCAAGACCGCCCCGATCCAGGTCCGGGCCAACGGCCGCTACCGGTTGATCTTCGATAACCAGAGCGACGATATGCATCCCGTGCATCTGCACCGGCACTCCTTCGAGTTGGTGAAAGTGGCCGGAAAAGCGACGCGCGGCGTGATGAAGGACGTGGTGGACGTGATGGCGCGGACGCAGGTAGAGGTCGATCTGGTGGCCGACAATCCCGGTCCGTCGCTGTTTCACTGCCACATGCAACTGCACATGGATTTCGGCTTCATGACCCTGCTGCAATACGCGGGCGGGCCGGCTCCCCCTGTAATGTCACACGGGCACGCATAAAACCACGGGGAAACTGGTTTACAGTTGTAGGGACGGTTTATCGCTGCCGGACGACACTTGCAAAGGGGAACTGGGTTCTTGCGCCACTGGATTGGGATGTTCATCTTTCTGGGATCGAGCGTGCTCGCGCTGGCCCAGGGCAACTACGAGATACAGGTTTACGGTTCCGACCTGGTGCAACCCAAAGTCACCATGTTCGAGCTTCATAGCAACTTCACCGTCACCGGGACCAAGGGCGTACTGGACGGGGTCCTGCCCACGAACCATGCCGAGCATGAGACCCTCGAGATCACGCATGGTTTCGATGAGTGGTTCGAGACCGGCTTTTACGTCTTTACGAGCATTCAGTCCGATGGCAGTTGGTACTACGTGGGCTCGCACATCCGGCCGCGCTTCGCGATCCCGCAGAAGTATACGGGGCGAATCGGGCTCAGCCTCTCGAACGAAATCGGGTGGCAGCGGCCCATCTTTTCGCAGGATACCTGGACGTGGGAAATCCGCCCCATCATCGACACTCCGGAGAAGCTCGGCCGATGGTACCTCGCGTTCAATCCCGCATTTGACAAAACGTTCCACGGGCCGGACGCGAATCGGGGCTTCGTGTTCTCGCCGAATTTCAAATTCAGCTACGACGTCACCAAGAAAGTGGCGGCGGGCGTGGAATATTACGGCGTGCTGGGACCGGCGACGCAGTTCGATCCGATCCACCAGCAGGAGCAGCAGATTGTCCCGGCCGTGGATGTGGATTTCGGGGATAAGTGGGAATTCAACTTCGGCGTCGGCGTGGGCGTGACCGGCGGCACGGACCATCTGCTGATCAAGGCGATCCTGGGATATCGATTTAATTTTAAGAACGGCAGCCATTAGCCTTTAGCTTGCCTGCGACGGCGCGCGGCTTCGCCGCAAGCTTTACACGCACCTTCGGGTTGACGGGGAGCTAGCGACTAATGGCGCCTACAACTCAGGCCGCGGCAGCTTCACCGGCGCCCACGGGAAGACGCCTTTTCGCCGCAGGTGGCGACGATACACGTTGCCGCCCGCCGTGGCGTATAGCCACTGCATGTCCGCGCCGCCGAATACCAGGTTGCTGAGATCGGCGGTGCTGGGCGGGCGGATGATTCCCACTACACGGCCAGGCTGGTCGCAGATCTGGACACCCAGTTTCGTCGTGAAATAGGCGTAGCCCCGATCGTCGAAGGTCAGGCCATCGGCGCCGCTGCGCAACGGACCTTCGCTCACCTGGTCGGGCAGCTCCAGGTGATAGAAGGGCTCGCCATTCGCGAGCGATCCATCCGGCTCCACTTGAAACGACCAGGCCCGCGCCTCGGTATCGGCTACCACCAGCAGCGAATGGTCCGGCGACAGACGCACGCCGTTGGGCATCAGAATGCGACGATCGTGGTCGCCGTCGTATACCAGCCGCCGGCCGCCGCGCGCAGGCACGAGCCAGATCCGGCGGGCATAAGTCTCGCTGAAGTACACGTCGCCCGAGGGCGAAACCGCCAGGTCGTTGGGTGAGTTCAAGCCCGACGCCAGCACTGTCACACCGCCTGACGGCTCATACACCACTACCCGCTTGCGTGCGCTTTCGACGGCATACAGGCGTCCATCGGCGCCGAACATCAATCCGTTGACACTGCCGGCGCCGCGCCGGAAGACCGTGACCGTTCCATCCGTCGCCGCCTTGTAAATCACCGATGCGCCGTAATCGGAGAAGTACACATTGCCGTCGCGATCCACCGCGGGCGCATCGGTCGCCTGGTAGGCGCCGCCAACTGGCTCCCAGTCGTGGCCGGGGTCCAGGATCTCCGAGATGAAGTGACGCTCCACCGTGGATGGCGGCGCGGAGCCTATGGGCCGCGGATAGTCGCGCCAGAGCCAACGCAGCGCATCCGGGAAAATGGCCGACCCGTGCTTCGAGTTGTGGCCTTCGGCGCCGGCCACAAACTTGCTGTCGTAGCCCGAATACTCCAGCGATTTCGCCACTGCCTGGTTGGCCAGGTACCACGAGCCCGAGTAAATGTTCAGGTCGTTCGACCCGTCCTGCAGAAAGATGCGCAGCGGCTTGGGCTCCATCTTGCGGATCAGGTTGGCGTAGACGTCGCCGCCCTGCAGGTTGGTGAAGCTGCCGATGAAGCTGAGCACGCGGCGGAAAGCGTCCGGCCGCTCCCACGCCGCGGTGAAGGCGGCGATGCCGCCGGAACTGGAGCCCGCAATCGCGCGATCGTTGGGGTCCGCGGAGAGCTTGAATTGTTTCCCCACTTCGGGGAGGATCTCTTCGATCAGGAAGCGGACGTACCGGTCGCCCAGCCCATCGTATTCGTAGCTGCGGTTATAGCGGTTCTGCTGCGTTTGGGGATGGACGGCCGGCAAAATGCCCGGGTCGATCATCACTGCGATTGTCGCCGGCATGGCGCCCTGCGCGATCAGGTTGTCGAAGACCACGGGCACGCGCCACGACCCGGTTTCGGAGGCGAAGCCCGCGCCATCCTGGAACACCATCAGGCACGCCGGCTTGGATCCGTCGTATTGCGCGGGGACGTACACCCAATAATCGTGAGCGGCGCCGGGGAAGATTTTGGACCGAGTGATGGTGAACTTCGCCACTTTCCCCTGCGGGACGCCGGTGTGGCGTTGGGAATCGGGACCCAGGGTGTACTCGTCCGCGGCCGGAATGGAGAGCGCCGCAAGTAAGGCTATGAGCGCAAGTCGGATTCGCATCTTGTGGGGATCATACCGCAACCCACGGTATCCTAATCTGCATGCGCATTTCCATTTTCGCGGCCGCGGCCGTGGTTGCGGCGGCCGCCTATGGACAGCCGGCCGACCTGGTGCTCCGCAACGGAAAAATCGTCACCATGAATGCCGGTATGCCGGAGGCGCAGGCTCTGGCGGTCCGCGGCGGCAAAGTGGTCAACTTGGGCTCCAATGCCGATGCCGCGCGCTGGACCGGTCCGCGGACGCAAGTGATCGATCTTAAGGGCCAGTTGGCCATCCCCGGATTCATCGAAGGTCACGGCCATTTCACGGGTATCGGGGAGTATCGCCTGGGGCTCGATTTGCGCGAGGCCCGGACCTGGGACGAGATTGTGGCTGAGGTGGCGCGCGCCGTCCAAAAGGCCAAGCCCGGCGAGTGGATCGTCGGGCGCGGCTGGCACCAGTCCAAGTGGGACCATGCTCCGGAACCCAACGTGGAAGGCTTCCCGCTGCACGCTTCGCTCGACAAGGTTTCGCCCAATAATCCGGTAATGCTGACACATGCCAGCGGCCACGCGACGTTCGCCAATGCCGCTGCCATGGCGGCCGCCGGCGTGACTCGCGATACAGCCAATCCCGCGGGCGGCGAGATCCTGAAAGATTCGGCGGGCGACGCCACCGGCCTGATGCGAGAGCGCGCTTCCGGGTTGGTTTCCGGCGCCTACGGCCAGTGGCAGGATCGTCTCACGCCCGCCCAACGGGCCGCGCGTCTGCGGCAGATCATCGACCTCGCCGCGAGCGAGTGCCTCGCCAAAGGCATCACCACGTTCGAAGACGCCGGCTCACCCACATCCACGGTGGACGTTTTCCGCGGCATGTCTACCCGGAATGAGCTGCCGATACGTCTGTGGGTGATGCTGCGCGGCTCCAACACCGAGTTGGAGCCCAAGCTCGACCAGTATCGCATCATCGGACAGGACGACGGCCATCTGACCGTCCGCGCCATCAAGCACTATATGGATGGCGCGCTCGGATCGCGCGGCGCGTGGCTGCTGGCGCCGTATTCCGATAAGCCCGACAGCGTCGGCCTGGCGACCGAGGACCCGGCCGACATTGCCCGCACAGCGGAGATCGCCATCGCCCACGGATACCAACTATGCGTGCATGCGATTGGCGACCGCGCCAACCGCGAAGTGCTCGATATCTACGAGAAGGCCTTCAAGGAACATCCCGACAAGACGGGCCTGCGCTGGCGCATCGAACATGCCCAGCATCTCAGCGCCGCCGATATCCCGCGCTTCGGCAAGCTGGGGGTGATCGCCGCCATGCAGGCCATCCACTGCACTTCCGACGCGCCGTACGTGTTGCTGCGCCTCGGCCCGCAGCGCGCCGAGGAAGGCGCTTACGTGTGGCAGAAGCTTATGAAATCCGGAGCCATCGTGGGCAATGGAACCGACGCGCCGGTGGAAGACGTCAGCCCCATCGCCTGCTACTATGCGGCCGTCAGCCGCCGGTTGAAGGACGGCGCCGTGTTCTATCCCGACCAGCGCATGTCGCGCGAAGAAGCGCTCCGTTCTTACACCTGGAACAACGCATATGCCGGGTTTGAGGAGAAGCGCATCGGCTCGCTCGAAGCGGGCAAGCAGGCTGACATCACAGTTCTCTCGCGCGACATCCTGACCGTTCCGGAGGACCAGATTCTCTCCACCGACGTGGTCTATACCATTGTCGGCGGGAAGATCGCGTACCACCGATGAGCCTCGCCAACGGAACGCGCCTGGGCCCTTACGAAATCCTCTCGCCGATCGGCTCGGGCGGCATGGGCGATGTCTACCGTGCCCGCGACACGCGGCTAGACCTCACGGTCGCGGTCAAAACCGTTCGCGGCGAATTCAACGAGCGATTCGAACGCGAGGCCCGGACCATATCGTCGCTGAACCACCCCAGCATCTGCACGCTGCACGATGTCGGTGTTCAGGATGGCGTCAGCTACCTGGTGATGGAACTGGTGGAAGGCGAGACCTTGGCCGCGCGTCTGGAAAAGGGACCGGCGCCCTTGGCCCAGGCGGTGCGCATCGCTATCGAAATCGCCGGGGCCCTGGCTGCGGCGCATGCCAAAGGAATTGCCCATCGCGACCTCAAGCCCGCCAATATCATGCTGACGAGATCCGGCGTGAAGTTGTTGGATTTCGGGCTAGCGAAAGCTGTCGCCGCCACCGGAGGGCTGCCTGTCGATCAGACCCAGTCGATGGCCTTGCCCATCAGCGGAGTCCACGCCGTTGTCGGCACGCCGCAGTACATGGCGCCCGAACAGGTGGAAGGCCAGGACGTCGACTCGCGCGCCGATATCTTTGCCTTCGGGTGCGTGCTCTACGAGATGCTCTCCGGCCGTCCCGCCTTCGAGGGCAAGAGCGCCACATTGGTGATGGCCGCGGTCCTGGAACGGGAGCCCGAGGCGCTCCCCGCTATGCCCGCGCTCGACTGGTTGCTGCGCCGCTGTCTCGAGAAGGATCGGGAACGCCGCTTCCGGAGTATCCACGATGTCCGGCTCGAATTGGAGCGCGTGGAACAGGCGCCGGCGCCCTCCACGGCCGCCGCGATGCGCAGGCGTTCGGACCGCGTCGCCTGGGCAGTTGCCGCTCTTGCCGCCGTTGTTGCGTTCGTGGTTTGGTTTTCCCGCCCAGCCAAACCCGCCGATGTGCCGCTCGCCCGTCTGACTTCCGATGCCGGCGTTACCACCTGGCCGGCCATCTCAAACGATGGACAACTGGCGGTCTACGCATCCGACCGCGATGGAGGAACAAATCTCGATCTGTATGTGCAGCATATCCCCGGCGGCAGCCCGGTCCGCCTGACCCACACGGACGAGAACGAGTCCGAGCCGGCTTTCTCGCCCGATGGGGGCGCCATCGCCTTCCGGTCCGAGAAGAACGGTGGAGCAATCTACCTGATGCCCTCATTGGGCGGCGAACCGCGGCTGCTGGTGCAAGGCGGCCACGATCCCAGATTCTCCCCCGACGGCAAGTGGATCGCTTACTGGACAGGTAAGAGGCTGACCGGCGATGTGTGGACCGAGGGTCTCACCAGCGCGTTTGTCATCCCCAGCTCCGGCGGCTCTCCGCGCCGGCTTCGGCCGGAATTTTCGGTAGTCCGCTCTCCGGTGTGGTCGCCGGACGGACGCATGCTGCTGTTCCTCGGTCTCCATCCGGGCACGGAACCGCCCGTCGAGCGATGGGACGCATGGGCCACGCCGGCGCTTGAGGACGGGAAGCCCATAGCGTCCGGACTTCTGAAGCGAGTGACTGGCCTGGGCGGTAACGCGGCGCTTCCCGACGATCTGAATTGGACCGCGGACGGACTCGTTTTCACGGCGAGGGCCGGATGGGCGCGCAACCTGTATCGCTGTCCGGTCGACGCCGCCGGCCGCACCACCGCCAATCTGGTTGGGCTCACCAACGGAACCGAGATCGCCGGCCGCGTGATGGTTTCACGAAGCGGCCGCGCGGTTTTCTCCAGCGGCGCCGAAAAGTTCGATGTCTGGACCCTGCCGGTGGACGCCAACGCCGGCAAGGTCACGGGCACTCCGTCTCGCGTGACGAACGGGTTCGACCTGGCGCAACATCCCACGATCTCCGGGGACGGCAAGAAAGTCCTCTACGACTCTTCGCGCAACGGAATTTCGCAAATCTGGCTGAAGGACCTGGTAACCGGAAAGGAATCGCTGGCGGTTACCGGGCAGCGAGGGGTCGGGGCCGGCCTATTCCTTCCGGTCAGCGGCCGCATCGCCTATCGGCAGACCTCCGGCAATGTGGATCTGCTGGACCCCGGGACCGGCGAGACACGGAGAATTGCGGAAGGATCTACCCTTTGGAGCATCGACCATCGGGAGTCCCTGGCATTCATAAGTGGACCGCCATCGACGCTTCCCGGAATCGACGTTGTCGATTTGAAGAGCCTCAAACGGACTCGGATTCTCCAACCGCAAGCCGGCCATCCGTTGTATCAGGCGCACCCATCGCCCGATGGCCGTTGGGTGGTGTTTTTGGAGTCCGGTTCCGCGAGCAGCATTATTTACGCAGTCCGCTTTCGAGGGACTGAAGAGATTCCCAGGTCCGAATGGATCCCCCTTACCGAAGACAAACAGGGGCTGGACAAGCCTCGTTTCTCTCCCGATGGCAAGCTGGTTTATTTCACCGCGAATCGCGAAGGCTCGCGCGCCATTGACGCATTGCGCTTCGACGCCGAAACCGGCCACGCCATCGGCGCCCCGTTTGCGGTTTATGATGCCGATACGCCCCGGCTCTCTCTGGCTGGCGTCAATTTGGGGGCTCTCTCCATCGATGTGGCTCGTGACAAAATTGTCATGATTCTGGCGGAAGAGACTTCCAATATCTGGCTGGCCGATCTGCATCGGTATAACTAATTTCAGACTCCAACATGCCGCTTTCCAGCTTGCCGCCGATACCGGCATCCTGATATCCTTTGTATTAACCAATTCAAGGAGAAAACATGGCAGTAAAGGTAGGTATCAACGGGTTCGGCCGGATCGGCCGCAATGTCGTTCGCGCCGCATTGGGCCGGAACGACGTGGAATTCGTGGCGGTGAACGATCTCACCGACACGAAGACGCTCGCGCACTTATTGAAATACGATTCGGTACTCGGACGCTTCTCCGAGGATGTTTCCGCGGATGGCGATTCCATCACGGTTGGCGGCAAGAAGATCAAGGTGTTCGCCACCAAGGACCCCGCGGCGCTCGATTGGGCCTCGGTCGGCGCGCAGATTGTGATCGAATCCACCGGACACTTCACCGACGCCAAGGATGCTGGAAAGCACCTTCGCGGCCCGGTGAAAAAGGTCATCATCTCGGCGCCCGCCAAGAACGAAGACCTCACCATCGTGCTGGGCGTCAACGATTCCATGTACGACCCCGCCAAGCACAACATCATCTCCAACGCGTCCTGCACCACCAACTGTCTGGGACCGGTGGCGAAAGTGCTGCACGAGAAGTTCGGCATCCTCAAGGGATCGATGACCACGATCCACAGCTATACCAACGATCAGCATGTTCTGGATTTCCCGCACAAGGATCTGCGCCGCTCCCGCGCCGCTGCCATCAACATGATCCCCACCACCACCGGCGCGGCCAAGGCCATCGGTCTGGTGATGCCGGAGTTGAAGGGCAAACTGGACGGTTACGCCATGCGCGTGCCCACCCCCAACGTGTCGGTGGTGGATCTGGTCGCGGTGCTGGGCAAATCGGCCACCGCCGAGGAAGTCAATGCCGAGCTCAAATCGGCCGCCGAAGGCGCGCTGAAGGGCATCCTTGCGTATACCGACGACCCGGTGGTCTCCACCGATATGCTGAAGAACTCCAACAGCTCCATCGTGGATGGCCAGTTGACCAAAGTCCTGGGTGGCGACCTGTTGAAGGTGGTCTCCTGGTACGACAACGAGTGGGGCTATTCGTGCCGCGTGGTCGACCTGATCGCATTCCTGGCGAAAAAAGGTCTGTAGAACTTCGAGGGTGGGGCGGATTTGGGTTCGTTTGGGATCCGCCCCACGTATAGCGCCTGTAACATTCCCGCAGCGAAAACCATCTTCTGTATTGCACAAATCTCTCCGAACCGCGGGCTTTCTTGAAGAAAATAAAGGGGAACTTGACGGTCGCGGGGCTGAAATACAACTATAGGTTTCCGTGAAACGCCTCTACCTGCTTGCCCTTATCCTTCTATGTCCCGGGTTGCTTTCGGCTACCGAGTTTACCGGTACGGTCCGGGCCGCCGACCAGTTGATTCCGGGCGCCACGGTGACTGCCCGCCAGGGCGCCACCAAAGTGGTCGCTTACACCGACGGCGACGGGCGCTATTCCATCGACCTCGCTCCCGGAGTCTGGGAGATTGAGGTCACCTCGTTTGGTTTCCTGCCGCAGAAGAAAGAAATTGGCATCGATCTGGATAATGCCAGCCGCGAATGGACTTTGGAGATGCCGCACTCGGGTGAGCCCGGTTCCGCCAGTAATCCGTTGAAGCCTGGAGAAGAGCCCAAGCCGGTGAACTCCACTGCCGCGGCGACTCCCGCCACGGCCACGCCGGCGGCGACTGCCGCAACCACTCCTCAGGGGCGGGGCGGTGGACGCCGGGGTCAAGGCGGTGGCCAGGGCCGCGGTCAAGGAAACGGCGGACAGCAAGCCCAGAATGGCCCGGCCGGCCGCGGGCAGAATACGCAAGGTCCTGGCTTCCAGAACATGAATGTCAATGCCACGGAACAGGGCGCACAGGATCTGGCGGCTGCCGGCGATATGAGCGCGGTGGCGGACAGCGGCGCGACCGGCGACCTGGCCATCGCGGGCAGCGTGAGCGGCGGTCTGGGGGCGGCGTCCGACGATATGGCCCGGCAGCGGCAATTGGCCGGACGAGGCGGCGCGGCTGGTCCCGGCAGCGGTCTGGATATGCTGGGTTCGAGCCTGGCGGGCGCGGGTTTTGGCACGAGCGCCGACGGATTGGGCATGGGCGGATTTGGCGCAGCCGGCATTAACGGTGGATTCGGCGCCGACACCGGCGGTGGTCTGGGCGGTGGCGCTGGCGGCGGTGGAGGGCGTGGCGGCGGTGGCGGCGGCGCGGGCGGCGGTGGAGGCGGTCGCGGAGGTGGCGGCGGCCGCGGAGGTGGTGGCGGTGCTGGCGGACGTGGCGCGGCTGGCCGCGGCGGGCCATTCAACGGGCAGTTTGCCGCATTCGGCAATCGACGGCGCAACGTACAGCCGCCGTATACCGGGTCTATCGCTATCACGGTCAACGACTCCGCGCTCAATGCCGCACCGTACGCTCTGAACGGAAACCATTTGCCACGGCCCGACACGCAGCGCGAGAACTTCACCGGCAACATCGGCGGGCCTTTGCAGATTCCGCACCTGGTCACCGCCCAGAAGAACTGGTTTGTGTACCTCAACCTCACCTACAACCACTCGCATAGCGCCAGCAATATTTCTGCCACCGTTCCCACTCCGGCGGAACGCACTGGCGATTTCTCCGGCGCCACGGTGAACGGCAATCCCGTCTCGATTTTCGACCCCCTGAGCGGAGCGCCGTTCCCCGGGAATATTATCCCCACCAGCCGGATCAACCCAGCCGCGCTGGTGCTGATGAAGTATTACCCGCAGCAGTTATATCCCGGCCTTGTTCAGAATTACTCGACGGCCATCGCCAGCCCCAGCAACGGGCAGTCCCTGGGCCTGCGCCTGACGGGGCCGGTCACCAGTAAAGACACGCTCACTATCAACCAGCAGTACAGCGGGAACAATTCTCTCAGCGAGGGCAATATTTTCGGTTTCACCGACGTTGGCGGCGGCTACGGCCTGAGCTCCTCGGTAGGCTGGCGGCACGTCTTCAAGCCGCGATTCAACAATAGCGCTACGCTCACGTTCAGCCGCAATATCGCGAAGACTACGCCGTTCTTCGCCTATGGCCAAAACGTGGCGGCCGAGCTGGGCATCACCGGAACCGACCAGTCGCCGGTGGATTACGGTCCGCCTAATCTTTCGTTCACGAACTTTACGGGTTTGAGCGATACATCGTATTCGAACAGCCGCAGCCAGACCACCAACTTTACCGACGCCATCACCTACGTGGCGCGCCGCTCGCACAACTTACAATTCGGATTCGGCTATCGGCGAATGCAGAGCAACTCGCTCTCTTACTCGCAATCGCGCGGATCGTACAGTTTCGGCGGACTGGTGACCAGCCAGGTGGACGCCAACGGGAACGTAGTCCCGGGCACTGGGTACGATCTGGCCGATTTTCTGTTGGGATATCCGCAGCAGAGTTCCTTGCGCATCGGCAACGACAATAATTACTATCGCGGTTGGTACGCCAACGCTTACGCCCAGGACGATTGGCGGGTGGCGCCCGGTCTAACGCTGAACCTGGGACTGCGCTGGGAATATTTCGCTCCCTATACGGAGCTGTACGGCCACCTGGCCAACCTGGCGTTCAACGGTCCCGGATTCAGCGATGAAGCCGTGGTCACGCCGGGCGCCGCGGGTTGGCCGTCCAGTCTGGTCAAAGGCGATCCGCACAATTTTTCCCCGCGTATCGGTTTCGCCTGGAGACCATCGCAGAAACACAGCCGGGTGATTCACGGCGGTTACAGCATTTTGTATACGGGCCAGGCTTACCCGACTATCGCGTCCCGCTTGTCCCAGGAGCCGCCGTTCGCCACCACCGCGACTCTCAGCACCAGCCTGACGGATCTGCTGACATTACAAGACGGCTTCCCCACCTCGCCCAACTCCGTCACCAATAACTTCGCTGTCGATAAGGACTGGCACCTGGCGTACGCCCAAACCTGGGCCATCGCGCTGCAGCAGACGCTGCCGGCCAACCTGCTGGTGGAAGTGGAATATATCGGCACCAAGGGCACCGGCCTGGACATGGAACTGGCTCCTCTGGCCGTGCCACCCGGAGTGGAAACGCGCGGCACGACTACCACCCAGTCCACGGGGTTCATTTTCGCTACCAACGGCGGCAACTCCATCTTCAATGCGGGCCAGGTCCGCCTCACGCGCAGGTTCGCCCGCGGCATGTCGGCCATGGTGTTGTACACTCGCTCCAAATCGATTGACGACGCCACCAGCTTTACCTCCACGGGAGGCGTGGTCATTCAGAACCCCGAAGATTGGAAGGCGGAACGCAGCCTTTCCAGTTTCGATCAGCGCGACAACCTCTCGTTCAATTACACGTTGTCGGCTCCCACGGGAATCCACGGGTTCTGGCGCAACGAAACCTGGGAGGCCAAGGTGCTGCGCGGCTGGACCATGCAAGGCACGATCAATCTCCATTCCGGTACGCCGCTCACGGCGCTGATCGCCGGATCGTCGGTAACGCACGCCGTCAACGGCCAATTGCGCGCTGAAGCCACCGGGCTGCCGGACACACCGGTCCCCGGCGGCAATCCCTACTTCAACCTGGCCGCTTTCGCCACGCCAGCGGCAGGAACCTACGGCAATGCCGGCCAGGACACCATCACCGGTCCGACCATCTGGACCACCAGCGCCACACTCAACCGCTCCTGGCGGTTCGGCGAAAGCCGGAGAAATTTGCAGTTGCGGCTTACGGCCAGCAATGTTCTGAACCACGTCCTGATCACGAATTTTGGAACCACCGTCGGGTCCCTGAACTACGGAATTCCGACTGGGGCGTCCGCTACGCGCGCTGTAACCCTGCTCCTGAGGTTCAACTTCTAATTATGCGGATCAAAGGAATTATCGCCCTCATAGCCGTAGCTGCCGTGGGACAACAGCAGCCCACGAAACCGCCGGCGCCGCCGCAACAGCCGGCCGCTCAGCAGACCGGCGCTTCCGTGACCAGTTTCAAAACCACCGCCAACCTGGTAATCGTGGATGTGACCGTGAAGGACAAGGCCGGCAACGTCAACGAGGATCTGAAGCAAAGCGATTTCGCCGTTCTCGAAGACGGCAAGCCACAGAAGATCTCGGTGTTCGAATTACAGAAGCTCAGCCTGGAAGCGGCGCCGCCTCCCGAGGCTCCCAAGCTGGAAGACCAAAAGGAACTGCCGGAAGATCCCAAGACCACCATCGCCGTACCAACGAACAATACCGAAAACAAGGTGCAGTATCACGATAAGCGCCTGCTGGTGATGTTCTACGATTTCTCCAATATGGCGATCAACGACCAGCTTCGCGCCCAGGATGCGTCCCTCAAGTTTCTGGATAAGCAGATGACCGCTTCCGACATGGTCGCCATCCTGCTTTTCACCACCACCGTCAAGGTCTTGACCGATTTCACCGCGGACCGCGACCAGTTGAAGACCGTGATCGAGGGGCTGCCCATCGGCCTGGCGACCGATCTGGCCGACGTGGCCGACACCGGCGCCGCCGATAGCGAAGACACCGGCGCCGCCTTTGTGGCCGACGAGACGGAATTCAACATCTTCAATACCGACCGCAAACTGGCGGCCATCGAAGACGCCGTCAAGATGCTCGCTAAACTGCCCGAAAAGAAGGTGATGATCTATATCACCGGCGGCATCACCAAGACCGGCGTGGATAACCAGGCGCAGCTTGAAGCGTCCATCAATGCCGCCGTCAAGGCCAACGTGTCGCTGTTCCCCATCGATGCGCGTGGATTGATGGGAGACCCTCCCGGCGGCGCGGCATCGAGCGCCGCATCGCGCGGAAATGGCGTCTATACCGGATCGCAGTACAACACGCAGCGTTCCGGCATCAACAATTCGCAGGAGACGCTGGTTTCGCTTGCGGCCGACACGGGCGGCAAGGCGTTCCTGGACAGCAACGATCTTTCGCTCGGAATTGTGCAGGCGCAGCAGGAATTTCGCAGCTATTACATTCTGGGCTATTACACGACGAATCCCGCGCTGGACGGCAAGTACCGCAAGATTACCGTCAAGCTGACCAACGGCAACACCACTGCCAAGATCGATGCCCGGCCGGGTTACTACGCCGACAAGATATGGGGCAAGTTCAACAGCGCCGACAAGGAAATGAAGCTGCAAGAGGCGCTTTCAGCCGCCGATCCGGTGACCGAGATTCCGCTGGCTCTTGAATACGATTACTTCCGCATTTCCCCGACCGCCTATTTCGTCCCCATTTCGGTCAAAGTTCCGGGATCGCTGATCGACCTGAAGGGGAAGGGGACCGGAGGCGATACGGAATTCGATTTCATCGGCAATATCCTGAACGAACGCAAAGCGCAGGTAGGCTATTTCCGCGACAATATCAAAGTCCATCTGGATGCCGAGAAGAAAGAGACCCTGGCTTCCCGCAGTTTCGCTTATGACGCCGGCTGCACGCTTCCGCCTGGCCGCTACCGTCTGCGCTTCCTGGTTCGCGAGAATCAATCCGGCAAGATGGGCACCTGGGACCAGAAGTTTGTCATCCCCGATCTGTCGGCCGATTCCATGACGCTCAAGACCAGTTCCGTCATCTGGAGCGGCCAGAAAGATCCGCTGAAGGCCGCCGTGGGCGCGGCCGAAAAGGCGAACCAGAAGACCGTGGACGCCGACCCCTTGATCCTGGGCAACGAAAAGCTGATTCCCAGCATCACCCGCGTCTTCAAGCGCAGCCAGAACCTGTATATCGCTTTCGACGTCTACGACGCCGCGCCCGACCCGGCCAAACCGGCCAGCCGCCGCGTCGCCGTGACCATGAGCCTCTTCAACCAGAAGGGGATGAAGTCCTTCGAAGCCGGTCCGGTGATGGCCACCGAGCAGGTCTCCACGCGTCCCAATGCCACTCCCGTGCAACTCCAGGTTCCCTTGAAGGGGATCGCGCCCGGCAACTACGTTTGCCAACTCAACATCGTCGACGAAGCCGGCCGCAAGTTCACGTTCCACAGGGCGGATGTGGTGATTCAGTAGGCAGGCGGCAAGCCCTTTTGGCACGCAACCTGCACTTGGAAGCTACAATATGCAAGTGCAGGCTGGCAGCGCGCTCTATTTCATTTTTCTCGCCACCGTCTTCTTTGTGTATTGGGCCTGCTCGGCGTCGCGGATGGCCCGGCTCTCCATTCTGTTGTTGGCCAATTACCTCTTCTGCGCGCACTACGGGCTCTTCTACATCGTCCTGATTCCGGCCTGTTCCACGATCGACTACCTGGTCGGTCTCGGGCTGATGCGATTTACGATGCCCGTGCTGCGGCGGACGCTGGTGAGCATCAGCATTCTGGTCAATCTGTCGCTGCTGGTGGGGTCGCGACACATGGGCTGGTTCCTCGGCCAAGGCTGGATTCCCGCCCATCGCGCCTCCGATTGGGACTGGATTTTTCCTCTTGGCCTCTCCTTCTATACCTTCCAGGCGCTCACCTACACGATCGATCTCTACCGCCGCGACGCCGAAGGAACTTCCAGCCTGTTGGCCCATCTTTCGGCCGTCTCGTTCTTCCCCACTCTGCAAGCCGGCCCTATCACCCGTGTGGCCGACCTCGTGAAGCAGTTTGCGAAGCGGCCGGTCCTCACTCGCGATACCGGCGGCCGCGCATTCTTCCTCATCGCGATGGGGCTGGTCAAGAAGGCGCTGATCGCCGATTTTCTGGCGGAGAATCTGGTCAACCGCGTCTTCGATACGCCCAATCTGTATAGCGGCGCCCAAGCCCTGCTCGCGGTGTACGCGTATTCCCTGCAACTCTATTTCGATTTCTCGGGATACACCGACATCGCGCGCGGCGCCGGACTGCTGCTGGGCGTCGAACTGCCCAGGAATTTCGACCGTCCCTATCTTTCCGCCAACATCGCCGAATTCTGGCGGCGCTGGCACATCAGCTTCTCCAACTGGCTGCGCGACTACCTGTACTTTTCCATTCCCGGAAAGCGGACCAAGATCATGCCCTACGTGGGCCTGGTGATCACCATGTTGTTGGGCGGCCTGTGGCACGGTTTCACCTGGACCTTCGCGATCTGGGGCCTGCTCCACGGCCTGGCGCTGGCGGTTACCCGCTGGTGGCACGCGCGCCGGGGACGCACACGGCCTCAGCCGAAGCCCGTGGGACGCGCCCTGGCCATCTTCGGCACCTACCAGTTTGTCTGCTTCACCTGGATCTTCTTCCGCGCCGGCAGTCTGACGGAGGCCAGCCAGATCCTGCAGCGAATCGGGTCCCTGACGCTGGGGTTGGAGAACGTCTCGCCGCTGCTGGCCGCCGTACTGGTGCTCTCCGCGGCGACCCTGTTTATCCCCAAGGAATGGTACGCCCGCGCGATGGGGACGTTCGCGGCCAGTCCCTTCTACGTACACGCGGCGGCGTTGCTGGTGGTGGCGGCCGCAATCCAGCTTCTGGGCGGACGTGGCAATGTGGCCTTCGTGTACTCGCGGTTCTAGCTCATGAGGTCCTTCCCCTTCCAGGCCGCGTTGACGCTTCTGATGCTGGCGGCACTGCTCTCGGGCGCCCGTCTGGTGCTGCCGGCCATTCGGGGTCCCGAGCCCGCGCAATTTGTCTCCATCGTCGATTTCGCTCCCGAGCGCACCCTGCTCAGCCCGATGGTCCGGCACGTCGACCCGGCGCCACCCATACCCGAACCGACTCTTCGGCAAGCCGGCGTGCCGACCTTGCTCGAGGACGATTCGCCGGCGCTCGACCATTTCTATGCCGCTCTGTGGCGTACCGAGAAGAAACAGCCTGGAGCCGTCACGCGCATCGTCCACTATGGCGATTCGCCCACCACCGCCGACCTCATCACCGGCGACGTGCGCAGCATCCTGCAAGGCCGCTACGGCGATGCCGGCCACGGTTTCGTGCTGATTGCCAAGCCGTGGGCCTGGTATCAACACACCGGCGTGCAGGTCTCCGGATCCGGCTGGGAGATGAGCCGCGCCAGCAACTTCGAATCGCACGACGGTTTGTTCGGACTCGGTGGCGTGTCGTTCGCCGGGCAGGGCGGAGCGTCCAGCCGGATCGTCTTCTCGAAGCCCGGGCACCGGCATTTCGAGGTCTGGTTTCTGAAACAGCCCGCAGGCGGCTCCTTCAGCGTCTCGGGCGATGGCGAGCCACTGGGAGCCGTGGACACTGGCGCCGACCAAAAAACGCCGGGCTTCGCCGCGTTCCTGGCTCCCGCCGGTGTCCGCACTCTGGAGTTGTCGGTGACGGCGCCGCCGGTGCGGGTATTTGGTGTCATCGCCGAAAAGCCGGGCCCAGGCGTGGTCTACGACACTCTGGGACTCAACGGCGCTTCCATCAACGTGCTGTCGCGCATCATGAATGCGAACCACTGGGCCGAGGAATTGCGCCAGCGCCATCCCGATCTGGTGATCGTCAACTACGGGACCAATGAGGCCGATTTCGCATCGTTCGTGGACAAAGGTTACGAAAAGGAACTCCGCGAAGCCATCCGCCGGATCCGCGTCGCGCTGCCCGAGGTTTCGATTCTGCTGATGAGCCCCATGGATCGCGGCCAGCATGACGGACCGGACATCGTCACCATGCCGACCATTCCACGCCTGGTGGAGATCCAGCGGCGTGTGGCGCGGGAGACAGGCTGCGGCTTCTTTGACACGTTCCACGCCATGGGGGGCGAAGGAACCATGGCGCGCTGGTACACGGGCCAACCGCGTCTGGTCTCCGCCGATCTGATTCACCCGATCCCAGCCGGTGGCAAACTGATAGCCGTAGTCTTCGCCCGGGAAATTGCCGCCGGTCTGAATCGGTACAAAGTCCGGCAGATCGGAAAATAGCAGTGCAAGCCAACTCGTTCGCAAGTTGGTGGCTGCTTATGTGGGGCAGGTTGTCAACCTGCGGCGGGTTGGTAACCCGCCTGCCGGCCATTCGTACGCTGCCGGCCAGGCCGATTGACAATCGGCCGCAGGTTGACAACCTGCCCCACAAGCTGAAGGCTGATGGCGGAAGGCTGGTACTCTAGTTACGATGGGACGCTGGCCGCGCGCTATCACCGCACTCTGTCTCGCCGGAAGTGTCTTCGCGGTGGCTGCCCTGCCGTACCAAACCAGCAAGAAGAAGAAAACCCCTCCCGCTCCCAAGACTACCGCCGCCATGCGCAGCGCCTCCGCCGCCAAGGTGGAGCAGTACCTGGAAAATTCCGCGGGTATCGCGCTTCTGCAACCGGGCGCGCTCGTCCCCGTCTTCGAACAGCTCGCTCGCATGAGCGCCGGGCAGACGCCCAAGAGTGTCCACATGATGCACTTTGGCGACTCCCATACGGCCGCCGACGAATGGACCGGTGGCCTGCGCGATTTGTTTAAGGGCCGGTTCGGCGACGGCGGTTCGGGTTTCTCCGCGGCCGGACGCCCGTTCCCGGGGTATCGCCGCTTCGACGCACCCGGCGGTGCGTCCGCCCTCTGGAGTTCCTACGGCGGCCATACCGGAGCGGGCGACGGTTATTTCGGACTGAGCGGCGTCAGCATCCTGACCGCGCGCGCCGGCCAATCCGTATACCTCGACGCCGAATGCGACCGGCTGGAGATCGACTACCTTCTGCAACCCGGCGGCGGCGCCATGGCCTTGTTCGACAACGACCAGCCAGCCGACGAAATCTCCACCGATGGCGAACTCGGCCCCGGATCCACGGCTTATGAGATTTCGCCCGGACAGCACCGCTTCAAGCTCCTCACGCTCGATTCACGGCCCGTGCGCCTCTTCGGATGGGCGGCCGACAAGGGTACCGGCGTCACGTACGAAGCTCTGGGCCTCAATGGCGCCGAGGCCGTCGTCATCGAACACTGGAACGAGGCCATGACGGCCACTTACTTGCAACATCGCAATCCGGGATTGATCGTGTTGTCCTACGGCACCAACGAAGCCTCCGACCCGAGCTGGGACCCGGATAGCTATCGCCTGATGTTCGGCGATCTGCTGGACCGCCTGCGCCGCGCCGCGCCCACCGCCTCCATACTGGCACTGGGCCCCGGCGACCGCTGGCGGTACGCCCGTGGGAAATGGCAGACGGTTCCCGGTATCGACTTCATCATCGAAGCGCAGCGGGCCGCCTGCAAGGAACACGGCTGCGCTTTCTGGGACACCCGCGAACGGATGGGCGGCAAGGGCGCCATGCGCGATTGGGTTTATGCCGGCCTGGCGCAGTGGGATTACGTTCATTTCACCGCGTCCGGTTATCACAGGCTCGCCACCGTATTGTTCGACGACGTGATGCAGCAGTTCGATGCCTACCAGAAGACGCGAACCGACACGGGAGAACAGGTTTCACATGGACACGCAGACAAGAATCATTGAGATCGTCAAGCAGGTGGCCGGCAAACCCATCGATCCGGCGCCGGAGGAATCGCTCTTCGAATCGGGTGTTCTGGATTCCTTCACGCTCGCCGATCTGGTTTCGGCGCTCGAGAAAGAGTTCTCGGTCACGATTCCCGATTCGGATCTCACGCCGCGGAAATTCGATTCGGTGGCCCGCATCGAAGCCTACCTGCAGAGCCGGTCCTGACCATGGCCTACCTGCGCGCGCTGGGGTCGTATGTGCCCGCCCGCGTCGTCGATAATGCGGAGTTGGGGCCTATGGTGGGGGCCGATCCCGCCTGGCTCCTGCACGCCACCGGCATCGAGCAACGCCACTTCGCCGGTCCCGGTGAGACCGTCGCCACCATGGGCATTGCCGCCGCCAAAGACTGTCTGGCCGCCGCCGGCATCCCCGCCTCCGAAATCGGAATGGCGATCGTCGCGAGCGGATCCGCCGAGCAGCGCTTTCCCGGCCCGGCATCCGTCATTGCCGCGGCCGCCGGGATCTCGCTCAAACCCGCCATCGATTTGCCGATGGCCAGCGCCGGAAGTCTCTTCGCGATCGCCTTGGCCGCGCAGATGACCCGCGTCTACGGCAACGTGCTGGTGGTGGCATCGGAGATCATGTCGCGGGTGGTGCGAATGAACCCCGCCGGCCGCGACACCGCGGTGCTCTTCGGCGATGGCGCGGGGGCTTGTCTGGTGAGCCAGGAAACCGGCTTCGCCGAGATTGTGGATGCGGTACTGGCGAGCGACGGCGATTTCGCCGAAACGCTTCGCCTGGATTTCGACGCGCCTCTCTACATGGACGGCCGCAGCATCATTCTGCAAGCCTCGCGCAAGCTGCCGCGGGTGATCGCGGAAGTTCTGGAGCGCAACCAGGTGAAACCCGCCGATGTCGGGACGTTCCTGATGCACCAGGCGAATCTGAACCTGATCACCCGAGTGGCGCAAACGCTGGGTGTGCCCGACGACCGTTTCTTCCGCAACATTGCGCGCTACGGAAATACGTCGTCGGCATCGCTGTTGATCGCCGCTACGGAATGGTGGCGTGAGGTGGAGAAGCCGCTGCGCGACCCCATCGTACTGGCGGCATTCGGCGCGGGATTGAACTGGGGCGCGGTGTTGGCGAAGCCCGTCGCGACGCTCCCGCAAGCCTGATTCGGGACAAGATGTCCCGCTTTGTGCCCGTAAGTGCTTTGTTTCCGTTCCAACCCGGGACAAGATGTCCCAAACCAATCCGCGGACCGCTAATTCCCGGTCGGAATTTTCTCTACGTGATCGACGAACAGGGTCTCGACCGGCGCTTTGCGGCGCTCCAACTGGAGCCCGAGCTTCAGCAGCGCGGTATTCACGGCGGCAAACACCTCGTTCTGGGACACCTCAAGGTTCACCGGATAGCGTCCTGCGATTCCCGTCATATCGACTACGTCCTCCGGCAACCGGCCCATCCAGGCCAGCAGGTCGGCCAATCCCGCAAACGTGGTGGTGGGAGCTTCCAAGGCAAGGCTCCGGTCAGAACGGGTTGTCTGCCGCGCCGTTCCGATACGGGGATTGCTCAGCGTGAAACCGCTGCCCTCCGCATTCGAGAACCGGGTCATGCGGGTCGGGATGCCGCCGATTACCACCACCTGGGCGGGCGGCGCATCGGGGTCCGCTGACGCTGCCGGGACGTCCGCCGCTTCCTTCAGCTTCAGCCCACTCTTCGCCACGACCAGTGCGTAGACTTCTTCCTCTTTGGTGACGCGATGAACGGCGAGTTTGAAGCGGTCTGCCAGCAGAGCTTGCACCATTTCCGGAACCTGATTTTCCGATGCGCCCGATGGAAGCTTGGCCGCGATGTCAAACCTTGGGGCCGACGGGCCCGTCGGCAAATCCGTTCCGGTGGGCGCCGTATGCGACGAAATTCGGAACGCAAACCCGATCAGATTCGCCACGGAAGTGCACCGGATGTCGACGCGGCCTCGATCGATATTGAACGACTGGGGACACGCGCCGCGGCCTCCTCTTCCGCCGGGCGCGGGGACGGAGGGTTTCACCGAGGGGACCTCGAATTCCGGCTGGGAGGTTGCACCGCCATCGATCTCACTCAGCTTCTGAAGGACCGCTGCGAGAGCCAGGACAGATCCCGCAGCAGTTTGACCGCGAGGATGCCTTCGGCTGTCGCAGATTGCCGGGCGATGCGCAGAGTCTGCATAAGGAAAGCGGTAAAGAAAATCCACGACCTGACACGCAGACGCGTAATGGAGACGAACGGCATGGCGCTCCGGAGCTGCGAGTGCGGCCTTCCGGCGCGGGCTACGCGACAGGGCGGTTATTTCACGACGGGATATTGTACGGGGGCCGACGGGGCTACCGGGTCCTGCACTCGCGATTCGTGGTGGTCCATCGCTTCGGCTCCGCGGCTCTTGAGTTTATGCCAAAGTCCGACTGTCCCATTCCATAAACCTAGTGTCTGGAGCACGATGACGCAAGTTGCGATCACTACAACAATATTCAGAATCGCCTTGATGCTCCCCGCCATGGGAACGTATGTGTTGATCAACCACAACGCGATTCCCACGACAATCAGGGCCAATACAACGTTCAGAACCGTCTTGGTCCTCTCCGGGACGGGTATGTAACCGTTCAGCAGCCGGGCAAGGATTCCCACAATAATCACGGCTATTACGAGTGAGATTAATGACATCTTCAGCACCTCTTCGCAAAGACATGAGCAATTAGCCAGCCAATGACGACGATACAATCGAATCTTGACCGACCTGTTCGCCGACCATCCTGCACCGCGCGCCAATGAACCGCTCGAAGAAGGGGCCATGATCCTCCGCGGCTTCGTCGCGGACGCCCCCGCGCTGCTCGCCGAAGTCGAACGGATTGCCGCCGCGGCTCCCTTCCGCTGCCTGGTCACGCCGGGCGGGCACACGATGTCCGTCGCGATGACGAATTGCGGCCGTGTCGGCTGGGTCTCCAACCGCTCCGGCTACCGCTACGATCCGGTCGATCCCGATACGGCGGCGGCTTGGCCCGCTATGCCGGACGCCTTTCTCAGTCTCGCCGCGCGTGCGGCCGCCGAGGCTGGGTTCGACGCCTACGACCCGGATGCCTGCCTGATCAATCGCTATGTCCCCGGCGCCAAGCTGGGCCTCCATCAGGATCGCGACGAAAAGGATGCCTGGGCACCCATCGTTTCGGTTTCGCTAGGACTGCCGGCGACCTTTCTCTGGGGCGGCAAAAAGCGCTCCGACCCGATCCGCCGTCTGCGCGTCGAAAGCGGCGATGTGGCCGTCTGGGGCGGTCCCGCGCGGTTCGTCTATCACGGCGTCGCGCCGCTCAAGGACGCCGAGCATCCGCTCACGGGCGCGGTCCGCCTCAATCTGACGTTTCGGAAGGTGTTCTAGATGGCCAACCCAAGCGGCTCCCCCGCGTTTCTTTTCGATCTGGACGGGACTCTCATCGATAGCGTGTACCAGCACGTACTCGCCTGGCGGGAGTCGCTGGAGCGCGCCGGAATCAAGCTGGCCGTGTGGCAGATTCACCGGCGCATCGGAATGAGCGGAGGATTGCTGGTGAACGCACTCGCGCGCGAAACCGGCGGTACCCTCGACGCGGCCGAAGCCGAGCGCCTCATTCAAGGCCACGGCGAAGCTTTCGTCAAGTACCGGGAACAGGTTCGTCCGCTTCCGGGCGCTGTGGAACTGTTGGACTTCCTCTACCGCGCCGGCGTACCGCACGCCATCGCCACCAGCGGATTGCGGCAGAGCGCCGTGCGCTCGCTGGAAATGTTGGGCGTCCGCGACGATCTGGTGGTGATCACCCGCGACATGGTCCGCTATGCCAAACCCGATCCCGACCTATTCCTCGCGGCGGCGGAAAAGCTGGGGGTGTCGATTCACGATTCCGTGGTGGTCGGCGACAGCGTGTGGGACCTGCTGGCCGCGCGCCGGGCCCGGGCTATCGGCATCGGGCTTCTGTCCGGTGGCTACGGCCAGGAGGAGTTGGAGCGCGCCGGCGCGTACCGCGTCTATCAGGACCCCGCCGACCTGCTGGCGCACCTCGATGAAGTCGGCCTGCGGGTGGGACCGGGGATCGTGAAGTACTAAGTGAAGGGCTGGAGAAGACACCGCTTGGCCTGCGCCAGCCGGGCACAATCGGGACAGCCGGGAAAACATGCGGCTCCGACGTGATCGACGAGATACTCCACCTGTTCCCGCATCACCTCGGCAACCGACGCGGAAGGTTCCGGAGAGCCGTTTCGTTGCGTTGCCTCTTGGGAAGCCGTGGAGTCCTGGTCCGGCGATAAGTGAATGCTGTCCATAGAGCACCTGCCACAATATAAATATCGGCCGATTGCGGGTTTCGAGTAGCCGGATCGGCGCGACTGGGTTCCCTCATCAGTCTTTTTATATCACCGAATAACGCGTTGTGGGTATCTGCGTTACCCGCATAAGGCTCATTGATAATCGGTATAAGTTGCGTCTACTATCTCTTACCGGCAATGTAATGAAGTGGCTCCGAACGCGTACATATGAGCCCTTCCGGCCTTGCCGGAGAAAGGTGATGCAAAAATGTCTGCAAACGCAACAATCGGCAGCTATCTCGCGCATTGGAAGATCGGCAGTGGCGCTCCCGGAGCTCCAACCCTGGATCTGAAGACCGTGGTTTCCGCTCCGACCCACCTTCTTCAGGGCGCTGGCGATATCGCTCAGGCGGTGAATCCGCCAGTCAATGTGCACACCCTTGTTACAGGGAATTTCTCGCAGATGGGTACAGCCGTGGTGATTTCCTTGACAGGAATTCCGAATCTGGGGGCGGGCACACAGAACTTCCAGGGACACATCAATCTGGCGAACGGGTGGAATCAGGACGGTGTCGCCAGCTTCCGCTTCATGAACAACGGTACGTGGCACGATGTCGACAACGTGAAGGTTACGCCCCTGCACACCGAACAGACAATGACGGCCGGGTCGACCGGGTCGACTGGAACCGGCGGCAGCCGGCGTACTTGAGGACCGAAAATCCGATGCGGCCGGTTCTACTGTAAGTGGTCCGAATCTCCCCGCTCTAGCGCTCCTACCGTATCAAACTGGTGAAGCTATCTACTTCTTCATCATCTCCCGCGCGCAGTTATACCCCGGTGCGCCCATTACGCCGCCGCCGGGGTGCGCGCCCGACCCACATAGAAACAGGCCGCGGACCGGCGTCCGGTAACGCGCCCAACCAGCCACGGGGCGCATCGCGAACATCTGGTCAAGCGACATCTCGCCGTGGAAAATATTGCCGCCGGTCAGGCCGAAGCGGCGTTCGAGGTCGAGCGGCGTCAGCACCTGGCGGTGCTCGACGATCGATCGGATGTTGGGCGCATACTCCTCAATCAGAGAGATCACGCGGTCGGCGAAGGGCTCGCGCAGTTGGTCCCAGGAGCCCTCGCGCAACGTGTATGGCGCGTACTGCAGGAAAATGCCCATGATGTGCTTGCCTTCGGGGGCAAGCGACGGATCGTACATCGTCGGTATGGTCAGTTCGAGCAGCGGACGTTCCGAGGGCCGGCCATACTTGGCGTCGTCCCAGGCGCGCTCCACGTACTCGATGCTGGGACAGATATGCATGGTGGCGCGGTGGTGCGGTCCGGGAGCTCCGGGATAGGCCGTGAATTCGGGCAGACCGTTGAGCGCCAGGTTGATCTTGCAACTGGTGCCCTCAATGCGGAAATGGCGGATGGCGTTGACGAATTCGGACGAAAGTTCGCGGCCGTTCACCAGCTTCAGAAACGTCACCTTCGGGTCGAGGTTGGAGGCGACGGCGCCGGCTTCAATTTCGTCTCCGTTATCGAGCACCACTCCCGCGGCGCGGCCCGCGCGCACCAGCACCTGCGCCACCGGTGCATGGGTACGGATCTCCGCGCCGCTCGATCGCGCCGACGCGGCAATGGCTTCCGAGACCGCCCCCATGCCGCCGCGCACAAATCCCCACAGGCCGCGGTGGCCGTTGACGCCGCCCATGCAGTGGTGCAGCAGGATGTAGGCCGTTCCGGGCGAACGCGGGCCGCCATTGGCCCCGATGACGCCATCGGTCGCGAGCGTCACCTTCACCTGGTCGCTTTCGAACCATTCGTCCAGAAAGTCGGCGGCGCTCTGCGTGAAGATCTTGACCAGCGCCACCAGGTCGCGCGGGTTCAAACCGCGCATACGGCCAGCCAGCTTCAGGTAGTCCAGATAATCGCCCATGCCTTTGGGCGGAAAGGCGGGCGGAGTGGTCAGCAGCAGCTCTTCCACCACCTGGGAGATGCGCTCGAGCTGGTCTTCGTACGCCGGGTACACTTCCGCGTCGCGCCGCGAATACTTGGCGATTTCGGCCAGCGTTTTAGCCCGGTCCTGCCACATGAAGAAGTAGCGGCCGTCGGGGAAGGCGGAAAAGAACGCCGGGTCTTTGGCATCCACCTTGTAGCCGAACCGTTCCAGTTCCAGTTCGCGGACAATCCGTTCCTGCAGCAGGCTGGTGAGATAGGCGGCGGTGGATACGCGGTACCCGTCCCAGAGTTCTTCGGTGACGGCACAGCCGCCCACCAGTTCGCGGCGTTCCAGCACCACCACCTTCCGGCCGGCGCGGGCGAGATAGGCGGCCGCGACCAGCCCGTTGTGGCCGCCGCCGATAATGGCGACATCGTACTTGGGCATGTGCGTCCCTATCGTCTCCGAAACGCGACTACCGCGAGCGGCGGCAGCGTGACCGCGATGCTGTTCGGCCGGTTGTGCCGCGGCACGGGACGCGACGAGACCAGCCCGCCGTTGCCGATGTTCGATCCACCGAACAGCTCGGAATCGGTGTTCAGAATCTCTTCGTAGAAACCGGCCTCCGGCACTCCGAATTCGTACCTGTAGCGCGGAACCGGGGTGAAGTTGCAGCAGATGAGGATGGCGTCCGCGGGGTCGGCGCCGCGGCGCAGGAAGGCGATGATGGAGTTCTCCCCATCGTGAAAATCCACCCACTCGAAGCCTTCGTAGTGAAAGTCCACCTGGTAGAGCGCCGGGCTGGCGCGGTACAGCCGGTTGAGTTCGCGCATCAGCGCCTGCAGCTTGCGGTGCAAGTCGAACTCCAGCAGCTCCCAGCGGATGCCGGCGTTGTGATTCCACTCTTCGCGCTGGCCGATGTCCTGGCCCATGAAGAGCAATTTCTTGCCGGGGTGGGCCCACATATAGGCCAGGAAGGCGCGCACGTTGGCAAACTGGCGCCACTCGTCGCCCGGCATTTTGTTCAGCAGCGAGCCCTTGCCGTGCACCACCTCGTCGTGCGAGATGGGCAGGACAAAGTTCTCGGTAAAGGCGTACAGCAGGCTGAAGGTGATGCTGTTGTGATGGAACTTGCGGAAGATGGGGTCGTTGCCGAAGTAGGCCAGCATGTCGTGCATCCACCCCATGTTCCACTTCATGGTGAATCCCAGCCCGCCCAGGTATACGGGCTTCGATACGCCCGGGAACGCGGTGGATTCCTCGGCGATGGTGATCGCGCCCGGAACCTGGTGGGCCAGTTCGTTGAAGCGGCGCAGAAAGTCGATGGCCTCCAGGTTCTCATTGCCGCCGAACTGGTTGGGAATCCACTCGCCCGGCTCGCGCGAGTAGTCCAGGTACAACATGGAGGCGACGGCGTCCACGCGGAGGCCGTCCACGTGATACTCCTTGAGCCAGAAGAGCGCGTTGGACAACAGGAACGTGCGCACTTCGTTGCGGCCGTAGTTGAAGATCAGCGTGCCCCAGTCGCGCTGCTCGCCTTTGCGCGGGTCGGCATGTTCGTAGAGCGCGGTGCCATCGAAGAACGCCAGCCCGTGCGCGTCCTTGGGGAAATGGCCGGGCACCCAGTCGACGAGGACGCCGATGCCCGCGTGGTGGCAGCAATCGACGAAATACTTGAAGTCGTCGGGAGTGCCGAATCGCGATGTAGGCGCGAAGTAGCCGACTACCTGGTAGCCCCACGATCCGGAGAATGGATGCTCCATGATGGGGAGCAGTTCCACATGGGTGTAGCCCATCTGCCGGACATATTCCACCAGCTTGACAGCCATCTCGCGGTAGGTCAGAGGCTTGCCCTGGGGGCCGCGCATCCAGGATTCCAGGTGTACCTCGTAGACCGAAACCGGGGATTTGAGCCAGTCCGTTTTGGGGCGCTGTTCCATCCAGGCGGCGTCGTTCCACTGGTAGCGGTTGATGTCCCAGACCACCGATGCCGATTTGGGCGGTGTCTCGCATAGAAAGCCGTAAGGATCGGCTTTAAGCTGCTGGTATCCCGCCACGCGCGACCGAACGTGATACTTATAGGCCGCACCTACACCCAGCGCGGGGACAAAGAGCTCCCACACCCCGCCGGTACGCCGGCGCATGGGGTGACGGCGAACGTCCCATTCGTTGAATTCACCGGCCACGGCAACGGTTTCGGCATTGGGCGCCCAGACCGCGAAGCGGACTCCGTGTACCCCTTCGGTCTCCGCCAAGTGCGCGCCCAGGGTGCGATACGCTTCGTGCAGGGTGCCCTCGCCGTGCAGGTAGAGGTCGGCATCGGAAATCTGCGGCCCGAAACGGTAGGGGTCGTCGATTTCGAATTCGCGGCCGTCCCACAACTTGGCGTGGATGGTATAGCCGGTCTGGTCGCCCTCCAGCGCGGCACAATAGAAGCCCTGCGCATGGCTCTTCGTCATGGGCGTGCGGCCGCGGATGGTGGACACCTCCGCGGATTCCGCTTGCGGCAGAAACGCGCGCACTTCCCAGCGGGATTGGCCTCCCTTCTTTTTCGCCGCGTGCGGGCCGAGAATTCGGAAGGCGTCACCGTGGTAGCCGCCGACAATCGCTTCAATCTCTTCGACAGTCATGAGAGCCTAATTAGGATACTGAATAATTAAGTATGGCTGATTTCCTGCTGGATATGCCCAAAGCCGAGCTGCACCTTCATCTGGAGGGCTCCGTGGAACCGGAGACGCTGCACGAGTTGGACCCGTCGACGCCGGTGGAAGAGTTCCGCGCACTCTACCACTACGCCGATTTCGACGCATTCCTGAAGGCCTTCGGCGCGATTGGCAAACGTCTGCGGGGGCCCGAGGACTATGCGCTCATCACGCGCCGGTTGCTGGAGCGCCTGGCCGCGCAGAACGTAAGGTACGCCGAAATCATTGTCGCCGCTGGCGTCGTGTTGTGGAAGGGTCAGGACTTCGCACCCATCTTCGACGCGGTGCGTGAGGCCGCCCTCGGGTCGCCGGTGGAGGTTCGCTGGATACTCGATGCCGTCCGCCAGTTCGGCGTGGAGCCCGCGCAGCGTGTTGCCGAGCTGGCAGCGGAGCGCGTGGATCGGGGTGTGGTGGCATTCGGCATCGGCGGCAGCGAAGAACGTGGTCCCGCCGAGTGGTTTGGCGATGTCTACGCTTTCGCGCGGTCAGCGGGGCTGCATCTCACCGCGCACGCCGGAGAGAGCATGGGACCGGAATCGGTGTGGGCTGCCTTGCAACTGGGCGCCGAACGCATCGGCCACGGCATCCGCTCGGTGGACGACCCCGCGCTGGTCGCGCATCTGCGCGAGAACCGGATTCCGCTCGAAATCTGCATCACGAGCAATCTGGTAACGGGCGTGGTCGCGCGTCCGGAGGATCATCCCGTGCGGCGGCTGTACGACGCCGGCGTCCCGATCGTGCTGAACACCGACGACCCGGCGATGTTCGGCTGTACGCTCGTGGGAGAATACCAACTTGCCGCTGGGGCGTTCGGATTTAGCGAAGCGGAGCTGCGCGGGATTGCGGAGAATGGGTTCCGATACGCATTCGGCGGGCCGCGCCACAAGACGCTGGTGACCGAGCGTCTCATTCTTTCCCCGTGGCGGAGTTCCGACTGGACCGAGTTCCGTCCTATCGCGACCGACGTCGAAGTGATGCGGTACATTACCGGCGGCGTCCCGTGGACGGACGAGAAGATTCAGGCATTCATCGACCGCCAGGTGAAGCTGTACCTCGATCGGGGATTTTGCCGGTGGAAGATCGTCGAGAGGGCGTCCGGGGACGTGATCGGCTTCTGCGGTCCGGGGTCCTGGAACGACGCGACGGATCCGGAGGTGGGATGGTGGCTGGCGCGCCGGTGCTGGGGACGCGGCCTGGCGACCGAAGCCGCGGCCGTCGCCCTGCGTGACGCCTTCGAGCGAGTGCGGCTGGACCGCGTCATTTCGGTCGCCATGCCGGAGAATCGGGCGTCGCGGCGCATCATGGAGAAGCTCGGGCTGGCCTTCGAACGCGAGATTGAAAAGGATGGCCAGCGGCTGGTGCAGTACGCCATGGATCGCGCGCAGTACGCGGCCCGGATGGCGTAAGCTCGAAAGAGACCGGCCGATTCCCCGATGACACGAAAACTCTCTCCTGCTTCGAAGCTTTCCGGAACTATCGTACTGCCCGGCGATAAATCCATTTCGCACCGCTACGCCATGATTGCGGCCATCGCCGAGGGTCCTACGCGCATCTCCAATTATTCAACCGGCGCCGATTGCCATTCCACGCTGGGCTGCGTGCGCGCGCTGGGGATCGAAGTGACGGGCGAGGGCACGGAGTTCGTCATCCATGGCCGCGGACTGGACGGATTGCGCCAGCCGGCTGGCGATCTCGACGCGGGCAATTCCGGATCCACCATCCGCATGCTGACGGGGATCTTGGCGGCGCAGCCGTTCCCCACGCGCATCTTCGGCGACGAATCGCTGTCCGAGCGGCCCATGCAGCGCATCATGACGCCGCTTGCGGAAATGGGCGCGTCGATCCAGGCCCGCAACGGCAAGTTTCCACCGCTCGAAATTGCGGGATGCGCGTTAAGGCCCATCGAGTACGCACTGCCGATGCCCAGCGCGCAAGTGAAGACGTGCGTCCTGTACGCGGGGCTGTTCGCCGAGGGCGAGACCGTGGTCACGGAACCCGTGCGGTCGCGCGACCATACCGAGATTGCCCTACGCGAATTCGGCGCTGCGGTGAAAGTGGAAGGGCGCCGGATCGCGGTAAGCGGGCGCGCGAAGTTGGAGGGCAGGGAAGTGACCGTGCCGGGCGATTTGTCCTCCGCGGCGTTCTTCCTGGTGGCGGCGCTGCTGGTCCCCGGGTCGCGCCTCTCGATTGCGGGCGTGGGTTTGAATCCGACGCGTTCCGCGCTGCTCGATTTCCTGGTGGGGATGGGTGCGCGCATCCGCCTCCCCCAGGTGGAAAGCGTCAACGGCGAACTGGTGGGCGAGATCGTAGTGGAGCATTCGGACTTACGCGGCGGTGTCATCGATGGTGCGTTGACGGCCGCGTTGATCGACGAGATCCCGGTGCTGGCCGTGTTAGGGGCAGCGACGCGCGATGGCCTGGTGGTGAAGGACGCGTCCGAGTTGCGCATCAAGGAGACGGACCGCATCCACACCATCTGCGAGAACCTGCGCCGCATGGGCGTGGAGACTGAAGAGCGGCCCGATGGGCTGGTAGTGCCGGGGCGGCAGAAGTTCCGCGCGGCCGTGATCGACAGCTTTGGCGACCACCGGATTGCGATGGCATTTGCCGTGGCGGCGTTGGCGGCCGACGGGGAGTCGGCGATTCATGGCGCGGAGGCCGCGTCGGTATCGTTCCCGCAGTTTTGGGACACGTTGGCGGGGTTATCATAAGCTTATGGCGACGAACGCCTCGATCGTTTCGGCGGAAGAGTACCTCCGCACGAACTACAAACCCGCCTGCGAATACATCGACGGCGTTCTGCGACAGAAACCTAGGCCCACGCGAAAGCATGGCCGCCTGCAGATGGTACTCGGTCGATTGATCGACCTGGGCTTTCCCGATTTCGAGGCCGAATCGGAAATCACCGTTCGGATTCGAGAGGGTAAGTACCTGGTCCCCGACCTGATTGTTCAGCGATGCGACCGAATTCAGGACCCCTATCCTTCAGATCCGGTGCATCTGTGTGTCGAGATCCTGTCGCCCGACGACCGCACGAGCGAGGTCTTCGCGAAGTGCGAGGATTATCTTGAGTGGGGAGTGGAGACCACCTGGATAATCGATCCCGAAGCGCAGCGTGCCTGGGAATATCGCAAGGGCCAGCGTCCGGCGGAGGTTCCGCCGGCCGGTTCGCTGACCGCGGATGGTATTTCGATTTCCCTTTCGGAACTCTTTTCCGGTCTCCGATAGTCTCGGAACTTTTCTTCCGCGCCAGTGTCCAATCTGCCAAGGAGCGACTTATGGGAATGTCGGTTGGCGGAGGAAAGCAGAAGGCGGAGATCAACATGACTCCGATGATCGATGTGCTGCTGGTGCTGCTCATCATCTTCATGATCATTCCCACGAAGTCTCGCGGATTGGACGCTCTGCTGCCGCAGCCCGCGACGGCGGACTCGCCGGCCCCGCAGGTATCCCACGATATTGTCATTACGGTGCGCCGCGACGGGAGTCTGGTTCTCAATCGGGAAGAGCTGGACGTCGCGCGATTGCGCGAGCGGCTCCTGAGGCTGTTCAGCGAACAGGGCGCGGTCAACGTGGTGTTTGTGAAAGGCGACGGGGGTTGGACTTCGCGACTATCGCGCAGGTCATCGATCTGACCCGCGGCGCGGGCGCCGGCCGGATCGCCTTGATGCCGAACTGATCGTTCATCTTGAAGGACCAAATCCTGATCGAGGGCCTGGCCCAATGGCGTCGCACTCTACTCTGACCTACGCCCGCAGATCCACAATCAGCGCATCGAGCGCAATCGTCTTCTGAATATTGCGTCGGACCAGCATTGTCACCTCGTCCACCCGTCCCACAGCCTTCCGGATCCACGGGAACGAGACCTTCGCGGCGAGCGCCTGCAAATCGCCGCGGATGTCGACGTTGCGCACGTCTCCGCCGCCCTCCGTCAACACCAGCAAATCGCGCAACAGCTCGTATAGCACCTTTAAGTGGAATTCCAGCTTCTCGCTCTTGCTCCGCGCGATTGTTTCCGATACCGGAATCCACGAAGCGAAGGGCGCCGCGCCGGCAGCCACTTTGAGGAGCGTCAGCATGGCGGCGCGCCGCTTGTCGTAAGCTTCCAGATCGAGCGACGCGGCCACTCCCGGACTTCCGGCGGCCAGCGCGGTCCGCCGCTCGGGATCTTCCAGGCCGCGCGATTCGACGAACTCGCGCATTTCCTCGGGCGTCAGCCGCGCGAAGGAAAACGGAACGGCGCGCGAGCGGATGGTGGGCAACAGGTCGTAGGCGTTGGCGGCGGTCAGTATCAGGATCAGGTGATCGGGCGGCTCTTCGAGCGTCTTCAGAAGCGAGTTGGCTGCCTGGTCGTTGGCACGGTCCACGCCATCGATCAGGAAGATGCGCCGGCTTCCGTGGTGCGGCAGATATTGCGCCAGTTCCTTCAAGCGGCGGGTCTGCGGAATCGAAATCTGACGCAACGGTCCGTCGGGCGGAAAGGTCACGAAGTCGGGATGAGAAGAGAACATCAACGGGTCTTCGTTGCGCTTCTCGGCGGACCAGCGTTCGCGGTCCGCGATGGTCTCGCGATTCCCGGGAAGGCTCAAGTCGTCTTTTTCAATGAGCCCTCCGTGGCCCAATAGAAGCGCTCCCAGGCGGCGCGCCAGGGTCGCCTTGCCGACGCCTTCGGGCCCCGAAAAGAGCAGGGTCTGCGCGACACGATTCTGCGCCACCATCTGCTCCAGGGCGTCGGTGACATGGCGGTTTCCCCAAAAGCCGTCAAACATAGGGGCTCACGATGCTCCAGACTTCGCGTTCGATGGTGTCGATATCGGCGCGGCCATCCACTACTTTCACGCGGCCCGGTTCGGCGGCGGCCAGCGCGTGGTACGCCTCCCAGACGCGGCGGTGAAATTCGAGCGACTGATCGTCCATACGGGTTTCGCAGTGCGGGTGGGCGGCATTGCGGGCACGGGCGCGCGCCAGGCTGGCTTCGGCGTCCACATCCACCAGGAGGGTCAGGCCGGGTTTGACGCCGCGGCAAGCGATTCGCTCCAGCTCGGCGACGGTGACTGCGCCGAGGTTGCGTCCATATCCCTGGTAGACCAGCGAGGAATCCGTGAAGCGGTCGGAGAGGACGATATCGCCGCGCGCCAAAGCGGGCACGATCCACTCATCCACATTTTGCGCGCGCGAGGCGAAATACAGAAGGACCTCGGTAACGGCGCTCAGCTCCTGGTTGGCGGAATCGAGCAGAATGCGGCGGATCTTCATGGCGATGGGCGGGCCGCCGGGTTCCGCGGTTTCGACGACCGTGCGGCCCATCCCGCGGAGCCGCGCGGCCAGGCGCTCCATCTGGGTAGTCTTGCCGGAACCGTCCATTCCTTCGAAGGTGATGAAGAGACCGCGGGGTGGCATCGGGAACTTCACATTGTAGCTTGCCCGGCCGTCCCTGCCCCAGCGCTGGGGCTTTTCACCCACGGAAAAGACTATTCGGGTCTGATTAGTGAATTTTGCCCCAGTTTTTCAGCCATCTGAACGGGAAGACGTCTGGCAACCGAAATGCAATTAGTTTTCCTATCTAGGAGCTGATGATGAACTTCGATCAATCGCCGATGCTGGTCATCTGGGAGGCCACCCAGGCTTGCGACCTGGCCTGCGTGCACTGCCGGGCGTCCGCACAATCCGAACGGAATCCACTGGAGTTGACTACCGAACAGGGATACCGCCTGCTCGACGAGATCCGCTCTTTCGGGGAGCCGCTGATGGTTTTTACGGGCGGCGATCCGCTGAAGCGGCCGGACCTTTTCGAACTGATCCGCTATGCCGTGAAGATCGGGTTGCGGACCAATGTGACGCCTAGCGCTACGCCGCTGCTGACGGCGGACGCCATCGACAAGTTCAAGGCGGCGGGTGTGACCCGCATGGCCATCAGCCTGGACGGACCGGACGCGGCGTCGCACGACGAGTTCCGCGGCATCCCCGGCACCTTCGAGCGGGCGATGTTCGCCCTGCGCCACGCGCGCGATATCGGCCTCGACACGCAATTGCAGACCACCATCACGAAGCGCAACATGGGGCGGCTGCCGGAGATGGCGGAACTCGCGAAGGAAGTCCGCACCAAAATGTGGAGCCTGTTTTTCCTGATCGTGACCGGCCGCGCGCTGGAGAACGACGACCTGACGCCGGTCGAATATGAAGGCGTGTTCGAGTTCATGTACGAGCTTTCGAAGACCGCTCCGTTCGGCGTGAAGACCACGGAAGCCATGCACTACCGCCGTTACGTGGCGCAGCGCGTCAAAGCCGAACACGGGCTGACGGAAAACGAGAACGCCAAGGGCGTTGTCTGGCGCACGGCTGGGGTGAGCGACGGCAAGGGTTTCGTATTCGTCTCTCACCAGGGCGAGATTTACCCCAGCGGGTTCCTTCCAGTGACCGGCGGCAACGTGCTGCGCGATTCGCTGACGGATGTGTACCGCAACTCCCCGTTGTTTAAGTCGCTGCGCGACACCAGCCTGCGCGAGGGCAAGTGCGGCCTGTGCGAATACCAGAAGGTCTGCGGCGGGTCGCGGTCGCGCGCCTATGCGTTCACGGGCAACTACCTGGCTGAAGATCCCAACTGCATTTACCAGCCGCACCTGGCCGAGGCTGTCGCCGGCTGATTGAGTTCACGCCCCCGCATCTTTATCAATACCCCGCGGCGCGTCACCCATCGCGTCGCGGGCTCTTTTTTGCCCGCGTGCGATAATCGTTGCTCCCATGGACGCCGGGTGGCGAATCTACGTGATCTGGGCGTGCTTCGCGGCACGGCTGCTCTTTTACGCCGCCATGCTGCCCCTGTGGGAGGGCTTCGACGAGTGGGCCCACTTCGCAGTGATCCGCACTATGGCGACGCGCGGCGTGCTGCTGGTTCCACGGGACGCGCCGGTTTCCAAGGACGTTGAGGAATCGCTGAAACTGGCGCCGGTTCCCTGGGAGTTGCGCGACTACCCGCCGCCCGCGGTCACAGAGGACGCATTCTGGAAGCTGCCGGCGGAAGAGAGGCAGCGCCGCGAAACGGCCTTCCGGGAGATGCCTGCGAACTGGCGGAGCGAAGATGGCAAATCCCCGACGGCTTACGAGGCGCTCCAGGCGCCCCTCTACTACTGGTTGATGACGCCAGTAATGCGCTCGCTGGAAGGCTGGAGCCTGGCGGCGCAGGTGATGGCGATCCGCTGGCTGAGCGCGCTGATCGCTTCGCTGGCGATTCCGCTGGTCTATCTGGTGGGGCGCGCGGTTTTTGCCGATACTCATATGGCGCTGGGCTGCGCCGCCGTGGCGGCTCTGATGCCGGAATGGGCGCTGGATGTGGCGCGCGTGAGCAACGATTGTCTCTCCGTGGTGTTCTTTACCGGTATGCTTTGTTTCCTGCTGAAACTCGTTGAGGAGGGTCCGCGGCTGCGTTGGGCAGCGGGTCTGGGGATGGCTCTGGGCTTGGGGCTTCTCACCAAGGCGTGGTTTCTGACAGCGTTGCCGGTGGTGGCGCTGCTGTTTGTCTGGTTGGGGAGGGACGGCCGTATCGCCCGCGCCGCCCGGTCTGGCGCGGCAGCGGCTGGGATCGCCGTGGCGATTTCGGGTTGGTGGTATGTGCACAACCTGATGGCCACGGGGACGCTTTCGGGACTGAGCGAAGCGGTGACTCTGCGGCACGCAGACCTAGCGTCCGGAGTTCCGCAGGTGTCCTGGATCACGGCGATCGATTCGATTCTTTTTTCGCACCTGTATTTCGGGGGCTGGAGTTCGCTGACCGTCCGCTCCTGGATGTATCACCTCCTTTATATAGTCACGCTGCTGGCAGGGATCGGCTTGTTGCGGATCCTGCGGCGTCCGGCAGTGGGCTGGCTGTTGGCCATCTACCTGGCTTTCTGGGCGGGCCAACTGTACAACGTGCTGCTGATTTCGATGAGCAAGGGGATTGGGACTTCGATGGGGTGGTACCTCTATGCCGCGGTCGCCGCCGAGGTGGTGCTGTGCATTGCCGGATTGCGGCGGATTCTGCCGGAAAAAGCCGGAAACTGGCCGGTGGCCGGCGGCGTCCTTCTTTTCGGCCTGTTGGACCTATACACCGTGCACGCGGTGGCGATTCCTTATTACACGGGCATGACGCGGCACAAGCTTTCGGGGGCGCTGGCGTCGCTGCATGCCGTGGATCTTCACGCGGTGAATTTCGGAGAAATCGTCCGGCGTCTGACGGTGTTCAAAGGGGATCTGGTAGCGGGGCCGGTCCTGGTGGCGTTGTGGGTTGCGTATCTGCTGAGCGCCACGGTGTTGGTGGTGACGGGCTTCGGCAAGGGATCTCCTGGTGGCCGGCGCGACATATTAAGATAAGCGGATACTCGCGTGACGTCGACTCGTATGCACAGGTGGTTTTCGGGCATGTTGCTGGTGTCGCTGGCTGGGACACTGCACGGCGCGACGTCTGTCACATTGGGAACCAGTTCGAACTGTGGTTCTCTGACGGGTGGCGAAACCTGCACATTGACCGCCCGCGTCTCGGGTCCATCCAACCTGGCTGTCGGTTTTAGTTTCTCCCCGACGGTTCCGGGAGCGGTTGTCGGCGCCCCAAGCGGGCCGGACGGGACAGGGGCGACGACCATCACATATACGGCGCCGAACGTGGTATCGGCGGCGGTGACGGTCACCGCCACGGCGACTGCCTCCGCCGACGGTACTCGGGCCGCCGCACAGATTCAACTGGCCCCGCCGACCGTTACCGTGCAGGTGAGCCCGTCCAGCGTCACCCTGACTGGCGGACAATCGCAGCAGTTTACGGCCACCGTGCTCGGTGTCAGCACCACCGGTGTCACCTGGAGCCTCGGTTCGCAGGTGGGAACGCTCAGCGCGGCCGGTTTCTATACGGCGCCCGCGGCCATCGCCACCACCCAGAAGATATCCGTCATCGCCACCAGCATGTTCGATGGGACCACCACCGGTACCGCGTCGGTCACCCTGCAGGCCCCGGCCACGGTCACCGTAACCGTCTCGCCGGCTTCCGCGGCGTTGACCGCGGGCCAGACCCAGCCGTTTACGGCGACAGTTACGAATAGCGCAGCCGCCGTCGCCTGGTCCATCAGCCCACAGGTGGGAACCATCGATCAGACCGGCTTCTACACGGCGCCCTCGCCGGTCACGAGCTCCCAAAAAATTACGGTTACCGCCGCCGTGAGTGGCGTTTCCGCTACCGCGGCCGTCACGCTGAGCGTGCTTATCGATGTCGGTACCGGGGCGCCCACTGCCACGCTGCAGGCTGAGTTCATCGAGGCGTTCTATCGCAACGGATTTAACAATCTCGTCTTGACGCCGCCGCAAGGGGACGTGGCCTCCTTGGGCGGCGGAGTCTACGGCCAAAAGTTCTCGGACGCGACGACAACGGGTCTCACGTATGCGCTGGTCACCGCCAGCGCGACCGTGACCCCGGCTCCCGTTTTTCCGGTCGTGCAGATTTACCCGGGGATCTTCGCGTACTATTCCACCATCGGCGCAGCGACTGCGGGAGCCCCGACGACCGATACCCAGACCTGCCCATTCTTCGGTCCCAATAATGCCTGCACCTATCAATTCTTCGACAAGAACTACCTGTTGTTCGCGTACGCCAATCCATTGGCCAACGGCGTCCAGACCGTATCGATCAGCTCCACGTTTTACACTTCATGGACGAGCCTGGGAGGACTGGGCGGGCCGGGACTTCCCACTGCGGCGCCGGCGGCTCTGACGGCCGGCACAGGAACTACCGCTACCGCCCAGAGCTTCACCACGGGCGAGATTTTCTCCATTACTTCGGGCGCGAACAAGGGCCAGATGTACGGCGTAATTGAACCGATCTGGGATCTGTATGCGGCCAACGGGGGTGCGGCGGGAATCCTGGGAGTGCCTGAGGGGAACGCGGTGACGTTTTCTTCCGGCCTCACACAACAATCGTTCGAGGGCGGGGTACTGCAATACACATCGAGCGGCGGCGGCACAGTCCTGGTTCCGGTGGGGTCGGTGGCAATTAACGGGCTGCCGGCGGGAGGCTCGTTCACGCTCGCACTGGGCCAGACGATGACGCTTTCGGCTTCGGTCTTCGACAAGTCCGGAAATCCACTGGCCGGACGGTACATTTCGTGGGTCGGCAGCAACAGTCAGGTGGTGTCGGTACCGGCGAGCGGCTCCACGGTGACGCTTGCCGCGGTGGGCGGCGGGACGTCCACGGTGGTGGCATCGTCGGGCGGCATTACCAGCGCGGGTGTCACCGTGGTGGTGACGGTTCCCTGTTGTCAGATTGGCGGGGGTGCTCCGCTGGCGGTGGAGAACGCATTCCAAACGGCGTTGAGCCGCAACCAGATCGCAGCGCAGGTCCCCGTTACGGATCCCGCCACGCCGGTGGGCAACGGCTATGTGCAGACGGTCCAAACCGCGGGCGCATCCGGTGCGGTTACCGTCTATATGCTCACCGAGGTGAATGGGTCCAGCACGGCATACGTGGTGACGGGAGCGCTGCTGGCGGCCTATCAGGCAATGGGCGGTCCAGGCGGGACGCTGGGTTATCCGGCGAGTGACGCGAGCGCTGGCGGGACGCAACTGTTCGCGAGCGGAGCTCTGGCCGGCAGTCCGATCCAACTGGTGACCGGGTTGGTGCTCGCCAAGTGGCAATCGCTGGGGTATGAAACCGGCGTGGCGGGAGCGCCGGCGGGCGCCGCGGCTCCATTTTCCACAATCGGGGCCAATTCCGGAACCTCGCAGCCGTTTGCCCAGGGGACCATTTACGCAGCCACGGCGGGACCGCGGGCAGGGCAGGCGTACTTCGTATCGGGCCTGATCCTGGCCGCGTACACCGGAGCGGGAGGGGCGGCGGGGAGCCTGGGAATGCCGGTAAGCGATGCAACCGTGAGCGGCACTCTGCATTCGCAACCCTTCGAAGGCGGAACGATCGCCTATTCCACGGGCGCCACGGTGGCGCAGGTGCAAGCGGCGCCCAAGAGCCCGGCGGTGGTGGCTGCGCCGGCGACTGTAACGGCGGGCGCACAGGCGGTGCTTGCCATAACCGGCTTCCCCGACAACGACACAGTTCGCGTCTCGGTAACCGGGGAGCCCGACTTTCTGGTAACCACGGCCAATGGCGCGTATAGCTGGAGCATGTATGTCCCGCTTTCGTCGCCGGGCGGCACGATTGCGATCCAGGCCGCCGATACCAATGGGCCGTCGACGGCCGCGGGATCGTTGACTGTGCGATCGCTCGCGGCCGGTAAGGTGGGGCTCGCCAAGGTGCAGGGAGACAACCAGACCGGGCCGCCGGGCGCGATGCTGCCGCAGCCGTTGGTGGTCTCGGTGGCCGATTCTTCGGGCACGCCGGTGATTGGAGCCACGGTGACGTTTCAAGCGTCGTCGGGGGCGCAACTCTCGGCGGGCAGCGCAGTCACCGGCAACAATGGGGATGCGCAGACGTCGGTGCGGCTGCAGAGTTCGACGGGGGTGACGCTGGTCACCGGCACCCTGTCCGGCACAGGGCCCACCGCCGGGACAAGCCAGGTGACGTTCTACCTGATTTCGGCGGCGTCGAATCTTCCCGGATTTCCGGGCATTCAGGAAAGCGGGAGTGCGCCGTTGGGGCATGGGACCGCGACCATCGCCCAGAAAGGCGCGCTGCTGACGGCGGTCGCGTCCATTCTGCAATACCATCAGAATTCGGGCGAACTGCCGTCGCCCAATGGGCTGGCGACTCCGGCGGCGTTGAATAGTTACCTGACCTCGTTATGCGCGGTGGATAGCAACGGCAAGCCGGTGTGCGATGGCTTCCTGTCGAATAGCGTCTCGGGAGAACAGATTGTCAACCTGTGGCGCGCGGCGCAATTCACCGGCGGGATGGACGTGACGGTGGTCAGTCCGGCGGCAAGCGGGATCGCCGACTTGATTGCTGAGGGCGAGCCGGTGCTGCTGTCGCTCGGGTTGTCGCTCAACGGTACGCCTGTGGGCGGTCACTTCGTGACAGCCACCGGGGTGGCCGCCGATGGATCGCTGGCGATTCAGGATCCCAATCCGCTGTTTGCTCAGCCCAACCTGAACAATTACCTAAATGGTTTTTCGGCCGGCGGCGGGACGTGGCAGGGGACGTTGCTGGGCGCGGTGCGTTTCGCGGTGCGCGGTCCGTCAACGACGCGTTTCCTGGCGGGCGCGCTTTCGCAGCCGGCGGCCGTGATGTCGAAGATGGCGCTGAAGGTGACGTCGGCGGCGGGCGTCTGCGGGTTGCCCGTCGAGATGCAGGATACGGTGGATTCCTCGGGGAATGCGCCGTCGGGGGGCGCGCTGGTGTCACTGCTGAGCGTGTGCGACGGCGCACAGGCGGCCTACCAGATCGATGTGGGCACATCGCAGCCGTACAGCGCGTTCGTGACCGACCTGGGGGATGGCGGATCGATGTACGACCTGTCCGGAAACGCGGCCGAGTCCTATGCGCTGACGCGCCCGAAGGCGGTACTGGTGGTGTCGGCGCTGATTGCCAGTTTCGCGGCCAACGGGGTGGTCAATGCGGCGACGTTCACCAGCGGATTGGCTCCCGGCGGGATTATGGCGATCTTTGGAACCGGTCTTTCGGGCGCGAGCGCGCCGACGTCGGTGACTGTGGATGGAGCCGCGGCGGCGGTTCTGTTCGCTTCCGGATTTCAGGTGAATGCGCAGGTTCCTCCGGGGATCGCGCCCGGGATGCACACTGTGCAGGTCACGTCGGCATACGGCACGGCGCAGCAAGCGGTCGCGGTCTCGGCGGTCTTTCCGGCTATCTTCTTGTTGGGGAGTCCTTCGGCGGGAGCGGTCCTGAACCAGGACAATTCGGTCAATACTCCGATGATGCCGTTACCGCGGGGACAAATTCTTCAGGTCTTCGCCACCGGTTTGGGAGCGACGGCACAGCAAGGAGGGTATTCGATCGCGACAGACACAGTAACGGCGGTGGTGAATGGCGCCGAGTTGCCGGCCTTATTTGCAGGCCTGGCGCCGGGATTCGTCGGGCTATATCAGGTTAATATAATGATTCCCACTACGATGCCACCGGGGTCTGGAATATTCCTTACCCTCAAAGAGGGGGGGCAATTGAGCAATCCGGTCTCGATCGCACTTCAGTGAACAAAAAAAATGAGACGATTTGGTGTGAAACCATTGACTAAGCAGGGGCTGGCGTGGTCTAATCGGGCCAGTTTGTGTGTTAAATCCACTTTTGCGGATTGCAGATCCGAATGTTGGGGGACGAATCTCTCTTGACAGCGAGCCAGCAATCAGTTATGAATAAGCTTTACCGCGTTTGGTACTAGTCTGCAATTTTTGCGTTCGTGCCCTGGTGAGCACAGAGGATTAAAACATGACAAAAATGGCATGTGCCTCAGGGAAGATTTCAGTACAGGCCCGGTGGCCGGCTTGGTGGCCAACGGAAAATTGAATCTCCGCCCGACACGGAGAGGTTCCCTAGGTTGAGAACGGTTTTAGAGGTATCGAGGCTCAGGTTGAACGAGAACTTCGACCGATTCAATTTCGAAATTTACAAGGAGAAGGAAATGGCAGATTTTCGCAGATGGATTACTGTGCTAGCTGTGATGGCCCTATTCGTTGGGCTAGCCAGCGCGCAGGTAGGCACCAGCGGCTCCAGTTTTAGTGCGCTCGCGTGCTCGGTAAATAACACGGTCACTCCTAACCTTCGCTCCGAAGGTTTTACGGAAGTGACTGGTGACATCGTTTTGATTTGCACAGGGGGTGCCCCGCTTGCGGCTGGTACCCAGATTCCGACGGTAAACATTCAGGTTTTCTACAATGTTCCCGCGGTTACCAGCCGTCTGATCGGCAACAGCAGCACGGTAAACGCTTCCGAAGCGCTGCTGCTCATCGACGAACCGGATTCCGGCAATGGTTCGTCCACCGGTTACGGCCCGTCGCTGCCTCAGACCCTCTGCACCAACCCGACGAACGGCGCCGGCCCCAACGGTTGCACTGAGTTCGTTGGCACCATCGGCGCCAACTCAGGTGTTCCGGTTTCCGGCTCCGCGGCAAGCACCACTCCCGGTGCGAACGTGTTCCAAGGCATTGTGAGTGGCGCGTCGGTCATTTTCAATGGTATTCCGGTTCTTCCGCCGGTATCGACCGGCTTGTCTCGCGTATACCGCATTACCAATGTGCGCGTCAACGCCAATGGCGCTGGCGGCGGCATCGCCGGCGGTCCGGGACAGGTGAATGCTTCGATTTCGGTTAGTCCCTCGGCCTCCTTGCCCCTCTCGAATCCCAACCCGATTGTTGGTTACATTCAGAAGGGCCTGAGCGCTTCAGTTGGTTCGGCAGGTACGTTCAACCAGTGCAACGCGTCCAGCTCGGGATCGGGGATATTGAGCTTTACGGAGAATTTCCCGACAGCATTTAAGACCCGCGTTGACGGTCTCCACACCGGCACTCTCAACAGTGTTGGTATTGGGAATGGCAGTAACATCGGCGTGCCGACTAACCAGAACAACCCTGGTTATCCGTATAACTCGGAATCGGACTTCGTCTTTACGGGTCTCTCAAGCGGCGGTTTGACTGCCGGACTTGCCGATTACGGAACTCGTTTGAAAGCAGTCTTCTCGAACGTTCCGGCTGGCGTGACGGTATATGTATCTACGTCCAACGTCAGCTCGAACGGCAACCAGCAGATTGCCAATCCGAACTCGAACACGACTGCTACTTCGTACGCAGTCCTGCTAAGCAGTGAAACCGCGAGTGACGGCTCGGGCGTTTTGCCGACCGCGACCGCCACGAACTCCTTCACCGCACCCAGCGGCAGCACGAACGCCACCACTGGTGTCGGCTACGTGGGCTTCACCTCGCAGGGTTCTCCGATCGTTGCGGTGTGGGAAGTTATCAACACCCAGCCGTCATTCTCGGAGAGCATCTACTTCTCAGTCTGGCTAGGTTATAGCGGCGTCACCCAGACGTTCCCGGCTCCGGGCACGTCTCAGGTGAATCTGTCGTTTGCTCCGAACCCGACCAACGGCGCATTCAGCGCAACCAGCGCGGGAACGACCGCGATCAACACGCTGATACCGCGCTTTGCCGATACATCCGGCGCGGGCTCGACATTCGCCACAATCAACGTATGCCGAACCGTTCTCTTGTTCCCATACGTGACAACACTGACCGGGTTCACGACGGGTATTGAAATCGCAAATACCACGACTGATCCGTTCGGAACCGTGAACCAGCAAGGAACCTGTGCTCTGAACTGGTATCAAGGGACCAACAACCCGGCGCAAACGGTAACACCGAATATCCCATCCGGCACCATTTACGTAACGGATTCTTCGGGTACATCGTTTGCGGGTCAGGGCTTCAACGGCTACATGATCGCCGTTTGCAACTTCCAGTTGGCGCATGGCGCGGCAGTCATCCAGGATATCGGAGCGCAGCATATTCTCTCCACATACCTGGCATTGATTCTGCCGAGCGGCGCAACCGCCCGCAACAACCCCTCCACTGGGGAGAACCTGAATAACTAAGCAGTAGCATTCAGCGGTACGGAGAGGGGAGCTTCGGCTCCCCTCTCTTTTTTTGTCTCAACTACTCCGCAACCTAACCGTACTGTGCTACACTACAGTTCTGCCCGCGTCCATCCTAGTCTAACCGTGTTCAACACACCTGAACGAGGAGGTCTTCTTGACCAGATTTCGGTCGATTTTACTTGCGGCGGTCTGTCTTTTCGTGTTGTACGCTCCGTCCGCCACGGCGCAGACGCAGCCCTTTAGTATTTCCACCTACCAGGGCAACGGTCAAATGATATGCACCGCCTGTCCCAATCCGAGACCCTGGCTCCTGATGTTTCAGCCCCTGGTAGCGAAGGTTGTGGACGCGAACGGTGTGCCCGTCATCAATACGGCGGTAACCTGGACGGCTACCGGCAACGGCGGCCCGGCCAACGCAGAGACCGTCACGGACGGGAATGGCTTAACCAGCAATACCTTCGTAGCCAATACGATCACCGGACAGGGGCAGGTGAATTTCATTCCCAGCCAGATCTCCGCATTCGTGGTCGCCACCCCTTCCGCCGCGCCGGCCAATTTCAACGAGGTCCAGGCATTCGCCCAAGGGACCAGTCAAGCTGTGGATGTGGAAGCGTTTCCCATCGCGGTACCGCAGTCGATATCCGGTCCTGCCGGAATTCCCGCGCCGCAAATACAATTTGCGGTCGGCGCTTCGAATATCCCGATTCCGGGTGTGGAACTGCGGCTGGTCAATAGTCAGAGTAGTCCGAGCGTATCGTGCGTCACGGGACCGTCAGTAACCCTTTCGAACGGGCTGACGATCACTCCCGATCCGGGGACGGTGCTGACCGATGTAACAGGATACGCCACCTGTACCCCGATCCCCGCGGGATCCGGAACGGGCCAGTTTCTGGCCTTGGTGGGAGGCGTGGCGGATAACCCAGGCGCCCCTCCCCTGTGCAGCGAAAATTACGCCGACGGCGGCGGGGCGGCTTCCGGGTTTGGCGGCTCCAACTGCATTCCCCTTGCCGTCACCGCGCCTTCACCGGGCGCTATCCAAATCGTCCAGGGGAATAATCAGAGCGCGACTGCCGGACAGGCGATTTCCAGCCCGCTGATTGCGATTTTGACAGACACGAATGGGAATCCGCTCACTGGGCAAGGCGTGAACTGGAGCGTTTCCCCATCCAATGCCGGAACGCTGACCAACCAATCGGCGGCTTCCAGCTCCAACGGCACGGTGCAGACCGGCTTCACGACCGCCAGCACCGCCAGCGGGAACATCACCATTACCGTCTCGGTAGCGAGCAATAGCAACATCAAGACCAGCTTCTCGCTGACTGCCATCCCTCTGATATTTGTCACGTCGCTCCAGATCGTCAGCAACGGCGGCAATAACCAGACCGCCATGTCCGGGCAGACCTTCGCCAACCCGCTGGTAGTACAAGTCACCAACAGCAACGGCCAACTGGCTACCGGCGCCACCGTGAATTTCAGTGCGTCCGGTCCGGTCTTCCTTTCGACTACGGCGCCCGCCACCAACAGCGCTGGGCAGGCGCAGGTCACCGTGACCGCGGGAACCACCACCGCACAGACGCAGGCAATTATCACCGCATCGATCGCAGGTCTGTCGCAGACCTTTACCCTGACCGTGCTCCCGGCTGGACCGACAGTAACCGCCAGAGGCTTCGCCAACGGCGCGGATCAACAGGTCGGTTCCATTTCGCCCTGCAGCCTGGCGACATTGACCGGCGCCGGCATCGCTCCGAATATTCAGGGGACTGTGGTCGGGGCGCCTTTTGGCCCCGGACCTCTTACGCTCGGGAATGTCAGCATCACCTTCTCCGGTGCGAACTCCGCATCTCCCATTTTCAGCATCTCCAACATCAATGGGGTGCAATCCGCCACCTTCCAGGTGCCGTGCGAAATCACGGCCTCCGCGGCGGAGCTGGTAACGGTCTCCGTTGGTGGCGGATCCGCACAGGTCAGCGTGCCAGTGCTCGCCGTGAGTCCGGGAGTTTTCGGTACGCCGGGTACGGATGGCGTGGTGCGAGCCACGTTGGTGCGGCAGGATGGTTCGTTTGTCACTCTGCTGAACCCGGCGCGCCGGGGTGAAACGGTGACCGCATTTGTCACGGGATTGGGGCCAACCACGCCTCCGGTTTCCACCAATCAGGTCCCGCCGGTCGGCGTCACCTCCACGGTCAACGCTACCGTGGTTCCGGGTATGAGCGGCGCAGCCGCTACGCTGGTGTCGGCTCGCCTGGCAACGGACCTTGTCGGTGTCTACGAAGTGTCGTTCGTGGTCCCCGCGACGGTGGCTCCTGGAAACAATGTCGGGTTTTCCGTAGGTGCGATTGCGGTGGGCACGATTACGACCCAATATAGCAACCTAATCTTTGTTCCCGTCCAGTAAGTAACTCCTTCAGCCAAGGGCCGACCTTCGGGTCGGCCTTTTCTATGTTCGCCTCCTCTTCGCCTCAACTTCCATATGTTGTGTGTCCCTCAATCTGTGTAGATCCCGTAGTGTGTAAGTAACTCCGTACAGATCATAAACTTCCGAAAAAAACCTCTTGCAAATAGCGAAGTCACCATGGCACAATCGGTTGTGGTCGAAAGTGGACCCGAAGTGGATGAAAAGTGGGAGAAACTTTCAATTCGTTACCGATGGTCGAGCCTCCGCGAGGAATGTATCCGGGGCGGCTCGACGATAAGGGGCGAATTAAGTTGCCTGCGATATTCCAGCAATACTTAGATGCCCTTCGGGAAAAGACCTTATTTGTCACAAGTTTAGACCGGCGTGTAGCGCAGATTTATCCTATCGCGCATTGGCGCCGGAATGAAGAGTTTTTCGAAACTCACCGGGAATTGGCAAAACTGTCAAACGCCGTGGCATTCAACGCGGCGGATTTGGGTGCGGAAACCGTCATGGACGGCCAGGGACGGGTGCTGTTTTCCCCGGAACTGCGTCGAGCCCTTGGGCTGGATGGCAAGGGCTTGCACCTCTATGCGAACCGCGGACGAATCGAAATTCTCAACGACGAAATATACGAAGAACGCCGTAAGGCGGCAATGGCATTGACCGAAGAAGATCTGGCCCAACTGGAGGCGCTGGGTCTGAACTGAACTGACAATGCACTGAACTGACAATGCACCAGTCCGTCATGGCGCGGGAATCGCTCGAATACCTGGCGGTCCGGCCAGACGGCAAGTATGTCGATGCCACCGCCGGACTAGGAGGGCATACTGCGCTGATCGCGCAGAAGCTCACCACGGGATTCGTTATCGCGAACGATCGAGATGCACAATCGCTGGAGTTAGCCCGAACGAACACGGAGGAATGGGCGGATTGCATCCGTTACCATCAGGGCGCATTCAGCGAACTGGCCGAGACGGTGAAGTGGGCTGATGGCGGCAAACTGGATGGACTACTGGCAGACCTGGGAGTAAGCCGGTATCAGCTCACGACGCCGGAACGAGGCTTTTCAATACTGGCGGACGGTCCGCTCGACATGCGCATGGATCAGTCCACGGGCATGACGGCGGCCGACCTGGTCAATCACACTGCTGAAAAGGAACTCGCCGATCTGATTTTTCAGTTAGGCGAAGAGAGGAGGGCGCGGAGAATAGCCAGAGCACTCGTCAGAGCACGGCCCATACGGAGCACACGGCATCTGGCCGATGTCGTGGAGCGGGCCGTGCCCAGGACGGGCCGTCTGCATCCCGCCACCAGAACCTTCATGGCGCTGCGGATGGCGGTTAACGATGAAAGCGGGGAACTGGAGCAATTGCTCAAGACGGCGCCGGATCTGCTCCAGCCTGGCGGTCGAATGGTGGTCATCAGCTTCATGTCCACAGACGACCGGATGGTCAAGCGAAGATTCAGGGAACTCGCCGAGCAGGATCGAGCCAAGATTCTCACCAAACGCCCGCTCCAGCCAACCGACGAGGAAATTGCCCGCAATGCTGCGTCGCGCAGCGCTAAGCTGCGCGCGATTGAAATGAGCTAGAGAGGACAGACAACACCATGGCGACGCTGCCGGCATTTTTGAGAAGGATGGAAGCACCGGGCCCGGAGGCAGTTGCGAAACCGGCGCATATCCGCGCGGAGCGCGATCCCTACCAATTGCGTACCTTGCCTCAGGATCGGGTCTTCTTCTTTTGCAAGAAGATCGACAACTCGCGGCTGGTGCGCGAACCGGATCCCCAGGCCAGAAAAGCCTGCTGGTCGGCTATCGGCGTGGCATCCCTGGCGGTAGCGCTTCTGGCCGGAGTGCTGATCCCCGGCGCCGCCAGCCGGATTTCGGGATACCGTCTGGAGTCCCTTCGCGCCGAAGAACGGCGTCTCACGGACGAACGCCGCTCGCTCGAACTGCAGGAAGCCGAACTCCTGAGTCCGCAGCGCCTGAACGCGCTGGCGCACAACCAAAACCTGGTCACACCCAGATCCGACCAGGTCTTCCATCTCGAGAGCGGCAGGCCCAACGCGGCTGTTGCCATGGTGAAGAAATAATAGGAGCAGGGGGCGTGATCCAGTCACGCAGCGCATCATGGTGGAACGTCGTCTGATAGTGCTTGTCGTGGCGATTGTGCTGTGGAGTGCGGCCGTGATCGAAAAACTGGCCGCGCTGCAACTGGTGCATCACCAGGAGTATGCGCAGAAAGCGCGGGCGCACCAGGAAGTCGTTAGGACGCTTCCCGCGCCCCGCGGGACCATCTTCGATCGCAGCGGCCATCCGCTGGCGATGAGCCTTCCCATCGAGTCCGTGACGGTGAACCCGATGAAGCTGCCGGACCTGGGAGTGGCCGCCGATCTTCTGGAACAGGTGCTCCATATGCGAGGGTCGGGGCTGTATGAAAAGCTCAAGCAAGCCCACGACAACAATCGCGGATACTTCGTGGTGAAACATCAGGTCACGCCCGAAGAAGCCGTGAATGTCCGCACGTTGCCGGTAGATTGGATAAAAATCGAGAACACCAGCCAGCGCCATTATCCCAAGGGGCCGCTGGCGGCGCACGTGTTGGGAGGCGTGGACTTCTCGGAAAGAGGCAATGCCGGGGTCGAAAAAGCGCTGGACGGCATGCTGCACGGCGAGCCGGGGCAGGAGATGCTGCTGACGGACGTGAAGCGGCGCGGCATCGAATCGCGGCAAGCCACCGAGCCCAAACCGGGCACATCCATCTGGCTCACGATCAACGAGCAGGTGCAATTCGAAGCGGAACAAAGACTGGCGGCGGCCGTGGTGAAAAACAATGCAACCAGCGGCAGCGTGGTCGTGATGATTCCGCAGACAGGCGACATCCTGGCGCTGGCCAGTTATCCGGCCTTCGATCCGAACGATCCGCCGGAGATGGAAAAAGATCCCAAGCGCGAAGATCACGCTACCAGCGTGCCTTTCGAACCGGGATCGGTTTTCAAGGTGATCACTCTCTCGGCGGCGCTCGAAACCACCAGGCTGGGGCCCGAAACCCCGATCGACTGCGGCAATGGAATTCTCAATCTTCCCGGCGGCCGCACCATCCACGAGGCGCACGGCGGTTTCGGAATTCTTTCCATGGCCGAGGTGCTCAAGCACTCGAGCAATATCGGCGCGATCCGCGTGGGCGCGACCGTGGGGAAGCAAAACATGTACGACTACGTGCGGCGATTCGGATTCGCACAGTTGACGGGTATTCCGTTGCCGGGCGAATCTCGCGGCAAGTTGCGCAAGTTGCCCGACTGGAGAGGCACTTCCCTGGCCTCCATCTCGATGGGCTCGGAAGTCAGCGTCACGACCATCCAGATTGCCCAGGCGATCTCCGTGATCGCCAACGGCGGACTGCTGGTGAAGCCGCGCCTGGTCTTGAAACAAGGCAACCAAACGGTTCCCCCGCAGCAACCGGTGCGAGTGATCAAACCGGAAACCGCATTTACGATGCGGCAGATGATGGAAGGCGTGGTGATGCCGGGCGGCACCGCGTATCCCGAGGCCAGGCTGGACGGCTATTCTTCAGCGGGCAAGACCGGCTCGGCTCAGATCTTCGACACCGACACCAAGCGCTATACGCACACTTACAACGGATCGTTCGCGGGCATGGCGCCGCTGACCAATCCCGCCATCGTGGTAGTGGTCACTCTGAACGGAACGCATGGGGATCTCGGTTATGGCGGCCGCGCGGCCGCACCGGTCTTTCATACGCTAGCCATGGAGGCTCTGCGTATCATGGAAGTGCCGCGCGATCTTCCGGACGATCCGGTTCAGACAGCGACCGCTCCCAAACCGGATACCGAGAGCGACGTCGCAATCGCGGGTCTGGACGACGGTCCCAACATCCTGCAAGACGCGGATGACGATGAGAAGCCCGCGGGCGCGGTTCGCGGGCCCACAGTGCCGAACTTTAAGGGTATGACCATGCGGGACGTTTTGGCCGAGGCGGCTTCCCGGGGGCTGACGGTGCTGCCGAACGGCAGTGGCATCGCGCGGGTCCAGGACCCACCGGCAGGCTCGGTTCTGCGGGAGGGGGAACGAATTCGCGTACGGTTTGCACGATGACGATAGGCGAGCTATTCTCGGGTGTCCGGCTGAAGCGGCCCCTTGCGCCCTCACTTGCCCCGGTACCGGTGGACGGACTGGATTACGATTCGCGGCGCATCGCGAAGGACTTTCTGTTTTTCGCCTTTACGGGCAGCCGTACCGATGGCCGCCGTTTCGTACAGGATGCGCTGTCTCGCGGCGCGGTAGCGGTGGCCAGCGAGTCGGAAGCGCCGGAGGACCTCGTCTCGCGCTGGCTCCAGGTAGAGCACGGCCGCCAGGCCCTGGCACTGGCCGCGCGCAATTTCTACCGGAAGCCCGACGAGCGTTTGGGAATCACCGGCATCACTGGAACCAACGGTAAGACCACCACCGGATACCTGCTGGATTCCATACTGCGCGCCGCGGGCCGCACCACCGCTCTCATCGGCACCATCGAGTACCGCCTGGCGGGGCGTGTGCTGCCGGCGGTGAACACCACCCCGGAATCGCTCGATCTCGTCCGCATGTTCACCGAATTGGAACAAGCCGGGGGCACCCACGTCACCATGGAAGTCTCGTCGCACGCTCTGGCGTTGGGGCGGGTCTACGGGCAGCACTTCCATACGGCGGTATTCACCAACTTCACGCGGGATCACCTGGACTACCATGGCGCCATGGACGAGTATTTCGCGGCGAAGCAATTGCTGTTCGAAGGCCTTGGGGGTCCGCCGCCCGCTTTCGCGGTGCTCAACCGGGACGACCAGCAGATACGCCAGTTGAAGCTCGATTCCGGGACCGAGCCGCTCTGGTACGGCCTGGGGCAGGAGGCCGACCTGCGGGCGCGGCACATCGCTTCGGCATTTAGTGGACTGCGCTTCGACATTCAATACGGCAAGGTGCGCTTTCCCGTGGAATCGCCGCTCATCGGGAAGATCAACGTGTATAACATCCTGGCCGCCTGCGGCGCGGCGCTGTCGTACGGAGTGGAGCCGGACACGATCGCGAACGGTATTGCGCAACTGCGCGCGGTGCCGGGACGATTCGAGCGAATCGATGAAGGCCAGCCCTTCGTGGTAGTGGTGGACTACGCTCACACGGACGACGCCTTGCGCAACGTCATCGCGGCGGCTCGCAGCCTGAGTCCGAAACGTGTCATCACGCTGTTCGGCTGCGGCGGCGACCGCGACCGCGCCAAGCGTCCGCTGATGGGACTGGCTGCGGCGGAGAACAGCGATTTCGTCGTGCTGACGAGCGACAATCCCCGCTCGGAAGACCCGCTGGCGATTATGAACGATGCGCTGGTAGGCATAAGGCGCGTCGACGTGGTGCACGTGGTGGATCCGGATCGTGCCTCCGCGATTGCCCGAGCCATCAAGGAGGCGCGCGAGGGTGACATCGTGATCCTGGCGGGGAAGGGTCATGAGCCGTTCCAGGTTTTGAAAGATAAGGCGATTCCGTTCGACGACCGGGAGGTGGCGAGAGAAGTGCTGAAGGGTTATGGGTATCACCAACCCACGTGAGCCATGATCCTGAATTTGCAAGAAGTTGCACGAGCGATCCAGGCGTCGGGCGAAGTGCGGCCGATCCCGGTCACCGGTTGGAGCGTGGACACGCGGACACAAAGTGCGGGCGATCTGTACTTTGCCTTGCGTGGCGCCAATTACGATGGGCACGATTTTGTAGTATCCGCCATCGAGAAAGGGGCGGCCGGGGTGGTCGTGGATGCCAATCGGGACCTGCCCTTACAGGCCCTTGGGAGCCAACTGGATGTGGCGGATCCCTTACGGGCGCTGCAAGATCTGGGGGCGTGGGCGCGTCGCCGGTGGGGCGGCAGGGTTGTAGGCGTAACGGGAAGCGCCGGGAAAACGACAACGAAGGACGCTATTGCGCACCTGGTAGGTATTGAGCTGGCGGTGGGACGAACAATTGGAAACTTCAATAATCACGTGGGCGTACCGCTCTCCATTCTGCGGCTGCCGGGCCAGTGCCGCGTCGCGGTGCTGGAGATGGGCATGAACCACGCGGGAGAGATCCGCCAACTGGCCGGCATAGCCAAGCCGAACATCGGCGTCGTCACCAATGTGGGCTACGCGCACGTGGAATTCTTCGATTCCATCGACGGCGTGGCCGCGGCGAAGCGCGAACTGATCGAGGCGTTGCCCGGCGATGGCGTGGCCGTGCTCAACGCCGACGATCCGCGCGTGCGAGGGTTCCGGGACATTCATACGGGACGGACCGTGACGTTCGGTTTCGCGGAAGACGCCGATGTGCGCGCCGAGGCCATTGAAGCGAACGGCGAAACCACCAACGGCGCGGGCCTGACTCGATTTCGCGCCTCGGGAGTGGATTTCGAGACGACGCTTTCAGGCCGCCACGGAGTGATGAACCTGTTGGCGGCGATCGCCGTGGCGGGCGTTTTCGACATTGCGCCGGAGCGCCTGCGCGATCCGGTTCGCTCGTTTTCGGCCGGCAGGATGCGCGGTGAGCGCACGGAACACCGTGGCGTGGTGATCTGGAACGACTGCTACAACTCCAACCCCGAAGCCTCGCAATCGATGATCGACGTGCTGAAGGCGACGCCCGCGCGTCGGCGCTTCGCGGTGCTGGGGGAGATGCTGGAATTGGGACGGGCATCGGAAGAACTGCACCGGCTGGTGGGACGGTACGCGGTGGATCACGGAGTCGATTTTCTGATCGGGGTACACGGCCAGGCCAGCGCCATGGTGGATGAGGCCGTACGGGCCGGGCTTCCGGAGAACGCGGCGCGTTTTTTCGAGGACGCGAATGAGGCGGGCGACTTTCTCCGCACGGTGACCCGCGCCGGGGACGCGGTATTGTTCAAAGCGTCCCGTGGAGTCCGCGTCGAGCGTGCGCTCGAAAGGTTTATGGCCTGACCCATGCTTTACTACCTGCTCTACGAACGCCTGTTCCGCTACTTCAGCCCGTTGCGCGTTTTCGGCTACACCACCTTTCGGACCGCGGTCGCCTCGCTTACGGCAATGTTCCTGTGTATCGCCCTGGGGCCTTGGCTGATCAACAAGCTGAGACAGTTTCAAATCGGCCAGTTCATCCGGGAGGAAGGCCCGAAGTCGCACCAGAAAAAAGCGGGCACGCCGACGATGGGTGGCGTACTGATTATCATTTCCATCGTGATTCCGACGCTGTTGTGGGCGGACCTGCGCTACCCATATGTCTGGATCGCGCTTGCCGCCCTGTTGGGGTATGGCTGGATCGGATTTCTGGACGACTACGCGAAAGTGACGCACCGCCGCAATCTGGGCCTCTCGGGGCGCACCAAGCTCCTCTATCAGTTTGCGATGGGTTTTCTGTTCGCCGCGGTGTTATTGTGGATGCGGTCCGCGGGCCAGTTTTCGACAGCCATGAATATTCCGTTCCTGAAGCAGTACAAGCCGTCGATGATAATCGCGGAACTGGCGAAGAACCCCTGGACGTACGCGATCGGAGTGCTGCCGTTCTGCGTGTTCGCGGCGCTGGTAGTGGTGTTCATGTCGAACGCCGTCAACCTCACGGACGGGCTGGATGGCCTGGCAATCGGCCTGATGGTGATCGCGGCCGGCGCCCTCACGGTGCTCACCTATGCGGGCGGCCACGCGCAGTTGGCCGACTACCTCCAACTGGCTCGCAACCCGCACACATCCGAACTGACCGTCTTCTGCGGGTCGATGACCGGAGCGAGTATCGGGTTCCTGTGGTACAACGCGCACCCGGCCGAAATTTTCATGGGAGATGTAGGTTCGCTGGGCTTGGGCGGCGCCATGGCCGTGGTGGCAGTACTCATCAAACAAGAGGTGCTGCTGCTCTTTATCGGAGGAATTTTCATCCTGGAAGCGGTATCCGTAATTCTGCAGGTCGGAAGTTTCAAATTGCGGGGCGGCAAGCGCATTTTCAAAATGGCTCCCCTGCACCACCATTTCGAGGCTCTGGGATGGGCCGAATCGAAAATCATCGCGCGCTTCTGGATAGCCGGCCTGGTGCTGGCGTTGTGCGCCTTGACTACGCTGAAGCTGAGATAGCCATGGATCTGGACGGCGCAAAAGTATTGGTGGTCGGGTTGAAACGCTCCGGCATGGCGGCGGCGAGCCTGCTGGCGGCCCAAGGGGCGATCGTTCGCGCGACCGACCTGCAAACCCTGGAGGCGCTGCCCGAAGCGCGGCAATTGCTGGAACGGCTCAACATTCCATTCGAACGGCAGTCGGCGGAGGTGTTTGAAGCGAGCGACGCGATCGTGATTTCCCCCGATGTCCCCGCCGATTTACCGGCGCTTGAAGCGGCCCGGGCGCGGGGCGTGCAGGTGATCGGCGACCTGGAATTGGCCGCTCCGCTGTTGAGAGGGTCCACCATCGGCGTCACCGGGTCGAACGGCAAAACCACCACCACCAGCCTGATCGGCCACATTCTGAAGCAGAGCGGCGTGCCGGTGCAGATTGGCGGGAATATTGGAACGCCGGTCAGCGCCATGGTGGAGAATTCGCGTAAAGGGATGTGGAACGTGCTGGAGCTTTCCAGCTTCCAACTGGAAACCATTGTCACTTTCCGCGCGCACGTCGGTGTGGCCCTTAACGTAACTCAGAACCATCTGGACCGCCATCACACGATGGAGCGGTACGCAGCGGCAAAGGCGCGTCTGTTCGAGACGCAGCGGGGAGGCGATATGGCGGTCTTGAACGCCGACGACCCGACGTGCACTGCCTTCGCGTCGAGCGGCCGGGCCACGGTGCGGTGGTTCAGCACGCGCAGAAAGTTCGCGCCGGGAGCGTGTCTGAGCGGCGAGGAGGTGGTGCTGGACGGCAGGCCTCTCCTCAGCGTCAGTGACATTCCGATCCGCGGCCGGCACAACGTCCAGAACGTCATGGCCGCGGCCATCGCGGCGTCCCGCGCGGGCGTCTCGCGGGAAGATATCGGCGGCGCGGTGCGCACCTTCCGCGCGGTGGAACACCGGCTGGAATTCGTGCGCGCGATTGAAGGAGTGGACTTTTACAATGATTCCAAGGCGACCAGCGTGGATGCGGCCCTGAAGGCGCTGGACGCGTTTCCGGGCGGGCTGTGGGTAATCCTGGGCGGGAAAGACAAGGGTCTGAATTACGCGGCACTGCGCGATCCGTTAGCGCAGAAGGCGCACGCCGCGCTGCTGATCGGCGCGGCCGGAGCGAAGATCTCGGCCCAACTGGAGGGAGCCGTTCCGCTGGTGGACGTCAAGACGATGGACGCCGCGGTGGCCTATGCCTGGGAGCGCGCGACCTCGGGCGACACGGTGCTGCTGGCGCCGGCCTGCGCCAGCTTCGACCAATTCAAGAGCTTCGAGGATCGGGGCGAGACCTTCAAGAAACTGGTGATGGGGTTGACGCCCAAGAGTTGATATGGCCCAGAAACTCAAGACCGACAAGATTCTGTTTGGGGCCGTGCTGGTGATGTTGTCGTTCGGCGTACTGATCCTGTACAGCGCATCCAGCTTCATGGCCAAAATGGACAAGCGGTACTTATCGAGCTGGTATTTCGTGAAGCTGCAACTCGGATGGGCCGCGGTGTCCATCGTCGCGATGATGCTGCTGAAGTGCACGCCCTACCGGAAATTTCAGAACCGGGCGGTGGCGTTCAGCACGCTGGGTATCTCTTTTCTGCTGCTGGTGGCGGTCTATTTCATCGATACGGTGCACCACCGGTGGCTGCGCATCGGCCCGGGCGGGTTCCAGCCGTCGGAGCTGGCTAAGCCGGTGCTCGTGATCTTTCTGGCGTTCTTCGTGGCCTGGCGTGGGCGCGCCATTAACAATCGCCGGTATACGCTCATGCCCGCGGCTATGGCGCTGGGTCTGCTGATTTCGGCCGTCGCCATGGCCGATCTCGGTACTCCCGTGATTCTCGGAGCTGCCGTGGTGGCGGTATTCTTCGTGGCCGGATTGGAGATGCGGTATTGTTTCGCGGTGGTTGCCGTAGGATTGATCGGCGTGGTGGTGTTCATTTTCGCGGAGCCGTATCGCCTGGGGCGGGTGGTGCGCTTTTTCGATCCCGAATTCAAGCACATTGCCCGCTTCGATCCGAATGGCCGCATCAAGAAGATGACGGAGCAAACGCTACGTACGCGCGACACCAACTACCAACTGGAGCAGTCCGAAATCGCCGTCGGCGCGGGCGGAGCCTTGGGGTTGGGGCTGATGAACGGACGGCAGAAGCTCCTCTACCTGCCATTCGCGCACACGGATTTTATCTACGCCGTGGTTGGCGAGGAGACCGGAATAGTGGGCGCGGTGGGCGTCTTGCTCGGGTTTCTGGTGATCGCCTGGCGCGGATTGCGCACCGCCCTGCGCATGCGCGACGATTTCGGCCGCTACCTGGCGTTAGGCGTGACCATGGTGGTGGTGGTGCAGGCGTTGATGAACATCAGCGTGGTGCTGGGTATGATGCCTACCAAGGGGACTACCTTGCCCATGATGAGCTACGGTGGAAGTTCGCTGCTGAGCACCCTGGCGCTGCTCGGTCTGTTGATGAATGTGAGCGAGCATGCGGGATAGCCATGGCTAAATTTCTGATGGCCGGAGGAGGCAGCGGCGGGCACGTGATTCCGCTATTGGCTGTAGCGCGGGAGCTCCGCCAGCGCGGGCACGAAGTGTTCTTTGTGGGAACCGAGCGAGGCATGGAAGCCCGACTGGTTCCGGAGGAAGGGTTCGAGTTGAAGAAGATCGCAATCGGTGGGCTGAACCGGGTGGGATGGCGGAAGCAGGTGACGACCCTTGTCCGGTTGCCCCTGGCGACGGCGCGCTGCGTAGGCATGGCGAGAGGCGTTGCGGGGGTATTCAGCATGGGAGGATATGCCGCCGGCCCGCCGGTGATGGCCGCGCTGCTGCGGCACATTCCAGTAGTGGTGATGGAGCCGAATGCGTTTCCGGGTTTCACCAACCGCGTGGTGGGACGGCTGGTCTCGCGGGCGCTGATTGCGTTCGCCGGGACGGCGCGCTACTTCCCCAAGGGCCGTACGGAATTGACCGGCCTTCCGGTGCGCGAAGAGTTCTTTCAGCTTCCGGCCAAGCCGCGAACCACCGTGCTCGATCTGCTGATTACGGGAGGCAGTCAGGGGTCGCGGACGCTCAATCAGGCGGCCCGGCAAAGCTGGCCGCTGTTCCGGAAAGCGGGATTGGCGGTGCGCATCGTGCACCAGACCGGCCAGGCACAGCATACGGAATTGCGCGATGAGTTTGCGCGCACTGGGCTCGCGGGCGAGGTGCTGCCGTTCATTGCCGCCATGCCGGCGGCTTTCGCCCAGGCCGACCTGGTGGTTTGCCGATCCGGCGCCGGCGCCATTTCCGAGCTGGCGGCGGCGGGCAAGGCATCCGTGCTGGCGCCGCTGCCTTTCGCCGCCGACGACCACCAGACGCGCAACGCCGAAGCCCTGGAGGGCGCAGGCGCAGCGCGCATGGTGCGCGACCTGGAAATGAACGGCGAGAAGCTGTTCGCGGTAGTCTCCGAACTGGCGGAATCTTCGGGCGCACTGGAACGTATGGGAGAAGCGGCGCGTACGCTGGCGCATCCGGGCGCGGCTCGCCGCGCGGCGGAAATCTTAGAGGAGGCCGCGGCAGCTTGACACGGAAGCCGCCAGCCGAAACAATACGGTAAGCAAATGTTTTTTCGTCCTCAGCATGTACACTTCACGGGCATCGGAGGGATTGGCATGAGCGGCATCGCCGAAGTGCTGCTCAACCTGGGTTACCAGATCAGCGGCAGCGATCTGAAACTCTCGGCCGTAACGGAGCGGCTGGCCTCCATGGGAGCGCGGGTCTATGAAGGCCATGCCGCGGCCAATGTGTCCGGGGCTCGTGCTCTGGTGGTGAGCTCGGCGGTGGACGAGCAGAATTCCGAAGTGCAGGAGGCTCGCCGGCTGCAGATTCCGGTGATCCCGCGCGGCGAACTGCTGGCCGAACTGATGCGCCTGAAATACGGCGTCGCGGTGGCCGGAAGCCACGGAAAGACCACCACCACCTCGCTCACCGCGACCATCCTGAACCATGCCGGTCTGGACCCCACCGTGGTGGTGGGCGGACGAGTCGGAACCATGGGCGGCTCCAACGCGCGTCTGGGACATGGTGAAATTCTGCTGGTGGAATCGGATGAAAGCGACGGATCGTTTCTGAAACTGGCCCCTATTCTGGCGGTGGTCACGAATATCGATCGCGAGCACCTCGACCACTACTCGTCGCTTGCAGCGGTTCAGTCGGCGTTCGTGGAGTTCGTCAACAAGGTTCCATTCTACGGCGCGGCGATTGTGTGCGTGGACGATGCCAATGTGCAAACCATACTGCCCGAAATCAAGCGGCGGACCGTGACCTATGGGGCCACGGCACAGGCCGACGTGGAGGCCTCGGAGATCGGCTGCGGCCATTTCTCGAGCGAATTCCGGGTGCGGTACCGAACCTGCGACCTGGGACGGTTTCGCCTGCGCATTCCCGGGCGTCACAACGTGATGAACGCCACCGCGGCGGTAGCCGTTGCCATGGAACTGGAAGTGAAACCCGACGTCATCCGGGAAGGCCTGGAAGCGTTCAGCGGCGTGGACCGGCGCTTTCAGGTGCGGGGTCAGGAGCGGGGGATCACGGTGGTGGACGATTACGGCCACCATCCCACCGAGATTCGCGCCACGCTCGACGGGGCTCGTCAGTGCGGTTTCCGACGCATCCACGTGCTCTTTCAACCGCATCGCTTCACGCGCACGTTTCATCTGATGGACGAATTTGCCCGTGCGTTTCATCAGGCCGACAGCGTGTTTGTGATGGATATCTATGCGGCGTCCGAGAAACCGATCGAAGGTGTGACGGCCGAAGCGCTGGTGGAACGTCTGCGCCAGTTCGGCCATCGCGGCGCCGAATACGTGGGAACTCTGGATCGCGGAGTGGAGGCGCTGGCCGCGGTCGCGCGCGATGGCGATGCGGCACTCACGCTGGGCGCGGGCAGTGTCTGGCAGGGCGGAGAGAAGTTGCTGGAAAAGCTGCGTACAAGAGCGGTGAATTGAGATGGCCCGGGAAACTAAGAAGACGTCCGGACGGCCGCGGTGGCGCGCGGGGCTGATGTGGGCCGGCGTGCCGATCCTTTGCGCGTCCACCGCCTTCGCGGCGTATAAGGTGCACCACTACGCCGTCACGTCGCCCTCGTTCATACTATCGCGGGAACAGCCCGGCGCCTTGTCGATCGAAGGGGTGCGATACGCCACGCGCTCGAAGATCGCGCGCGTGTTCTCCGCCGACTTCGACCGCAGCGTCTTTTCGACGCCGCTCAGCGAACGGCGCCGCCGCCTGCTGGCTATCGATTGGGTAGAGGACGCCTCGGTGTCGCGCATCTGGCCTGGCCGTTTGATTGTGCGCGTCCGCGAGCGGAAGCCGGTCGCGTTCGTTTCTTTCCGCTCGGGCGTGCTGCTCATCGACGCCCACGGCGTCTTGCTGGACCCGCCGGCGCAATCGCATTTCACGTTTCCCGTGCTGCGAGGAGTCCGGGAAGATCAGGATGAAGGACAACGCGCCGAGTGCGTGCGGACGTTGCTGCGGGTGCAGAGTGAATTCGGGGCGCATGCCGGGGATATCTCCGAGGTAAACGCCGCCGATCCGGACAATGTCGGCCTGGTGGTAAGGGTGGAGAAACGGACTGTGGAACTGCTGATGGGCGACTCGGATTTCGGTGTCCGCTACCAGAAATTCCTCAACCACTATGCGGAGATCCGCAACCATTCGCCCGAAGGAAGAATATTCGATCTGCGGCTGGAAGGCCGCATCACGGTGAAGGATTAGGCAGGGAATGGCGGCAGCGAAAACCATCTACGCGGCGGGACTCGACGCGGGCAGCCTCAAGACGCGCCTGGTTATCTGTGCGCTGGAACGCGGCCGTCTCCGCCTTCTCGGATGCTCCTCGGTCGAATCGCACGGGTGGATGAAGGGCCGCATCGCCAACCAGAGAGAGGTTTCGGGTTGCATACTGGCCGCCCTGCGCGAGGGAGAGCGAAGCGCTGGAATGTCGGTGGACTCGGTGGTGGTCGGCATCGGCGGCCCCACTGTGCGCGGCGCAAACGCCCGCGGCGCCGTGGAGCTGGGCTTCACGCGCGAGGTCGAACAGAAAGACGTGAATCGGGCGGTGGACCGCGCCTTGAAGGTGCAGGTGCCGGACGACCGCATGGTGCTGCAGTTGTTTCCTCAGGATTGCGTGGTGGATGGCCACCCGGGCTACCGCGACCCTCGCAAGATGATGGCGTCGCAAATGGAGATTAACGTCCACCTGCTCATCGGCTCCGTACAGGAGCACCATCTGCTGGTGGGAGCGGTGAACCAGGCGCACCTTACCGTGGAAGAGACGGTGTTTGAGGCATTCGGCTCGTGGTATGCGTCGGTGCCGGAGGAAGACCGCCGCGAAGGTCTGGTGGTGGTGGACATCGGTGCGCACTCGACGGAGCTGGTGGTCTATTACGGCGAATCCATGCACCTGGCCTCCACCGTGCCGGTCTCGGGCGATCATTTCACGCGCGACCTGGCGCAGGGGCTCTGTCTGGGATTCGACGACGCCGAACGGGTGAAGCTGGAATATGGATGCGCCGTGTCGCAGAATACCCCGGCGAATGTGCTGGTGGAATTGCCCACGCCGGAGAATCGCGAACTGCGGTATGCCCAACGCAAGTTCGTCAATGAAATCCTGGAAGCGCGCGCGGAAGAGTTGTTCCGCTTTGTCCGCGCGGAACTGGCGAGGGTGAGCATGGAGCACGCCCTGGTGGGCGGAGTGTTTTTGACCGGCGGCGGCGCGCGCCTGCCGGATTTATGGGACGTTGCGGAACGGGAACTGCAATGCCAGGCGCATTACGGCCTGGTGAATGGGATAATGAACTGGCCGGATTCCCTAAAGGATCCGGAATGGACGACGGCCGCGGGGCTCGCGATGTACTCGGCCAAACTGAAGGCCCAGGCCGAGCAGACGCGCGAGGATGCCGGCTGGTTGGGGAAGATACTTCGTGAATCGAGCGGGAGGTGACGAATGGAGCTCATGGACTCGAACATCCACGATCTGAAATATGAGATCGAAGAAGAAGCGCGCATCGGCACGCGGATCAAGGTGATCGGCATCGGCGGCGGCGGTTGCAACGCCGTGGCCCGCATGGTGAGGGAGGGACTCGAGGGAGTCGAGTTCTATGCCATGAATACCGATCAGCAGGCCCTTTCCGCATGCGATGTGCCCAACAAGCTGCAACTCGGCGCCAAGATGACCAATGGGCTGGGCGCCGGGTCCAACTTCGAAATCGGCCGGCAGGCCGCGCTGGAAAATACGGACCACATTGTCGAGATGCTGCAAGGCGCGGACATGGTGTTCGTCACGGCGGGTTTGGGCGGCGGTACCGGGACTGGCGCGGCTCCGGTGATCGCCAATCTGTCGAAGGAACTGGGAGCGCTTACCGTGGCTGTCGTCACCAAACCGTTTGGTTTCGAGGGACCCCGCCGCATGCGCCTGGCCGAAGACGGACTTGCCAAGCTGGCGTCCGTGGTGGATACCGTCATCGCCATTCCCAACGACCGGCTGCTGTCTCTGGTGCCGCGCGGCACCAGTTTTTTCGAAGCGTTCAAGGTGGCCGACGACTTGCTGCGCCAGGCCGTGCAAGGCATCAGCGACATCATCATTACGCCGGGCCTGATCAATCGGGATTTCTCCGATATCAAGGCCACCATGGTGGGCATGGGCTATGCCATGATGGGAACCGCGATCGCGCGCGGCGAGAACGCGGCGGTGGAAGCGGCCCGCCAGGCAATCAGTTGTCCGCTGCTCGAGGACTCGCGCATCGCGGGGTCTCGTGGCATCCTGATCAACATCACAGGCTCGAATCAACTCAGCCTGCACGAAGTCAACGAAGCCTGCACCATCATCCGAGAAGCCGCCGAATGCGAGGATGTACAGATCAACTTCGGAGTGATCATGAACGAATCGATGGCGGACTCGGTGAAGATCACGGTCATCGCGACGGGCTTCCAACCCGAGCGGGAACCGGTACCCGAGCGGCGCTCGGTGGGCGGCGCGATCCCCGTGATCCGCGTGCGCGATACGCCGGTTCCGATTGCCGTGGCGGCGCCCGCACCCGTGGCGGAGCCCGCGCCTGAGATTGTTCCCGCGGCGGAGGAGCCGGTAATCGAGCAGATGACTCTGCCCGACACCGAACCGGAACCCGAACCCCTGCTCGATCTGGACGACCTGGATACGCCCGCTTATCTGCGGCAGGGAAGACTGTTGAATTGAGAGGCCTCCAATCGCCCCGTTAGGGAGCGTTCGGCGTCGGACCTGCACGTGCGATAATCGAAGTTCCCAATGAAAGCCCGCGTCTTTGTCACCTTCAAAACCACGGTGCTGGATCCGCAGGGACAGACCGTGTGCTCCGCGCTTCACGGGCTCGGCTATCCGGGCATTAGCGATGTGCGGCAAGGCAAGTTCTTCGAGATCTCCATCGCCCCGAATGTCACTCGCGGCCAGGCGGAGAAGGACATTGAGGCGATTGCCCAGGACGTTCTGTCTAACCCGGTGATTGAAGAGTATCGCGTCGAGATCCTGGACTAAGCCTCACCTATAATGAATCTATGTGCGGAATCGTCGGTTACATAGGTTCGCGTCGGGCCGTCCCGATCATTCTGGAAGGATTGAAACGCCTTGAGTACCGGGGCTACGATTCGGCGGGTTTGGCGGTTTATTGCGACGACAACCAACTCGCGGTAAGGCGCGCCAAAGGCAAGCTGCGAAACCTTGAAGAAGCCGTGCGCCTGAACCCGGTCGACGGGTCGTTCGGCATCGGTCATACGCGCTGGGCGACGCACGGGCGGCCCACCGAGGAGAATGCGCATCCCCACCGCGACTGCAAGGGTGAGGTGGTGGTGGTGCACAACGGAATCGTGGAAAACTACGTGACGCTGAAGCAGCAGCTCTCGGCCGAGGGCCACGTCTTCAAGACCGAGACCGACACCGAAGTGATTGCGCACCTGGTGGAGAAGCATTTTGAGGGGAACCTGGAAGACGCCGTGCGCGCGACGGTCAAAGAGATCACCGGGGTTTTCGCGCTGGCGGCGATCTCCAGTTCCGACCCCCATAAGATCGTGGCCGCGCGGTTCGGGCCTCCCGTGGTAATCGGCATCGGGGACGACGAGTATTTCGTGGCGTCCGACGTGCCAGCCATTCTCAGCCATACGCGCGACATGTTTTTCCTGGCCGACGGGGACATGGCGGTCCTGACCATGGACGGGGTTCATCTCACCGATTTCGATGGACGGCCGGTGAACCGGCAAGTGACCCACGTCCTGTGGGATCCCATCATGGCCGAAAAAGGCGGTTACAAGCATTTCATGCTCAAGGAGATCTATGAGCAGCCGCGGGCCGTCCGCGATACGACGCTCGGCCGCGTCAGCCTCGATACCGGGCAGGTCTACCTGGACGAAATGGAGATTACGCCGGAGGAATGCGCGCGATTTAGCCAGGTGCGCATCATCGCCTGCGGCACCAGTTGGCACAGCGCTTTGGCCGGCAAGATGATGATCGAGAAACTGGCCGGCATCCCCGTGGAAGTGGACTACGGCAGCGAGTTCCGCTATCGCGATCCGATTGTGAGGCCGGATTCCCTGACGGTGGTCATCTCGCAATCGGGCGAAACGGCCGATACACTCGCGGCGCAGCGCGAGGCCAAGCAGAAAGGGTCGAAAACATTGGCCATTTGCAATGTTGTAGGTTCCATGATCACGCGCGAGGCCGCCGGCACCATCTACACGCACGCGGGGCCGGAGATCGGCGTGGCCTCCACCAAGGCCTTTACATGCCAATTGACCGCGTTGTTCATCCTGGCCATGTACCTGGGCCAGGTGCGCAAGTACCTGGATGAGAGCGCGTCACGCTGCCTGGTGCAGGAACTCCTCCACATTCCAGCCAAACTGGAAACCGTGCTATCGAACGACGCCATCTACGAATCTCTGGCGCGCGAACTCTACCACTCCTCCGACGCGCTCTATCTCGGCCGCGGCGTCCACTTCCCCATGGCGCTCGAAGGCGCCCTCAAGCTGAAGGAGATTTCCTACATTCACGCCGAGGGATATCCGGCCGGCGAGATGAAGCACGGTCCCAACGCGTTGATTGACGATAAGCTTCCGGTAGTGGTGCTGGCGGCGCACGACCCGTCGAGCCCGGAAAGCCGGGTGCTGTATGAGAAGACGCTCTCGAATATCCAGGAAGTGAAGGCGCGGGAGGGGATCGTCATTGCCGTTGTGACCGAAGGCGATGAATTGGTGAAGAAGTCCGCGGACTACGTAATCGAAATTCCGCGCGCGCACGATCTTCTGACGCCCATTCTGGAGGTGGTGCCGTTGCAACTGCTTGCGTACCACATCGCGGTGCGCCGCGGGTGCGACGTGGATCAGCCGCGCAACCTCGCCAAAAGCGTCACGGTCGAATAGGACAGGCCTCCGCGGACTTGCCGATTTCTACAGATTGCCCCGCAGTTCCTGCTCGCGCTCGATCGCCTCGAATAACGCTTTGAAATTGCCTTTGCCGAAACTGCGGCTGCCCTTGCGCTGGATCACCTCGTAGAACAGCGTAGGACGGTCCTCCACCGGACGCGTGAAGATCTGCAGCATGTAGCCTTCATCGTCGCGGTCTACCAGGATGCCCAGTTCGCGGAGCGCCTCCACGGGCTCGTCGATCGGGCCAATGCGCGACAGCAGATCGTCGTAATACGCGTTGGGGACGCGCAGAAAATCCACGCCCTGGCGGCGCATCGCTCCCACCGTCCGGATGATGTCGTCCGTCGCCATGGCGATGTGCTGCACGCCGGGGCCGCGGTAGAACTGCAGGTACTCTTCGATCTGCGACTTGCGTTTGCCTTCGGCCGGTTCGTTGATGGGAAACTTTACGCGCTCGTTGCCGTTCGACATTACCTTCGACATCAAAGCCGAATATTCCGTCGAGATGTCCTTATCGTCGAAATGCTTGAACATTCGGAAGCCCATCGCATCGCGGTAGAATTCCACCCAGCGGTTCATCTCGCCCCAGCCCACGTTGCCCACCATGTGGTCGATGTACTTCAGTCCCACGGGACGCGACACCAGGTCTTCGGCGTCCACCTTCCGGAAACCCGGCAGGAAGACGCCGCGATAGTTGCGCCGCTCCACGAAAGTATGGACGGTATCGCCGTAAATGGCGATGGAGGCGACCCGCGCTTCGCCGTCTTCGTCGGCCAGTGTCTGGGGCTCGCGCACGCTGCGGGCGCCGCGGAGAGTGGTCTCGCTCCATGCGCTTTCGGCATCGTCCACCCACAGCGCGATGTCGCGGACGCCGTCGCCGTGCAGGCGAATGTGATCGGCAATGGGATGGTCGGGCGTAAGCGGCGTCGTCAGCACCAGGCGGATTTTGTCCTGCACTAACACGTACGATGCGCGGTCGCGCGTGCCGGTCTCGGGCCCACAATAGGCGGCCAGGCGGAATCCGAATGCCGAGCGGTAGTAGTGCGCGGCCTGGCGCGCGTTGCCGACGTAATATTCCACGTGGTCGGTGCCATTGAGAGGAAGAAAATCGAGTTCAACGGACGCGGGATGTTCCAAGATTTGCGGCATGGCTGTTCCTCAATGCTTCGATGCAGAAGCGGTTGTCTTCGTCGGTTCCGGTGGAAATACGCAGGCAGTGCGGCAATCCGAATCCGCCCAGCGGCCGGATTACCACTCCCTGCGACAGGCACTCCTCAAACACGCGTGTGGCATCCTCGGCGCTGGGCAGAACCGTCATCACAAAGTTAGCTTCGGACGGCGCCGCCGCCAAGCCGAGCGCTTCCAGGCCCGCGGTGAGATCGCGCAGCCCGCGCGCATTCAGTTCCAGCGAGCGGTGCAGAAATTCCTTGTCGGCCAGCGCCCCGATGCCGGCGGCTTGCGCGGGCGTGGAGGGTTCGAACGGCAGTTTTACCTTGAGCAGGTTGCGGATGAGTTCCTCATGCGCGAATCCGTAGCCGATGCGCACTCCGGCCAGACCGTAGATCTTCGAAAAGGTGCGCAGCGTAATCACGTTATCGTAGCGGTAGTGCATGGAGTCGGGATACTTGGGATTGTCCTTGGCGTACTCGAAATAAGCTTCATCGAGGATGATCAGCACGCGTTCGGGCACGTGCTTGTAAAACTGGTCGAACTGCTGCCTGGTGAAAATGGTCCCGGTAGGATTGTTGGGGTTGGCGAGGTAGACAATCTTAGTGTTTGCGTTGATCTGTTCGGCCAGGGCCGGCAGATCGTACTGCCAGTCGCGGTAGGGCACGGTGCGGTAGACCACGCCGCGCGAGCGCGCCAGCACTTGGAAACCGATGAAGGCGGCTTCGGTGGTGAGCACTTCGTCCTCATCGCACAGGAAGGCGCGGATGATGTTGGACATGATGCCTTCGGATCCGCTGCCGGCGATGACATTTTCCACCTTGAGATCGAACTCCTGGGCTAGCACCTCACGCAGTCCGAGCCCGCCATTGGGGTACAGGTTGAGGTTGCCCATCGCGCACTTCATCGCTTCGATGGCTTTGGGGGACGCCCCCAGCGGGTTCTCATTGGATGCCAGCTTGACGATGCGGTCGAGCCCGTACTGTTTGCGAACCGAGTCGATGGACCGCCCGGCTTCATACGGCCGCAACGATTCGATATAAGGAGGGACCAGGGGCATCTGGTCCTAGTTTAATACGCTGGTCAGTTCTCGGTCGGAGTGCGCTCGATGCTGTCCACTACGACGGTTGGCATGGGTTGTTTGCGGTTCTCCAGCGCCAATCCAAGACGTTGCAAGGCGTCGTGTATGGAAAGCGTCACTCCGTCGCTTGGGGCGAGGCCGTTGTTGTCCGCGACGGCTTTGTCATAGACTCCGCGACCCATCCAGTCGAGCTGGAAATCGAACTTGCCTTGGATGCCGGTCATGTCCACCACGGGCAGTCCTTGGATATAGGCGGGAGCCAATAGGGGCAGCGCTCTCGCCAGGTCGGCCATGGACCCTGCATGGCAGGCCCGGTGCATCACGCCCGGCGGATCGTTCCGGCCTGGCACGGGGTCGGCCATCGGACAACCGAATTCGCCCGAACCCACGGCTGGCGTCATTTTCACGCCCTTCTTCCCCACCACCAAAGCATAGACCGGCACTACCTTCGCGCCTTTGTGCATCACCATCTTGAACCGCTCGACGAGCATGGTTTGCGCCATCTCGTAAAGCTGGTCCTGGGTCGACGTGGGCGCCGCTTTGGCGACGATATCGAACCGTTCGGAGCCCATCCAACCCGGCCCTTCAACCCTGTCTTCGGAAACCTTGTAGACCGCCGCAATGATCGATTTCAGCGGGATATTGTGGACATCCACGCGTCCTCCGGCGAGAAAGTCGGCCTTGACCTCCTGGTCGGAGAATTTACTTTTCCGGATGTCGGCAACTTCAAATCGCAGTGGAGCCTGTTCGGCCTGGGCGAAAGCGAACCCGGCGATCAGCAGGACGGCGGCAAACGGTCGCAGCATGGGAAAACCTCCTCAGTGGTCGGTCAAGATAGCTACTGGACTTTACTACGCTTGGTTACACGAATAGACCGCGGAAATTTGCGATTACCCCCTCGGGCGCCATAACCGCTAAGATGAGAGTATGGCAAGAGGTTGGGAAAGCAAGTCGGTTGAAGAACAGATGTCCGCAGCCGTGATGTCCATTTCTCCACGCAGCTCCATTCCACCAGACGCTCTCGCACCCGAAGTGCTGGAGTCCATGCGCAAGCAAGAAACCATCGCCCTCTCCCGTACCAGAGTGGTCCGGGAATTGGAATCAGCCCAGAATCCCCGCTATAAGGCTCAGCTTACGAAAGCCCTTGCGGACCTGGACAGACAATTGCACACCTTCGCCGCTCATTAGTTCAAGCGGCCCTCTTCGTTGGGCGGGCCATCGCACACGGTTGGCCCGCCTACGCATTCTTCGTGTGTCTGCGATACTGGTTTTTCGGCGCCGATGTTTTCCTATTCTCAAAATGACCTTTATTGCGAGCAGGTTCCCCTCGCCGACCTTGCCGCGCGCGTAGGCACTCCCGCCTACGTCTATTCCAGCCAGGCGCTGCTCGCCAATTACCGCGCCTACGACGAAGCCTTTGCCGACCTGCCCCATACCGTCTGCTACGCCGTCAAAGCCAATTCCTCGCTCGCCGTGCTGGCCCTCCTGGCCAAAGCCGGCGCCGGTTTCGACATCGTCTCCGGCGGCGAACTCTTCCGCGTGCTTCAGGCCGGCGGCGATCCCTCGAAGGTGGTCTTCTCCGGCGTCGGCAAGACTGCCGCTGAAGTAGAATACGCCCTCACCCGCGGCATCCACAGCTTCAATTGCGAGTCCGAAGCCGAACTGGCCCTCATCGATTCCATGGCCGCGCGGTTGGGCCTCAAAGCCGGCTTCTCCATCCGCGTCAACCCCGATGTCGACGCCTCCACGCATCCCTACATTTCCACCGGCCTCAGCCAGCACAAATTCGGCATCGCCATCGCCGACGCCCCAGGCGTCTACGAACGCGCCCGGCAGTTCCGCAACCTCTCCACCGAGGGCGTGAGCTGTCACATCGGCTCGCAGATTCTCGACGAATCGCCCATCCTGGAAGCCGTGGACAAGGTGCTTGCACTGGCGGTTCGCCTGCGCGCCGAAGGCCACTCCATCCGCCATCTGGATCTCGGCGGGGGCCTCGGCGTCGCCTACCAATCCGGCGAAAAGGCGCCCGCCATCGCCGCCTTCATCGAGCAATTGCGCGGTCGTCTCCGTGACAGTTCGCTTGCCGTCATGGTGGAGCCCGGCCGCTCCATTGCCGGCCCGGCGGGCATTCTGCTCACCCGCGTGCTCTACCGCAAGCGCAACGGCGCCAAGGAATTCGTGATCGTGGACGCCGCTATGAACGACCTTATCCGTCCGTCGCTCTACCGCGCCTACCACGCCATCCTTCCCGTGCGCCGCAACGAACTGCCGCCCATCATCGCCGACGTGGTCGGCCCCATCTGCGAGACCGGCGACTTCCTGGCGCGCGACCGCCAAATGGTCAACGCCATGCCCGGCGACTTCCTGGCCGTCGACACTGCCGGAGCCTACGGCTTCGTGCAGTCGTCCAACTACAATTCGCGCCCACGCGCCCCCGAAGTCCTGGTCGAAGGCGCACAATGGCGCATCGTGCGCCGGCGCGAAACCTACGACGACCTGGTGCGCGGAGAGACCGCCTAATGTCCAATACGCCGTCCGGCATCGCGCCCGCGCGCTACACCTGCCACCGCGCCCGCGAGCCCATCGTCGTCGATGGCAGGCTTGACGAACCCTCCTGGCAACTCGCGCCGAAATCCACCCCATTCGTCGACATCGTGACCGGCGAGCCCGCCTGGTTCGACACCCGCGTCGCGCTGCTGTGGGACGACGAGCATCTCTATTTCGGCTTCTGGATCGAGGAGACCGACGTCTGGGGAACCATGACGAAGCGCGATTCCAAGATCTGGGAAGAGAACGATGTGGAAGTCTTCATCGCCGGCCGCGACGCCTACTACGAATTCGAAATCAACGCGCTGAACACGGTCTACGAGGTTTTCTGGATCTGGAAGGATATCCTCAAGCCCGGCTCGCCCTATTACGGCTGTCCCGAATTCGACCCCGCCAGGCAGCGCACCATGGTGCTCGATGGCGTAGGCGGGCACGTCCACGAGCGCGGCGAGCGATGGGGCTTCCTCGATTGGGATTTCCCCGGCCTGCGCACCGCCGTCCATGTGGAGGGCGTCGTCAACAGCCGCGCGAATACCGGCCGAGGCTGGACTGTCGAATTGGCCTTCCCTTGGAAAGGACTCGCCGGCATCGCCGATGGCCGCGCGCTTCCTCCGCGCGATGGCGACGTCTGGCGCATCGATTGTTCCCGATTCGAGAAGCTCGGCCGCCACCGCGAGGTCCTCGACCCGTGTGCCGGCTGGACCTGGAATCGGCACGGCCACTACGATTCCCATATCCCCGAAGTCTTCCCGTACGTCACCTTCAGCGACCAGGCAGTGTAAATGGCGCTACTCCGGATCTTCGAGCAGCTTGACTAACGCGAAGAGCGCCTGGTTCGCCGGAACCGGCACGCCGCGTTCGGCTCCGCGGCGCACCACGAACCCGTTCAGCGCATCGATCTCGGTACGGCGCCCACGCTCAATGTCCTGGGCGGTTGACGATCGCGCATTGCTCATGGCCTCCCCCAGACTGAAAGCTTCAGCCAGCATGGTGTCGAGCGGCAGCGGCACGCCTTCGGCGCCAGCCACGGCGACCGCCTCCTCCACCACTTGTGTCATCAGGCGGCGGGCCGCCGGGTTGGCGGCGATCCGTCCATAACGCGCGCGGCCCAAAGCGGAAATGGCGTTGTAGGCGCAGTTCACGATCATCTTCTTCCAAAGGTCGGTGGCAATATCGTGCGATACGCGGCAGTCAATTTCCGCGCGCTCGAAGAGCGGCCGGAGCCGCCCGAGATCGATGCCGGTGTGGAGCGGGTCTCCGAAAATGAGGTCGCCGCGGCCCGAGTGCTGTACGTGCCCGGGCGCCACCATGGCGGCCGCGACATAGACCACGGCGGCGATTGCGTGGATGCCGGAGGCTGTCCGGATACGCGCCACATTGTCCACACCGTTCTGCAAGCTGATCACCAGGCTGCCCGAGGACAAATGGGGGGCCATCGCCGCGGCCGCGGACTCGGTATCCACGGTCTTCACGCAAAACAGAACGATCTCCCTGTCGCGCACTGCGTCGAGCGTGGTCGACGCCTGCAGGGGAATTCGCAGTTGCACCCCGGCGCGATCCAGCAGCAGCCCGCCGCGAGCGACTGCGTCCATGTGTGGTTGCCGCCCAATCAGCATCACAGGCGCGCCGGCGTGGGCCAGCATTCCTCCGAAATAGCAGCCCACCGCGCCGGCGCCCGCCACGGCGACGGATGGCCAAGTGCGCTCTGGCATGAACCTCAAGGATATCGCAGGAGTACAATTTCATTTGAAGCAATCCTCTCACCGGTTGTCGGTTCCTACGCGGGGCAAAGGGCTGTACGAAATCACGCGCGAGGTGGCTCATTGGTTGGGGCAGCAATCCGTAAGCCTGGGCCTGCTGACTCTCTTCGTACAGCACACGTCGGCATCGCTCGCCATTCAGGAGAACGCCGACCCGGATGTGGTCCACGATCTGAATGCCTTCTTCAGCCGCCTGGCTCCGGAAGACAACCGCCTGTACCGGCATACGGCGGAAGGTCCCGATGACATGCCGGCGCACATTCGCTCCGCGCTCACCCTGACGCAGCTTTCCATACCCGTGGAAAACGGCCGCATGACGCTGGGCACATGGCAGGGCATCTATGTTTTTGAACACCGGGCGGCGGCCCATCGCCGGAGCGTTGTGCTCCACCTGATAGGCGAATAAGCCCGCAGCGTGACATAATATTGCACTGGAGATCGTCATGACACCAAAAGCTACGGTGCGCCATTCCGGAGATGTCGCTATCGTCGATTTATCTGGGAAGATCACGCTCGGGGACGGCAGCGGGCTGGTGCGCGGCACTATAAAGGACCTGCTCGGCGCCGGCCAGCGTAACATCCTCCTGAATCTCAAGGACGTTACGTATATGGATAGCGCCGGCCTGGGCGAAATCGTAGGGTCGTACGCCACGGTCGCGAACCAGGGTGGCGCCGTCAAGCTCCTGAACACCCAAGGGAAGGTAAAGGATCTGCTGCAGGTGACCAAGCTGTACACCGTGTTTGAAGCCTTCAGCGACGAAGCGACCGCTCTCCGCAGTTTCGCGGCCGGCGCCTCAGCGTGACCCGTGAAGCGTTGTACAATTAAAAGATCTCCTACGCAAGGTGAACCCCCAGCGGTAGTGCCGCCTGGCGTCTGGACGATTTGACGCGGGCTGAACTCCCGGTCGAGGTATCATCCGCTTGACGCTGCATCTACGAAAACGAAACCTGCCGGTGGCTTGTTTGCTGGTTTTAGCTGTGAGCCTTATTTGCCACGGGCAGGACTCGGGATCGGCCACGGCGACACCCCCCGAAGCCAAGCCGGCCGACGCAACGGCCGCACCAATGCGGCCGGTCTACACGCCCCCGCGGCACAAGCCATTCTTCAAACGGTGGATCAGCCTGCAGGCGTTGAGCGCTACGGTTCCAGGAGCCATCGTACAGCAGTTTCACGACTGGCCTACGGAGTGGGGCCCGACACGCTTAGGATTCGAAAAGCGCCTGGGTTCGCTCTACGGGCAATTCGCCGTCGGCGTGCTGATTGAGGACGGCGTGAAAGCCATCCATCCGGAGGACACCCACTATCGAAGGCTGGGAGACGGCCCCTTCTTCAAGCGTACCGCGCACGTGATTACCGGAACGGTTACCGCGCGGTCACTCGACGGCAGCCGCACCGTGGCGTGGTCGCTCCCGGCCAACGCGTACGGCAGTTGGGCCATCGCCACGTTGTGGAGTCCGCGCGAATTTCGCAATGGAGAGTCCATCGCCGAATGGGGTACGGCGGGAATGGGTGTCACGGCCGGAGTCAATCTGGCCAAGGAATTCTGGCCCGATATCAGGAGCATCTTCCACAAAAAGAAGTAACGCCGGCCGGCGAGAACTTACTCCCGCGTGCTGGGCTCGCGTGAGCGGTCAGAGCAACGCACAACGGTCTCCCTCGGCAGCTTGGCTGCCCGGCAACTTGGAAGCCGTGGTAGAGTTCTCCTCGCTCGCGCCGCTCCCTATCGGCCGGTACCGGCGGGAACCCAGAATCGGCGAGGCGGTCGTGTCGGGAGTCGGGAGGAGGCCCATAGGTGAGAAATGCGGCCTATGCTACATCGGGACGCCGGGCCACGCGCGACACGGCGTTTACCAGCTTGCGGTACGGAATGTCCGGGTAGCTTTCGAATGCCAGCCATTCGCCGTCGCGCCAGCTCGAGTAATACCAGCGCGACAGAAGCGCCAGATACTCCTGGCGCTCGCGGACGCTGCGGCGAGGCGGTTCGGCTGCCGTAAAAATCTCCCGCAGAGCGCCGTCGAGCGGCGCCGGTTTACCCTCGTGGACCTCGAAACTCAGACGCTGCGCCCCCAGCCAGTTTCCCTCGCGAACCGGCCACAGTTCCACCGCTTCCGCGGCCACCGACCGCGTAAGGGCGACGCCATTGAGCCGGTCCACATCGCGAGCCAGCTCGTCTCGCAATTTCAGAACATCCTGCACCTTTTCGAACCGCTTGTGCTGGCGGGCGGCCTCTTCAAATTGCATTTGTTCGCTGAGACGGTCGCGCGAACGCTCAATGGCGTCCAGCATCGAACGGCCGTCGCTGCGCAGGAATTCCGCCGCACGCTCCACTTCGTTGCCGTATTCGGCCGGGCCTACCACCTGCTGGCAGGGCCGCAAACACATTCCCATTTCGCCATAGATGCAGCCGGGGTGGCTGGGTGAAGGGACCAGGTCCTCCTGGCAGCGCCGCATCTGGAACAAGTTCAGAAACTGCTCCTCGAAACGCTCGGCCGAGGCGCGGGAACGGAAAGGTCCGAAATGGAGGCCGGCGGAGCGTGTCAGATGGGTAGTAACGTGACTGCGCGGGAATTCGTTGGCCATCACGATACGGACATAGGGAGGCATACGCAGGCGCAGAACCTCCCGATACTCCTCGGGAAGCAGCCGGCGCGCCTCCTCGTACAGGAGTACGCTCGACTCGAATGCCGATCCGGTCAACTGGTACTCGATGCGCCGGACGGTGTGGCGCAGGTTCAGAAGGCGCGATGGCTTTTCGCGCTCCCGCAGGAGGCGCAGCAGCCGCCGGCGCAGAAGAGCGGTCTTCGAGAGGTGCGGAGCGCCTTCCTTAGCCCACAAGACGAATACCGCGGGGTTGTTCGGTACGGCCTGGAGGGCCGCATCCAGCCGATCGAGGTCTTCGGGAACTTCGATGACCGTCATCATGCGGGCCGCTGAGAGGGGCGCGAAAGGCGCAAGAGTTCGTCGGGAGCGGCTGGCGCGACTCCCGCGACGCCGATATTCCCGGCCACGCGCTTGCGCTGGCCCATGCCCACCAGGCCTACCGCTATGCCGGGCGTGGAGGGCGTGAACCGGATGGCGCGCCGCGCGGTCGTGCCGAGGCCGGGCAGGCTGAGTTGATTTGGCTTACGGTACCCGTCCCACCGTGCTGTCCCGCAGCGGCAAATCTTGCCAGCCGCGGCGAGTGTTTCCAGGCGGCCGAAGGCGCGTGCAATGCGCTCTTCGAACACGTCCGTCGCGACAAAATTGAGCTGCGTTTCCGGGGCCCTGGGAGCCGCCACCGTCTCTTCGCGGCGGAGCTGTTTGAGCGCCGCACCCATCGAGCGCTCCGGCCGCCGATGCCGGTAGTTGATAGCGCAGTCGAAAAAATCGATTGCGCGGTCCGCCTCGCCGGTGGCGGCGCCCAGGTACGCGCCGATTCCGAGACTCGAAACCCGCAAGCCGAAGACCGTTCGATTACAGCCGGCATCCCGGAACTCCGGATACCGTTCGACGTATCGGGCGGCGCCTCGGGCGGTGGCGTGCATGCTACTCCGAGACAGCTTTGGAGTCGATGAGCGCGCGCACTCCGCCGAGAAACTCGTCCAGCGTCTTGGCGCCCTGGTCGCCATGCTTGCGATTGCGCACGGCCACCTGTCCGCTCTCCTGCTCGCGGTCCCCGATCACCAGCATGTAAGGGATCTTCTGCAATTGCGCTTCGCGGATCTTGAGGTTGACTTTCTCGCTGCGCTCGTCGATGGTCACGCGAATGCCGGCCGCGTCGAGCCGGTCCCGGACCCCGTGGGCGTATTCGGTTTGCCGGTCGGTAATCGGCAGGACGGTGGCCTGCACTGGCGCCAGCCACAACGGGAACGCGCCGGCGTACAACTCGATTAGGTAGGAAATCATGCGCTCCATAGTGCTTACGATGGCGCGATGGATCATCACGGGACGATGTTCCTTGCCGTCGGCCCCTATATATTCGAGCCCGAACTGGTTGGGCAGGTGAAAATCCACCTGGATGGTCGAGTAGGTTTCCTCATGCCCCATCACGTCGGCAAGCTGGATGTCGAGTTTCGGCCCGTAGAAGGCGGCTTCGCCGGGGGCTACCTTGTACGGCAAGCCGAGCGCGTCCATGCCTTCCCGCAGCACGCGTTCGCCCAAGGCCCACATCTCGTCGTTATCGACGTACTTCACCTTGTTCGCCTTGTCGCCCAAAGACAGCCGGTAGCTGTACTTGGTGATGCCCAGGTCGCGGTACGCGGTTTCCACCAGATGCATGACTTTGGTGAACTCTTCCTTGATCTGGTCGGGAGTGCAGAAAATGTGCGCGTCATTGAGGGTCATGCAGCGCACGCGGCTCAGACCGCTCAACACGCCAGACCGCTCATAGCGGTACATGGTGCCCAACTCGGCGATCTTCACCGGCAGGTCGCGGTAGCTGCGCTGTTTCGATTCGTACACCAGGATGTGATGCGGGCAGTTCATCGGCCGCAGGACCATCTGTTCGTTTTCCAGGTCCATGGGCGGGAACATGTCTTCGTGGTAATGTTCCCAGTGGCCCGACCGCTTATAGAGGTCTACCTTGGCCAGGTCCGGTGTGTAGACGTGCTGATATCCCGCCGCCCGTTCACGCTCCAGAATGTAGTCCTCGAGCAGCCGCCGGATGGTGGCGCCTTTCGGAAGCCACAGGGGGAGACCGGCGCCCACGGTCTCGCTTACGGTGAACAGTTCCAGTTCTTTGCCGAGGCGGCGATGGTCGCGGCGCTTAGCGTCCTCAAGCCGGTTGAGGTAGTCTTCCAGATCCTGTTTCGAAAAGAACGCGGCGCCGTAAATGCGCTGCAACTGTTTGTTGTGCTCGCTGCCCTTCCAATAGGCGCCGGCGATGGACAGCAGCTTGAAGGCTTTGATCTTGGAGGTATTGGGCACATGCGGCCCGCGGCAAAAATCGATGAAATGCGGTCCCAGGGTGTATTCCGAAAATACGTCCCCGGCGCGTTCGGCGATCAACTCGCACTTCATCCAGGCACCGGCGTATTTCTTCAGGCCGTCGCCTTTGGCGGTATAGATGCGCTCGAAGGGCAGATTCCGCGCTTGGATCTCCCGCATTTTCTTTTCGATCTTTTCCAGATCTTCGGGCGTAAACGGCGTCGCGCGATCGAAATCGTAGTAAAAACCGTTTTCGATGGGCGGTCCGATGCCCAGTTGGGTTTCGGGGTAGAGTTCCAGCACCGCTGCCGCCAACAGGTGTGCCGTGGAATGACGGTATACTTCCAGCGCCTCGGGGTTCTTGGACGTGAGAATCTCGACCTTGGCGTCACCATCCAGGGGACGTGTGAGATCGTACAGTTCGCCGTTGACCCGGGCGACAATGGCGGCATCGGCGAGCCGCGGGCTGATGGCGCGGGCCACGTCCAAGGGGCTGGAACCAGCCGGAACGGGCTTCTGGCTGCCGTCGGGCAGTGTAATCCGGATTTCACTCATAGGGAAACTTCAGCGTAACATTTCTCGATTTCGCATTTCTCCCGGTCCGATTGTTATCATAGGACCAAGCCCTTGACGCCCGTTTCCAGCCAAGCCGGGATTGACGACGCCACTCTGGTGGCGCAGACACGCGAGGGCGATGCGCGCGCCTTCAGCGAACTCATCAAACGCTATGAGGGCAAGGTCTTCCGCCTGGCGCAGCACGTTACCCAGAACCGGGAGGACGCCGAGGACGTGCTGCAGGAGACCTTTCTTAAGGCCTACGAGCATTTGGACCAGTTCCGGGGCGATTCAAAATTCTACACCTGGATTGTGCGCATTGCCGTGAACCAGGCGCTCATGAAACTCCGCCGCCGGAAGAGCGATAAATCGGTTTCCCTCGATGAGACCATCGACACCGGCGAAGACACCATCGTGCGCGAGGTCGCCGCCTGGGACGAGGATCCGGAGCAGCAATTCTCCAGGGAAGAACTCGGCGGCATTCTGGATTCGGCGGTCCAGAGCCTGGAGCCGATCTACCGGTCGGTTTTTGTCCTGCGGGATATCGAAGATCTTTCCACGGAAGAAACGGCGGAAGCGCTGGACCTCTCCATACCCGCGGTGAAGAGCCGGTTATTGCGGGCGCGCTTGCAATTGCGCGAGAAGCTGACCCGCTATTTCAAGCGAAAGGGAGACGACCTCTTTGCTTACCTGTAAGGACTTTTTGCGCGAGCTGAGCGACTTCCTTGACGAAAACCTCGATGCAGAAATCCGGGCGAAGCTGGAACAGCACATCACTGAATGCCCCAACTGCTGGGTGATTGCCGATACTACGCGCAAGACCATTAGGATCTACAAAGGCATGGAGCCGTATCCGATTCCGAGCGAGATGGAAGAGCGGCTTATGCAGGCGCTCGAACGGAAAATCGCCTCCAGGCAGAAATAGAGGCGCCGCGGCGGTCTACCTGCGCGATTCCATTGGCCATTACTTCACCGATATTGTCACGCCAGGCTGGCTGCGCCGCGAATTGGCAGCGGCGCCTATCGATACAGTAATCGAGACGGCTGTTCCTGCCGCGACAGTGGGCGGAATGATTGCATTCACCTGGACCAGACCCGCGACCGCGCCCGGTGACGCCCCGGAATAACTGACCACTGCTGGTTGGCCGGCGATATCGACACGGGTGGTGGCATCCGCCAGCGTCCCGGCAACCGAAGCGACGACTCCATCGGCAACTGGTACCGCCAGATCCCCCATCCCAGTCGCGTAGATCAGGATGGTGGACCCTGCCGCGGCGGGGTTCTTGGCGGAGTTGATAGAGTAGTTTCCGGTGGTGCTGTCGTAGTTCAGTACGGCAGCTTGTCCTTGCCCCAACCCGCCGAACGTAAAGGTACCTGGATCTTCCTGGATCACCATCAGATTGAATGGCTGTGTGGCAGCGGCCGGAGTTGGATTCGTGTTGATCACCTGCACGGAAACCGTAGGGTTATTCGTACCGATGACCACCGCAATCTCGACCGGCACAACCGCGTTGATCTGGTTGCTGGAGGTCATGATGATGGGCGCATAAATGGGCGTACTGTTGCCGATTAGAAATGCCACCTGGATCCCATTGAGAACAATGGGGAACGCCTGGGGAGAGCCCGAAGGAGTGGCCGTGCTGATGCTGGTGGCCCCCAGATTCTGGCCGAAGATGGAGATGATCTCGCGCGGCGAGACCGACGTGATACCGCCCGCCACCGGGTTCGGTCCCCCCGTTCCCGTCCATACGGAAGTAGACAGGTAGCTGGCGGCGTTCACGACCGATGTAATCAGGGGAATGGTCGGGTCGCTCACGGTGAACAGAGTGGTTACCGGCGCCTGTGAAGGGTTGTTGGGTGGGGCGGGATTCGTCACCGCCAGCGTCCATATCCCGGGACTGGAGAGGTACCCGCTATTCACCGTAGCCTGGAGAACCTGCCGGCTGAGAAGCGTTGACGACATCGTAACCGGCGGATTGCTGCCTTGCTGCAACGTCACCACCGATGTGCTGAAGAAGTTGTCCCCGTAGATGGTGATGATCGGATTGACAATCGGTGCGGCAATCACGCTGGACGGAAATATGGAATTCAATATCGGTGGTCCCGCCGATACTACCAGGTTGACGGCCACCACGGCGGTGCCGTTGACGCTGTTGGTGGCGGCTACGGTGATCGTCCCGCCATAACTGCCCGGATTGAGAGTCTCCAGCGTCGCCAGATCGAGCGTTACGATGATCGGGACAAATGAGCCCGACAGAGCCACGCCGCTGGTTTGCAAAGTCGGCAACTGGTTGGAAGTGTTTACGCGAAGCCAGACCGCCGTCTTGGAAGCCAGGTTGGCCGCGGTAACGGTAAAGGGGATGATCCCGCCGTTTGAGGCCACATCCAGTTCCGACGACACCGGTTGAGCGGAGTTGCTGCCGGTTGTATAGGTAAACGTCAAGGTCGGGGAATTCGTTCCGGATGCCGGCGGACTGTAGTTGGACGATGGCGACGTCAACATTATCGTGGACGGCGGATTGGAGATCAACAGATTCGCCGAGACCACCGCCGGGTTACTGCTGGCCGGTACCGTGTTGACGGTAATGGTTCCAACGTAGTTCCCGGGCGCCATGCCGGTGGGGTTCACCGTCACCGACAGGGTTAAGGGTGCGTAGCCGGAAGCTGGCGTTACGGTTAGCCAGCCTTGAGGAGTCGAACTGAAACTCACCGACAGCGGCAGGGTGCTGATGGATGCGGGGAGCGATACCGTGACTTTGGCCGCGGCGGGAAAACTGGTGCTGTTGACCTGATAGCTAAAACTGAGCGCGCCCGGCGTGGCCGAAGGGCCACTCGATTGCCCATGTACATAAGCTGCCGACAATACCAGCGATACCAATACCTTGACGCTTTTCATAGCACTCTCTCAGGTATCTGATCGGCGGATTGCCGGAAAACTGTAGGGTGTGAGGGAAATAGCCATCAGCCTTCAGCACACTCTGTGCGCTACGCTGCGGCGCGAATGGCTGATGGCCTTCCTTAGCAGAGGGCTGCCATCAGGGCGCCGCGTGCGGTCGAGTTGAGGGGGTCGGCGGCCAGGCGCACTTCCGACAGCCGGACCGGGAATTCCTCGGCTTTCAGAACGTCGTTGAAATAGGCGGTAAACCCATCCGGCATCGCCGTTCCGCCGCTCAGAACCAGAGGGATCGAATGATCCAGCTTGGGCAATCGCTGGGAGGAAGCAATCTGTGCCCGAAGGTTCCCGGTGAGGTTTTCGATCATCTCCTGGTAGTACACGTTCAGGGCATTCAGTACCCGGTCGCCGGTCAACCCGTTCAAACGAAACGCATGTTCCTTCAGAATGCGCAGGCGGGTAGCCAATTCGCCCGTCACCAGGGAGGCTTGGGCATCGATGAAGTCGCCGGCCTTCGGTACGCTGAAGCTGATGACCGGCACCGACAGCACCGCCAGGCAGATATTATTGAGACCGCTGCCGCAGGAAATTCCAATACCGGTATAGTTGGACCCGCCCAATTCGCCGAACACCACGGCGAGGCCTTCTTCTATCGGTGTCGCCAGGTAGCCCAGGTCGACCAGAATCTGCCGAATCGAGGCCGAATGGTAGTGAATGCCGTGCTCTCCGCCGGCGCCCGGAGCCGGCACGCTGAAGAAAACCTTCTGGCCCTGCCGCGCGGCCCTTCCCACCAGCTTGCCGACGATCATCCTCAGCACGCCGAGGCTGTGCGGTTCCCGCGGATTGAGCACGCCATTCAACATCGGACGCCGCAATTCCACGTGAAAGACTTCCGCAAATCTCTGCGCGTCGTTGCCCGCCACCACGATTTCGCTGTCCCGAACCTCATGGAACACGTTCTCCCTCTGAAGCAGGCTCTCGGTCAGTTTGGAATACGGCATTGTCAGAAACGCATTGAGTTGGGATTCGCAGTCCGGTTTCTTCTCGCCGGTTCGCGCCACCACGATCCGGCTGGTCCCTACGTCCAGCCCCAGGGGCTGAGCATACTCTTGTTCCACGTTACTCATCAGCTTGTCTCCTGCAAGTTACTCGTGTGGGTAGACGTCTTCACGATGAACGCGATCCGAGAAGAGTCTCACCCGGTTAATGTCCTTCCGGTCCAGAGGCCGAAGTTTACTGTTCCGCAGGCAAACCGTCACCGCCGCGAACAGTACCACCAAAGAGGTTCCGGCAAAAAGCACCTCGACCTCCTATCTGCGGCTCGCGGAAGCGCGTTCCAGCACCGCCGCCAGGTTGCCGTTGGACATCGCACCGCTGCCTTGCGGAACGCAGCAAGTGGCCGCTTCGGTGATGCGCTGCGCTTCCTGCTGCTTCTGCTTCTGCCAGTTGCGCAGATCGTCCTGGGCGCGCGCCACCTCGTCCAGATTGGTTTGAATGCGCGCCATATATTGGCTGGTCAACCGGTCCAATTCGGTCTGGATGCGCCGGTTCTCTTCCAGTTTGGTGGTCTCGAACACGCTCAGCCAGGTCTGCTGCGCCTCTTCGTAATCGTTCAGGGCGCGTTGCCTCACGACCGCGTCCTGCAGCAGGTCTTCGACTTGCACGCCGGCAGCCTCCAGGGCCATCAACAGGGAGGCGCGTTTGATCTCCGCGGACATCCCGGACAAGTGCGAGCTGTTCAGCATCTCCGCAACCTTGAGGATGCTGTAGCCGGAGCGTTGCGGTTGGGAGGCGGCGCCATCGTAAATCTGCTCAAACGAGACAGTCTTGCAGGCGGCAATCGCGCTGCCTGCTCCCGAGTACTGGCCGGAATGCCCCGCGACCGCTACGGCGAGCTGCGCCGTGCCGTTGTGGTTGGTTTCGTTCTTTGGTGTATCTTCCGCTTCGCCGGAGGAATGGAAAAGGCGTTTGAACATCGAAAACTCCTCATGCCGTGCTACCCGCTAACAGGTTGCGGGAAACAGGATGGCCGGCTTGCGCTACAGGGTAGCCGCTCCCTTATCTCCACAAACTGTCAGGTATCACTGTGGTAGTATCCCGAGATCCGAAATTCTCTCAAGACATTACTTAAATCGGTGGGACGGTCGATTTCGTATGGATTACCTGGCCTCGGGGTTGCCGTGCTCGCTGAAGTTCTTCAGGCGCGTAAGCTGTTCCACCAGCACGCCATCGACGGGTTTCGCCCATGTGCTCAGGCCGGTGGCCAGATATCCTCCGACTGCATAGGTAACCTCCAGCTTGGTGCCGCCTTCTACCGCGGAAAGCTGCCACGTCATGGTTCCGGTGACCGCCAAGCTTTGGAGCGGGCCAAGTCCGCCCGACAGCACGAGCTTCTCACCGGGCGCTGCCGCCAGCACTTCCAGGTGGCGCACGCTGCCCTGATTGGGCAACTTTTCGCACAAGCAGCCCGGCGCCTTCGACTCCATGGTCAGGTTGTGCGAATTGCCCGAGAACGTGTGCCGCGGATTCCACCAATCGCCCACGTTGAAGACGATCTTGCGGTAGACCTCCGCGGGAGGCGCCTGGATCTGCACAGTCGTCTTGACGGTGAACCCGTTCGCCGCGGAATCGATAACATCGCAGATGGCGAGTCCGGGCGCGAGTGCGAGAATGGCGGCGGCCAGGTAAGCGGCTTTCATCCCTTCAGGATGTCACACCTCCGGGACAAGCTTCACGTCCTTTGCGGCGCTCCCTTCGGCGATGTCGACCGTCTCGATTCCCTTTTCGCGCCACTCGATGTCTTGTCGCGAGGGTGGCTAAGGATAGGCATTGGCGGCGCATCCTTTTCCTCGCCGCAACCACGCACCAGGAGGTTGAGGTTCCCATTGGGTTGGCCCAGTCCTGCGCGGCGGCGCACAGGCAGAAGGGAGCCGCGGCGGCAAGACGGGTGCTTGCGGGATCGAAAACCGCTATTCTGTAGCGGCCACGATCATTTAGAATCAATTAGTTACAACTTAGAACCGCTACGCTGTAGCGGTTTGCCCGCCCGTTTGTTACAGCCCGCGCGATCTCGGACGCCGCCGCGCCGAAATCACCGACGTGTTCATCCCAATCGTATTCAGGCCGCCGAAAAAGCGTGCATGCTCGATCTTCATGCAGCGGTCCATCACCACTTCCAGTCCGGCATCGCGGGCCCGCTGCGCGGCCCCTTCGTGGATCACGCCAAGTTGCATCCAGACCACGCGGGCGCCGGCCGCGATCGCCTCCTCGACAATGGCGGGGACAGCCGCCGGCTCGCGGAAAATATCGACCACCTCAACGCCACCCGGAATCGCGCTCAGCGACGGGTAGCTGATGCGTCCCAGGACCGACGTTTCGCGCGGATTCACCGGAACCACATCGTACCCCTCGGCGAGGAGATACAGCGCCGCGAAATGGCTGGGCCGGAATGGATTTGACGACAAGCCCACCATGGCGATACGGCGGTAGCGTTCCAGGATGCGCAACCGGTCGTACGGCGTGGTCGCAAAGCGGCTCTGGTTGACGGGTGAATTCCCGCCCACCCCGTCCTGAAACGCGTCGCCAAACGAAACGGCACACTGATTCACTTGCTGGCCTCCAGCGCCTGGTTCAGATCCCAAAAGATATCGTCGATCTCTTCCAATCCTACCGAAAGCCGGATCATCTCGTCGGGGATGCCGCCGGCGGCGCGCTCTTCGGCGGAGAGTTGCTGGTGCGTGGTCGACGCCGGATGGATCACCAGGCTTTTGGCGTCGCCTACGTTGGCCAGGTGCGAGAAGAGATGCAGGGATTCGATGAAGCGCCGTCCGGCTTCGAGCCCGCCCTCGATCCCGAAGGCCAGTACGCCGCCCGATCCGAGCGGCAGATAACGCTTGGCCAGTTCGCGATACGGGCTGGTCGAGAGACCGGGATAATTCACCCAGGCCACGCGGCCGTGGCCCTCCAGGAATTGCGCCACGGCAAGAGCGTTGCGCGAATGACACTCCATGCGCAGCTTCAGAGTTTCGAGCCCCTGCAGGAACAGGAATGAATTGAAGGGACTGAGCGCCGGACCCAGGTCGCGGAGACCCTCCACGCGCGCCTTCATAATGTAGGCGAAGTCGCCGAAGGTCTCATAGAAGCGGATGCCATGATAACCCTTACTGGGTTCCAGCAGTTGCGGAAACCGGCCGCGATCCCAGGGGAAGCGCCCGCTGTCCACGATCACGCCGCCGATTGACGTCCCGTGCCCGCCAATGAACTTGGTGGCCGAATGGACCACGATGTCCGCGCCGTGTTCGATCGGGCGGCAGAGATACGGCGAGGCGAAGGTGTTGTCGATAATCAGCGGAAGATTGTGTTCGTGCGCGACGGCGGCCAGGGCTGCGATATCCAGCACATTCATGCGCGGATTACCGATGGTTTCGGCGTAGAGCGCGCGCGTTCGCGGCGTGATCGCGCGGCGGAAGCTTTCCGGGTCGTCTGCATCGGCGAAGGTGGTCTGAATCCCCAGGCGGCGAAAGGTGACGTCGAATTGCGTGTAGGTGCCCCCGTAGAGCGTTTTGGCGGCGATCAGTTCATCGCCGGCCTCCAGCAGGCTGGTCAGCGCGACCAATTGCGCCGCCTGCCCGCTGCCCACGGCGAGCGCCCCCACCCCTCGTTCAAGCGAGGCCATGCGCTCTTCGAAGGCAGCGGTAGTGGGATTCATGATGCGCGTGTAGATATTGCCCAGACGCTGCAGGTTGAACAGCGCGGCGGCGTGCGCCGTATTCTCAAAGACGTAAGAAGTGGTCTGATAGATGGGCATGGCGCGCGCCCCGGTTTCCGAATCGGGCTGTTGTCCGGCGTGCAAGGCGCGCGTGGCGAAGCCAAAGGCATGGTCGGCATGAGAAGACATCCTTTCCAAGGTACCTGAGGCGGAGATGGTATTGCTTGGCGTCAGCCCCGGCGCGCACCGGGCGGCGATGCCGAAAAAATGGGGCGGATCAGGGGATCCGCCCCGCGATGGATCAATTGTAATGCGCCAAGGAGAACTCGAGTCAGTGTAGAAATGCGGATCGCGCCAGAAGGGAAATCGACGGCCGCGCCGGGGTACTGCCAGGGGCGCGCTGTTCCGTGGCGATACCGGCGGTGCGGAATTCGTGCTGGAGCTTTTGAATTGCCGTCCGCCGTCCGTTGTTGCGAACGATTTTTCCGGAAACCACCAATTGAAGGGGAGCCATGTTGTGCAGCATCGCCGGCCACGCGATGGATAACTCCACGTTGAGACCGGCCGGGAGCGGTCGGTCGGTCTCGAAATGGATGCCACCACTGGACAGATCGATGGTTTTCCCTACGCCTGTTTCCAAAACACGACGCCGACGAATTAACCGCCAGCGCAGATCCAACTGGATCTCGTATCGCCGGTCATGCCGGCGTTCCCCCGCGATTCCCTCGTTTGCGTTTATGGTCAGGTCCCGATTGAAATCCATCCACTCCCCCGGTTGCGAACGAGTCCATTATGCCGGGTGGAGTACAGGCGATTACAGTCCTGGGGGTACCTTGGCAGTCATATCGGTTCTAAGGAAAATCCTGGTTGTCCGGACTTCGGTGTCAATGCAATGTTGCCGCCGGCGCGAGACCTACAGGTTCAATCACGGTCCCGTCCGGCCCGTGAACGGTGATCACCACTTTGTCCTCCTGCAGGATCGAGATGTGCCGGCCGCGGTATAGTACCCACTCGCAGTACGCCAGCGCCACCAAACAAATCGCCGCGGGAATATTCGCCTTCACCTCTTCCATTTTATCCGGGAAGGGCTCTATTCCACGCGGCGGATTCGCGCGCCGGCCTGGGCCAGCTTGCTCTCGATGTGCTCGTATCCGCGGTCGATATGGTAGACCCGGTCGATGACGGTTTCGCCTTTGGCCACCAGGGCTCCTAAAACCAGCGAGGCGCTGGCGCGCAGATCCGAAGCAATCACCCCGGCGCCGGTCAGCGGACGCGGGCCGGCGACGATGGCCTGCTTGCCGTCGAGCCGGATGTTGGCGCCCATGCGAGCCAGTTCCTGGGCGTGCATGAAGCGATTCTCGAAAATCGTCTCGACGATCATGGCGATGCCTTCGGCCTGGGTCATGAGCGCCATATACTGGGCCTGTAGATCGGTAGCGAATCCCGGGTATTCCTCGGTGGTCATATCGACGGAGCGGAGACGGCCGCCGCCATGCACGCGGAGAGAGGTGGCGCCGGGTTGTGTCACCTCCACCCCGATTTGTAGAAGCTTGGACACGAGCGCGCCGAGATGCTCGGGGTCGCAGCCGTTCACCGTGACGTCGCCGCCCGTGATCGCGCCGGCGATCAGGAACGTTCCGGCTTCGATGCGGTCGGGAATGATGGTATGTTCGGCCCCGGAGAGGTGCTCCACTCCCTGCACGCGGATGATGGACGATCCCGCTCCCTCAATGTGCGCGCCCATGCGGATGAGCAGGTTGGCCAGGTCCACCACCTCGGGTTCGCGCGCGGCGTTGCGCAGCACGGTCTCGCCCTTGGCGAGTACCGCGGCCATCAACAGATCCTCCGTGCCGGTGACGGTGATGCGGTCGAAATGAACGATGGCGCCGCGCAATCCCTCCGGCGCGGAGGCTTCGATATAGCCATGGGACTGGTAGATGGCCGCACCCAGTTGTTCCAGTCCAAAAATATGGAGGTTGACGGGCCGCGCGCCAATGGCGCAGCCTCCCGGAAGCGAAACACGCGCGCGGCCGCACCGCGCCACCAGGGGTCCCAATACCAGGCTGGAAGCGCGCATGGTCTTCACCAGTTCGTACGGAGCTTCCGGACTGACGATGCGCGGAGTGTGCAGCCGCACGGTCTCGCCATCCACCTCGACCTGGGAGCCAATATCCACCAGCAGCCGCTGCATGGTCCGGATGTCGCGGACTCGCGGAATGCGATGCAGGATCACCGGTTCTTCGGTAAGCAGCGCCGCCGCCAGCGCCGGCAGGGCGGCGTTCTTGGACCCGCTGGCCGCGATTTCGCCGTGAAGGACCGAGCCCCCCGAAATTACGAACTTATCCATTTTCCGTTTCCTTTGTCACCGGTCACGGGATAAGCGCCTGACGGATGCGTCCGCCCGATTCCGCCAGCCGCCGCTCCGCCTCGTCCCGGCCGATGCTCAACTTGCCCATCAAAATCGCCGTGCTCACCTGATCGCCGGCTTCCGCCAGCAACTCGGCCGACCTTTCGTAGCTCACGCCGGCCTTGCACGCCACGATGCTGCGGGCCCGGTCCACCAGCTTGGCGTTCTTCGGTTGGACATTCACCATCAGGTTGCCGTACACATATCCCAACCGGATGAACGCCGCGGTGGAGAGCATGTTCAGTACCATTTTCTGGGCGGTGCCGGCTTTCATCCGAGTGGATCCGGCGACCACTTCGGGACCGGCCAGCGGCGTGATGGCAATCCGGACGGCGCGCGCCAGTTCGGAATCGGGAGTGCAACTGATACCCACGGTGACGGCGCCCAGCCGTTCGGCTTCCGCAATGGCGCCCAGGACGTAAGGGGTGCGTCCGCTGGCCGCCAGGCCGACCAGAACGTCGCGGGACTGAAAACCGTGGGCAAGCAGATCGCGCCCACCGACGGAGGGATCGTCTTCGGTAGTTTCGGTGGCGCGGCTGAGGGCCGATTCGCCGCCGGCAATGATGCCCTGGACCATGTCCGGAGGAACGCCGAAGGTGGGCGGACACTCGGACGCATCCAGCACGCCCAGCCGTCCGCTGGTGCCGGCGCCGATATAGAACAGCCGGCCGCCGCGCTCGAAGGCGGCGACGATGGCGTCGACAGCAAGCGCGATCTTGGGAATTTCGCGTTCCACCGCCCTGGCCACTTTGCGGTCCTCGGAATTGATAATGCGGAGGACTTCTTCGGCAGGCAGCGCGTCGATGGACGCGGAAGCGGGATTGGATTGTTCGGTGAGCAGCTTTTCGAGCCGCGGCATTCGATTCATCTTAACAAGCATCGCCTGGAACGAATCGGCATTTGAGCCGTCAAAGTTAACAACCGTTTATGGAGGAATCGTGCCAAGAGGCCTAAAGCAAGTGGTTTCGGTTCTGCTTGTTGCCGCCGGTGGATTGTTCGCGCAGTCTCCCGCGGGTCGTCCCGCCTTTGACGCTTTTGAAGTGGCGAGCATCAAGCCAACGCCAGACGATTGGCTAGGCGGCAGGTGGATTCGGATGCAGAGCGCCCATCAGTTTCTCGCCAGGAATCACGCGCTGAAGACCCTGGTGGCGGCAGCGTACAGTCTGAGTCCTCAAGCCATATCGGGCGGGCCGGCGTGGGTGGATTCCGGCCATTACGACATTGTGGCCAAAGCGCCCAACGAAATCCAGCCCAACCTGGATGAGCAGATGGCCATGCTGCGCCAGCTTCTGGTCGAGAGGTTCAACCTGACGTTCCATCGCGAACCGAAGGAGTTGTCGATCTTCGCGCTAAGCGTCGGGAAGAGCGGGCCCAAATTACACGAAAGCACGGAATCTCCGGATGCGTCCCCGGAAGGGCCTCCGCCCCTGATTTTCGTGATTTCCCCTCCAGTCGTTCGGCTGACGGGCCGCAACGCGACTATGGCTGAGTTGGCCTCCGTAATGCAGCGGGCCGCGCTCGACCGCCCGGTGGTGGATAAGACCGGCCTTACCGGCAGGTACGATTTCGATCTGGAGTTTACGCCCGACCAGACTCAATTTGGCGGAGGGTTAGAGCGCGGTACCGACGATTCCCCGAAGCCCGGCCTGTTTGCCGCGATGCAGCAGCAGCTCGGATTGAAATTGGAAGCCACCAAGGGAACGGTCGACATGCTCGTTATCGACCGCGTGCAGCGTCCCTCGGAGAATTGACGCCTAGGATTTCAGCGCCCCCCCAGAGTCATGGTATCACTTTGTGATATCATCTACAAGTGTGAACAGACACCAGCGTGTGCTGGAAGCCATCTTCGAAAGACGCGCCAACATCGCTTGGTCAGACATCGAATCGATGTTGTTATCTTACGGCGCCGAAATCTCGGAGGGCCGTGGCTCGCGCGTGCGAATCGCGCTGAACGGCGTCCGGGCAGTATTCCATCGCCCGCATCCGAAAAACGAGACCGGTCGTGGGGCGGTTGCCTCGATGCAGAGATTCCTCATGGAAGCAGGTATCGGAATTGAGGAGAAATCATGATGTACAAGGGCTATCAAGCAAGGGTAGATCTGGATGAAGATGCCGGTGTGTTCCACGGAGAAGTGATCGACACGCGAGACGTGATTACCTTTCAGGGATCTTCAGTGGAGGAACTGAAGCAGGCCTTTGAAGATTCAGTTGACGATTACCTGGATTTCTGCGCGTCCCGGGGAGAAGATCCGGAGAAGCCATTCTCCGGGAAATTTCTCGTGCGGGTGCCACCGGAAGTCCATCGCGAGATCGTGACGGAGGCCCGGAGGCAGGGCAAGAGCCTGAATGCATATGTTTTGGAAAGGCTGAAGCCCAAGCCGGCTTCGGCGGCCTAATCCTCGGCTGGCGTCCGTCCGGGAATTTGCGGCAAACCGGCTTTCCTTACGCTGCCGGCTGCGGCCGGAAGAGCTTCACCTTGATATCATTTTCATGCCGCCGGGCCTGGGCTAGATCGTAGGCCGCTTGCATTCTTATCCAAATGTCCGGCGTCGCGCCAAAGGCCTTGGCAAGGCGGATTGCCATGTCCGGGGATACGCCCGCCTGGCCGTTAATGAGCCGGGAAAGAGTGGTCCGGCTGACGCCCAGAGCCTTTGCCCCATCCGTGACGGACAGGCCAAACGGTTCAAGGCAATTGAGCCGGACAGACAGGCCGGGGTGCGGCGGATTCTTCATGGGCATTAGCGTCCTCCTCCTTCGAGTTAGTGGTAGTCGATCAGTTCGACATCGTGGGCATTGCCATCCGCGAAGCGGAAAACAATCCTCCAGTTTGCTCGCACGGTCGCTGACCAGAGGCCCTTCATGCCGCCCTTGAGAGGATGCAGGTGAAAGCTGGTCATGCCATGTCCGCGAGGGTCCGGGCTTCGGCTCAGGATGGTGCGCACCTTGGCGAGCAGATCGGGCCGGATCCCGCTAGCGTCGTCCTTCTCAAAGAGCCGTTTCAAGCCGTTATGCCGAAAGCCGACTATCACACCTCACTGTAGCGCGCATCGCTACACGTATCAACCTATCAACCGGGGAATAATCCAATGGCTGTTACTCCTGCCGCAACGTCGATGCCGGACCCATCAGCGAGGCGCGCACCGCCGGGCCAGCCACCTGGAGCGCCACGGAAGTCAAATCAGAACTTCAAGGACGCGAGACCGAAAGATCGATAAATGGGCCAGACTCCAATAACAGACGGCATGAATCCCAACAACCCCGAAGCGGCCCTCCGATCCTCGGCCAGCATCATTTCCGCACCGAAGACTTCTTGCGTCGAGCTCTTGGTGCGGCTGCGGGAATCGCGGCGGGCGGGATGCGATGCCATACCATCCAAAGCAATGCCAGCCAGGCGGCAATCAGCGTCGCGCTGGGGACCCAGCCGTTCCCGAAGGCATCGCCAACAAACGTGACCGATCCTCCGTGGCGGGAATACCAACCGAGCCAGATCTTTTGGTCGTCCAGGTTTGCTTGCTGTAGGGCCGATCGGACCTTGGCCGCCGACGGGGCGACGCCCGCGTACCGATCCACCTCGGTCATCCATTCGCGGGTCAGGGCGTATTGATGCTTGTGGTACCAGTTCTGCCATGAGGCTTGAGAGAGCGAGTCGGGACCCGGGATGTCCGTGGAAAACCGTCCATTGACGAAACTGAGGGTGGTGTAGGGAGTTTGGCCGGGGCCGTTCTCGAAGTTCTCCACGCGCGCATGCAGCAACACTCCGAGCGGAAAATCCAGCAGCGATCCCGCTAGGATCAGATACGCCGCCCAGCGCCGCGAACGGAAGGTGACGGCCAGCCAGGTCAACCCCAAGAGTTCCATGGGTAGCAGCGTGAGGTGCGCCACACCGCTGAAATCGCGCTCACCTACCACGGCGATTCCCAGCACGACCGCGCACGGAATCAGCATCAGCCAGAACGACCGCTCCGGATTGCCGGCGCTTTTCCGGAACAAGAGGCGGAAGAGCAGCAGCACGACTAGCGGGCCGCCCAAAACGCCCATTCCGAATATCAAGTTGGTTTGGTACACGATAAAGACGTTGTCGCGAATGTAGCCGGCGTTGTTCGGTTGCTCGAAGATGTGTACAGCACCCGAGTCACGCACGATGCCCGGCGCCAAGGTATCGAACAGGTTCCCGGCGACCTTCTCCATGTAGCTGCCCGTATACGTTTGCCTGGTGGTGACGCTGGTATTGGACGCAAGCGTGGCATGCGTCCCGTAGACCGCCAGCGACCAACCGAACCAGGTGAAGAGGAGCGAGCCGCAGAGCGAAGCAATGACGGCCAATTCCTTGAATTTCAGGCAGCGCCGGCGAAAGCCCGTAAACAGGTAGTGCAGCGTCAGGATCACCAAGTATGGGCCGGCGGAGTAATGCGTCAGGAAGCCGGCGGAGAGAGCGAGGAAGGCGGCCAGCATGCGCACCGAATCGCCCTTGCGGAGCGCGGCTAGATAAAAGGAGAGCGCCAGAATCACGAAGAAGGCCGCCAACGCTTTGGTCCAGGTGTAAGTGGCGCTCTGCATCACCACGGGGCTCATCGCAAAGATCGCCGCCAAGGGCAATATGGCCCGTTTGCCCAGCCGCGTGCGCCGGCCCGCCAACGCCGGCAGCAACAGGCAGCAGGCTAGGAATGGCAGCAGGTTGAGGAACACGAAGACGAATTGATAGACTTCGAAGCGGTCTCCGGCTGGCCCGAGAAAGAACGCGCCCAACACATTCATCAGCGGCGGACGGGCGGGGAGTTGATAGCCGGCCAGGATGGAAGTGCCCACCGGGAACCGTTGCAGGAAGAACAGGCTCCGCTGAAAATGTTCGAGCCAGTCGAAGGCCCATCCAGCGCCGGAATACACGCGGATAATTGCCAACATCAGGAAACACCACGCCAGCAGGAATCCGAACCCCACCAGCGCCCGGCGGACCCGCGCGATTCCGAACAGAGTCTTGATATCGCGCCTTCGGGCGCCGGCCAAAACCAGGCACAACGTGGAGACGGCGAAGTCTGCCACGGGCTGGGTGGCCGGCGCAAAGACGTAGATGGCCCAAGCCGCCAGATAGAGAAGAATCAGCGACAGGCCCACCGATCCGCACAACTTCTCGAGCGGGTTCCAGCGGAACCGGCGGACGATGAAGAACCCGGGAGCGAAGGAGCAAACCGCCAGCAGTCCGAGGACAAAGAACAGCCGCGCCGCCAAAATCACATGAAGTGTCCGGTGATCGCGATGGCCCCCCCTGGCAATCCGGCAACCATCGCCATCGCGGGGAACATCTTTTTCTTCGAGATGAAGGAGAGCGAACTCAAACGGTCCTCGCCGGCTGCGGCCAACCCTTCCGCGCCCTCGGCCTTGGTCTGAATCTCCATGGCCGCGGCCTCGTACTTTTCCTTCTGATTCGCGGAGTTCGCCAGAATCGCGGCAGCGGGGCCTTCCTTCTGGTTCAACAGGCCCGCGAGTTGCTCGCCTGGTTCGACGTAAGCGGGGAGGCTCGAATCACAGCGCTGGAGCCGATTGAGGCACTCCCGGGTAAGTTCCACGGAGGATATCTGCTTCTTTCCTTTCGCAGCCGCAGCGCCACTCGCTGAACCAAACGGATTGTCGGATGCTGGTTGCGCCGCAGCAGCGGCAGACTGGCCAGCGGACAGCGAATAAACCAGCCATTCTTTGCGTTGCATTCTCGACCTACGATCTGTACAGCATTTTATTATAGGCAGAATGGCTTGGTCTTGCTCGAACGCCGGCCGGCCCGCGAGAGCGATGCGGCCGCGGCATGAACGAGGGCGCCGCCGGCATCGACCCTCAACTCTTTGCCGCTGGCGGCTGGCTCGGAGTTCTGTATGCTACGCCCGAGGACCAGTCGCAGGCCCTAATTAACGTTTGCTGAAGTCTTTACGCGAGCACTTCGTCGAGTCGATGGGGTTCATTCGCCAGCCGGGGAGTATTGCCCAATCGGTCGCGGCGGGGAACCAGTTCGCCTCGTGGCTTGATCCTCTCTGCAACGCGATTCGGAAGAAGCCCCACGTGTGAGACAATCGATCTTCGTATGAAACACAGCCCCGGTTTCCTGAAGCTCGTCAGCGACGCCAAGTCGCGCGTACCCGAAATCGATCTCGAAACCTACCGCAAGATGGTCGAAGCGGGCGAGGCTCATGTTCTGGTGGACGTGCGCGAAGAAAGCGAATATGCCGCGGGCCACGTCTCCGGAGCCGTCCACATGAGCAAAGGTCTCATCGAGCGCGATATCGAAACCCAAGTGCCCGATCCCTCCACCAAGCTCGTGCTGTATTGCGGCGGCGGCTTCCGGTCCGCCCTGGTGGCCGATAACCTGAAGAAGATGGGCTACACCCAGGCCATTTCGCTCGATGGCGGCTGGCGCGTACTCAAAGAGTCCGGCCTTCCCCTGGAACCGTAGCCTGCCGCGGCGCCGGCCTGTTGAGTTACTTGTTCAAACTTTGGATCAGGCTCTTCATCCGCGCGAGAGCTTCGTTACGGGCCTTGACGTTGGCCGGCGTGCCGGCGGGGTCGTCACCGGCGCGCATGAAGCCGTGGCCGGCGCCGTCGTAGGTGACGGGTTCGTAGGCTTTTCCGGCGGCCTTCATTTTCTCCTGGGTGTCGGGAACACCGGCGGTGATGCGAGCGTCATTGCCGGCGTAGAAACCGTAGACGGGGGCGTGGATCTTCGCCATCGCATCGGCCGCGGGAGGGGTGCCGTAGAATACAAACGCACCCTTCAGATCGGGACGATTAGTGGCGTATCGGAAGGTCTGGCCGCCACCGTAACAGAAGCCGGCGACGAACAGTTTTCCGTTCGCGGCGGGCTGCTTCAGCGCCCAATCGGCGGCGGCGTTCAGATCGCCGGTGATCTGGTCGGGAGGCAGTTTCCCGATCGCCTGGCCAACGTCGCCCGAGGCGAACGACTTGGTTCCGGCGCCGTTCGGGCCCATCCCGGAGAGCAGATCGGGAGCAATGGCGATGAACCCGGCCTCGGCCAGTTCGTCGGCCATGAGTTGCACCCAATCGGACATACCGAAGATTTCGTGGATTACCAGCACCACGGGAGCTTTCTCCTTGATCTCGGGATATGCCACGAAGGCGTCGACGGAACGGCCGTCGTGCTTGACGGTGATCCACTCGCCGTGACGCGGAGATTTATCGAGACGCTCACGAGCCCATGGCTGAGCGTGGACGGCGCCTGCCAGGAGCAGGACGGACAGCAAGAATCGGTTCATGTACCCTATGTTGTATCAGTTCGGAATCGCGCGATCAAACGGCGGGCGTGCGGCTACGCTCCAATCGCCATGGCGGGTTTGTTCAGAACCGGCTGGAAAAAGCGGGCGGCGCGAAAGGGCTGGAAACGGTACCCGATCCCAAAAATCGTTTCGATGTACTGGTCCGCGTAGGAGCCAAGCTTCTTGCGCAGGCGGCGCACGTGAACGTCCAGGGTGCGGGTGCGGATTTCCGCGCCGTAGCCCCACACGCGCAGCAGCAATACGTCGCGCGGAATGATATCGCCGGCGTGCTGGACAAGCAGCGCCAGAAGGTCATACTCCTTGCGGGTCAGGATCATCCGTTCGGAATCCAGTACTGCGAGTTTCTGGTCAAAATCGACGGTCAGATGCTCGTCCCGGTAAGGTTGCACCTGTGTGTTGCTAATCGGCATCGGTCCCATGAAGCCTCCTCGTTTTTGGGGTTCTATGGGTATCCTACGAGCCGGGCTTGATTGGGTGATCGCCAACTTGTAAAAGCTTTGTAAAAACCTTCTGGGAGGGCTTGCGTCTTAGAAGTTGCTGCCCTTACGCCAGTGGACTTCGAACAGGCCCTTCATCGCCTCACCCATGCCCTCATGGCTGAAGACCACCGCGGTCCAGGCGGGACGGGTGATCACCGGATCGAGAAGCGCGACCATGCCGTGCTCGCTATCGAAAACGGCCAGCTTCATGGGCAGCGAATCGGCGATGCGCACCTGGACGCCGGAGGCAACATACTCGGTGAGGCGTTGGCGATGCTCGTCGTCGAGGGTTCCGGCCTCCAGCAGGAGGCGGCAGGAAACTCCGGTAGAGCCGGCCTGTTTGACCAGCTTTTCGTCCAGGGGATCGACGGCGTAGGGAGGGCGCGAAAACTCCAGGTACTCCTGTTTGACTTCCGCCAACATGCGGCGGTATTCGGCGGCGGTTTGCGTCGGTTCGGTCACGATGCGCAGAAAGTCCAAGGTGCCGCGGCCGCCCTGTCCTTCCGAGTAGATCGACTTCAGGTCGTCGATGAGGCCGGTTCCGGCGCGGACATTGTCGGTCAGTTCCTGTTCCAGTATGAGGCGCTTGCGGCCCAGGTAGCCGGGCAGCGCCAGGCTGGGTTCCACGGCGGAAAAGAGCTTGGTTTTCTCCTGAACCACTTGAGCAAAACCCTTCTCGACCAGGCTGTCGAGGACCTCATAGATCTTCTGGCGCGGGACATGCGCGCGCGCGGCCAGTTCCAGAGCCTTGAACCGGGGATGACCGAGCAGCACCAGGTACGAGCGCGACTCATACGCATTGAGTCCGAGTTGCTGCAGGCGCCGCCAGAACCGCTGAAAATCGATTTCCGCCAGTTCCTCGCTCATAGTTCTCTTAACCTTAGCAAAGCCCGTGCATGTGCGCTTCTATTCTATCGTCCGCCACACTCTACCGGCCCACGCAAAGCAAGGCCTGGTTACTGGCAAACGGACCCACTTGGATTTGCAGGAGAAGGTCTCCGCTCACGTTGGGCGGCTGAATGTCCACCTGCATCAGCCCCTCGAATGTCGGAGCCATTCCGGCAAACAACACATTCGCCGAAGCCGTCCCCAAGGTTGCGGTAGTAGGCAGCGTCTCTCGGGATAGCGGGTTGGCCGTAGCCGCAACGCCCGAGGGTATCGGATTGTCCAGCGGGCCGCTGCCCATCATGTACACCGTCACGTTCGAACCGGGGGCTGCGCAGTTGGTCGAAGAGTTGATGGTGTAGTCCTGGTTCTGGGCGACGGCGCGGGTGTTGCCGGAAGCGTCTACGTACGTGAGAAGACTGGGCGCGGCTTGCTGAACGGTGATGCCCGCGGAACCGCCGGCGGTCCCATTGGAAGTGACCTGGACGAGCGCGGGTCCCGGGGCCACAGAGTAGGGGACCTGGAAATCCACCTGACCCGAGGAGACATAATACAGGGGCGCGGGGGTTCCATTGACGGTCACCTGGACATTTCCGAGTGTGGGAGGCAGCGGGGCGCCGGGAGCGGTGACCGGCGCGGACGCCAGGTTGCTCCCGTAGATGTCGGCGAGCGTCCCCGGCGACACGGGTGCGGACGAACCCGCGTGAATGACAATTCCATTGGGATTGATCAGCGGGCGCGCAGTAGCGCCGGCCGAACCCAGTGCCGCCGAGACGGAAGTATAGGCAGGTTTGGGGTTGTACTGTCCATCGAGCAACAGTCCCACCCCGAAGCCCGGGAAGGAGGACGGAATCCAGGAATGAAGATCGGTGACTCCCCAGGTCAGGAACGCCGTACAATTCGAGTTGGCCTGGCATGCCGAGAGCACATTCCGGTAGAGTGTGGCCTGGGAAGCCAGATCGGCGGCGGACGCGTTGCCGTTGGCGCCCACCGCAAGCCGGACGTCCATTTCGGAGACGTGGACTTCCAATCCGAGTGCTCCGAGCCGCGCCATGTTGGCTGAAATATCGCTCTCGCTCGGAGGACCGCTCAACGTCAGATGCATCTCCAATCCGACGCCATTGATCGGCACGCCGCGGCCGATCATCCCCTGCGCAAGGGCGTAAATCGCGTCGGATTTTCCGCCCAACCCCTCGCCGCCGTAATCGTTGTAGAACAGTTTCGCGTTGGGGTCGGCGGCGTGGGCCAATGCGAAAGCCGTGTCCAGGTAGCTGCCGCCGAGTTGCATATACCAGTAGGACGTCTGGTCAAGGCCGTAGGGCGCGGCATTCGACAGCGCTTCGTTCACCACGTCCCAATCCACCAGTTTGCCCTTGTAATGGCCCACTACGGTATTGATGTGCTCCTGCAGGATGCTGGCGGTTTGGGCGCTGGAATAGTTCCCGCCGGCGATCCAGTTCGGGAGGTTCTGCGCCCACACCAGGTTGTGCCCGCGCATTTTCATGGAATTGGCTTGGGCGAAAGCGAGCAATTGATCGGCCGCGCAAAAACTGAACTGGTTCAGGGCCGGTTCGGTTTCGGCGAACTTCAGGTCGTTTTCCGGGACAATCAGACTGTATTCGCCTCCCAGTGCCTGCACATAGTTTGGATCCGTGAAATAAGGAGCGTCGGCCGCCGCACCGATCAGAAGGCCGGACGGGGCGACCAGGTCCCGCAGACCGGACCCGGTGCGGTGGGCAACCTGGAGATCGAGAGCGGACAGCGAGACATTCGAGCCGGCCGGCATAGCCGCCGCCAAGGCCAGGACGTCGAGTGTATTTCCGGGCGCGACATTAAAGCCGAAATACATCTGCCCGGAGGCAAAGAGGCCAGGGTCCGCGAAACTCCCGATTTGAAAGCCATTGACGAACACCACGATCTGGCTTCCGATTCGCGCCACCTCCAGGTCGATCGGATCCGTCGCGCCCGGCGGCAGCGAATAGCTTTGGGAGGTTGCAGTGGCCGACGACCCGGTCCAATAATTCGCCACAATCAAGTTATTCGAAAGGCCGACGTCGAGCCGTTTGAGCCCGGTCCAAAACAGGCTGCCCGTGTTCAGCGTTCCCACCATGGTGAGGAAAGAACCCGGGGTTCCAGGATCCGAGAGTGTCGCCAGCACGCTGAAATCGCCGGACACCTGGAGCACCGGCCCGCTCGTGTCGATTACGGTGTTATATCCGCTGCTGGTGGCCGGGACAGAGAGCGTATCGGCGCTAACCGTGAGGCCCGTCACGCAGCTCCACTGGCCGGCTTGGATCATATCCTGCCCGCCGGCCACGAACACCCAGCCGCCATGGGGGGTGAGCGGCGCGCCCCTTCCAGGCGAAGCCGCAATGCACAAGACTAGCCCGAAATGCCCGAGCCGGGTCCACATCTTCATAGCGAGAATTGTACGATTAAGCTTGGCTGAGCGCCGAGGATCCGCGCAATCGGCGCATTTCGCTGGGGATAAAGTTCACAGTAGACAGTTTCGGCGGCTGTACCGTGAACTGTCTACTGTCCACTTACAGTTTAAACAGCTCTCGCAGCCTTCTGGTCTGCACCCGGCTCACGGGGATCTCGGTGTGCTTGCGGTCGTCCATGCGGAGCTGGTAGCTGGACTTGAACCAGGGGACTACTTCCTTGATGTGATTGACGTTCACCAGGAAGGAGCGGTGAACGCGCCAGAAGCGGTCGGGGTCGAGGTTGGCCTGCAAATCCTCAATGGTGCGGTAGTTGGAATGGCCTTCCAGATTGGTGGTCACCAGTGTGATCAGACCGTTGTCGATGGTGGCGTAGATCACGTCGTTGGCATGCACGATGAATTGCCGGTTGTTCGCCCTGACCAGCAACTGGTTGCGGGGCGTGGCGGGGCCGGCCGGCGCGGCGTTCTTGGAAGGAGCGGGGCCTTCGGGCGCTTTCTTCTCCTGGAGGGTTCTCCGCGCCCGCTCGATGGTTTCGGCCAGTCGGGGCTTGTCGACCGGCTTGAGAAGGTAGTCCAGAGCTTCCAGCCGGAAGGCTTCCACGGCATACTGGTCGTAGGCTGTCACGAAGATGAAATACGGCAGATCGTCTTCCGTTTCGCGCAACCGGCGAACCACTCCCATGCCATCTAAACCGGGCATGTGAACATCCAGGAAGACAATTTCGGGATCCAGCTCCCGGATCAGTTCGAGCGCCTGCAATCCGTTGGAACCTGTTGCAATTACTTCGACTTCCGGCAAATCGCGCAGCAGGTAGGAGAGTTCGTCACAGGCTAGTTGCTCATCATCCACGACAATTGTCGTGAGTGTGGCCGTCGCGCGGTCTCGCATCGAGCTGTTATTATAACATTTCGACCTTAAGGAGAACTGATTTTGCCCAATCAAGACAACGTCCAAATTGCGCCTGCCGAGGGCAAGTTGGGCATTCTAGTGCCCGGTATGGGCGCGGTAACCACGACGTTCATCGCCGGGCTGGAAGCCATCAAACGCGGGCTGGGAAAGCCCATCGGGTCGCTGACGCAATTGGGGACCATTCGCCTGGGAAAACGGACGGAGGGACGCAGCCCCGCCATCAAGGATTTTGTGCCGCTGGCGAAGTTGGAAGATCTCGAAATCGGCTGCTGGGACATCTTCGAGGACAACGCCTACGAAGCCGCGGTCAAGGCGGGCGTGCTGGAAATGCCCCTGCTGGAGAAGCTCAAAGAACCTCTCACCGCGATCAAGCCGATGAAGGCGGTCTTCGACCAGAACTTCGTCAAACGCATCAACGGGCCCAACATCATGGCCGCCGGCTCGAAAATGGACCACGCCGAACAGGTGATGGACGATATCCGCGAGTTTCAGAAGCGCACCGGCGTCAGCCGCATGACCATGATCTGGTGCGGTTCGACCGAGGTCTACCATGAAGCCGCTCCGGTGCATGCCAGCCTGAAGGATTTCGAGTGCGGGCTGCGGAAGAACGATCCTGAAATTTCGCCCAGCCAGATCTATGCATATGCCGCGCTTCGGATGGGCGTGCCCTATGCCAACGGGGCGCCCCACATGACCACCGATATGCCGGCGCTGCTCGAACTGGCCCGCAACCGGAATCTGCCGGTCTGCGGCAAGGACTACAAGAGCGGCCAGACGTTCATGAAGACCCTGATAGCTCCGGGGCTGAAGTCGCGGCTGCTGGGTGTCAGTGGGTGGTTTTCCACCAATATCCTGGGCAATCGCGACGGCGAAGTGCTGGACGACCCCGGCTCGTTCCGCTCCAAGGAAGTCAGCAAATCGTCGGCGCTCGAGTACATCCTGCAGTACCAGCTCTATCCCGACCTGTACAAGGACATCTATCACAAGGTGCGCATCGAGTACTATCCGCCGCGCGGCGACGCCAAGGAGGGTTGGGACAATATCGACATCTTCGGGTGGCTGGGTTACCCGATGCAGATCAAGATCAACTTCCTGTGCCGCGATTCCATTCTGGCTGCCCCGCTGGTGCTGGACCTTGTTCTGCTGATGGACCTGGCCCAACGCGCGGGCATGCGCGGCGTGCAGGAATGGCTTTCGTTTTACTTCAAGGCTCCCATGCACGCGCCCGAGGTTTACCCCGAGCACGACGTATTCATTCAGCTTATGAAGCTTAAAAACACCCTCCGTTGGATGAGGGGAGAGGACCTCATTACACATTTGGGCCTGGAATATTACGATTAACCGCTGTATCGTGTCTGAGAGCATATGAAGGTATTGGTTATCGGGGGGACTCTCTTCATTGGCCGTCTGCTGGTGGACGAGTTGGTGAAAGAAGGTCACGACGTCGCCATTCTGCACCGCAAGCCGAAACATGATTTCGGTCGGCGCGTGGAGAACATCATGGCGGATCGCAACGACGCCGGACAGGTGCGCGAAGCCTTATCGGGCCGCCGCTTCGAGGTGGTGTTCGACAACGTCTACGATTTTGAGCGCGGCACCACGGCGGCGCAAGTGGAGGCCACCGTGCGGGCGGCGGGCGACCGCGTGACCCGCTATATTTTCCTGTCGAGCGTAGCGAGCTACGGCGACGGTCTGAACCATAAGGAGAGCGATCCGCTGGCTCCGGATTACCACCCCGAGCCGTACGTGCGCCACAAGGCCACCACGGAGCGCCTTTTGTTCCGTATGCACTCGCAGAGCGGTCTGCCCGTGGTAACGTTCCGCCCGCCCTTCGTCTATGGGGCCAACACGAACTATTACCGCGAGCAGTTCTTCTGGGACCGTCTGCGCGCGGGGCGTCCCATCATCATCCCCGGCGACGGCCACCGGCTAATGCAGTTCGCCTATGTGAACGACCTGGTGCTGGCCATGCGCAAAGCCATGACCGAACCGCGAGCCGTGGGCGAGGCGTTCAACATCGGCGATCCCAAGCCTTTGACGCAGGCCGAACTGGCGGAAAAGTTGGCCAAGACCGCTAATGTGGAGCCTTCTCTGGTGCGCATTCCCCGCGACATCATCCAACAGGCGGGCGGCAACGCCATGAGCGAGCCGTTCTACTTCGGCGAATATTACGATCTTCCGCCCATCACCATGAACATCGGCAAGGTGACGCGTGTGCTCAAGATGAAGTTGACTCCCTTCGAGGTGGGCCTCAAGGAAACCTACCGCTGGTACATCCGCAACCACAAGTCCCGCACCGCCGGTTTCGAGTTCGACGACAAGGTGCTGGCCATGACGAAGACGGGATCTCCGGCCAGCGTGTAGGCCATACTCGATACTGGTATCGAGTATGGTATGGTATGCTGGGGTTGTTATGGAAGCAGCGCGCAAGATCACCATCGAAGTGCCGCCGGAACTTCTGGAGAAGGCCCAGCAAGCCACCGGCAGCGGCATCACCCAGACTGTTCGTACGGGTTTGCAGCTAGTTGCGGCGACGCAGGCTTATACGCGTCTGCGCCAACTCCGCGGCAAGGTCCGATTCAGTCTCACGTGGGAGGAACTGAAAGCCGACCGATGATCGCGGTGGATACCAGCACCTGGATCGCCTTTCTACAGGGAGATAGCGGTGAGGACGCGGACCTGCTCGATAGGGCGCTTCAAGACCGGCAGGTGGTCATGCCGCCGGCTGTGCTCACGGAGGTCTTGAGCGATCCGAAGCTCCCCGCGGAGGTTTTTCAAACTCTCTTGGAGTTGCCCCTCCTCGACCCCAGGCCTGGTTATTGGCAGCAGGCAGGTGAGTTGCGGGCCAAGGTACTGGCGAAACGCCGCAAGGCCCGCCTCGGCGACGCTCTGATTGCGCAAAGCTGTATCGACCACGATCTTCCTCTGCTTACGCGAGATCGGGACTTCAGGGCATTCGCCAATGCCGCCGGCCTTGGCCTGGTAATTGCGTCCGCGTAAGCGCCGGCCCGCCGCCCGGTTCCGAACGAGGCTTCCCAATATCGGACATAAGGCCGCGCCTGTCCGTCCGGCTTATATACGGAAGTGAGCGGCTTAGGGGGGAAGACGTTTGGAGTTGGGGCGTGGAATTCACCGCGCGCCAGGCCGACGGAGCGATCGTGGCCGGATCGTTCAAGTGCATTGGGGCAGGATAGCTGCCGGCAAACAAAAAACGCCTCCCCCGGTAAAGGAGGAGGCGCTTGAAATACCGGATGAGCGATTAGAAGCTGAACTTCGCTGTCACCACCATGATGCGTCCGGAGACGAGCGAGGCGCCCTGGAACGAACCGTAGGGACTGGTGGTCGGACCGACGTCTCCTCCCGTAACCCCCAACGCGGCCCCCCCGGTAATGGAAGCGCTCGGGTTGGAGAAGTTCGGATGGTTTAAGGTGTTGTACGCTTGGGCTCCGATTTCGAATGCGTACTTCTCTTTGATGAAGAACTTCTTCGAGAGCTGCGTATCGATATCGAAGTAGCCGGGGCCTCGGAAAACGCCCGGGCCGGTCTCGCCGAAATTCATCTGGATCGGCGTGTTCACTCCCGAGGTCGAATTGTAGGTCTCGAACTGGTTGACGTTGAAGCACGGCGGAGTGGTGCTGCCTTTCACCGCGGTGCAGTTCGTTTGGATGTTGGGATCGATGACGGTTGCCATCGGTGTCCCGCCGGTTCCACCGCCGGAATTGATTTGCGCGGCGATCTTGCTGTCGGACGACGAGAAGGGGAAGCCTGTATAGATATAGAACTTCATGCCGAATGTCCAGCCGCCCAGCGCGGTTCGGAGGATCGCGTTCTGGAACTTGTGAGGCTCGGTCCAGATGAGATCGCTGACGATGGTATGACGCGCGTCATAGCTCGCGTTGCCGTAGCCGAAGTTCAGGTCGTACGGGTTGGGAACGCTGGAGAGGTTCAATGCGTGCGACCACGTCCACCCGACCTGCCCCTGGAAGCCCCACTTCATCGAATGCCGGAGTTGCACGGTCATCGAGTCGTAATTGGAGTATCCCGCCGTCAGCACCTGCGTCACAGTCAGAAAACGGGGATCCGGCGCGACCGTGGGCAGACCTCCGAAGCTGGTGCCGTAGTACTTGTTGGTTCCGTTAGTCAGCAGCAGGAAGGAGTTGGCCCAGGTGTTGCTGATCTGCTGATCGTAGCCGTGGTTGCCGGTATAGGTGACGGCCAGCACGTCGTGCGGGTCCAGTGTCCGTTGCACTTCGAAGCTCCACTCGGTGACCCTGGACGGGGTGTAATTGTTGGGCGGCGAATAGTAGCTGGGAGCCGAGAATGCAATCTTACCGAGGGATGCCTGAAGCTGCGTCAGATTGTCGCCCGCGGAAAATCCGGAGGTGAACACGTTGTCGGCCGCGTATGCCGCGTAAGCCGAGCTGTTCGGGTCGCTGGGCAGTCCGACTTCACCGAATTTGACGCTAGGGGAGAATTTGCTGGGCGCATTGCCAAACACATTGGCTGCCGTGCTTCCCGCGAACAGAGAGGCGAACATACCGACGCCGCCGCGAATCACGGTCTTGGAATCCACGTTCCAGGCGAAGCCGAAACGCGGTTCCGGAAGGAACGATGCCAGGCTCTGGTACTCGGTATGCAGGCCGGTGGTGATGGTCTGGTTATACGGGACATTGGCGCCGCCGACATAGCCGGGCGTACCGAACTGAGTATTCATGCGGGCGAAGCAATTGTCCAGGCAGACCGGGTTGCCGTCGTGCTCGACGCGGAAACCCAGCGTCAGCGTAATATTACGCCGGACCTTCCATTCATCTTGCACGTAAGCGCCCGTGGAAGACAAGCGGATGTGGGCCGCGTATAGGTCCGGGAAGCTCTGGGTGAAGGAATCGCCCAACCCCGTGGCGTTGACCTGAGCGGTGGTGAAATCGGTCAAATCGGCGAAGCTGTACGTTCCTTTTTGCGAACCGCTGCCGATGCTGGTGTCGGTGATCTTATCGAAGCGGTAATTGATCCCGGCCTTAAACGTGTGCTTGCCGTGGATCCAAGTGAGATCGTCCACCAACTGGGCCTGTCCCACGTTGCGGCCGTTGGGGTAAGTGGCGGAAAGGGCGCTGCAGCAGCCATCGCTCACGCTGAAGTTTTCGGGCAGCAGCTTGTTGTCTCCAGCGAAATCGGAAACGCCGAAAATGGCGGTGTACCAGGAGCCCGAACCGACGAAGTTATTCACCAGGGTCGGCGAGATGATATACGTGTAGGTCAACTGGCCCTGATCGGACGGTTGATGGCTTATCTGGCTTAGAACCGGGTTGATGAAGCTCACGGCGGTCGCCTGGACGCCCCAATCGTAGTTGTAGCGCGCGCTGATCTTCTGCTTGTCGGTGATGTTGTAGTCGCCGCGAATGGTAACCAGGCTCTCCTGATTGGGCAGGTTGGCATTCTCGGCGAAGGCGTAGGTGCAAGGCGCCGTGGTGCCGAAGACGCCGCCGCCGGGGGCGGCTATATTGGCGTTCCAGAAGGTGCCCGTGCCGCACCCCAAATGTCCGTTGGCGTCCTGTAAGGGTCCGCTGCCGTTGCTTTCGGGGATGGCGTTCTTGGCTCCCGTAGCGCCGTTCCATAGCGCAAACGCATCCTGATAGAGGGCCGTGGAGGCCGCTGGGATGTGCGCCAGCGTATAGGTCTCCAGTTGCGGAGAAGGAATGTGCACCACGCTCGAACCGGGGAGGGCATACTGCAGGCTTTCATAGTTGAAGAAGAAGAACAGTTTGTTCTTCTTGATGGGGCCGCCGACGGAGCCGCCAAAGTTATGCGAATCGGACCGCGGTTCCTGCAGACCCGCCGAATTGTTGAAAAAATCGTTGGCGTTGAAGATCTTGTCGTTGTAGTTATGGAACAGGTTGCCGTGGAAGCTGTTGCTGCCGGTCTTCCCCACGTAGTTCACTTGCGCGCCCGCCATGCGGCCGTAGTCGGCGCTGAAAGCGTTGATGACCACGGAAGCCTCGGCAACTTCATTGGCGCCGAGAGTGTTGTTGCTGGCCCCGGAGTTATTGATGTTGAGGTAGGGATCCATGTCGTCGGCGCCATTGAGAGTGAATAGGTTTGCGGCTCCCGGAATGCCGTTGGTAATGAAGGTGTCGGAACCCTTGCCTTGGATGATCCCGGGAACGGTATATGCGATGGTGGTGATATCGCCGCCGCCGGCCGGCAACTCGACCATTTGCGCGGTATTGAAACCGGTGGATTGATTGGCGTTTTCCGTCTGTAGAATAGCGGCCTGGGCCTGAACCTCAATCACTTCCGTCGTGCCTTGTACGGCGAGCGTGAGGTTGATGGCCGCTTCCTGGCCCAGCAGGAGAGTGAACTTTTCGGTCTTGGATTTCAGACCGGTGGTCTCGCCGGTCACCAGGTAATCGCCCGGCGTCATCAGCGAGAAGCGATATTGGCCGTTCGAGTTGGTGACTTCCTGGTGAACTTCGTTGGTGTCGACGAACTTCGCGGTGATCTTGACATTCGGTACTATGGCGCCGCTGGCGTCGGTTACCGTGCCGACGATATCGCCGGTGGTCATGGTTTGAGCAAATGCGGCAGGCGCCAGCAACCCAAGCGCAGCCGAAATACTGGCGATCGCCAGCAATGTACGCCAAAGGCGTTTTGTATCCCTCATCTAACTAACTCCCTTGTGAAGCTCTAGGCTAAATGCACTTTTCCATAGCGTGTTGGAAAAGGCACATTGGATAGAGTGTACATCATTAAGCTGGGGAAAAGGCGAGGGGCGGCGAGAAAAAAATTCGTGTGGAGAGTTTCTACAACTGCTGTCAAATCTTCACTTTGGGATATTTCCGCCGCATCCAGGAGACGAATGTCTCGGGCACGGCCATGGTGGAAAGGCGGCCCTGCCGCACCAGAGCCCAGTCGTCGAATTCGTGCGACTGTTTGATCTCGGCGAGCGAACTGGGCGGATCCAGCCGTCCCGCGAATTCCAGATCGACCACCGCCGACTTGGGATTCTTGGGATCCGGCCGGCCCTCCGACCGCACCGTAGCGACCCCGACGATGCCCGACACGCCTCCGCTGTGGTAAATGAACACCCGATCGCCCGGCTGCATCTGGCCGATGGTCCGCACCGCCTGCGGATTGATCACGCCGTCCCAAACGGTTTTGTGTTCGCGCTCCAGGTCGTCGATGGAATAGGTTTCAGGATCGGTCTTCGCAAGATACCAAGCCATGGCGGAAAGATTATCTCACAACCCGCTATCCTCATTAGACGAACGGCGGATTCCTTGAACCAAAATCGCGGCGAGGGAAACAGACTGGTCCGTAGCTTCGGATTGCTGCAAGCCATGGCGCTGAACATGAGCAACATGGTGGGGGTGGGGCCGTTCCTCACCATCCCTCTCATCATCGGCGCCATGGGCGGACCGCAGTGCATGTTGGGATGGCTGCTGGGCGCCGGGCTGGCCGTCTGCGATGGGCTGGTATGGAGCGAACTCGCCGCCGCCATGCCGGGAACCGGCGGTACCTACCTGTACTTGCGGGAGACTTTCCGCAAGACACCTGTTGCCGGAATTCTGCCGTTTCTGTTCCTCTGGCAGTTCGTTCTGAGCGGACCGCTCGAAATTGCGTCGGGGAACATCGGGTTCGCGCAGTATGTCTCGTACTTCCGGCACGGCATGGGGCCTTGGGAGACGCGCCTGGTGGCCGCCGGAGCGGGCGCTCTGGCCGTGGGACTGCTCTACCGGAAGATCACGGCGGTGGGGCGGCTGACGATTGCCCTGTGGATCGGCATGCTGGCGACCGTGGTGTGGATCGCCGCCAGCGGTCTCGCCAACTTCCATCCGCGGGTGGTCTTCGATTTTCCGCCCGGCGCGTTTCGTTTCTCCAGCGGTTTCCTGGCCGGGTTGGGCTCCGCCATGTTGATCGCCATGTACGACTTCATGGGCTACTACGGCGTCTGCTACGTCGCGGGCGAGGTGCGCAATCCCGAGCGCACCATCCCGCGATCGATTCTGTATTCCGTGCTGATCGTAGCGGCGGTGTACCTGGTGATGAATATCGGCATCATCGCGGTAGTTCCGTGGCGCGAAGCCATGCGATCGAAGTTCATCGCGGCGGAGTTCATGGAACGGCTGTATGGACCGCGGGCGGCTTCGGTGGTGACGGTGCTGGTGCTGTGGACCGCGTTCGCGTCGGTTTTTGCGCTGCTGTTCGGGTACAGCCGGATCCTGTACGCCGCAGCCTCGAGCGGCCATTTCTTTCAGGCGTTCGCGCGGCTTCATCCTCGCGGCAAGTTTCCGCACGTCGCGCTGCTGGCGCTCGGGGGATTGGCCATGGTGGCCAGCATGTGGGATCTCGACGCGGTGATCTCGGCGCTGCTGACGTCGCGGATTCTGGTGCAGTTTCTGGGACAGATTCTGGCGGTGCGCTACTTGCGGCGTCATCGTCCGGACGTAGCTCGGCCTTTCCGCATGTTCCTGTATCCCGTGCCGAGTATTGTAGCGTTCGCCGGCTGGACGTATATCTTTGTCACCTCCGGATGGAAGTACGTGACTTTCGGGATTGCCACTTTGGTGGTGGGAGGGGCGGTTTATTGGATCCGCTCGCGCGTCCGAACCGCCATGTGAGGTTGTACGGACGTGTGGCGTCCCTAGTGACAGTCCGCGCCGTGGTCCCCGAACCTGTAGAATTGAGCTATGGAACACGTGGTCGGCCATTTCGGTAGCTTTGAGGCGGCCGAGGCGGCGGATGTCGACGAAGACCTTGCGATGACCCCGGAACAGCGGATTGCGATCGTTCTCGAACTTCAGGCCAGGATCTACCCGGATGCGGATCGGCAAGGAATTGCGCGAGTTTATCGAGTTATTCACCGCCAAGGGAGTTGAGTACGTCGTCGTCGGCGGATTTGCCGTGGCCTGGCACGGCCACCCACGCTTTACCGCCGACATCGACTTCCTGGTGCGTCCCGATCGTGCAAATGCGGAACTCGTGGTCGAGACGCTTCGCTATTTCGGTTTCGCTAGTTTACAAATTGCTCCCGAAGACCTGTGCCAGCCCGATCAAATCCTCCAACTTGGCGTCAAGCCTAACCGGATCGATGTCCTTACATCCATCGCAGGCGTCTCTTTCGAGGACGCTTGGGCGAGCCGGGTCGCCGGGTCGATCGATTCGATTCCAGTCTTTTTCATTGGACGCGACGAACTGATTCGCAATAAGGAACTGGCTGCGCGGCCTCAAGATTTGGCCGACGCGGACGCCCTTCGAAAGCGGTACAGATAATCAACACTGTCACCGGGCGCCAGAGTCCTGGCGTCCCTAATCACTCGGAGTTGGAACCAGCTCATGGAGTGGCTGAAACGGCTGGAAACGTTTCGAGAACTCCTCCAGGACCGGCGCACCAAATTTACTGCGGCCCCTCGATCTTCCGCAACGACAGCCGCAGTTTAGGTGTCAGCAAAGACGCGCCTCACCGTTTCGGAGTTCCGTAGACGTAGTGGTCAACCTGGCTGGAGAGATCTTTCGGAAATTGCCGCAATTCCCCTTCGGGTATCATTCGGCCCAGGCGCTGCGCGACTCGCGCGATGCGTGGCATTTTGCCAGAACCGCCGTTCGGCTTCCGCGCGGACGGCGTTGTGATTTTTGCTTTTCCGGCTGAGCGTGCCATCGCTATCGGAATAACAGTGAATGATCCCCTTTCGCCGGCCCGCGTGAATGGGGTCCCTAATCACTCAGAGTTGGAACCCGCTCATGGATTGGCTGACACGGCTGGAAACGCTGCGGGAATTGGTCCATGGCGCCCGCTGAAGTTCGCCAGCGCCATTGGCCCCCGCCAGGCATCAAATCGATGACCCCTTCGCTGCCTGTCCACGAAGCAAGAATGTCTTGGGAAATGGCCCTTGGCCGCAAATCTTGAAGGAACCGAAATCCTTGTACCAATCACCGTCCGGTACGTCGGGTTTGGATTCCACCCAAAGACGAAGCTGATTGAGGTCTTCTAAACTGATTGACCGATCACGCATCCGTTCTATGAGATGGTGGCGCATTCCAAGCGGCAGGTTGTCCCAAGTTTCAATCTTGGCATCAGCCGCCAAATACCATGCGTCCGAGTTCATCCCCCAAGCGCTTCGCTTCCTCGGGGTCTGAAGCGCTGCGAAAGCGTTCTGCCAATTCGAAGAACTGCTGTTGCTTTCTCGTTTGTGCCTCCATCCCGTCCTCGATTAGTTCGACGAGCATACGGTTTGCGCTGAGACGGCGGGTTTTTGCCATGGAGCGGACCCGCGCAGCGACAGTGGCGGGAAGGCTGATGCTCTGACGGATGGTTTTGTTGGCCGTCCTCATAGCACCATTATGCACCAGAATGGTGGCGTCCCCAGGGGGATTCGAACCCCCGTTACCGCCGTGAAAGGGCGATGTCCTAGGCCGGGCTAGACGATGGGGACTTGCTGGCCGGAAGGAAGATCACCTCTACTGTAGCGTCCCGGCAGCCGACCGTCAACTTTAGGCCAATTGGCGCGCCATCCGGGGGGCGTCAACGGCTCTGTGGTATTTTCGGGGGAGATGCACAGAATCCGGCGGGTACTCATCAGCGTCACCGACAAACGAGGGGTTGTGGATCTGGCGCGCGAACTGCACTTGCTGGAAGCCGAAATCGTGTCCACCGGCGGCACCGCCCGGCTGCTGCGCCAAGAGGGAGTTCCGGTGCGGGACGTATCCGAGGTCACGGGGTTCCCGGAGATGCTGGACGGGCGCGTGAAGACCCTGCACCCCAAGATCGCGGGAGCGCTTCTCGCCGTCCGCGGCAATGCGGAGCACATGCGGGCGCTCGAGGACCATGGTATCGAGCGCATCGACATGGTGGTGGTGAACCTATACCCCTTCGAGCGAGTGGCGGCGCGGCCGGACGTGAGCTTTGAGGAATTGATCGAAAACATCGACATTGGCGGGCCCACCATGATCCGCGCGGCCGCCAAGAACTTTCAGGATATCGCGGTTGTCGTGTCGCCGGACGATTACGCGGACGTGATCGAAGAGCTGGGGCGGAACGGCGGGGAATTGACGCGCGACACGAAATGGAAGTTGGCCAAGAAGGCGTTCCGTCTGACCGCCGATTACGATACGGCCATCAGCGCGCGGTTGGAACAGGTGGGCGCGGCGCGCCACGCCCTGCCGGCCGTTCTGCGGATCGACGCGCCCAAGGCCATGGACCTGCGATACGGCGAGAATCCGCACCAGGCGGCCGCGCTGTATGGCCGACGCGGGGACGGGATTGCGGGCGCCGAACAACTGCAGGGCAAGGAACTCTCCTACAACAATCTGGTGGACCTGGACGCGGCCTGGCAACTGGCCGGCGAATTCGCGGAGCCGGCCGCGGCCATCGTGAAACACACCAACCCGTGCGGCGCCGCGGAGCAGGCATCGCTCGCGGAGGCGTACCGCAAAGCCCTGGAATGCGATCCGGTCTCGGCGTACGGCAGCGTGATTGGCATGAACCGCGTAGTGGACGAAGAGACCGCGCGCGAACTCATCAAGACGTTTGTGGAAGCGATTGCCGCGCCGGACTACTCGCCGGAGGCGCTGGCTCTGCTGGCCGGCAAGAAAAACCTGCGGCTGATGCGCGTGGCCGCGGGAGGCAGCCCTCTGGTGGTGAAATCCATCTCGGGCGGCTTTTTGGCGCAGACGGAGGACGCCGGCCGGCTGGACCCGAAATCGGCGGTCGTGAAGACCCGGCGGGCGCCGTCCGAAGAAGAGTGGAGAGCGCTCGAGTTCGGGTGGAAGGTGGCTAAACACGTGAAGTCGAACGCCATTGTGTACGCGCGTGCGGGACAGACCGTCGGAGTGGGCGCGGGACAGATGAGCCGTGTGGATTCCGTGAAGCTCGGCGCCATGAAGGCGGTCCTGCCGCTGCGCGGTTCGGTGGTGGCGTCGGACGCCTTCTTTCCGTTCCCCGATGGAGTGGAAGAGGCTTCGAAGCATGGGGCCACTGCGTTCATCCAGCCCGGCGGCTCGGTGCGCGATGCCGAAGTCATTGAGGCGGCGAACCGGTTAGGCGTGGCCATGGTCTTCACCGGGATGCGCCATTTCCGGCACTAGCCGGCAGTACCGGGCGCCCGGTAAACGGACGGAAATGACAGACGACGAGCGGTTCATGCACCAGGCACTGGAGGCGGCGCGGCAAGGCGAACACGCGGGCGAAGTGCCGGTGGGAGCGGTGGTGACCATCGGCGGGGAAATCGCCGGCCGTGGGTGGAACGCGCCAATCGCGCGCCACGACCCAACTGCCCACGCGGAAATACTGGCGTTGCGCGATGCGGCGTCGCGGAGGGCCAACTACCGCCTGGAAGGCGCGACCCTGTATTGCACTCTGGAGCCGTGCGTCATGTGCGCCGGAGCGCTGGTGGCGGCGCGCGTAGGCCGGCTCGTCTTTGGCGCGCGCGACCTGCGCTTCGGAGGGGTGCGCAGCAAGTTCCGGATCGCCGATTCGGATACGCTCAACCACCAGGTGGAAGTTGTCGAAGGCATTCTGGGAGCGGAGTGCGTTGAGTTGCTTCGCGGATTCTTCGAGAAACGCAGATGAACCGGACGAATCGATGTGGCGCGCGCACTCCTGCGTGCCGGATGGTGATAGCCTTAGCGCGTCACGGGTCCTCCGGCGACCGGGATGGAGGCTTCCCCCCAACCGCTGGCGGTTTGCACACGGACTTTGACGGCGGTGCACTCCGGAGAGACCGGCGCATACGCAATTTCATACCGGGTCAGCAGACTGAGGTACGAGGAATGGATCAGGCCGGCAACCTCGTCGGGAGACTCCGCGATCCGGAAGACCCCGCGTCCGCGGTGGCAGAAATCCTCGAGGACCGCGTTCGGCATGGTCGAAATCACCTCGAGCCGGGCGCCGTTGAGGATGGCCGGGATGAGTTCATCCGGCGGCGGCGTGCCGATCTCCGAGCAGTTGAAGACGATCGCGTGCCGTTTGCCGCGCGAACCGCCCGCATCGGGCCGGAGGGCCTGTAGAACGGCGCTCCAGAATCCCGCGCACCGTGCCCGCTTGGGAACCTGGTTGAATGTCTCGCCGATCGTTTCCAGGCTGGAGGTGAGGCGGAACGGATCGTCGGCAGGCCGATCCGAGCCCTCGGATTCTTCCGGCGGCAGGTAAGGCTGCAGACTCCACAAGTCGGATTTCCGTTTCCAGGAGCGGCACCTCAAGGCGCCGCGGATCCACGGCTCCGCGGAAGGCTCCTTGCCGCGGGGAAATACGAACGATACGGACATGGTTTCGGGAGCCGGAAACTCGGTAGTGCGGTACGAAATCACCGGCCGGCCATCCTCGCCGACCAGAAACTGGGTGGCCAACGCCACAGGATACTCGCCGCCGTCCTCGGTGGCGATCGCCAACTGTACCCGGCGGAGACTTCGCTGCGGATTATCGTGGACCATGCCGGCCAGGAGCCAAGGGTTCGTCTGGCGTGCTCTGGCCAGCACAGCCTTGATCCGCCCCAGACTGGCTAAGGCCCGGGTGCGCACGGAGGGACTGGTGTCGCGTAAGAATTGGCCCAAGGCCTCCGAAAACCTGGGATCGCCGGTTGCCCCCATCGCCCAGGCGGCTGTGGCGCGAAAGCCCGCCGAGTTATGGGCGGCCATCCGGAAAAACTCCGGGATCACGCTGCAATCGCCAATCGAGTGGAGGGCCACCAGCGCGTTTCCGGCCACACGGTTGTCGGAATCGTACACACAGGTTCGCACCAGCTCGCGCGCCTCGGGAGTATCGACACCCCACAGGGATTCGATTGCGTTCGCGCGCACTCGCGGGTCGGCTTCGGACATGCGATTCCGTACCCATTTGGCGCTGCGAGTCCTGCGCCCGATCATCTTGACGGCTTTGGAGCGGAGGTGCGGGTCCGGATGGCGCAACAGCCGCATCAGCGAAGGCAGAATCCGCGGTCCGTCGGAGATCTCGCTGAGGATATCCATCAGGCGGTCGACATTCTTGGGCCGTAGGGAAGGATCGGAAGACATGACGCCATCGGCGAGACTCTTGGCGATGGTCGCATCCGCCATCGGGTCGGCCCGCAGGGCGGCGCGCGCCGCCATCAGCACCTGTTCGCGTTTCAACGCGGGGTGACACAAGACCGCCAGCAGCAGGCCGTGCGACGCCAGAAGCGCGATCACAAAGTGGAGACCGCGCGAATCGCCGGGTGTCTTCAAGGTTTCGACCGCGGCGTCGCGGAAGGTGTCGGGGTCCGCTTCCAGCAGTTGGGCGATGCGCCGGCGGCCGGCGGGGCCGTCACGATCGAAGGTGAGAATCAACGAGGCCAGACGCTCGGCAACCCCGGACAATGAGAAAACGGCCACGGGAATCAGATCGGCAGCCGGAGCCCGGAACTTTAGAGGCCGATGGGGACCTTCCCTTTTGCTATACAATATTTGGCGGGCTATCGGATGCCCGGAGGGGACGGAGAACCTGGGCCTATGTCGGATCGCGGAATCCTATTCTTATTCAGTCTATTGATCGTTTTGGCCTGTTTGGGGGCGTCGGCCTGGCTGGTGGTGTCGGGTCAGGCGGCGACGGTCGACGGCCTGTTCCTGCTGCTCACGTGCCTGCTGATCGCTCTGGCGTTCCTGCTGTACGTGGTGTTCATGATCCATCGCGCCATGGAAGCGGCCAAGCCGGTGGCTCGGCCCAAGGCCGCGGCCCCGGCAAAGACGCCGGCCGTGGCCGCGCCGTAACGGCGGGATTACTCTACTTCTTAACCGGCGAGGCAGGCGGAGTCGCGATCTTCTTCGCCGGCGCAGGCGGCGCGGGTTCCGGACCCACGCGCTTGATGGTCACGCTAACCAACTTAGGTGGAGTCTTCGCCAGAAAGTTCACGTGATCGATCACCGGGACGCGCGAGATGTCCTTCACCACGCTCAGGCCGTCCACCACCTGGCCGAAGATCGTGTACCCGCCATCCCACGGCGCGGCGGCAACATCCGTGATGAAAAACTGGCAGGCGCCGGAATCGATGGAGCCGGTGTTGGCCATGGCAAGCCGGCCGGGCTGATCGAACTTGAGGTCGGGACGCACCTCGCCCTTCAGTTTGAATCCGCAGTCGTGCTCTCCGTTGGCCACCGCGCTGCCGGACTGGATCATCTGATCCATCATGACGCGGTGGAAGGGAAGATTGGCGTACAGCGGCCGGCGCACCATCATCCCGGTCTTGGGGTCCTTCCAAGCCTTGGCGCCTTTGGCCAGTCCCACAAAATTCGCCACTGTGCCGGGTGTCTCTTTTTCAAACAGTTTGGCGGTAATGGCGCCCATTGAGGTATTGAAGACGGCATACAAGCCGTCCTCGAGTGGAGGCGCGGCGGCTGGTTGGGCAGGGGCGGTGGCCGGCGGGGTCTGGGCGAACGCACAGAAGGCTGCCCATATCAGAATCGATAACGGCTTCATTTGGAGTTCTCCGCTACAGAGCCATTCTATACGGATTTGCACGGCAAGCACGGAGCCGCGAGCGTTACACTCGCGGTTCCGTTGCCAAACAAAAGACGGGGTTCACACTTTCCGGGCTCGGGTCCGATAAGGATCTTGAGATGTCTTCGGACCGGCGCCCGCAATCATGAAACTCCGTGCCCTATTCCTGATTCTGGGAGAGTGTATCGGCGCCGTCCTGGCTCCGGCGCAGACCAGCCCTTCGCCCAAGCCGCCCGGGGACGATCCGGCTCTCTTCGGCGATTTGCCCACGGTGGAGGCGGTGGCGCTGCACGCCCAGACGTTGGCGGAAGCACCGGCCAACATTACAGTCGTTACCGCGGAACAGATCCGCAAATACGGATATCGGACCCTGGCGGAAGTGCTGGCTTCGGTACGCGGGTTCTACATGACTTACGACCACACGTACCACTACGCGGGCGTCAGTGGCATCTCGCTTCCCGGCGATTTCAACACGCGCTTTCTGGTGATGTTGAACGGCCATCCGTTGACCGAGAATATCTACGATTCCAACGGGTTTTTCGGTCAGGATTTCGGACTGGACATGGATCTGGTGGAACGGATCGAGATCGTTCGCGGTCCCACTTCCGCGCTCTATGGCTCCAACGGCATGCTGGCCAATATCAACGTGGTGACCCGGTCGCCGGTGGACGGCGAACGTTTGCGGGTCTCGACCGAGACCGATTCGGCGGGCGAACGCAAACTGGCGGCATCCTCTTCCTTATACCTGGGTAGAGGCGCCAACCTCCTGATATCGGGCTCGGTGTTTCAGGACGCCGGCGGTTCGCTTCCGCTGGCCGGTCTGGCATTGCCGGCCAGTGCGCCGGCCTCCGGGGTGGTCTCGAATGCGGACGGCGAACGCGGCTACCACAGCTTTGCAAACCTCATCTGGCGCCACTGGAGCTTCACCGCTTACTTCAATTCCCGCGACAAGCAGCCGCTCATCGGATTGGGGACCAGTCTTTCCGGAGATCCCGCGCAGCACGTGGTGGACAGCCGCGACCTGGTGGGAGCCACCTATAGGCGCCAGGCCGGTCCGGGCGAGTTCCGCTGGCAGATATTCTATGACCGCTATCGCTATCGCGACCTGTACGACTATCCGTCGGGCGGAACGCTGGAAGGCGTGAGCGATTTCAACCGGGGAGACCAACTCGATTCGCAGGCGGCGTATGCGGTTCCGCTGGCGCACATCGGCACACTCACGGCGGGCATTGAGGGGTTCATCGATTTGCAGGCGCTCCAGTACAACATAGTGGACGGTGTCCGGCAGGACATCGCGGGCCGTAACAATCGCGGGGGGGCTTTGTTCGCCCAGCAGGAATGGAAGATTGCGCCACGCTGGACATTGCATGGGGGCCTGCGCCTGGATGAGACGCGCAATTTCGGTCATTTCCTTTCCCCGCGGCTGGCCGCGGTCTACCAGTATTCCCCGCAAACGGTGTACAAGCTGGTCTATGGGCGCCCGTTCCGCAACCCCAGCGCCTTCGAACAGTATTACAACGACGGCGGCCTCTCATACCTGGCGGCCGCGCCTCTGCGCCCAGAGACGGCTAACACATTTCAGGGCTCGATGGAGCGCGGCGTGGGGCATGGCTGGACCGTGACCGCAACCGGTTTCCACTATCGTATCGAGCACGTAATTGAGGCTGTCGCCAACCAGGAAGGCGTCCAGCAATACCAGAACACTGGTGAAATCCTTTCCACCGGCGGTGAATTGGAACTGTCGGGCAAGTGGCGGAGCGGCGTCGAAACCACCGCCAGCATGGTCTGGCAGGATAGCTTGGGGCAGCAGCCGTCGGCGTGGCTCCCCAATTCGCCCCACCAGATCGCCAAACTCCGCGTGGGCATTCCAGCCGGCCGGCGTCTGTTCGCATCGGGCGATTTGCAATACATTTCGGCGCGCGCGGACACCAACGGGGACCGCCTGGGCGGCTTCCTGCTGGTGGATCTGGCAGCCACCGCGCATCTTAACCGCCGCTTCGACGTGGTGGCGGGCGTTCACAACCTCTTCAACCGGTACTACGAAGACGCCGTCTACGTCGCGACAGACCGGGTACCGGGCGACGGCCGTTCGGTCTTCGTCAAGCTGGTCTTACGGGTGTGGGAATGAAAGGCAAGTGGGCAATCGCGATCGTCGCGCGAATTCTGCTCGCGGCAGCCGTCGCAAGGCCGGCGCCGGCTTCCGTTTTGGTGGTCACGGAATCCGGAGTGCCGGCCTATGCCGAGGCACTGGAGGGGTTGACCGGCGGCCTTGGAGCCACCACGGTGCGGGTGGTGGATATCCAAGGCGCCAACGGGGCGGACGATCTGGCGCGTTCGCTGGAAGCCAGGGAAACGCAGGTGGTGGTCGCCGTAGGAAGCCGGGCTCTGGCCGAATTGCATGCGCACAGGACGGCGCTGCCGGTGGTGGCCGCCATGGTGCTGCGCAGCCCCGAGCCGGAAGGCGCCGGCCAGATCGACCTGGATGTGCCGCTCGGTGCGCAACTGGCGGCGGTACGGACGCTGCTGCCGCATGCCACGCGGGCGGGGATCGTCCGCAAACCCGGGCGGCCGGCCGTTACGGCCGAAGCTCTGGAAAGCCTTGCGCGCAAGGAGGGCTTCACCCTGGCGGTGGCGGATTGCGACGGGCCGGGCCGGCTGCTCAAGGCAGTCCTATCGCTCAAGGGCAAAGTGGACTTCCTGCTATGTTTTCCCGACCCCGACCTTTATAACGCCCTGACCATTCAGCCGCTGGTGATGGCGGCTATCGAATACCGGATGCCCATTGTCGGATTTTCGCCGGCGTTCGTGCGCGCCGGAGCCGCCGCGGGAGTCTATGCCGACTATCGGGCGCTCGGCCGGCAGGCGGCGGAAATGGCGTTGCGCCTGCGTCGCGGCGAAGCCTCCGGCGGCGAGGAATACCCCTCCAGGCTGCACGTATCGGTCAATCAGCGGGTGACGCGGCTGCTGGGCCTGGATCTGCGGATTCCATCCGGCGTGGAGGTGCTGCGGTGATGAGCGCATTTCGCAGCAGCCTATGGCGGCGCATGTTCTCAGCCTCCCTGGCGCTGAATACGGTACTGCTGGTGGGTCTCACCGCACTGTTTCTCTGGACCTACAGCCGGGAGGTGGAACGCCAGATCGGAAAACGGGCCCAGACCCTGGCCGGTTTCCTGGCAAAGCAATCCCGCTTCGCCATGCTGGTGGGTGACCGCGCCGAACTGGAGCGGATTGCCGGCAACATGGTGAATTCCGACGATGTGCTGCTGGTGGAACTGACGGACACGGAAAGCGGCGCCCCGGTTTCCGCCGCGCGGCCCGGCATCGAGAGTTCGCACGCCTCCTGGGTGGAGGTGAAGCAATCGGTCACGCGGCCGGACATGGCGGAACATATCGGATGGGAAGCGGCCGGCCGGACTCCGGCCAAGTTGGGAACCGTGCGGATTCTGGTTTCTACCGAGCGGCAGCGCGCCGCGCGGACGCGCGTCATTTGGATGACCGCCAGCATGGCGGTCGCCTGCCTGGCATTTGCCGCGGTGATACAGACCATCCAGTTGCGCGCCCTGCTGCGGCCGCTGCGGACACTGACCGAATTTACCGGACGGGTGGCTGAAGGCTCGCTCGAAGGACGGGTGACGGTAGAGCGGATGGACGAACTCGGCCAACTGGCGACCGCCTTTAACAACATGGTGGAGCGGCTGGGAGTCACGCTGGTTTCCAAGCAGGAAGCCGAAGCCGCCAATGCGGCAAAGGGCCGCTTTCTGGCGAACATGAGCCATGAACTGCGAACGCCGCTGAACGCCGTGATCGGATACAGCCAGTTGCTGCAGGAAACCTGCCAGGACCGCGGCATTCAGGGCCTGACGCCAGACCTGGAAAGGATTGAGCGCTCTGGCGGCATGCTGCTTCAACTGGTGAACCAGGTCCTGGACTTCTCCAAGGCTGAGGTTGACCGGATCCAATTGTATGCGGAGACCTTTGATGCGCGGTCGGCGATCGATGAAGTGGTTTCGAGCCTGGCGCCCCAGGCATCGAGGAACCGCAACCGTCTGAATATCGGCGGCGAGCCGGGGCCGTACCTGGTTTCGACCGACCTGCTGCGCTTCCGTCAAAGCCTCCTGAACCTGGTGGCCAATGCATGCAAATTTACCGAAGACGGAGAGGTTTCGGTGGATCCGCGGATAGAACCGTCGCAGTGGGGCGACTGGATCGTCGTGAGTGTCAAGGACACCGGGATCGGCATCGGCACGGAGCAGCAGGCACGGCTGTTCCAGGCATTCGCCCAGGCCGACGCCTCCACCACGCGCAAGTATGGCGGCACCGGGTTGGGGCTGGCCATCAGCCGGAAACTATGCCGCCTGATGGGCGGCGATATCAGCGTCGAAAGCGAACCGGGCAAGGGCTCCAATTTCACGATGAGGCTGCCGGCGCGGCTCCCGCGCCAACCCGAAGAGGAAGACTAAAATGCCGCAGATCCGATTACTTGTGGTGGACGACGACGAGATGAACCGCGACCTGTTCGGCCGCAGGCTGTTTCGCGCCGGGTATGACGTCCGCCTGGCGGAGAGCGGGAAAGCGGCCCTCGAAATTCTGGCGGGAGAGCGCGTCGACCTGGTCCTGCTGGATCTGATGATGCCCGGGATGAGCGGAATGGAAGTATTGCAAGAGATTCGCAAGACCCGGCCGGCATCGGAGTTCCCGGTGATCATGGTCACCGCCAACCACGAGAGCGAAGGCGTGGTTGCCGCGCTTCGCGCGGGCGCCAACGATCATCTCACCAAGCCGGTGGATTTCGCGGTGGCCCAGGCGCGCATCGAGGCCCGCCTGCGGTTGTCCGCCAACAACCGGGAGCAACGGCGCCAGATGGAGCTCTACCGGTTGGCGTCGGTAGCCACCGAGGAAGGCCTGTGGGATTGGGACCTATCGGCGGGCGTCATCGACTACTCCCTGCGCTGGAAATCCATGCTGGGCTTCGCCGCGAACGAGATCTCGTGCGACCCGGACGAATGGTTCAGCCGCATCCACCGGCACGACCGGCGGCGGGTAAAGCATGAAGTACGTGTCCACCTGCAGGGCGGCACGGACCACCTGGCATGCGAATACCGCATGCTCCACAAGGACAAGACCTGGAGGTGGTTCGAAAACCGCGGCACGGCGGCTCGCGACGAGCGCGGCATACCCGTCCGGCTGGCGGGCTGCCATACGGACATCACCGTCCGCAAGACCATCGATCCGCTGACGTCGCTGCTGAACCGTGCATGGCTGGAAGCGGAATTGGGCGACCTGGCGGACAACTCCCGGCACGCCGCGCTTCTGCTGTTCGAATTGGATGGATTCGAACGGGTGGAGGAGAACCTGCCCGCCGGCAGCGCCGGGCCGTTTCTGGCCGCCCTGGCCGGCAGGATGCGTTCCCTGCTGGGATCCGGTTCCGAGACGGCCGGTTCCGCGATCGCGGAAATACCCATTGTGCGGTCGGCGGACCATGAATTCGCAGTGCTGCTGCGCGGCGCCGGTCCGCTCGAAGAGGTGCAGAGCCTGGCCGGACGCATTCAGACTACCTTGAATGAGCCCATCGCGCTGGACGGCCATAATCTGTTTGCCGGAGCCCGCATTGGCATCGCCATGGCGTCGCGCGGCGAACCGGCCCAGGCGCTGCTCCTCAACGCTCACGCGGCCATGCGTCATGCACGCGAAGGAGTCCGCGGAGTGGAGGTTTTCCACAAAAGGATGCGCGAGCGGGATCTCGAAGAACTGCGGCTTGAGGCCGACCTGCGCCGCAGCCTGGACGACCGGGCCTTCATCCTGCACTACCAGCCCAAGGTGTCCCTCGAAGACGGCTCGATACGGGGTTTCGAAGCGCTCTTGCGCTGGCGCCGTTCCCCCGCCGGTCTGGTCCAGCCCGAGCATTTCATCCCGCTGGCCGAACAGACCGGACTGATCGTGGCCATCGGCAAACACGTTCTGGAACACGCCTGCAGCGACACCAGCGAACTGCGCCGCCAATTTCCGCACGTCACGGTCAGCGTGAATGTCTCGGGACGGCAGTTTGCCGAGCCCCAACTGCTGGACCACGTCCGCGGCGCGCTGGACGCCAGCGGGTTGCCACCCGAAGCCTTGCGCCTGGAAATCACCGAGACCGCGGTGATGCAGAATCCGGAGAACGCGCTGGCCATGCTGTTGCGCCTGCGCGAAATGGGTGTGGGGCTGAAGCTCGACGATTTCGGCACGGGGTATTCCTCGCTGACCTACCTGCACCGGTTTCCGATCGACACACTCAAAATCGACCGTTCCTTCGTGATGCGCCTGCCCTCCGCCTCGGAAAGCGTGGCGATTGTGCGGGCCATCCTCACATTGGCCCGATCTCTCCAAATCGACGTGGTGGCCGAAGGGGTGGAAAACCAGCGCCAGGCCGACCTGCTCCGGGAGATGGGCTGCGAATACGGCCAGGGATTCTGGTTTTCGCGGCCGGTCGACCTGAGCGCCCTGCGCGAATTGCTGGCGGGAAAATTTCTGCCGCGGCCCGAGCGGGATTGGGCCGCCGGAACGGCCATGTCCACCAGAGTGGTCGCATGAGGACTTTATGATCAAACTTCTTCTAGTAGAGGACGACGAGTTCAGCCGCGACATGCTGGCGCGGCGGTTAGAGCGCCAGGGTTTTGAGATGCTGGTGGCGGCCGACGGACGCGAAGGTCTGCAGGTGGCCCGGCAACAACGTCCGGATCTGATCGTCATGGACCTGGATATGCCGGTAATGGACGGCCACTCCGCGATTCGCGCCTTGCAGAACGATCCCCGCACATTTAAGATCCCCATCGTGGTGCTCACCGCGAATTCCTCGCCGGAAGCCGTACAGGAAGCATTAGCCGCGGGCTGCCGCTCCTTCGAGACCAAGCCCATCGTGCTCAAGCGGCTGGTGGAACGGATTGGGGAAATCATGAGGCCGGCGCCCAGCGAACCGTAGACTGCGAACCGTCCATTACAATGGAGTTCCATGTCCCGCATGCTGGAAGAAATCCGCCAACAGCCGGAGGCGCTGGAACGCTCGCTGACCGGCGGAATCGCTCGCGCCGAACGATTCAAACGGCTGTTGCGGAAACGCCGGCCGCGCCTCATCGTGCTGGTGGCCCGGGGCACCTCGGACAATGCCGCGTTGTTCGGCCGGTATCTTCTCGAAATCTCGACCGGAATTCCGGTCTCCCTGGCCGCCCCTTCCATCGCCACGCTCTATGGCGCGCGCCTGGACTACCGCGACACCCTGGTGGTCGGGATTTCGCAATCCGGCGAATCCACCGACACCAATCTGGTCCTGGAACGCGCCCGCGGCCAGGGCGCTCTCACGCTCGGCATCACCAACAATCGGGCCAGTTCATTGGCGCGTCTGGCGGAACACGTCTTCCTGGTGCGCGCCGGCAAGGAGCGCAGCGTCGCCGCCACCAAGACCTACACCGGACAGGTGCTGATGCTGTACCTGCTGGCTTATGCCTTAGGCGGCGCCATCCGCATCGCCGACCTCCAACGCCTGCCGGAATGGACGGCCCACTCCTTGACGCTGGAGGATGAAATCGCCGCGCTCGCCTGCCGCTATCGTTACATGCGGCACTCCGTGGTGGTGGGCCGCGGGCTCAACTACGCCAATGCGTTCGAACTTGCACTCAAACTGATGGAAACCTGCTATGTGGTTGCCGAGCGATTCTCCTCGGCCGATTTCATGCACGGCCCCATCGCTCTGGTGGAGCCCAGTTTTCCGGTTTTTGCCTTCGCCCCGCCCGATGTCACCTGGGGATCCATGGCCCAGACGCTCGAGAAGCTGCAGAATCTGCGCGCGGAAATCGTCGCCATCACCGATCCCGGCAACCGCGAAGCCGAAGCCCGCGCCACCAAAGTAATTCGCCTGCCCCGCCGCATCAAGAACGGGCTCACGCCGATCCCCTACATTGTGCCCGCGCAACTCTTCGCCGCCAGCCTCGCCCTGGAAAAAGGCCTCGACCCCGACCGCCCGCGAACGCTGAGCAAAGTGACGCTGACGTTATAGTCCACAGTATCCAGTTGACGGCTAATTTCCCTTCCGCATCGAAAACTTCGTTAATGCATCGATCAGGGGTTGGGCGGCGGGGGGCATGGCAATCACTCCGCCGCTCAGGACTTCCTTCGTGGTCCAGCGCTTGTTGTACAAGACCTCATTCTCATCCACGTCGGTGCGCAGCGTGCTCCCATCGAGCGATGCGCCTCCGAAGACTCCGTGCGACCGCGACCAGGAGAGAATCTCCGCCGTCATCAACGCATCCGTCTGCGCCGTAACATCGCGGCCTACCGGTCCGAGCGCGGCGGTGGCATCCGCGCCGACCGTGAACTTGCTCTTCATCAAACGCCGCATGCCGCCTTCGTTCATCACCAGCAGCACTACGTCGCTCGAAGCGAATCCCGCCTGAAAACCGAAACTGCCGCCTTCGATGCGGATCGCCGCCGGTGGTCCCCATCCTTGCTGCGGCGCGCGGCACACCACGAAACCCTTGCCATATTTCGCGCCCACCAGGAGCGCCCCTTTTTTCAATCCCGGCACCAGCACCACGCAAGCCGCCTTGTTGAGCAGAACCTGCGGAATCGAGCGATCCGGCGCCGACATGATCTCATTGAACAGGGCCGCGGCATCCTGCAGCCGCTCCTCCGTTTTCTTCGCGTCGACCGCCGCCAACAATGGCATTGCAGCCATCAGGATCGTGAGCGTGAGCGCTATCCGTCGCATGTTCTCATCATATCGCGCGCGCCGTCCGCCGGTACTCTTCCTCGGATTCAGCCGGCAGCAGCACCCACAACGTGTAAATGCCGAGCGCGGTACCGAATGGAATGTGAACCAGGGCGATACATCCCAGCACGATCGCCAGCATCCGAGCCCACGGCTGCCGGTCCAGCAGTCCCCATCCCGCCACCACTCCCAGCAGTCCGGTGAGCGCCCCCAAGAAGGCGATGGCTCCCAGGATTCCCATGAAATGTCCCGGGAAACGGTCCCAATACGTCCAGCCGGCATCGCCTCGGAACGGCCAGAACCAGCGCAAGCCGAGGACCGGCAGAACCCGCAACGCCGAGGCCACAATCCACAAAATCCCCAGATTCCGGACGTGGCCCGACACACGGCTCGCTGAACGAACCACCATCCGCGCCACTGGCGGACCTCCCATGGCCGTTCCGCAAGCCGCGCAATATGGTTGACCCGCTTGGACTTGCGCTCCGCACGCATGGCAAAACATCGCTGCACCTCCTGTCCAATTCATTGGTTCCATACGACGCCGGGGCCCGATTTGTTCCATGCGCCTAATTCGGGTTCTCGAACGGGGAAGGTATCGGCCGCGGAAATCGCGTGACCTGCGGCGCCGGGTAATCCGGCTCCAGCAGCCAAACCGCCCGATCCGGGAAGTATTGGCGCAGTTGCTCGTTCTCTTCGGTACCCAGATCGCGGGCGAACACCACGCGCGCCCCGTCGATGTCGGCCGCGTTGTACACCCACTCGTCCTGGAAAATGTGCCTGGGCAGATACCGCACGAACACCAGCAGTTTGCCCGGAATCGCCGCCAGTTTGCGGTTGACATAGACCCGCCGCTCCGGGTTCCCGTGATTGATCGCGTCCCACGTCTCATACGGTCTCATCGCTGTCGACACGTCCCAGCGGTCCACCAGGTGCAACCCGTACCAGAAAAGAAAGTGCGCCGCACAGAGCCCGGCCACCAGGCGCATGGCATCCGGACCCGCCGGCAGGCCGCCGATAGTTACGCGCCCCAGAGTCTCCAGGCCTGTCACCGTCATCAGCACAAACAGGCACGCGATCCCCGCCACGTAGTGCACCTGGAAGGCCGGGAAGAAATTAGTGCCGAGCGCGAACAGCGCCGCCGTCATCGCCACCCAGAGGAAGCGGTATTCGCGCAGGCGGAAGAGAAACGCCACCAGCGCCAGGTACAACGGCGCCAGAAAGAAGAACCGGTAGTAGCGAACGCGGTACTCCAGCCGGAGCAAGTAGGTGGTCACCGTCTCCGGTTTTTCGCCGCGAAAGCCGCGCTGCATCCGGTAATCCATCTCCTGTTGCGGTGTCAGGTCCCGATGCGGCGTGGCTTGCGGCTCGAACGTGAGCGCCGCCGGCACGCCGTACTGAGACTGGCTGAGCGCCTCTGGGAGCATGGTCCAACTGCCCGTCACCGCCCTGTTCTGGAAGAGGATGAGCGCCACGAACGGGACCAGCACGATGGCCGTATCGGGCAGCGTCTTCCACAGCGGACGCAACTCCGCGCGATGCCGCAGCAGCGGCGCGAAGAACAGGGCCACGCTAGCGAACAGAAATAACGATTCGAACTGCCGCGTCAGCAGGTGCATCCCCAGTCCCACGCCTAACAGGACCGCATCTCGCGTGCGAGGTTTCTCCCGTGGCTTTTCCAGCAAGCGGGGCAGCGATCCGAAGACCAGGCATCCCGCAGCCGCCGCCGCTCCGCCGCCCCAATAATTGTTCGCCCACGAGTTCAGCGGTCCGAATTGGATGACCGCCAGCAGCCCGCCCGCGAAGGCCCACCCCGGCGTGGTCCACGCCCGCAGCATCCAGTAGCACAGCGCGCAAAACGCGCCAACCCCCAGCAGCACGCCCGCCCACGGAGTCCCAAAGAGCATCCACCCGATAGCCAGCAGCAGCCCGGACCCTGGCGGATAAATCGAGCTATAGGTCGGCTCCTGGAGGACGAAGAAAGTCTCGAAGAATTGCGGCAGGGCATGTGGGGGATTGGCCAGCCGGAAATGCCGCAGCGTATCCGCCATCAGCAAGTGGCCGAACTCGTCGTACACATCCGGCGTCGGAACGGGATGATTGGGCAGCAGCAACAGACGCAGGAGAATAGGCAGCAGGAAGAAGAACAGCATCGACCAGGCGGTCCGCCCGGCCAGTTTGCGCGCGTAGGTTTCGAGCGGCGCACGCCACGCGAGGCCAATGAGCACCAGCAGCCCGGCAATCGCGAGCAAGACGAGATCGCCCGTTCCGAGCCCGAGCGGATTCTGAGGGACCATGCGATTACTTCCCCAGATAAATATCGTGCAGCCGCAGCAGCCCCAACGCCTGGCCCGCGTCATCGACTACCGGAAGCACCGAAATCTGCGACTGCCGCCGTTCCATCCGTTCCAGCGCCTCGGCCAGCGTCGCGTCGGGGTGGATCGCGACCGGTTTCCGAGTCATCACCTCTTCCGCCTTCAACCCGCGCAGATCGTCGTGATTCGTCAGCGCGCGACGCAAATCGCCGTCCGTGATGAGCCCCGCCAAGGCGCCGTCCGCTTCCACCACGCAGGCGCCACCCAGCGGACGCCGCGTCATGGCGATGATTACTTCCTTGAGTGGCGTTTCCGGCGCCACGGTGGCTACGTCATCGATCGAGTGCATCGCCCGGCGTACCGACAATCGCAGGTTGCGCCCCAGTTGTCCGCCCGGATGGAACCGGCCGAATTCCTCCGCGGTGAAACCCCGCGCGCACATCAGCGCGATGGCCAACGCATGCCCGACGGCCAGCGCCGTCACCGCGCTGGCGGTCGGCGCCAGATTGTGCGGATCGGCTTCGCGCTCCACCGTCGCATCCAGCAGCACATCCATCCGCGCGGCCAGCGGCGATGCCGTACTGCCCAGAATCCCAATCAGCGGCGAATGGAAATCGTGCAGCAGCGGAACCAGGGCGAGCATTTCCGCGGAGCTGCCGTTCTTCGAGATCAGCACTGTTGGATCGCCCGGCGTATAGATCCCCAGGTCCCCGTGGACGGCTTCCGCCGGATGCAGGAACACCGCCGCCGTCCCGGTGCTGCACAGCGTCGCGACGATTTTCCGCGCGATGTGCCCCGACTTACCGATACCCGTGACGATCACCTTGCCCGGATGGTCCAAGATCAGGTCGACCGCGCGAATGAGGGCACCGTCCAGCCGTGCCGCGGCGCGCGTGAGCGAGCCCGCTTCAATTTCGATTGCGGCCCGCGCGGCGGCCAGCCACTCCTGTTTAGGATCGGTCATTCGGTCTTGTCGTCGTCGAAGGAAAAATGGAAAGATCCGTCGCGGCTGGTCCCGGTCACCTCAAATTTTCCTTCCGCCAAGCCCCTCAGCAAAACCATGGCAGCCGGCATCCGGCCCGCCGGCGTCTTGTTCAAGAGCCGGATATACTCGCCGTATCTACCCGCGGTCGATAGCCCTTCGGACAACCTTTTTCGGGCGTCGTGAGCGGTCTCAGCGGCGAGTTGTTCGAGGTCCCCGCTCACCGTCTCCAAAGCGATCCCGTGCGATTTCAGGCAGCCGGTTTCCGGCCCACCCTCCGTCAGGAGTCCCCACAGCAGATGGCGCGGCTCGATGACGTCGTGCTTTCGCCGCTCCGCCTCCTCCGCGGCGTAGGACAGGACTCTTTTACTCGCCTGGCTCAGCGGCAGATCGACACTGGTGGAGATTTTTTCGGGGGTCGCGTTGGGGAGTAGCGCCTCGACGTCTGCGCAGAGCCGGGCAAGCTCTGCCGGGCCCGTTGGCAGCAGCCGGGCCATCAGGTCCTTGTCTTCCCGCGCGAGTCCCAGCAACAGACACGGCGTCTCGATATATGGCGTTCCGTGCTGCGAGGCCTCGTAGCGGGCAAAGAAAATGGTGCGGCGCGCTTTCTCCGTGTACCTCTCGAACATGTCCACAGTCTACTACTTTTGCAGGAAAAACTGACCCACGAACAGCGCATCGATCCCCGACGAATAAAAGCTCCGCACAGCGTCGCGGGGCGTACACACCAGCGGCTCGCCGAACAGGTTGAACGACGTGTTGTAGAGCACCGGCAGCCCCGTGGCTTTCCCCGCCGCGTGCAGCAGTTTCCAGTACAGCGGATTTTCCTCGCGATCCACCGTGTGGACGCGCACCTGGTCGCCGGCCAGCAGCGCCGCCGCGAAGCGCTCGCGGTGCTCCGGCCGCACCCGGCCCACCGTCGACAGGAACCGCGCGTTGGCGCCCACTTCGAAATAGTGCGACGCCAGTTCCGCCGGCACCGATGCCGCAAACTTTCGGCCCGCCTCGCGATGCTTAATATAGGCGTTCAGATTCTCCGTGGAGTAGGCATCCAGCGGCGATGCCAGAATGCTGCGATTCCCCAATGCCCGCGATCCGAACTCCATCCGCCCGTGCATCCACGCCACGATGCGCTGCTCGTTCAATTGCTCCACCGCGGTGTCGATCGTTTCCTCGACGGTCAGCAGGTAGCGAAAGCGCAGCTTGCAATTCTCCAGTTCCCGCTTAATCTCCGGCGCGCCGTATGACGGGCCCAGGCACAAGGTGTCGAGCGAAACGCGCTCCTCGCGGTGGTATTTGCCGTGCCAGGTTTCGAGCACCGCGCCCACCGCCGTTCCGGCATTTCCGGAAACCGGCTGCACGAAAACGTTCCGATACCCCGAAGCTTTCTCCAGCGCGGAGACCAGCAGTGCATTCAATCCCAGCCCGCCTGCCAGACACAGGTTGCGTCCCTCGCCCGCCATGCGGATCACGGTGGTCTCCAGCGCCTTCTGCATGCCCGCCGCGACGTGAGCCCGCAGCGATTCCGGAATCGGCTGCCCATCCTCGAGCCCGAGCCGTTCGTAGAATCGCGCGCCAAACCCGCCGTGCCGCAACCGCTCCGTGCTGAAGAACGAACGATCCACGCGCGGACCGTCGTCGGTGGGGTTGAGGATTTCCAGGAAGAGATCCCGATAGCGCTCGTCGCCGGCGGCCGAAAGCCACTGCACTTTGTGTTCGTCTTCATCGGCGTGGAAGTCCAGCAACTCGGTGACGCGCCCGTACAAGTCGGCCGGGGAATCGGGGGAATACAATTCCTGATCGAGCGTGATTTGGGTTCCTTGCGCCTGCCAGCGCGAGCCGCAGCGGAAATCGCCCCCGCGGTCGAGCGCCAGCACCGTGGCTTCGTCGAACGGGGAAGCATAATAGGCAGACGCGGCATGCGCGCGATGATGCTCCATCACGACGATCCGGCTCTTGGGAAAGAGTGCCCGCAGCTTCAGGTGAAAGTCGATTTCGGGGACGGGGCGGGCTAACGCTACCGCGTCCACCTGCTGGGCCGTAACACCCGCCAGGTCCAGGCAGGCGGCGATGGAGTGTTCCGGCAGATCACCGTGCGCGCTGCGATGGGTGCGGCGGCGGACCAGCTTGGATTCTTCCGTGGCCGCGCACAGTTTCCCGTCCTTCAGAATGGCGCTGGCGGCATCTCCCAGGATTCCGCCGATTCCCAAAATGATCATCGTGAGTTCTCAGTGGTGCGTTAGAATTTCGGGACAGGCGACCATCCGCTGCCGGCCGGCCAGCGCGGGTTACCAACCCGCCGCAAGCTACCAGCCTGCCCCACATAAGCACTTGCTATTTTCCCTTGTCCCGTTTCTCGATTTTGGCCCACGCGTCGCGCAGCGCCACCGTTCGATTGAACACCGGCTTCGCCGGCGACGAATCCGGGTCCACCGCGAAGTACCCCAGCCGCTCGAATTGGTAGCGCGAGCCCTCGGCCGACGCGGCCAGCGAAGGCTCCAACTTGCACTCGGGCAGAACCTCCAGGGAATTCGGATTGAGGTTCGCGGTGACATCCTGGCCTTCTTCTATTTTTCCCGGATCCGGTTTGGCGAACAGCGTCTCGTACATGCGCACTTCCGCGTCCACCGCGTGTTGCGCCGACACCCAGTGAATGGTCGATTTCACCTTGCGCCCATCGGGCGTGTTGCCGCCACGGGTGGCCGGATCGTACGTGCAATGGATCTCGGCAACGTCCCCGCGGTCATTCTTCACCACACTCGTACAGGTCACCAGGTAGGCATACCGCAGCCGGACTTCCTTGCCCGGCGACAGGCGATAATATTGCTTCGGCGGATCCTCTCGAAAATCCTCCTGTTCGATGTACAGCACGCGCGAAAACGGAACCTTGCGCGTGCCGGCGGAAGCGTCCTCGGGATTGTTGATGGCGTCCATCTCTTCCACCAGTCCCTCGGGATAGTTGTCGATCACCACTTTGAGCGGACGCAGTACCGCCATCACGCGGAGCGCGCGGCGGTTCAGATCCTCGCGGACATGGTGTTCCAAGAGGCCCAGTTCGATGATGCCGTTGGTTTTCGAAACACCGATGGCGTTGCAGAAGGCGCGCATCGCTTCGGGTGTGTAGCCGCGCCGCTTGATGCCCGCCAGCGTGGGCATGCGCGGATCGTCCCATCCGCGAACGTGGCCGTCCTGCACCAGTTGCAGCAGCTTTCGCTTGCTCAGCAGAGTGTAGGTCACGTTGAGCCGGTCGAACTCGATCTGCCGCGGATGATAGATTCCCAGCGCCTCGACATACCAGTCGTAGAGCGGCCGGTGGTCTTCGAATTCCAGCGTGCAAATGGAATGCGTGATTCCCTCGATGGAATCGGACTGCCCGTGGGCGAAGTCGTACATCGGGTAGATGCACCACTTATCGCCCGTGCGGTGATGCTCGGCGTGCAGAATGCGGTACATCACGGGATCGCGCAGATTCAGGTTCTTGGCGGCCATGTCGATTTTGGCCCGCAGTGTCCGCGAACCATCCGGGAATTCGCCCGCACGCATGCGCTCGAACAGGTCGAGATTCTCCCCCACCGGCCGGTCGCGATACGGGCTCTCCTTGCCCGGTTCGGTCAGCGTGCCGCGGTACTGGCGCATTTCCTCCGCGGTCAGATCGCAGACGTACGCCTTCCCTTCGTTAATCAACTGCACCGCCCATTCGTAAAGCTGGCCGAAGTAGTCGGACGCGTACAACGGCCGGCCTTCCCACTGGAATCCCAGCCAGCGCACGTTTTCCATGATGGAATCGACATACTCCGTCTCTTCCTTTTCCGGATTGGTATCGTCGAACCGAAGATTGGTTTTGCCGCCGAACTCCGTCGCCAGGCCGAAATTCAGGCAGATGGATTTGGCATGTCCGATGTGCAGGTAGCCGTTGGGCTCCGGCGGAAAGCGGGTATGCACCCTTCCGCCATACTTATTCGTCTTCAGATCTTCGAGGATGATGTCGCGGACGAAATTCGATGGCGTACCGGGCGACTCGGCCGGCACGTCGGGCTTATTCTCGTTCATATCGTTTTCAACTTTTCGATGGCCAGTTGGATGCGGCCGAGACAGGTGTCCCGTCCCAGCGCCTCCAGCGTCCCGAATAGCGGCGGCGCCGTCTTGCGGCCGCACACCGCGACACGGACGGGCTCGAACATCTGACCGGCTTTGATCCCGAGTCCCTCGGCGGCGGCGCGCAACGCGCTCTCCAGTCCGTCATGGGAGAACTCCGCGTTCCCCAGAACCTCCGTCGCGCGTTCGAGCACGCGCAGCGCCAGTGCGGCGTCGCCCTTCTTGGGAATCAGCTCGGCGGTCTCATAGGGCGCCAATTCCGCGGCGAAGAAGAAATCGGCTACCGTGAGCACGTCGCGCAGCAGGCGGATGCGCTCCCGGATGAGCGGCGTGATCAGGGCCATCTGGCGGGGGTCAATGGCGATTCCCGCGCCGCGGACCACCGGCAACAACTGCTCGGTGAGTTGTTCCAAAGGCATGGTGCGAATGGTCTCGGCGTTCAGCCATACCGACTTGGGATCGAACGGGTCGTCTTCCTTGAAGTTGACCACCGCGTTGCTGCGATTGATGCCAGGGAGCGAAAACGCGTCGATCAAGTCCTGGCGAGGCATCTGCTCGCGGTCGTCCTTGGGCGACCAGCCCAGCAGGCAGAGAAAGTTCACGAAGGCATGCGGCAGAAAGCCGGCATCGCGATAGGTGGTCACGCTGACCACCGGGCCGTGGCGGCGCTTGGAAAGCTTGGTCCCGTCGGGGGCAACCAGAAGCGGCAGGTGGGCGAAGGTGGGCGGTTCGAACCCCGCGGCCTCGAAGATGAGCACGTGTTTGAAGGTGTTAGTGAGATGGTCCTGACCGCGAATGATGTGGCTGATGCGGAGGTCCGCATCGTCGGCGCAGGAGGCGAGGTGATACGTGGGCATGCCATCGGAGCGGAGCAGCGCGAAGTCCTCGATATCGGCGGTCGATTTGACCTGCTCGCCGTATACGCTGTCATGGAAGCGCACCTGCCGTTGGGGGTCGCGCGGCACGCGAAACCGCAGCGCGAAGGGCTCACCCGAGGCCGCCCGGCGGTCGCTCTCTTCCGGTGTCAGTTCGCGCATATCGGCGTTGCACAGCCAGGTACCCTGCGCGCCCGATCGGGACGTTTCGCCGGTCTGCGCGGGGGTAAAGTCGCGATATGCCAGGCCTTTGCGGAAGATGGTTTCGGCCGTCTGCCGATGCAGGTCCAGCCGTTCCGATTGGCGGTATTGCTCATCCCAGCTCAAATCGAGCCAGCGGAGGCCTTCGAAGATGGATTGCAGCGACGCTTCGGTGTTCCTTTCGACATCGGTATCGTCGATGCGCAGAATCATGGCGCCACCGTTGTGGCGGGCATAGAGCCAGTTGAAAACGAAAGTACGCGCGCTCCCGATGTGTAAAAAGCCCGTGGGAGAAGGCGCAAAGCGAACTCGGGGCATGAATAATGCCAGTATAACAAGGCGCGCTGGAACGGCCGGTGGAGCTTCCATTGGGTTCGTTTTCCATGGGCGTAAGGGACGTCGTTTCGTAAGGTTAGGGTGAAAATTGGCTTCGTTTGGGATTTTTCGGCAGACTGGCAGCCTGGTGGCGGCAGGTGGCGGAAGGGACGCAGGGGAAATGGTTCTTTTGGCGGCTGGCATGGCTCCTCTCGATTTCAGCAATAGCATGGAGGCGGCCGGGAGTCTGAAATTCGGCGTGGAGTGTGCTGGAAATAAAGGGATTTGGAGGCCTGAAATCGTCGTGACTGCGGATGGCGATTCCACAGAATAGGGACTAAGCTAATAAGACTTAGTCTATTTTATGAAAACAGTGAATATCCACGAAGCCAAGACCCATCTCTCGCGACTCGTCGAGCAGGCGGCCAAGGGGGAACCGTTTGTGATCGCCAAGGCGGGCAAACCCCTTGTCAAGGTCGTGCCGCTGGACACACCGGCGGCGGAGCAGGTTCGACGGCTAGGCTTTATGGATGGCCGATTCATTGTGCCCGACGATTTCGACCGAATGGGAAGCCACGAGATTGAGCAACTCTTTGGCGAAGACGCATGAAGCTTCTGCTCGATACGCACGTGCTGCTTTGGGCAGCGTGGCAACCCGACCGCTTGCCCGCAGCGGCGCGCACGTTACTGGAGAACCCGGAGAACGAACTGATTTTCAGTTCCGCCAGCCTGTGGGAGATTGCGATCAAATGCGGACTCGGGCGAAGCGATTTTCAGTTGGATTCGCGGCTGCTGCGCCGAGGATTGCTGGATAACGGTTATCGGGAACTTCCGATTTCGAGCCAGCACGTTGTGGCCATCGATGGCCTGCCGCCGATCCATAAGGACCCGTTCGACCGTCTCCTGGTTGCGCAGTCGATGGTGGAGGGCATGATTCTGCTGACGGCCGATCCGCTGGTGGCTCAATATCCGGCGCCCGTGCGGATGGTGTGACATGCCGACGCTTTTCGTACGGATGGAACGGATGCGAAATGACGATGGGACTCAGGTAAGATTTCTTTGGGCAGGAGTCTTATGAGGATCTGTCGCCGTCGCGTATCTCTGAGTGCGGTCGCGTGCGTTGGCTCCATTGTGATCGTGGGCGGAGCAGCGATGTTACTGGCGCAGGCCCCGGCCGCTTCCGGCTCGGGCGGCGCAGATGCCACGTTTCGTGCGGGTACGCAGGAGGTGCTGGTGGATGCCATTGTGGTCGTTCCGCCCTCCCCAAGTGATGGTAAAAGTGCCGCCGTCGATGGACTTCGTACCCAACGATTCGGTAGAGGACTGCGGCCGCGCGCGGCCGGGTTCCGGGACGGCGTTGGCGTGCGGCGGCGGCGACTTGTGGCGGCTGGCATGGCTCCTCTCGATTTCAGCAATAGCAATGGAGGCGGGCGCCGAGGATTGCTGGATAACGGCTATCGGGAACTGCCGATATCGAGCGAGCACGCCGTGGCCATAAACGACCTGCCGCCGATCCATAAAGACCCATTCGACCGTCTCCTGGTTGCAGAGTCGATGGTTGAGGGCATCATTCTCCCGACGTCCGATCCGTTGGTGGCCCAATACCCGCGCGGTGCTATAGTGTTACAAGATAACACCTTGGAGTACTCGCGATGCCGACACTCGTTACCACCAGCCTGAAGCTCGATAATACGATGAAAGAACGTGTGCACCGGCTGGCCGCGGCGCGCCGGCGGTCGCCGCACTGGGTCATGCGCGAAGCGGTGGAGCAGTATGTGGAACGCGAGGAGAAGCGCGAGCAACTCCGGCAGGACGCGCTTGCCGCATGGGCCGACTACCAGACGACCGGCCTGCACGTCACGGCTGACGAGGCCGACACTTGGCTGGCCAAGCTCGAAGCGGGTAAGCGCGCCGTTGTTCCCAAATGCCACGTCTAAGGTGGTCTCCGCGGGCACTACTGGATGTGTCCCGTCTCCACGCATTCCTGGCCCCCAAGAGCCAGGATGCCGCACGACGCGCCGTCAAGACGATCCGGCAGGGCGTGAAAGCGCTCGGCAAGCACCCGGAAATGGGCCGTCCCTTCGAAGAGTTGCCGCCCGAGTTTCGCGAGTGGGTGATTGAATTCGGGCACGGGGTTTATGTCGTCCTGTATCACTTCGACGGCAAACAGGTTGTGATCCTGGCGGTCCGACACGGCCGCGAAGCCGGATCTTGAGTTAGATCCCTGGAAGCCTAGCCCGGGTGCGGCACGCCTTGAATGCAGCGCACGGTGTCGCGGGCAATCAACAGCTCTTCGTCGGTCGGTATCACCCAGGCAGCCAGGCGGCTGCCGTCTTTTCCGATCTGTCTCTCCCGTGGCGCCTTCTGCCGGTTCTTGTCCGCGTCCACTTCCAGACCGGCCCACTCCAGGCCTTCGCAGATGCGCGCGCGGATCTCCGGCGAGTTCTCTCCAATTCCACCGGTGAACACCACCGCATCGGCTCCGCCCATCGCCGCCAGAAAGGCGCCGATGTACTTTCGCGCGCGGTAGCAGAAGATTTCGATGGCCAGCCGCACACGCCGGTCGTCATGCTCTTCGAGTTCCTGCTGCAGTGTCTGCATGTCGTTGGTCAACCCGGAAATTCCGAGCAGCCCCGATTGCGTATTGAGCAGCCCTTCCACTTCGTGCGTGGACAAGCCTTCTTTGGAAGCGATCAGGCTGACGATGGCCGGGTCGAGATCGCCCGAGCGCGTTCCCATCACCAGGCCTTCGAGGGGCGTCATCCCCATCGAGGTGTCCACCGGCCGGCCGCCGCGAATGGCGGCGGCGGAGCATCCATTGCCCAGGTGCATCGTCACCACGTGGGTCTGTTCCCGCGTCAGTTTTTGCAAGGTTCGATACCGGTAGGCGACATACCGATGGGAGGTGCCGTGGAAGCCGTAGCGGCGGATACGGTGCCGGCGGTACAAGTGATACGGCAGGGCGTACAGATAGGCGTGCTCCGGAATGGAGGAGTGAAACGCCGTGTCAAACACCGCAACTTGCGGCATGCCGACGCCGAAGAGCTCGCGCGCGGCTTGAATGCCCTTGATGTTGTTGGGATTGTGGAGCGGCGCCAGATCGATGCAGTCCTCGATGCCTTTAAGCACCGCGTCGTCCACCAGCTTCGATTCCGAAAACAGCTCGCCGCCGTGGACCACGCGATGGCCTACAGCGTGTATATCGCCCAGGCTGCGGATCTCCGCGATGCCTGAATCGGCCGATGCCAGCCACCGCAATACGTAGTCCAGCGCGCCCGAGATATTCCGGATGGGCGCCGTGGATTTCTGACGCGGCCCATCGCCATGTTGGATGGTGATGATGGCCTGCCCGCCGATGCGGTCCACCTGACCGCGGCACAAGCGGTCGTCGCGCCCCTGCTCGATGCGTTCGAGATCGGTCGAGATCACCTGGAATTTGAGACTAGAACTGCCTGCGTTGAGGACCAGAACGTTCATAGCCAGAGTGTAACTTGCTTGCACGTCCCGGCGGCAAGAGCCCGGCGATGCGCCAAGGCGGCCAGGTTTGGCGTTTGCGGGGGCGTTACGTCTTCTTGAACAACCGGTCGAACGCGCTGCGGGCATCCGAGGAATTGCGCGGAGCTTGATCGCCATAGCCGCCGTTACCGTTGGAGGGAGGCGGCGGCGACGGCGCAGAGGCGCCATCGCGGGCCACGGTCACGCGAGGGGTGAACAGGGTACAATCGTTGGCCTTGTCCTTCACGGGGATGCGCACCGGGATGGGCTTCAGACATTGGAAGCGGGTGGACGGCTCGAAATGGGAACACTGCTTGCAGCAGTGCAACTCGGCGTTGCACTTGGGGCAGACGCCGTTGAAGTCGATTCCCTGCGGAAGGGGCGTCGCACAATTGAAACACCGCGCCGCCGCCACGTGTTGCACCAAGCGCGGCAATCGCGGGCCGGTAATGTCGATAGGCGGCCGGGGACCTGGCGGTTTCGGACGGTCCTGGGAAAAGCCTTTGGCGTCGCGGTCCGAGTCCATGTACCCGTGCGTTCTGTACTTGCGATCGCTGTCCATGCGGAAATACTCCGTAAAGTTGCGGGGTCGAAGAAATCGTTCTCTCGATACTTATGACGAGCGCGCGATTCCGATCAGTACCCACCTTGGCCGTGCGTTGGCGCCGTAACACGGTGGTTGAGGGATTACCAGAGGGGGCTTAATGCGGGATCGCCCAGGCGCCGACAAACAGGTTCGGCGCCCATTGAACACTTCAAGTACCTATGTACCACGGATCGGGCGCCATTTGCACGCTTAATCTTCCGCGACCGTACTAACCTTAGCCTCATAACCAATACCGCCAGGCTCCGGTTGTCAGGACATATGCTGAAAGCGCTCCGTTGGTCACGGCATGCGCCAGCATGCAATCCGCCAGGCTTCGCGTGCGCAGCATCCACCAGTTATACAGGATGCCGGCCAGCAGTCCCACCTCCCAATAAGGACCATGTTCGGAAGCGAACAGCAGCGCCACTCCCCAAAACGCCAGGGGCGTGTAGGTCCCCAAGGCGACTTTCGTGAAATCCGGCAGAATCAGCCAGCGCATCATCCAACCGCGCCAGAAGAGTTCCTCAATGATCGGAACGAGGAGGGCGGAACCGAGGGTGCGAACCGCCAGGAACGGGAAAGCCTCCCGATCGCCGGCCGCCAGCGTGCTTGCCGCCGAGCCCGTCAACTGGTTTTCGAACAGCCAGTAGTGCCGGTATCCGAACAGGGCGTCCGGCGCAACCCAGATGACGAAGACTGCGATTCCCATGGCGATGCTGCCGAGCGGACGGCTCGGGCGCAACGATAGAAAGGGCCGCGAGAAAAGCAGGATCGCCGCCAGCGTCACCAGGCATCTCACCGGGTACAGGTGTTGTGAGTGGAATATCGATTTCTCAAGAGCCATGAAGCCCACGAACGCCGCGAACGGAGCGACGTATCCCGCGGTGGCGCGCTGCGAATCCGTCATGGCTTCATTACCGCGACATAACCGAGATTGCGATATAGCTGATTGTAATCAAGTCCGAAGCCTACCACGAACCGGTCGGGGATTTCGAAGCACCGGTAGTCCACCGGGACCTGCACGATGCGGCGCGAATTCCGGTCCAGAAACGTGCATACGGCGAGTGAGTTCGGAGCGCGGCCGGCCAGGGTTTGCAGCAGGTAGCGCAGCGTGAAGCCTGTGTCCACGATGTCCTCCACCAACACAATGTCCTCGCCCTCAATCGCTTCGTCCAGGTCCCTGGCGATCCGCACGACGCCGGGGGCGCCGCTTTTGTTCGAAAAGCTCGAGATGCTGAGGAAGTCCATCTTCACCGGCACCTCCAGGTGACGGGCCAGCGCGGTAAGGAAAAAGATGGAGCCTTTCAGCACGCCGATCAGTTTCACGACGCGGCCTTCGTAATTGCGCGAGATTTCGGCGGCCACCTCGCGGATGCGCCGATCGATCTGCTCTTCGGTGAAGAGCACCCGCTCCAGGCCCGGAATACCGGTGGTGCTCATACCTCCACCGGCCGATCGGCCAGTCCGTATTTGAAGATCAGGTTCTCAAAATCCTTCTGATAGAACACCTGGATGTTGAGCTTGGGATAGAGTTCGCGCAGGAGCCGCACTTTGCGATTTTTCTTGGTGACGAGGGACTGCTTCATGGTGGTCAATTCCAGGTAAAGGTCGAATTCCGGCAAGTAGAAATCCGGCGTGAAGCTTTCCAGCACCCGTCCGTCGGCGTCATATTGAACGGGGAAACTGCGCGGCTCGTACTCCCAGGCGATCCGGTAAAAATCCAGCAGGTTGGCGAACATTTCCTCGCTCTGGTTGGCGAAGATTTTCTTGCGCAGAGTGATATTGGCGGGCGGAACAAAGCCGTAGCGCGCCAGTTTGAGCCGCATCTGAAACTGCAGTTGCACTTCAGCGGCCGCCGACAGGAAACCGCGCTCCTTCAGCCCGGCCGATGCGACCGCGCTTTCGATCAGCGCCGCGATCTGTTCGGTGTCGAGCAGTTCGGAGTTGACGACAATGTCGAAAAGCTCCGCGGTGGGACGGGCCTTCCCGAACTTGGCCTTCCGGTCGGCGCGTTCGGCGGCTTCGAGAGCCAGCAGGGCTTGCCGCGCGGCCGCCCGGTCCAGCCGCCGGTCCAGCATCAGGTTGCCGATGCGTACGTTTTCCGGCGCCACCACGTGGACCCGCAGCATTCCCGGGAAATGGCGGGCCGGCAACTCGCCCCCAACCGCGCAATAGACGATATGGTGTTCGGTGGCCAGCCGCGCCAGGATGGAGGTGGCCAGGCTGGGAAACGCCTTGTCCGGCAACTCCGTTCCCGGGCCGTAGTCCGCTTCCGCCAGCGCCCTGATGCGCGACTGTGAAAGCAGCTCGAACTCCAGCCGCTGTGCTGTTACGCGCGCTACCTCTTCATAACGGCATCCCGGATGCCCCGAAACCGCGATCAGCGCCATGTCATATGCTCATCATATCGCTCCGGACCCTGTTTCGCGTGTCCGTCATCATCCACCGGCGAGGCCGGAGGCGGACTGGTTCGGCTCCCACAACGTTTCGGGCGATAACAGGACATGGCTGGCCCAACGGCTCCAGACGAAGAGTGCGTCGCTGAGCCGGTTCAGGTAGCGGACGGCTTCCGGCGGAACGGTCTCCAGCCGGCCCAGCGCTACGGTAAGGCGCTCCGCCCGCCGGCAGACCGTCCGGCAGATGTGCAGTTCGGCGTTCAGCCGGTTGCCGCCGGGCAGCACGAACGATCGCAGCGGCGGCAGTTCCGCGTTCATGCGGTCCATCTCCGTTTCGAGACACGTCACCTCGGTTTCCGTGACGCGCGCCTGCTTGGGATGAACGTCCTCCGGAAGGGTCGCCAGAATCGACCCCAAATTGAACAGTTCATGCTGCACACGCAGCAGAATCTTGTCCAGTTCGCGCAGCCGCGTCGTCTCATCGGTGCTGTCCTGCGCGGTGGCGCGCGCCGCTCCGAGGAAGGCATTCAACTCGTCGACGGCGCCATACGCTTCGATTCGCGGCCCATCTTTGGGAACCCGCTGTCCGCCCGCCAGCCCGGTTTCGCCCCGATCGCCTTGCCGGGTATACACGCGATTGATCGCCAGCCTTGGTTGTTCAAACGGTACGTCGCTCATATATTCATTCTCGCTCGTTGTACACTAAGGCAAAAGCGATGTTGAGAACGGGCTGCCGCTGTTTTTCGATTGTAATCACTCTGGCCGTATCCGGACTGTTTCCGGCAGTCAAGGGCGCGGACAACAAACCCGACAAGAAGAAGTCCCAGGCCGCTTACCAAAAAGGCCTTCGCGCCGATGAAGCGGGACACCGGGAAGAAGCCATCGCCGACTATACCGAGGCGATTGAAGCCGACGATTCCAACGCCGCCGCATGGCGCAACCGCGGTAAAGACTATCTGGCCGCGGGAGATAAAGAGAAAGCCGCCAGCGATCTGGACCAGGCCGTGAAACGGCTGCCGGGCGACGGCCAGTCCTACGCCGCGCGCGGCGATCTCTTCCGCGCCACCGACCAGCCCCTCCGCGCCATTCAGGACTATAACACCGCGATCGGTCTCAAAGTGGAGCGTACCGAAATCTATAACGGCCTGGGGTTCGCCCAACTCGCAATTTTGCAATACCCGGCGGCCGAGCAAGCGTTCACCGAAGCCATCCGCCTGCGGCTCGACAACCCCGAGCCCTACCGCGGCCGGGCGATGGCCCGTGCCGCCATGCGGCATTACCGCGATGCCGTGGACGATTTCTCTCTGGCGCTCGACCGCAAAGCTACCGCTACGGACCTCTATGTGGAACGCGCTCTGGCCTACGTTGGCCTGGCCGACTACGCGCATGCCTCGCAAGACCTGGACGCCGCGTTGAAGGCCAAGCCGGACGACGTCCGCGCGGTGCGCACCCGCGGCGCAGTGAAGGAGCGACTGGGCGACGATGCCGGCGCCATAGCCGATTACACCGAGGCGATGCGGCTGGACGCCTCCGACATGCGGCTTCACCTGGCGCGGGCGTCCGTCTACGCCCGTCAGGACAAGTTTCAGGAAGCGCTAGCCGATCGCGAAGAGGCCGTGCGCCTGGCGCCCAACAGCGCCGAAGCCTACGTTGCGCGCGGCAGTTCCTACCACCAACTGGGCCAGCACGATAAGGGTTTGGAAGACCGCACGACCGCCATCAGGCTGGACCCGACGTACGCCATGGCTTGGTTGGCTCGCGGCAATGCGTACTTCCTCCTGGGCAGGTATGACGAAGCCCTGGCCGATCTGAAGCGGTCGCAGGCGCTCGACCCCAACAACTCCGAAACGCGCGAACTGGTGGCCCAGACGGAGCACAAGGTGGATGAGCTGATTCAGCGAGCGCTGAACAAGGAAGCTCAGCCCGATACCGCCTCCGTGAAACTCCCCGGCGCGGTGGAGACGAAGCCCGAGGCCGCCGCGCCCACTACCACGACCACGACCAAACCGGCCGTGATGCCCGTGGAACCGCCTGCGGCGACGCCGGAACCGGCCAAGCCCGCGGCGGCGCCGGAGGCGGCTCGACCTGTGGCTCCTACTCCGGCGCCGCCGAAACCCGCTCCGGCGCCGGCATCGGAGAAGCCCGCGACATCCTCGGCGGAGGCGGCCAAATTCCACGCTCAGGGCCGCCAGTTCATCGCCGAGGGCAAGTTTGCCGAAGCCATCGCGCCGCTGACGCAAGCGGTGACGCTCAATCCAACTTCATCCCTGGCCTTCAACGCGCGCGGCTACGCTCACTTGATTTTGAAACAGTACGCCGAGGCCATCGCCGATTTCAACGAAGCGATCCGGCTGAACCCGGCTTATGTCAATGCTTATAGCAACCGCGCGACGGCCCGCCGCCTCTCCGGCGACAAGGCCGGCGGCGACGCCGACGCGGCCAAAGCCAACGAACTGAGCAAGCCTGGTAAATAGACGTTACTTTCTTATCCGCCGCCGGCGAGGGGCGGTTTTTCCTTTTCAAACCGTAAGTTCCACAGGCGCGCGCGGTGCAACTCGAGTCCACCCACCGTACCGTCGGCGTCGCGGACGAAGCGGAGGGTCCACGGACCCAGCAGAAACCGGTCGGCGCCCACCGCGTCCAGGGCTGTGCGCCATCCCGAACCGGTAGTTAACCACAGCCGTCCGTCTTCGACCGCGACGCGATAGCGCACCCCGGCATCGCCGCTGCGGTAGTCGCCTTCGAGCGCCCCCAGTTCGGCGCGCCGCGGAGGATTGGCATCCAGACGGTGGTAGGGAATCGCCAGTCCGCCATCCCACGACAGGGTGAACCGGTCGCTCGAAATCTTGGTCAGCACCAGCCCCGAATTCCCGTTCGCGTCGAAGAGCTGACGGCGATTCAGCGGCGCCAGCCGGTACCGCCCATCGGCGGTCTCCACCGACAGGTTCTGGGGACTGCTCCAAGTGCGTGCAATCCATCCCTGCTTCGATTCCCAGACGCCATCCAACTCCGGAAATCCGCTCGTTAGATAGTCCAGATCGGCCGGCTGCGGCGCCCGGTGCAGTTTATCCGCCAGGTAGATGGCCGCGATTCTGCGCGCCAGATCGGCGCTGTCGGCGTCCCCGCGATTGCACAGGCAGACCACCGTGACTTGCTGATCGGGGAAGCGGATCATTTCGGAACGTGTGCCCGGAAGCCGGCCCGCATGGCTTACGGCGCGCAGCCCGCGGTACCGTCCGATGATCAATCCGGAGGCGTACTGGATTCGCTGCCCGGAGGCCAGATGTCCGCGAGCCTGCATGAAGTCGGCGAAATCCTCGCCGCCGAATTCCCCGGTGTAGAAGGCCTGGTCCCAGAGTAGAAGATCTTCCACGGTGGTGTACAGACCGCCGTCGCCCGCCGCCAGCCAGGTGAACGGCACGCGCCGGAATAGGCCACCGCGCCAGAAGTATCCCGGCGCCCGGTTGGACAGTTCCTCCGTGCGGCCATGAAACGCCGAGTTGCGCATGCCGAGCGGACGGAAGATCCGCTGTTCGGCGAATTCCGCCAGCGGCATCCGGCCGGCGCGCTCCACAATCAGGCCCAGCAGCAGGTAATCGGAATTGCTGTACTCGTAGTCCGTGCCCGGCGGGAAGTTGAGCGCGCTCTGTCCCGCCAGCAACTTCAAGCTCGCCGCCACGTCCAGGGGTTCGGGAGGGCGGCCGGCCGCGCCCACTTCCAGAAGCGGGCCCAGGTCGCGCAGTCCGCTGGTGTGGTGCAGCAGATCGGCGATCCGGATGGGATTGGCATACTCCGGCAATTCCGGAACGAAGCGCCGGGCCGGATCGTCCAGGCGCAGTTTGCCATCCTGCTTCAAGAGGTAAATCGCCGCTGCCGTGAATTGTTTGCTCAACGACGCCACTTGAAACGCCGTGGCCGTGGTGATGGCGGTGCGCTGCTCGAGATCGGCGAGCCCGAACGCGCGGGTATAGAGGAAGCGGCTCTCGTGGATGACGGCGGCGGCGCAGCCGGGCGCTTGCGGCTCCCGGAGCGATGCGAGCACCTGGTCGGCGGCGTCCGAACGGTCGTCGGCCGTTAGAGGAGACAACGCGGCCGCGAGCATTAGCCAGGCTCTGAGCACGTAGATATTCTATCGTTGCGTGGGTGTTGCCGGGCAGATTGGCGGGTTCGGGACCAAACGGTGGCTAAAGTTCGGCCAGGCCGCCGCGCACGCGCATCACGACTTCCTCCCAATCGCCCGGCCTTTTCGGTCCAAAAATGCGGAGCGTACCGGGATACCAAGGACTGTCGTCGCGTTGGTGAAGCCAGCGCCAATAGCTATCGAACCGATTCAAGAGCCACACCGGCTTGCCCAAGGCGCCAGCCAGATGAGCGACAGCCGTGTCGACGCTGATAACCAGATCCAGATTCACCATGAGGGCCGCGGTGTCGGCGAAGTCGTGGCAATCCGGCATCCAGTCAATCGGGCCAAGAGCATCGGCGGGCGCGCGCCTTCTTTCCGAAGGGAAAAGAGGGGTCGCTTTACTAGAGTCTAGTAAACAGATTTTCCAAGTAATTGAAAAATAAGCTTTTACCGGACCAGCATTACTAGAGTCGAGTAAAAGCCCAAACTGCTCACTTCACCACCGTGGCGGACTTGCCGGCGAAATCCAGAACCCATGACGGGAAGATCCCCAGGAACAGCGTGCCCACCGCCGGAAGAAACAAGGCCAGGCGGAAGGCCGGCGTCAGCGGTTCCAAGTCGCGGGCGGCATCGGCGGGCTCGCGCATGTACATCACTACCAGCAGGCGCAGATAGTAATATGCCGCCACCGCGCTATTGAGCAGACCCAGCACCGTGAGCCACACCAGGTGCGATTCCAGGGCCGCTTTGAAGACGTAGAACTTGCCGAAGAATCCGCCGGTGAGCAGCACGCCGATCAGCGACAGCAGAAAGATGGAAAGCATCGCGGCGGTCATCGGCTGGGTCTGCGCCAGGCCGGACAGATCGTCGATCGACTGGTACCGTTCGCCGCGGCCGGAGAGATGGCTCACCACCGCGAAGGCGCCGATGTTCATGAAGGCGTATGCCGCCAGATAGAACATCGCCGAGGCCGTGCCCACTTCCGATCGCGACGTCAGCGCCACCAGTACGTACCGAAAGCGACACCAGCGGGTCCCAGCCGCGACCAATCGGCGCGAACGAGATCATGAAGATGCGCAGCAGCACCGCAAGTGCGGAGGCTTTCGGACGACGCGCAGATTCCCGGCCCGGCGCCTTCTGTGGCAGGAGCACATACAGGCACATACTGTGGCGAGTGGCGCCATCGGTCGAGACGTCGTAAGCTTAAATTGTGCGTCAGTTCTCAACGATGCAATCGGGCCTCACATGCAGGTTCACGTTCGGCAACATCCTACCCGGGTTACCCGCGCCTGGCACGCCCGCGTTCGTACAGCTTTGCCGTGAACTGAAGAGGTTCGGCTTCAACGCTGAGAAGTTCAGCCTCGAGACGCCATCGACGAAACTCTCTGACGTTCGAGTAACTATCGCCCTTCTCCAGGACGGGGTTACTCTCCGTGTCCAGTACGAGTGGCTTGAGTTGGTAGTCCCGGCGTTCGTCCAAGGGCAAGAGGACTCTCTGCTTGACATCGTCAGCACCACTCTGGGGGCGTTAGCCCTCTTGGACCCTGACGTGGGGAGCGGTAACCTCGCTGTCCAATCTGTCGCGCACCTTCGGCTCGACTCCCTAGACCCGGACGTCTACATCAGCGAACATTTGACGGGCGGGGATGCATCTTACCAGCCGGATGCATTTGCATTCAATCTGATTTCCGGCGGTGACGCGGTTCGGAAGCAAGGGCGGATCGTTGTCGCCGTTTCCGCGATATACACAGGGTCGGTTTTTGTAGATTACGTTGCCGAGTACGCTAATCCCCGGTTTAGCACGGACACAGTAAATGAGATACAAACCGACTACTCCAAGAGGCTCGCATTGCTCGGTTTAGCGGAGAACGCGGCAGAGGGAAACGAATGAACGCCCAGTGGGCACTGGACAATTCCCTTGGGTCATCGCAGGAGCGCCCGCCGAAGCGAGTTTCGTTCCCGTCTCAATCGCCAATTTCGCGAGAGCAGCGCCGGGATCCGGCTTACTTCCCGAAAGGGGACCACGTAGTGGTCAGCAGGGCCGGCGTTTTCGTGCCTAGCGCCATGTTTGGCCGATCTCCGGACTTGCACTTTGTTAGTCAGGCGGGTCCCTGCGGTCGAGAAGTCGTCGTTTTTTCGCGACCCAGTGCCTCTCGTCGGGACAGGGCGTTCGGACACGACGCAAGTCAAGAGGCCGAGCGGCATTGGCTGGTTGACAATCGTTCAAAATACGTCGGACGGTGGGTAGCCCTCTCCGGCGACCAATTACTTGCCACTGGTGCGAACGCGTCGGAGGTTTACACTAGAGCTCGCGCATTGGACGTTGCCATGCCTTTCGTGGCGTACATTGATCCTGAGGATCATTTGCCGTTTGCGGGCTGGTAGGTCCTATGCACAGCGTCGAGTTTCAGGCCCGGCACAATTACAGCAACGAACCATTGGGCATCACTATTCCAATAGAGCTCAGCTACCGGGGAAACGACGTGCGCCTCGCCGCGAAGATCGACACAGGGGCAGAGTTCTGCCTCTTTCAGCGTGGGTACGGCGAAATGCTGGGCATCGATGTCGAAGCCGGTGAAAGAAAGGAACTGCGCACTGCAAACGGCGGTAGCTTTACCGTTTTTGGCCACGAAGTCTCGCTGCGAGTGCTCGGGTTCGATTTTTCCCTTGTCGCCTATTTTCCAATGGAGCCCGCTATCAGCAGGAGCGTGCTGGGTAGGCAGGGCTGGTTGCTTCGGGTCCGACTGGGCATCGTCGATTACGAACAGCTAATCTACCTAAGTCGCTACGACGACTAGCGGCGGTCCAGCATTTCACAAAGGCCGAGCCGCCTCGGGAGAGTAGCTCACTTCACCAGCGTGGCGGACTTGCCTGCGAAATCCAGAACCCACGAGGGGAAGATCCCCAGGAACAGCGTGCCCACCGCCGGAAGAATCAAGGCCAGGCGGAAGGCCGGCGTCAGCGGTTCCACGTCGCGGGCGGCATCGGCGGGCTCGCGCATGTACATCACTACCAGCAGGCGCAGGTAGTAATATGCCGCTACCGCGCTATTGAGCAGACCCAGCACGGTGAGCCAGACCAGGTGCGATTCCAGGGCCGCCTTGAAGATGTAGAACTTGCCGAAGAATCCGCCGGTGAGCGGCACGCCGATCAGCGACAGCAGAAAGATGGCAAGCATCGCGGCGGTCATCGGCTGGGTCTGCGCCAGACCCGACAGATCGTCGATCGACTGGTACCGTTCGCCGCGGCCGGAGAGATGGCTCACCACCGCGAAGGCGCCGATGTTCATGAAGGCGTATGCCGCCAGATAGAACATCGCCGCGGCCGTGCCCACTTCCGATCGCGAGGTCAGCGCCACCAGTACGTATCCGGCGTGGGCGATGGAGCTATAGGCCAGCATGCGCTTTACGTTGGTCTGCTTGAGCGCGGCGAAGTTTCCGATGGTCATGGATGCCAGCGCCGAGAGCCACACCAGCGGCTCCCAGCCGCGGCCGATGGGTGCGAACGACGTCATGAAAATGCGCAGGAGCACCGCGAAGGCGGCGGCTTTGGGGCCGGCCGATAGAAACGCGCTCACCGGGGTTGGCGAACCCTGATACACATCGGGGGCCCACATCTGGAACGGCGCGGCGGAGACTTTGAACCCGAGACCCACGAACATCAATGCCGCCGCGGCTCCCAACATCACTGCCTGGGTGCTTCCGGTGGCGGAGAGCAGGGTGTGCACCACGGTCAGATTGATGGCGCCGGTGCAACCGTACACCACGGCCACTCCGTACAGGAAAAATGCGGTGGCGAAAGAACCCAGCAGGAAATATTTCAGCGCGGCCTCATTGGCGCGTTTGTCGTCGCGCAGGTAGCCGGCCAGCACGTAGCTGGCAATGGACGAAATTTCCAGACCGATGAAGATGACGATCAGGTCGTTGGCCGCCGCCATCAGGCACTGCCCGGCAATCGAGAACAACAGCAGCGCATGAAATTCGCCAGTTTCGGCGTCCTGGCGTTTCAGAAAACTGTACGATATCAGAACGGTCAGAATGCCGACGCTCATCACAACGATCCGGAAGAACGTCGCAAATCCGTCCACCAGCAGCATGCCGCCGAATGCCGGCCCCCCATTCCGATAGGCGCAAACCGCGCCCGCGATACTGCCGGCGAGCGCCCCGATGCTGAGATGGCCGAACACCGGGGACGACTGCTTTTTCAGTATTGCGGACAGCAGCATCAGAAACGTGCCCATCACCGTGAGGACGATCTCCGGCAGGAACCGGAGGAGGTCGCCGCCGTTGAATGCCGTAACGACGATGTCAGCGGACATGGGCCACCTCCGCTGGGGGCCGGGTTTCTACCCGGTACGGCACATTGACCTCCGACTGCACCAGGATCTGGGCCGTCACTTTGCCCACCGGCGGCAGGAAGGTCTGCGAGTACACGCCCATCCACACCATCATGACCAGCAGCGGGATTACCGCGGCCCACTCGCGCGCGCGCAGATCCGACACGCGGGACCGCACTTCTTCTCCCACCTCGCCGTAGAAAACCCGTTGATACAGCCATAGCATGTAGCAGGCCGCGAAGATGACGCCCAGCGATGCCCAGACGGCCCAAGTGAAATTGGCGATCGCCGCGCCCTGCAGCACCAGGAACTCGCCCACGAAGTTGTTGAGCGTCGGCAGTCCGATGCTGGCCAGGGTGGTGACCAGGAACGCGGTGGAGAGCCACGGAGCGGCCGTCGCCACGCCGCCGTAATCGGCGATTTCGAGCGAGTGGCGCCTTTCATAGAGCAAGCCCACGAACACGAACAGGGCTCCCGTGGTGATGCCGTGATTCATCATCTGATACACCGCGCCATCCATGCCCTGCTGCGTGAACGAAAAGATTCCCAGGACCACGAAGCCCAGGTGGCTCACCGATGAGTAGGCCACCAGTTTCTTCATGTTGGGCTGCACCATAGCCACCAGCGCGCCGTAAATAATTCCGATGATGGCCAGCGTGACGATCCACCCGGAACACCGATGGGCCGCGTTGGGGAACAGCGGCACGCAGAAGTGCAGGATTCCGTAGGTGCCCATCTTCAGCATGACCGCGGCCAGCATAACGGACCCGGCGGTGGGGGCTTCCACGTGGGCATCCGGCAGCCAGGTGTGCAGCGGGAAGAGCGGCACTTTGATGGCGAAGGCCACGAAGAATGCGAGGAACAACAGCATCTGCTCCTGCACGTTGAGCCGGAGTTCGCCGCTCGACAACTGTCTCAGGATCTCCGAGTAGTTGAAGGTGTGCGCCTGGTTGTAGAGATAGATGATGGCGGTGAGCATCAACACGCTGCCGGCCATGGTATACAAGAAGAACTTGACTGCGGCGTAAATTCGGCGGTCGTGGCCCCAGATGCCGATCAGGAAATACATGGGCACCAGCGATACTTCCCAGAACACATAGAACAGGAACAGGTCCTGAGCCAGAAACACACCGATCAATCCGAACTCCAGCAGCAGCAGAAAGGCATAATATTCCTTGGCGCGGTTGCGGATGGAGCGCCACGAAATCAGTACGCAGATGGGGGTCAACAGGGTGGAAAGCAGCACCAGCCACAAACTGATTCCGTTCACCGAAATCGCGAAATGGATATTGGGCGACGCGATCCACGGAAGATCCAAAGCCATCTGCTCGGCCGCGGCGTTGCGGTCGAAGAACGCCAGCAGGCCGAGCGAAGCCACGAACGTCACCAGCGAAATCGCGAGCGCCCATCGACGGCTGGCGTCCGACGACGATCGGGGCAGACAGAGCGCGGCCAGAAATCCCGCGAGCGGCAGGAACAGGACCACGGTCAGGAGGTTCACGTTCATCGGATCAGCCCTCCCGCCAGGCCCATAGCGACAATCAGCATCACCGAGCCGAACACCACCCACGTGGCATAGCTCCGGATGTTGCCCGACTGGATTCGTTGCAGCGCTCCGCCCACGCTTCGGGCCCAGGCGCCGACGCCGTTCACCACGCCATCGATGCCGGCGGCGTCCACCACCTTCCAGAGGACCGTGCGCGACCCGACTACAATCGGCCGGACCACCGCGGCGTCGTAAATCTCATCCACGAAGAACTTGTTGTAGACCAGCTTATAGAGGCCGGAAACGCTGCCCGCGAAAGAATCGGCCATGCCCGGCTTGACCATATACATGAGCCATGCCGCGGCAATTCCGATAAGGCCGGCCGCCACCGAGATCGCTACCAGCGAGAAATCCTCGGGCAGTTCGGTGGCGTGGAAAAACGCGCCCAGGAACTCCGGGACGCGGAAGAAGTAGCCGCCGCCGAGCGACAGCAGCGCCAGCAGTCCCAGCGGGATGAGCATCACGGGCGACGATTCATGCGGATGTGCGTGGCCGCGATATTCGCCGAAGAACGTCAGGAACATGGCGCGGAATACGTAGAATGCCGTCATGCCGGCGGTGATGACACCCACCCAGTAAATCCACGGCGCTTGCGCGTGCGCGGCCACCAGGATGGCGTCTTTGGAATAATAGCCCGCGAATGGAGGAACGCCGGCGATCGCCACGGCGGCGCACATCATGGTGACGAACGTCCAGGGAATCTTCTTGCGCAAGCCGCCCATCTGGCCCATGTCCTGTTCGCCCGAAAGCGCGTGGATCACGCTGCCCGCGCCCAGGAACAGCAGCGCTTTGAAGAAGGCGTGCGTCACCAGGTGATAAATGCCAGCGGAAAAAGCTCCGCTGCCGATGCCGATAAACATATAGCCGAGCTGCGAAACCGTGGAATAGGCGAATACCTTTTTAATATCGTTCTGCGCCAGACCGATGGTGGCCGCGAAGAATGCCGTGGCGACGCCGATGATGGCGATTACGTGCATGGCATCGGGCGCGTGTGTGTAGATTACCCAGCAGCGCGCGGTCATGTAGACGCCGGCGGTGACCATGGTGGCCGCGTGGATCAGCGCGGAAACAGGCGTGGGTCCGGCCATGGCGTCGGGCAGCCAGACATAGAGGGGAAGCTGCGCCGATTTGCCGCAGGCGCCCACCATCAGGAGCAGTCCGATGGTGGTGAGCGTGGCAACGGAGGCGCCAGGCGCCGCCTGGAATACCGTGGCGAAATCGAGCGAATGGAAGTTGATGAAGACCAGGAACACCGCCAGCGAAAAGCCGAAATCGCCGATGCGATTGACGATGAATGCCTTATTCCCGGCGTTGGTGGCAAACTTCTTGTCGAAGTAAAATCCGATCAGCAGGTAACTGCACAACCCGACGCCCTCCCAGCCGACGAACAGCACCAGGAAATTGGCCCCTAGCACCAGCGTCAGCATGAAGAACATAAACAGGTTGAGGTATGCGAAGAAACGGTAATAGCCGCCCTCGTGCGCCATGTATCCGACGGAATAGATGTGAATCAGAGAACCGATGCCGGTCACTACCAGCAGCATTACGGCGGTGAGGCGGTCGACTGCGAAATCGCAGCCAATTGAGAGGGTTCCGCTCTGAATCCAGGTGAAGTAGCGCTCTACGTGGGCGGTGGAAAGATCGCCGAGGCCGATCAGGGTCTTCAACACCCAGGCAAAAGACAGCAGCACGCTGCCGATGGCCACCAGGTTGACTACGCTCTTGGAGAAACGCCGGCCAAACAGGCCATTGATCGCGAAGCCCGCCAGAGGAAGGAGAGGTATGAGCCAGAGTTGCATCAGTTCTTCATCGAATCCACTTCATCGATATTCAGCGTCTTGCGGTTCTTGAAGACGGTCAGGATGATGGCCAATCCCACGGCCGCTTCCGCCGCCGCCACCACCATCACGAAAAAGGCGAAGAGGTTGCCGTCCACCTGTTTGTGCTGGTACGCGAACGCGATGAAGCTCAAATTGACGGCGTTCAACATCAGTTCGATGGACATGAACACCGTAATGATGTTGCGGCGGAACAGGAAGCCCGCCACGCCCAGCGAGAACAGCGCCGCGCTCAGCATGAGGAACCAGGAAATGGGCACCTGGGACATCTCAGTCGATCTCCTTCCGCGCCAGCACCACGGCGCCGACAATGGCGATCAGGATGAGGATGGACGTCACTTCGAACGGCAGCAGATAGGTGGTAAACAGAGCTTTTCCGATGGCTTTGGCGGTTCCACCCTGGAACCCGCCGAAGTGCACCATTACCTCCGGTTGGTACATGTGCCGCGCCAGAAACCCCAGCAGGCCGAGCAGCGCAATGAGCACCGGCACGCCCAACAACTGGGACATGAACGAGCGGCCTTTCACGGTTTCCTTTCCGGCATTCAGCAGCATGATGACGAAGACGAACAGCACCATGATGGCGCCGGCATAGACGATGACCTGCGCGGCGGCGATGAACTCCGCGCCCAGCAGCAGGTACAGGATGGCCAGCGACCCCATCACTCCGATCAGCGAGACGGCGCTCGAGATGGGATGGGTCTGCACCACCACGTTGACGGCGCAGACGAGGGCGATCGCCGCGAAGATCAAGAAAAGGATTAGATCCATGGCAAGGTCTCTATTGATTTCGTGGGGCAGGCTGGTAGGGGTACCCTCTGGGTCCGGCCGATTGGTAATCGGCCTGCCGACGCGTACAGATTGCCACCCTCTGTGAAACAGATCTGACGTCCGCAAGCCCCAGCAGGCGGGTTGACAACCCGCCGCAGGTTGACAACCTGCCCCACATAAGCACTGATTTTCATCAGGACACCAACGCCACGGCCAGGCCGGTGATCAGAAGGTTGGCCATGGCCGCCGGGAATAGGAACTTCCAGGTGAAGCCCATGAGCTGGTCGTAGCGGAAGCGCGGCAGCGTTCCGCGAATCCACATGAACGTAAACAGGATGGCGCCTGTCTTGCCGAAAAACCAGAATAATGGCAGCAGCCAGCTCTGCACCATCGGCAGCAGGAAGATGCCGGCGATCCCTAGAAAGATAATTCCGAAAACCGGGAGCGTGTAACTGTCGCGTTTCCGCACGAAATTCACGCCATGGTAGAGCGCGATAAGCCCCGCAGCCGCAAAAATCACCACCGGAACGAAACTGGACCCATACTTTGCCGGCCACGGCGCCACCCAGCCGCCCAGGAACAGGAGCGTCGCCATGCAGCTCACCGTGATCATGTTGGCGTATTCGGCCATGAAGAACGAGGCGAATTTCATGCTGCTGTATTCCGTGTGGAAACCGGCCACCAGCTCGTTTTCGGCCTCCGGCAGATCGAACGGTACGCGATTGGTTTCGGCGAACCCCGCAATCAGGAAAATGATGAAGCTGAAAATCTGCGGGAACGGTCCGCTCAGAACATTCCAGTGCAGAATGTTCCCCGACTGTTTGTCCACCAGTTCGCGCAAGCTGAGAGTGTTTGAGAGCAGCAGCGGCCCGGCGATGGCCAGCGACAAAGGCAGCTCATAGCTGATCATTTGCGCGGTACTGCGCAGTCCGCCCAGCAGCGCGTACTTGTTGTTGGAACTCCAGCCCGCGAGCGCGATGCCGTATACTCCCATCGACGACGCCGCCAGTACGAAGAGCACGCCGATGTTCAGATCCGTGAGCTGCATGAAAGTGTGGTAGCCGGCCACCTGGATTTCGGGACCGAAGGGAATCACCGAAATCGAGAGCAGCGCCATGGTGACGGCTATGAATGGCGCCGCCAGGTACAGCAACTTGTTCACATAGGGCGGCACCAGGTCTTCCTTGGTGATCAGCTTGATGACGTCCGCCAGCGGCTGCAGCAGACCGTGCGGCCCTACGCGATACGGGCCGGGGCGTACCTGAATGTGCGCGATCACTTTACGCTCCACCCACTGCAGGTAAGCCAGCGTGGTCATGAGCACCGCGAAGACGACCAGCGCCTTGATCAGGCTGATGACGATAAATGAATCCATTAGCGGCCCTGATGGCTTTCTAGTACGGAATTCAGAACCTTAGAATAGCGCCCTAGCGTGCCGGAGGCGAATAGCCCATTGTGATCGGAGTGCACCAGCAGAGGCGTCGACTCCACGGGAATCCGCCCATTGACCGGCGTGGTTTGCGCCGCGCCGCCGGTGACGATGGCCGCCATGGGGACGTTGTATCCGCGGACGTTCTTGCGAATCTCCTCCCACACTACGTCCGGCGACCACGGGCCGAGCACGGCCGCGACGCCCATTTCCCGGGCGATGAATCCCATAATCTCCAGGTCGGGTTTCGCGCCCATGGTCTCGATGGCGCGCTTCAATTGCTGTACCTCGCCGGTCCCGCTGGTGACGGTGCCGTTCTTCTCATAGGCCGATGCCGCGGGCAGCACCACGTCGGCCTGACTGGCGGTCTCCGTGAGGAATAGATCTTGCACCACCAGGAACCCGGCCTTGCGCTCGGCGCTTCTCTTCAGCGGATTCGCGCCGACTACCCAGAGCACGTCCAGATCCGCGGCGATCATCTCATTGAGGTTCATACCGGGCTGGCCCGACGGCTGATATCCAGGCAACAGTTCGGGCGTGACGCCCATATCGACGGCGCCGCGCGAATTGGCGTAATCCACCAGGCAGACGTACTTCACGGGGATGCCCAGGGATTCGCCGAACTCCACCAGTTTGCGAACAGCTTCGCCTTTGACCGAATCGTCGAACAGGATGACCAGTTCGGGCTCGGCTTTCAGCTTGTCCCGCAACGACTCGTAATCCGCGCCGCGGACCACCGCCGCGGCATATTTGTCCTCGCGCACCGGCGATGCGGTGACGGCGTAGATGCGCGCCTGGTGATGCCGGTAGTTGGCGCGGATCTGGTAGGAAAGCAGCGGATGTTCCAGGGCCAGGTCCGCACCCACAATCAGAAATGCCTTGCGCTCGTAGAGATCGGCGACGGTGGCCAGTTGCCCGTTCTTGCCGCTGAGGGCGTCGAGCAGGGTGACGACATCGCCGGTGCGGTGATGGTCGATGTGGTTGGTCTTGAGCACCTGGCGCGCGAATTTCTGCAGATAGAAGTTCTCTTCGTTGGAGGTGTGGTTGGAGCCGGCGACTCCGAAGGTTCCGCCGCTTGCCAGGGTCGCATTGAACTTCGCGGCGACGGTCTCCAGAGCTTCGCTCCAGGAGACTTCTTCGAGCTTGTCGTTTTTGCGCACCAGAGGCGCCAGCAGGCGATCGGCATGGTCGTAGAAATCGTAGGCGTAACGTCCCTTCACGCAGAGGAACTCGCCGTTGACGCCCGAGCGGTCGCGGTTGTTGCCGCGAATGATCTTGTCGTTGCGCGTGCCCAAGGTAGTCTTGCAGCCGTCGGCGCAGTGCGTGCAGATGGCGCCGACGTGGGTCATTTCCCAAGGCCGTGTCTGGTAGCGGTAGGCGCCGCTGGTGAGCGCTCCCACCGGACAGATGTCGATGCAGGCGCCGCACTCGTCGCATTCCAGATGGTCGCCGTGGTTGGGGGCAATTTCCGACGCCACCCCGCGGTTGATTACGCCGAGCGCTTTGACGCCCATTCCTTCATCGCAAATGCGGACGCAGCGGAAGCACAGGATGCAGCGCGGAGCGTCGAAGAAGACCACCGGGGAAAACTGCTTTTCGGGAGTGTGGACCTTGGTTTCGGTGTAACGGCTTTCGCCCGCGCCGTAGCGGAACACCATGTCCTGCAATTCGCATTCGCCGCCCTTGTCGCACACGGGGCAATCGAGAGGATGGTTGGTGAGCAGGAATTCGAGCGTGGACTTGCGGGCCTTGGCGACTTGCGGCGTATCGGTGCGCACCACCATGCCTTCGGCGACGGGGAGAGTGCACGCCGTCATGAGCTTCGGCATTTTCTCCACTTCGACCAGGCACATGCGGCAGGCGGCCTGCAGGGTGAGCCCCTCGTAATAGCAGAAGGCCGGAATCTCAATGCCGTTCTGTTTAGCGGCATCGATCACCAGAGTACCCGGGTTCGCCTGAACTTCGCGGCCATCGATGGTGAGTTTGATGGGGTCAGGCATTTAGAAAGTGCTCCCTGGTTTTGTGGGGCAGGCTGGCAGCCTGCGGCCGAGTGGCACTCGGCCTTCCGACCTATGAGAAAATCCGGATCGCGTCCGCACCATTTCTTCGTGCCCCGGTTCCACGTCCGCCGTCTCCCGCACTATTTCACCATCGGCCATCCCATTTTCCTGACGTGGCGTCTCGCCAACAGCGTGCCGGCGAACCGAGCCTTCCCCGCGGTTACTACCAGCGGGAAAGCGTTCGCTGCCATGGACCGCTTGCTCGACACGGCGACCACCGGCCCCTTGCATCTGCGACGGCCGGAGTTCGCCCAAATGGTGATCGAAGCAATCCGGTATCGAGAGAGGGAGGGACACTACACCCTGCACAACTTCGTCGTAATGGCCAATCACGTGCATTTGCTCATTACGCCGAAGATTCCCGTACCCAAGCTGACGCAGACGCTCAAGTGGTTTACGGCGAGAGCGGGCAACCGGATACTGGGCGCGACTGGACAGCCCTTCTGGCAGGACGAAAGCTATGACCGATGGGTGCGTGACGAGGCGGAATTCGACAGGATCGCCAGCTATATTGAACGGAATCCCGTCAACGCGGGACTCTGTGCTTCGCCGGAAGAGTTCCTCTGGTCCAGCGGCAGGCCGAGTGCCACTCGGCCGCAGGCTGCCAGCCTGCCCCACATAGGCATCTGATCTTCTCATACGGCTACCGCCTCATACGGGCAGGGCTTGCCGTTCAAGTGATCTTCGAACTCTCCGCGAAACTTTTCCACGATCGAGATGGTCGGCAGCGCCGCTGCGTCGCCTAGTGGACAGAACGTGCGTCCCAACATATTTTTCGCCAGATCGCCGATCAAGTCGATATCGCTCTTGACTCCACCGCCTTCGTGGAATCGCGTCAGGATCTTCTTGAGCCAGATGGTGCCTTCGCGGCACGGGATGCACCAGCCGCAGCTTTCATGGGCGTAAAATCGCATGATGCGCAGCGCGGCCTTCACCATGCACGTGTCTTCATCCATGACGATCACGCCACCCGAACCGAGCATGCTCTTGCGCGACGCCATGGAATCGTAGTCCATGGTGGCGCCTTCCAATTCCGCGGCCGTCAGGACCGGGCACGAACTCCCACCGGGGATGAACGCCTTTAACTTCTTTCCGTTGCGGATGCCTCCGCCTACCTCGTCGATCATCTGCTTTACCGGGATGCCCAGGCGGAGTTCGTACACTCCGGGCTTGTTGATGTGGCCGGTGAGACAGGTCAATTTGGTGCCGCCGGCCTTGGGAATGCCGAGCGCCGCGAAGGCCGCGCCTCCATCTCGCAGGATGGGCGGAACGGCGCAGAACGTCTCGACATTGTTCAATACCGTGGGGCTCTGAAACGCGCCCGCCACGGCCGGAAACGGCGGGCGGATGCGCGGAATGCCGCGCTTTCCTTCGAGCGATTCCAATAACGCCGATTCTTCGCCGCACTCATACGCTCCCGCGCCGGTGTGCGTGTAGAGTTCGAAATCGAAGCCCGTACCTTGAATGTTCTTGCCCAGCCAGCCGGCCGCGTACGCTTCGGCAATGGCCTTATCCATAATCTCGATCAGGTAGCGATACTCGCCGCGAATGTAGATGTAACCGGCGTGGGAGTCCACGGCCAGCCCGGCGATCAGCACTCCTTCGATCAACTGGTGCGGATCGTTTTCGATGAGCACGCGATCCTTGCAGGTGCCGGGCTCGCTCTCATCGCCATTCACCACGATGTACTTCGGTTTGGGCGAACTGCGCGGAACGAAGCTCCACTTCATCCCCGTGGGAAATCCGGCGCCGCCGCGGCCGCGCAGGTTGGACACCTTGACTTCATTGATGATTTCGTCGGGCGTCATTTTGGACGCTTTGAGGAATGCCTGGTATCCCTCGGTCCGCAGATATCCGGCGAGGGTCGCGGAATCGGGATTCCCGAAGCGGCGCGAAAGCACTTTGGTCTCAAGCGGACTGGGTTCGTTGTACAGCATGCGTTACGGTTTCTTCCTCAGGCCGTCCAGAAGCTCGTCGAGCTTCTGGGGTGTCACATAGTGATGAAAATCGTAATTGACCTGCACGGCCGGAGCCCACGAGCAGGCGCCTATGCATTCCACTTCTTCGAGCGAGATCTGCCCGTCGGCGGTGGCTTCCTTGTGTCCGATGCCGAGCTTTTTGCAGGCGTGCTCCCACAGTTTGTCGCCATCGTGCAGCAGACAACTGATATTGGTGCAGACCTGCACGTGGAACTTCCCCTGCGGCTTGCGGTGCAGCATCGAGTAGTAGGACAACACCTCGTTGACCTCAAGCGGCGTGACGCCCACGCGCTTGGCCACTTCATCCACCAGTTCATCGGAGACGTGGCCCAACTCGTCCTGCGCGTACAGCAGCATCGGAATCATGGCCGAGCGTTGGCGTCCCGGAGGATAGATCGTCAGGAGCTTTTCGAACCTGGCTTCCAGTTGGGGAGAAAAAGTCATTACCTGTCCGTGTCACCCAAAACAAAATCCATGCTGCCGATGGACGCGATGACATCGGCGATCAGGGTTCCCTGCACCATTTCCGAGGTGGCCTGCAGGTTTCCGAAGCTGGGGGTCCGCATGTGGACGCGATACGGCAGAGCGGTTCCGTCGCTCACCAGGTAATAAGCTAGCTCGCCGCGCGGCGATTCGATCACCTGGTAGACTTCGCCCTCGGGGACGCGGAAGCCTTCGGTCACAATCTTGAAATGATAGATGAGGGCCTCCATCTGGGTCTTCATCTTTTCGCGGTCGGGCAGCACCACGTGCGGCGCGTCGGCTTTCCACGGTCCCGGCGGCATGCCGTCCAGGGCCTGCCGGACGATCTTCGTGCTCTGCCGCATTTCCTCGACGCGCACCTGGTAGCGCGCAAACACGTCGTTTTCCGTTCGCGTAGGCACTTCGAAATCGAACAGCTCATAGCTGGAGTATGGCTCGTCTTTGCGCGCGTCGATCTGGAGCCCGGCGGCGCGCAGCATGGGGCCGGTGACGCCCAGGTCCAGCATGTCCTCGAGCGAAATCACGCCGACGCCTTTGGTCCGGCCCATCCAGATGCGGTTGTTGGTCAGCAGATCTTCGTACTCGTCGATGCGGCTGGGGAAGACGTCGATGAACTTTTTCACGCGTTGCTGCCAGCCGCGCGGCGGTTCGAGAGCCAGCCCGCCGATACGGAAATAGCTGGTCATCATCCGCTGGCCGCTGAACATTTCGAAAATTTTGAGAATGTCCTCGCGCTCGCGGAAGCAGTAGAGGAATACGGTCATGGCGCCGATATCGAGCGCATGGGTTCCCAACCACACCAGGTGGCTGTTGAGGCGCGTGAGTTCGGTGAGCATTACGCGCATCCATTGCGCCTGCGGCGGAATCTCGAGGGCCAGCAGCTTTTCCGCCGCGAGGCACCACCCCAGGTTGTTGGAAAGCGGCGCCAGATAGTCCACGCGGTCGGTTAATGTGACGTCCTGCTGGTAGTTCTTGACCTCGAACTCTTTCTCGATGCCGGTGTGCAGGTAGCCGATCTCGGGCTGGCACTTGACCACGGTTTCGCCATCGAGTTCGATTACCAGGCGCAACACGCCATGCGTGGACGGGTGCTGCGGTCCCATATTGAGGACCAGGCGGCGCGGGCCGGGGGCCGGTTGGTCTTCGGCCACGTCGGCCGTGATATTGGGAGGCAGCGTGACGTCGCTCATGGCCTAAACCCTCTGCCCCGTGATCGGATAATCCTTGCGCAGCGGATAGCCTTCCCAATCGTCCGGCATCATGATGCGGCGCAGATCCGGATGACCCGTGAAGCGGATGCCGAACAGGTCGAATACTTCGCGCTCATACCAGTTGGCGCCGCGCCACACCGAAGTCACCGATTCGATCGCCGGATCCTGACCGGGCAGCCGGCACTTCAGGCGCACCCGCTCGTTGCGTTCGATGGAGTGCAGATGGTAGACCACTTCGAACCGGGGCTCGGTGGGATAGCGGTCCACAGCCGTCACCGAGCTGAGCCGGACGAACTTTTGATCGTACTTGAGGTAACCGCACACGCTGGTGATGCGCGCCGGTGCGATTTCCAGGGTCACTTCGCCGTGGTGGAATTTTCCGCCCTTGATGGCGTCGGCGTCGAAGGCCTCCACAGCCAGCGCCACGCCGCGGTCTCGTAAACTGTCGAGTAGCATTTTGAATCGCTATGGCTTCCGGCTGGAGCCGCCCGATCCGGACCAGTCCAGCACGCCCTTCTTCCAGATGTAAAAGAAGCCGGAAAGGATCAGGACCACGAACACCAGCATTTCGGCAAAGGCCATCATTTTCAGGTCGCGAAATACGACCACCCACGGGTACAGAAAAATGGCCTCGATATCGAACAGAATAAACAGCATTCCCACCAGGTAGAATTTCACGCTAAAGCGCTGCCGCGCATCGCCGGTGGGAATGATACCGGATTCGTAAGGGGTGTCCTTAATGCGATTGCGGACCCGCTTGCCGAGCAGGTACGAGACGGTAAGCAAGCCGGCAGCCAGAGCCATAGCCAGCAGAGCCTGCACCAAGACGGGAAAATACTGCTCCGTATATGAGTCGGGCATGCGATTCAGGAAATGATGGTCTAAATTTGACTATAATGGGTGCAAAACGAGGGTGTCAACCAACATGCCCATCCACATTGTGGTAAACGGCGAGCCACAAGCCACCACCGAGAGGCAAACTGTACTCGGCCTCTTACAGGAATTGCGTCTGGACCCGGCGCGGGTGGCCGTGGAACTGGACCGCCGCATCGTCAAACAGCCACTATGGAATGACACCTTGTTGCGCGACGGAGCGCAGGTAGAAATCGTACAATTCGTGGGCGGCGGCTAGTTCCGCCGGGCAGATCGGAACCTGCCCAGCGAAAACGCAATCGCCGATCGCAGTTACGACGCGAAACTCCGGATAGCCGCGGCTTCATCTTCGTGTACGTCGAAGACGGTGTACAGCTTGGTGATCTGCAGCAGGTCTTTCACGCGCTTATTCAGGTTGAGCAGTTTGAGCTGCCCTCCGCTGTTGGTCACGGTGGTGAAACCCGACACTAGTTCGCCGATCCCTGAGCTATCGATGTAAGATACCTCTCCCAGATTGAGCAGGATCTTCTTCTGACTCTTGGAAACCATGTCGCGCAGGGTGTCGCGCAGGGCGCTGGAGCCTTCACCCAGGGTGATTCGGCCCGCCACATCCACTACGCTCACGTCACCTACCTGCCGAGTGTTCAACTTTACGCTCACTTATTCCTCCTGGCTGAATGCCGCCGACTCTACTTTGACACCAAATACTTGACCAATGTTACTTCCGTTCCGCCCGGGTCCAGGCGCCGCATCCGGAACTCATCCATAAACGACCGGATGAGGAAAATGCCCCGTCCCGAAGTAGCCATCAGGTTTTCCGGCGCCAGCGGGTCCGGCAGTTGTTCGAAATCGAACCCCTCGCCTTCGTCGGCGATGGTCACCTGCAGTTGCTCCGGGCCATGCACCACGGAGAGCCGTACCTTCTTTTTATCGCTGTAGCGGTTGCCATGCACCACGGCGTTGACCATGCTTTCCCGCACAGCCATGCCGATCCTCATCAGATTGTCCTCATCGAACCCCGCGCGCTGGGCCGCGCCGACGGCGATCTCCTCCGCGCTATCCACGCTTTCCAACGTGGAGTCCAAGGACCGTTCCAGAGTTTCGGTCACGCGATGCTCTTTGTCCCGCATATACAGACTACCCGTCAAACGCGGCCAAAGCGAATCTGCAGAATAAATTACCGGGGATGCTAAAGTCAAGGCTGCGCGCGGGCGAGTGTCAAGCCTCGATAGAAATGTCCTCTGGCGATGCTCTCCAGCCGTGGTCCGGGAGATCGAGATCGGGCGACTGGCGGATAGAAGGCTATTATTAGACTCATGCCCCGCTACGCGGCGATCGATATCGGCAGCAACTCCGTCCGAATGGAGGCGGCGGAGGTGGTGTCCGGACGGCCTCCGCGCATTCTCGCTTCCGATCGCGAAGTCACGCGCTTGGGGGAGAGCGTCTTCCGCAACGGCTCGGTGAGCGAAGAGGCCATGCACTCCACTTGTGAAGTGCTGGCGCGCATGGCCGAACTCTATCGGCGTCTGGACGTGGTGGGGGTACGGGTAGTCGCCACCAGCGCCATCCGCGACACTCGCAACCGGAAGGAATTTCTGCATCGCGCGTCGGAGGCCGCCGGAGCTCCCGTGGAAGTGATCTCCGGCCGGGAAGAGGCCCGCCTCATCCATCTGGGCGTGGAAAGCATTTGGCCGCAAACCGGCAAACGCGTCCTGATTGTGGACATCGGAGGCGGCAGCGCCGAGATCAACGCGGCCGAGGGCGGGGTTCTGCGCGAAGCCTTTTCGCGGCCCCTGGGCGCCGTCCGCTTGCACGAGAATTTCCTCAAAGACGAGCCGCCTACGCCACGCCAGTTGCACCAGATGCACGAGTACATCGGTGAGAAACTGTCCACCGCCGTGCGCCGGCTGGCAGCCTGGCAATGGGATCGCGCCATCGCGACATCCGCCACCGCTTCGGCGGTCGCCAGCGCCGTAGCGCGCGTTTCCCGCTCGAAACGCGAGGAGATCGACCGGCTCCGCGTCTCCACGGCGCAGGTCCGCGAGCTCTATGCGAAGTTGTCGGGATTGAACCTGGCGGGCCGGCGCAAGATAACCGGCATCGGGCCCAGGCGCGCCGAAATCATCGTTCCCGGCGTGGCCGTGCTGCTCGACTTCATGCAGGCCTTCCATCTCCGCTCCGTCTATTATTCGCGGGCCGGCGTCCGCGACGGGATCATCGCCGATCTCGCCGCGCGTAACGTGGGGGCTGAGCTTTCCCGCATGAGCCGCGACCAGCGCCGCGAGGTGGAAGACATGGGCCGGCGCTACGGAGTGGCTCTCGATCATTCCCGCAAGGTGGGAAACATCTCCAACCTGCTGTTCACCGCTTTGCAGCCGATGCACCAATTGCCGCCGGCCTGCGGCAAGTTGCTCGAAGCCGCGGCCCACCTGCTGGATGTTGGCCACTATATCAGCAGTTCCAGCCATCATAAACACTCCTATTACGTGGTTTCGAATTCCGATATGCCGGGATTCACCGAACGGGAGCGCATTCTGATCGCCCATCTCTGCCGCTACCACCGCAAGAGCCTGCCCAGCCCCGTGCACAGCGCCTACCAGAACCTGCCCGCGGAGGAGAAGCGCATGTTGCTGCTGATGATTCCGCTTCTTCGCCTGGCCGATAACCTGGACCGCAGTCACGAACAGCGCATCGACAAGCTGGAATGCCGCTGGAGGGATGCGGAAGTTTTGCTGCAGGTCACCTCCCGCGGCGATTTCGATCTGGAGCTGTGGGGCGCGGAACGGGCCAGTGAGGTATTCCGCCAGGTCTACAACCGGCAGATTGTTCTGACCAAGGCGCGAGACGCACAGGGAGCCAAGCCATGACTATGCGCGAGTACGCCAGGCTCGAAACCAAAGCTCTGCTTCAGCGTTTGGCCATCCAGGTGGATCGCGGGGCCGGATCGCCCGAGGCCGATTCGGTTCACGATCTGCGAGTAGCGATCCGCCGTTTGAGCCGTTGCGTGGGAGTGTTTGCGCAGTTCTACCCGCGGCAGTCCGGGAGAAAACTGCGCCAACAGCTCAGCACCCTGATGGACGCTGCCGGGGCCGTCCGCGATCTCGACGTGGCTATCGCCCTGCTGGGGGAAGCGGGGCTTTCCCGGCGGACCGCGGCCGTGGTCCGCCTCAATTGCGACCGGCGGAAGCAGAGCCGCGCCTTTGTGACCGAAGTCCGGCACTGGAAGAGCCGACGGCTGCCGAGAGGATGGCGGCACAAGCTGGAGTTGTAGACGATGCCGAAAGCGCACCAGGTCGTGTGGAACGAACGGGCCGGGCCCGCGGCGAACGCGAGGCGCGAACTCCCCGGCATGGCCGCGGAGTTCTTTGCGCAGGTGCGAACGGCGTTGGCGGCTCGACCCTCTCCGGAACAACTGCACCGCGTCCGCCTGGCCGCCAAACGCATCCGCTATACGCTGGAACTGTTTCGCCCCTGTTACGGCGCCGGGCTTGAATCGCGTATCGAATCGCTGCGCCAGGTGCAGCAAGTCTTGGGCGAAATCAACGATTGCGCGGCCACCGGGCGCGTGTTGGCGAAAGGCATGCCGATTTCGCCTCAGCGTACGAAGGCCGAGCGGTTCCTGGCGTTGCGGCTGCGGAAGAAGACCGCGGAGCTGCGAAAACTGTGGGCCGAACATTTCGACGCGCCCGGCCAGGAACTTCGGTGGACGGGCTATCTGGCCCGCAACGCGCACCCACCGCGTGCGCAAGCGGCGGAGTAGACAAGGTTCCCGGGGGGAAACGCCTCAATCTTCCAGGATCACGTGCGCCATGCCGAATTCCGCGGTGTGGGTCAGCGAGAGCGCCACGTTCCGCACTCCCAGGGTTTCCGCGATCTTCGCAGCCACTCCGTGAAATCGTAAGGTCGGCTTCCCCGACGGCAGATTAGCGACTTCGAAATCGTGCCAGGTGACGCCCCGCTTCCAGCCGGTGCCGATGGCTTTCATACCGGCTTCCTTGGCGGCGAACCGCGCCGCATAGCGTTCGTAGCGGTTAGCCTTGCGCTCCACGTAGGCAATTTCGGCAGGTGTATAAATCCGCTGCACGAAGCGCGTGCCGAATCGTTCGATGGAGGCCCGGATCCGCGGCACTTCGGCCAGGTCCACTCCGGTGCCGATAATCATTTCAATCCAGCCCCCGATGTGGTGATCGTCAGACGTCCGTGCTTGACCCCTTTGGTGCTGATCAGGGTGTCCGCGATTTTGCGGACCACCGCCGATTTGCCCCGTACTATCAGCACCTCCAGACAGTTGTCGTGATCCAGGTGAACGTGCAGCGTGGAAAGAATGGAATGGTGGTGGTCGTGTTGAATGCCGGTCAGTTTCTCGTTCAACATGCGCACGTGGTGGTCGTACACCAGCGTGACCGTACCCACTACCTGGCTGTCGGGAGATTCCCAGGTCTTCTCCACCAGGTCATCGCGAATCAGGTCGCGAAACGCTTCGGACCGGTTGCTGTAGCCGCGCTGTTGGATCAGGGCGTCGAACTGCTTCAGCAGATCGCTATCGATGGCCACGCCAATCCGGCTGAGGCTGCTCATGCGTATCAATAGTAGCACCCGAGATTTCGGTGGCTCGGTGGCACGAATTGCAAGATCGTGCTACTTTGGGGACGGAACGTGCATATACCGGACGGGTATCTTTCTACTACGGTTTGGGCCGGCATGGACGTGCTGGCGGCGCCGGTCGTAATCGGCATCGCGCGCCAGGCGCAGCGGCGCTTCGACGATGCCAGGGCGCCTCTGCTGGGCGTCATGGGAGCGTTTGTGTTCGCCGCTCAAATGATCAACTTCCCCGCCGGCTTGGGCACTTCCGCGCATCTGCTGGGCGGTGCATTGCTTGCCTATACCCTGGGAGCCCCGGCGGCGACCGTGGTGATGAGCGCCATTATCGCCATTCAGGCGCTGGTGTTCCAGGATGGCGGCGTTCTGGTGCTGGGAGCGAATATTCTCAATATGGCCGTCGTGGGAGTCTGGGCGGGATATCTGCCGTTCCGCTTCGCGGGCGCAACCCGCTGGCGAAACCTCGCGATCTTTTCGGGAGGCGCCCTGTCGGTACTGGTGAGCGCCATTTGCGCGCTGGCGGAGCTTCGAGTATCGGGAGTCCCGTCGAAGGCGCTGGGTGTTTCGGCCGTGGTGTTTCTGATTTCAGCTCCCCTGGAAGGCGCCATCACATTGGCCGTGATCAAAGCTTTGGAGGCCATCCAGCCCGGGTTCGTCCGCCAACCGGAACCGGGCCGCCGCTTACATGCTTCACTGCTCGCGATCGGACTGGCGGCGATCTTCCTGGCCGCGGTAGGTGTTCTGTTTTCCTCCGCAGCCCCGGATGGAATCGAGAAGTTAGGCCTGGTATCCGGGATCGCGGCGCGGGCAAGAGTTCTGCTGGCGACTCCTTTTTCGGGATATGAAACTGCATTTCTCGGCGCTCCCTGGATGCGCAAGGCCAGCGCCGGCCTGGCCGGTTTGGCTCTGATCTATGGGGCCTGCCTGGCAATCGGCCGCGTGGCCCGGAAGCGGAGCGTGTGAGTTGCACCACGTTGTCCTGGAACGCTGGAGCCGCCGGTCGAGCCCCATGCATCGGAGCGATCCACGCGCCAAAATTGTGGCCTTGCTGGTATTTCTGGTGGTCCTGACCACAAGCCGCCGCGATCTGTTACTAATCGCGTTGGGGCTTGGTGGTTACCTCTGCTTCACCATTTTGTGGTCTCGCCTTCCGCTCATCGGCGCGCTCGGCAGGGCCGCGGTAGTTTTGCCGTTTTCGATAGCGTTTGCCCTGGTTTGCTGGATGTCGGGCGATCCGGCCAAGGGTGTCCACTTAGCGGCGAAGAGTTATCTGTCCGCCCTGGCGGTGCTGTTAGTTGTTTCCACCACTCCTCTTCCCACGCTGATGCGCGGCCTGGAAGCGTTAGGGGCGCCGCGGTTTCTCCTGATGGTTGGGCAGTTTCTCTACCGGTATCTGTTCGTGATTTCCGAGGAAGGGCAACATATGGCCAAGGCCGCTCAGTCGCGCGGCGCCACGGCTGCCGGCATCGTGGGACAGACAGCCAGATTCCGGGCCGCGGCGGGTGCTCTGGCCGTATTATTCGCCCGATCGTACGGACGCGCCGCGGAGATTCATCGCGCCATGCTGGCCCGAGGATTCCAAGGACACTTCGAGACCGCCACAGCCCTGCGTTTCCGTAAGGCCGACTTAGGCCTGGCCATTGGCGGATCGCTGGCTCCCGTAGTGTTGAGGGTCGCCGTGGAGAGGTGGTTCTAGTGGCGCCGCTGATCGAAGTGCGCAACCTGGTGTATCGCTATGAGGACGGCGCCGTCGCCCTCAACGGCGTCAATTTCCGCTTGGACGCTGGAGAATCGGTTGCCTTGTTAGGCGCGAACGGCAGCGGGAAGACTACCTTTGTCCTGCACCTGAATGGGCTTCTTGGAGCCGAAGGCGGCGACGATCGAGGCAGCGTCGTGGTCTGCGGTATGCCGGTAAGTAAGCGCAACCTGGTGGCGGTGCGCCGTAAGATAGGGATGGTATTTCAGGATTCCGAGAGCCAACTCTTCATGCCCACAGTGCTGGAGGACGTTACATTCGGGCCGCTGAATCTGGGCTTCGCCCCAGTGGAGGCCGAGGAACGTGCGCGAGCCGCACTGGACCGGGTCGGAATGGCTGGCGCCACGGGCCGCGCTCCTTATCATCTGAGCGCCGGAGAGAAAAAACGAGTGGCGATTGCGGGAATCCTGGCTATGGATCCGGAGATCCTGGTGCTGGATGAACCTACCACGTTCCTCGACCCGCCGGGCCAGCGCGCTCTGGCGGACTTACTCCAAGACTTGCCCCAGGCGAAGATTCTGGTGACCCATGACACCTCCTTTGCGCGGTCCATTTGTACCCGCGCAGTGTTCTTCCAACAGGGAACCATCCAGGCCAGCGGCTCCATCGAAGATATCGTGGACCGATTCGAGTGGGACTTCACCCCAGCGAGAACCAATCCAGGGCGATAATTTAGCTACGACTCCTTGGCGGCCGCCGCGCGCTTCCGGTGTTCGGCCCACCGCTTCTTTTGTGCGGCCGCGATGCGTTTGCGCGCCTCCGGGCTCAGAATGCGCTTCACCACGGGCTTCTTCTCCGCGGCCGCCGACGGCAGCGCTGTGTGTTTGCCCTTCAACTTAGCTTGAATCTCGCGGATCCGATCGTCAATCTTCTGGCGCTCCATCTGATAACCTACCAGCGCCATCTGTAACGTGCTTAGGTCTTCAAGGCTTCTCCTGGCCATGGTTCTCTCCCGCGGACAAATATAACATAATTGTGTCAAGATCGAAGTATTTACGGCCAGTCTTGCTTCGGCGATTGCAGACATGAGAACCGTCATTCAGCGAGTGACAGAAGCCAGCGTAGAGGTGAATGGCAGTACCTGTGCTTCTATACGTACGGGATTGGTAATATTTCTTGGTATTTCGAGACCAGATAGCCAGGCCGACGCGGACTATCTTCTGGATAAGATTCTTGGCCTGCGCATCTTCGCGGATGATGCCGGCAAGATGAATCGCCACGTTCGGGAAACGGCCGGTGCGTTGCTGATCGTATCCCAATTCACACTCTATGGCGATTGCCGAAAAGGCCGCAGACCCAGTTTCGACCAGGCAGCGCCTCCCAGCCAAGCCCGCGATCTGTACAACTACTTTGTCGAAATTGCGCGGAGAGCGCAGATACCAGTGGAAACCGGGGTCTTCCAGGCTACGATGCAGATCCGCCTGGTAAACGACGGTCCGGTTACCATCCTGCTCGATTCCGAATCGCGGCCGAGTAAGTCGGCCGTCCACTCTTGATGTCTCTATTTTTTATTCGGGGGGGCGTTACTGGTGGCTGAACAAGCTTCACAGGGCACGGTGAAGGCCCGTGCCCTGTGCTTTAAATTCAATTACGATTCATATATCTTTCATTTAGACGTGTCTGTTTGTTGGTCAACGCTATCTCTTTGCCCTTCACGTAAAGATGTTTAATTTGGGTTTGGATCTCGAGCGGATCTCCATCCGTGACAATCAAGTCCGCAAATTTGCCCTTCTCCACGGTACCCAACTGATCGCTAACACCCCAGATCTGCGCCGGGTTCAAGGTAATGGCTTTCAGCGCCTCATCGTTAGGGAGGCCGAAGGCTACGGCGGTTGCCGCCTGGTAGGGAATGTTACGCACGAACTCGTTGGTGAAGGTGCCGAATGCGAACTTAACGCCGGCTTTGTAGGCTTCGGCCGGCAGAGTGAACGCTTCGTCGTACGATGCGTCTTCCGCGTCCGGAAGAGCCAGAACACGTCCCAGAATGACAGGGACATCTTCAGCCTTCAGCTCCGCACCCGCTTTGCCGATTTCACGCGGTTGCAGGATCACTAATTTCACGTTCTGATGTTTGGCCCATACAATAGCTTCATGAATGGTGTTGGCGCGCGCCGCCGAAACCGCCACGGGAACCTTGCGATCCAGAACGGGTAGCATTGCTTCGAAGCGAAGATCGGTTTCGAAACCCGGCGCCTTGGCCACCTTGGCCTTCTGATAACGCCGCGCGTTGTCGAAGAAATCGTTGAGCTTGGCCACCTCCTCGTCGAAGGCGCGGCGCGCGTTCGCAGGTGTCCCGCCCACTCCCCCGGGAGTCAGGTCGATGGCGTCCGGAGCTCCGCCGCCGCCGCGCCGGCCACCGCCCCCGCCCAGAGCCGGAAACATAACGGACATCGCCGCGCTTCGCTTGATTTCCATCTCTTCCCAAGTCCAGCCGTCCGTGTGGATCAACGCCGCCTGCCCTGCAATCAACTGGCGCTCGCCGCCCCCAAACCGGCCGCCACCCCCACCGCCGCGCCCGCCGGAGGGGAAGGTCATGGCGCTGGTGATGCCGTTGACTCGCACCACGCCAAAGTGTTCGCTATCGGGATTGACGGCGCTCAAGGCCTTCAACTGGGGCATGAATTCGCCCAGTTCGCCGGTATCCACCGTGACTCGCACCGCTTCGATCTCCGAAAGCCCCAACTCAGTGCCCGAATCAATGATGCCCGGGTAGATCCGCATTCCCTTGCCTTCTACGATCCGTGCGCCTTTGGGCGGTACGATCTTCGCCGCGATATCGGCGATCTTACCATCCTGGATGAGGAGCGACATACCCTTCATCTCTTTGCCGCTGACCGGATACACATCCGCGTCGCGGATCAGGATCACTTCATTTCCGGCCGCCATCGCCGCCAGTGAACATCCCAGCAGGATTCCACAGAGCTTCATGTTATTCGCCTCCCCTGCCGCCGCGCCGCCCGCCTGCGGGTTGTGTCTGGTTCTGTTGCTTCAACTGGTCCAATAGCTTCTGTTTCTCGGCGTCCTTGGCGGCCTGCGCGCTGACTGCTTTATCGCGATCGAAGTATACCGAGCCATCGATCAGGACCTTCTGAACCTTGGCATAGTCCGACAGCGGGTACTTATCGTAGATCACCAGGTCCGCGTCCTTCCCCACCTCGATCGAACCCACGCGATTGTCGATGCCCAGTTGCTTGGCCGGGTTCAGGGTCACCATCGCCAGGGCTTGATCTTCGGTCATGCCGCCGTACTTCATGGTCTTTCCTGCCTCGCTATTGAGATGCCGCATCAACTCGGCGTCGTCGCTATTCAGGCTCACCACCACGCCGGCCCTTTCCATCAATGCCGCGTTGTAGGGGATTGCATCGAACGCTTCCACTTTGTAAGACCACCAGTCGCTAAAGGTCGATCCTCCTGCTCCGTGCGCCGCGATTTCCTTGGCCACCTTGTACCCTTCCAGGACGTGCTGGAAAGTACGGACCTTGAAGCCCATGTCATCGGCCACGCGAATCATCATCAAAATCTCATCGGCCCGGTAGCAATGCACGTGTACATAGCGGTTGCCTTCGAGCACTTCTTTCAAGGCCTCCAGTTTCAGGTCCTTTCGCGGCGGCATGGGGTGATCGCCGTGCGCCACCTTGGCGTTGTAATCGTCCCACTCGGCCTTGTAGATCTTCGCCTCGTTGAAGGCCTCGCGGATGGTGTCCTCGACGCCCATGCGGGTGGCCGGATAGCGGGCGTACGTCGCCTGCCCATTGGCGCCCCGGCCCTGCGGATTGCCTGCCCCCTTCGGATTCTCTCCCAGAGCGAACTTGATGCCCGGTTTGGCGCCTTCGAAGATCATCGATTGCGCATCTTTTCCCCAGCGCATCTTCAGAACGATGGTCTGCCCGCCGATCGAATTGGCCGAACCGTGCAGAATATTAGCCGTTGTTACACCCCCGGCCAGGGCGCGGTAAATGGCGATATCTTCGGGGTTGATGATGTCCTTGATATTCACCATCGACGACACCGACACGCTGCCTTCGTTGATGCCCCCATCTCCCGCTATATGCGAATGGCAATCGATGATACCCGGAATGACGTACTGTCCCTGGGCGTCGATCTTGGTGGCGCCTTCCGGGATCATCACCTTTTCGCCCACTTCCACAATCTTGCCGTCGCGGATGACCACCGATCCGTTCTTGATGGTCCCCTTCGAAACCGTCATGATGGTGGCGTTCTGAATGACGATTGTCTCGGCGCTCACGGGCGCCAGTGCAAGCAATGCCGCCAACAGTAGTCGTCTCATTGATTCCCTCCAGGCTGATTCCCTCCAGGCTCCTCTGTCGCCGCACCGCGTCCGCCGGCTGCGCCCGCATCGGACGGCTTAAAGTGTCTCCCGTCGACGATCACCCACAGTATTTGCGTGCGGTCGTCAAAAAGATCCCCTCGCGTCACCACGAGGTTTCCGATCTTGCCCTTCTCGATGCTGCCCAACCGGTCCGATACGCCGTAGATTTCCGCGGGCGAAAGCGTCATTGCGCGGATGGCGTCCTCGCGCGACAACCCCGCGTCGATGGCCTTCTTGACGGCGCGCTGCAGATCGCGCGGCTGTTCCAGCCCGTCGGAGTAGAGCGCGAACCGGACACCGGCCTTCTTCAAGGCCGCCGCGGCCGATGGGGCTTTCTGGATGGCTTCCAGACTGCGCATACTGGGTTCGTTGTCGGGATCGATCTCGCCGCGCGGCAACTCCGGCCACCGCAGGCTCAGCAACAACGGGGCGCCCGACTTCTTGAGAAGTTCCACCGCTTCCGGCCGGTACGTTTCCCGCCCGCCATACAGAATCGTCGGCTGCTTCAACTCCGCTGCAAAGCGCAGAACCCGGTCGATTTCCACTTCCCGGTTCGCCGGCAGCAGAATGCGCTTGGACGCCAGCACGCCTTCGAGAGCCCGGTCGTAAGCCGGCCGCTCCATGTGAGGGTCCTTATCATAGGCGTCCTTCGCCATTTTGTAGTGCTCGGCATCCAGATAGATTTGCCGGACGTACGCAATGTATCCCATGAGCGAGCCGGGATATCCGCCGCCGCCCCCACCGCCGCCGAATCCGCCGCCGCGGCCAATCGAAATATATTGGCCAGCCGCGGAGCTGACGATCATCTCACCTGCCTTCTCGCCGGTGACCAGGTCGATGATAGCTCCCTGTCCGCCGAAAATGCCGCGGGTTGGGAAGCTCACCGCGGTGGTCACGCCGGCGCCGCGAACCGTGGGAATCCGGCTGTCCGCTGCCGAGATTTGGTCCGCCGCCATCTCCCAACTGGTGGTCTGTGGGCGGTCTTCGGGTCCCATCGAACGGGTGGCGGCCACAGCGGGCGCCGCTGCCGGGGCTGCGGTCACGGCCGCCGTCTGCGCCCCGCGTCCTCCCCGTCCGCCTCCGCCGCCAGTCGCGGCAGCCGCGCTCGACGCGCCGCCGAATCCCAACGTGCTCATGGAATCGATCAGGCCCGGGTACACGGTGAGGCCTTCGCCCTCCACCACGAACGCGTCGGCCGGGACCGTTACATTTTCCCCGACCGCTTCAATCAATCCGTTGCGAACGACCACCGTGCCCTTGGCGATTACCGGGCCGCTCACGGTCACGATCCTTGCGTTGCGGATGGCCACCGTGGAGTTCTCCGCGGCGAATCCGGACGCGACAATCAAGAGCAAAGCTGTCACGAGTATTTTCATAGGCAGTTCCGTAATTATATAGCGTCCCCTCGCCATGGAGGGTCCTCGCCCCAGAGGCTGTTTCAAGTTGGAGGAAGGCGTCAGCGGCGCCGTTCAGGTTACAACTACGAGGCATAGTATCACGGCTCGCGGCAGGTGACGCACTCCCGATTGCCCGTGGGCCGGACCGGGGTTGGAGAAGGCGTTCCGCCGCTCGAGCCCCTCACGCTCAGCGGTTCCGCGCCAGCGCCTTCTCCGGGCTTTATACTGAGATTTGTCCAACTTGAAGGCAGTCCGCTATCGTGACGCCGGCGTGAACATCGATGAGGCCGACCGCGCCGTGGCGTCCATCAAGAAAATGGCCCGCGGGACGTTCACTCGCGGCGTGCTCACCGACATCGGCTCGTTCGGCGCCGCCTTCCAGTTGACCCGATTCCGTAAACCCGTCCTGGTCAGCTCCGCCGACGGCGTCGGCACCAAGCTGAAGGTCGCCTTTCTCACCGGCCGCCACGACACCGTGGGAGAGGACCTGGTCAACCATTGCGTGAACGATATCGCGGTGCAAGGCGCGCGTCCGCTCTTCTTTCTGGATTACTTCGCCGTCGGCAAGTTGAATGCCGATGTCGCCGCCGCCGTCGTTTCCGGAGTGGCGCGCGGCTGCCGGACCAATGGCTGCGCCTTGATTGGAGGCGAAACCGCCGAGATGCCCGGCCTGTACGCGGATGGCGAGTACGATTTGGCCGGTTTCATAGTCGGCGCCGCCGAACGCTCCGAATTGCTCACCGGGGCCAAGATCCGCGCCGGAGACATCCTGCTCGCGCTGCCCTCCACGGGATTGCACACCAACGGTTATTCACTGGCCCGCAAATTGTTGTTCGACGTGGCCGGCTATCGTCCCGAAACCGTGCTCGCGGAAACCGGCGTGGCTGTCGGCGACGCGCTGCTCGCCGTGCATCGCAGCTACTTGAAACCGATTCAGGCTCTGATGGCCGCTGGCCTGTTACGGGGCGCCGCCCACATCACCGGAGGCGGCATCACCGACAACACCCCGCGTATGCTGCTTAAGGAATTGGCTGTCTGCATCGACACCGCTGCCTGGCGGATTCCGCCCATTTTCGAGTTGATGCGGCGCATCGGCAACATTCCGGAGGACGACTACCGCCGTACGTTTAACCTCGGCATCGGCATGATTCTGGCCGTTCCGGCGCGTGGCGCCGCGCGCGCCGAAGCCATCCTCGCCAAAGCCGGTGAATCCGCGTTTCGCATCGGTACGGTGATTTCGCGAAAGCGCCGGCACGCTCGCGTGGAGTATCGATGAGGGTTTGCCGATGAAACGCCTCGGCATTCTGATTTCGGGCCGTGGCTCGAATTTCGAGGCCATCGCCAATAATGTCACCGCCGGGAATATCGAAGCCGAGATCGCCGTGGTTCTCTCCAACCGGTCCGCAGCGGCCGGCCTGGACCTTGCGCGCGCCCGCGGACTGAACGCCGAGTGCCTGCCTTCCAAAGGCCTCGACCGCGAAATCTACGACCGCATGCTGGTGGAATCGCTTGAGCGGAATCGCGTCGACCTGGTTTGTCTGGCCGGCTTCATGCGCCTCTTGAGCGGGTGGTTCATCCGCCAATTCCCCGGCCGCATCCTCAATATCCATCCATCGCTGTTACCCGCATTTCCCGGCCTGGACGCGCAGCACCAGGCGCTGGCGCACGGCGTCAAGATCACCGGCTGTACGGTCCATTTCGTGGATGAGGACCTGGATGCCGGTCCCATTATCCTGCAGACCGCCGTACCGGTCGAAGACTCGGACACGGTGGAGTCGCTCTCGGCCAGGATCCTCCGCGAGGAGCATCGTATTTATTCCGAAGCCATCCGCGTCGTCCTGGGTGGACGCTATTGCTTGCAAGGCCGCCGCATAGTCCTCGATTGAAGGTATTCCGATAGCTTCATCGGCGGACCCGGCCCGACATCCATCTGCCGCTCCACGGCTCGTTCATATTGCTTCAGCAGTTGCCGCCGCCGCTTCCGCTCCAATTGGCAGGTTTGGAGGTCAATCAACAGCTCTACCTCCCAGGGTTCGAAGGTATTGCGTTCCGTTGCCCCGCGCCTCAGGTCGCCCATGAGCCGGAGGAATCGGTTGCGCATCAGTTCCAGTTCGACGATGTCTTCGGCCGGCATCCAATATGGATATCGGCGGAACTCGGGCAGAACTTTAGAAACCGGCTACCGGCCGAGCTTTTTCTCGATCTCCGCCAATCTCTGGCGATCGACGGGACTCAATCCGTCTTCCGTCACCGTCAAGGCCTCCACGGATTCGCCGGGATAGCGATACGCCGGGTCGGTGTTCTCTTTCTGCTGGATCAGAACCTTGTACACGTCCCAGGTGTAGAACAGGTCGGCCCACTGCTGAAAGCTGAGCGCGTCGTCCGGAGTTTGCGAGCGGCTGGGCGGCGGGTTGTCCAGTTCAATCGGAGTTCCCAATTGAAGCCCCTGCTGAGGTCCGAAATAGAGCGCTTCGAGGCCCACCAATTTCCCTTCCGCCGCGACGTGGCTGAAGTTCACGTCGGTGGTCATGTCGTTCAGCGTCGGCGTATGATACGGATCGGCTTTTGTTTGGGAGCTCCCGGGCCCGTACATGCGCAGATGATCGAACTGCTGCGCCAGGATTCCATCCCAGTTGGAGCCGTAATCGATGGTGATCACGTAGCCCGCTTTGAGAGCCGCGCCAGCGCCCCGGATGAATTTGCCCTCGCCCAGGTTGATGTAGGTTACCATCCCCTTGCCGCTCTTAGTCAGAGCGTACGCATAGGCGCGGGCATATTGCCGAAGGTGTTCCGCCAATTCCGGGATCACCGTCACGGGGACGTACAGTTCCTGGAACTGCAACAGATTCACTTTCGCTTCGTAAGCGGCCGCCGCGCTGAAGGCGCCCAGGATCGCGGAAAATCCGTCCCGGCTCAAGTAAATCCGGTCCCGGACGGCTGTCGTGTCGTTGCCCTTCTTAGCGGAGAACAGCTTGTCGTAGATGGCCTTGTCATCCTTCGTGATGAGCTGCCGCACGGCCGCTGGAAGGGACGCCTGGATTCCCGCCCAATTCTCTTTGGAAATCTCCGGAACCGTGAACGCGATCTCAGCGGAGCCGCTCGCATCCAGGATCACCTTGTGCACGCTGAAACAGTCCGGCAATTCATTCGACAGAACCACGCCTTTCAAACTCCCCGGCTTGATGGTCGCGCCAGGATCGGTCGCATCGCCTTGGCGGGCATCGAATCGCGCTCCGAAACGCGCATTGCGCTTGCGTTGCGTTTCGCTCAAGGCCGGGGAGCGATCGTAACAGGCGTATACCGTCTGCTCCTTGAACTCGCGCCAACGCGGGTCCGGATTCGCGGCTGCCTGCTCATCGATATAGTCGAGTACCGATTCAGCCATGGCGCCGTCTCCGGCGCCAAACTCGGCGATGGTGAACTTCTCGGTGGGCACCAAAGTCCCGGCCTTTCGCATTCCGTCCCACATCCGGAACATCTGCGAGGCGACCATCTGGCCGAAGGACGGGGCGAGCGCTATGGGGAACGTCTGGTAATCCGACGAAAAATTCACGCGCCCACTGGAATAGTAGCCGGCGGTCGGATGGAACAAGACCGTATCCAAATAATCGTAAAATGACGGGAAGTAGTCCTTCACGGCCGCTGGGTCGACTCCTGGAGCAAGCTTAATTTCATTCCGGACGTCCCAGCCGTTGACGAGTTGCCGGTCTTCGGCAAGCAGAGAAATCGAAACTGCACCGGCAATCGCCAGCGCTGTCACAAGTCGTAATATGGCAATCCTCGGGCGCATGGTCGAAATCATACCACGGCGTCCGGACAGCCAGCCGGTGTGCTACACCCTTCCGCAGGACTTGTAAATCTCCATCATCAGGCGTATATCGCGAAGGCCTTCCTCACCTGAAGACTTCGGCGTCTTGTCCTGAAAAATGCATTCCGCCAGGTGATCTGTCTCGCGCGGAAACTGGGCCGGGTCGCGCTCCGGATTGGTTTCGTCCATGGGCGGTTGTCCGTCGATGCGCGCGGCCAGACGCAGACCATCGTAGTTGAAGGCCGGTTCCATGTGCAGCGTTCCTTTCGAACCGCGGACATGGAAATACCCGGGCATCCCGACGCCGTACGTGCATTGGCAATTGGCTACCACGCCGGAAGGGAATTTCATGGTCCAGGCCACGTGCTCCTCCACCTCTTTGAAGCGCGGGTCGTGGCCTACCACCGTCATATTGCCCTTTAGATCGGCGGGTTCCTCGGCGGTCAAGTAGCGGCAGGCGTTCAGGCAATAGATCCCCACATCCATGAGCGGGCCGCCTCCAGCCAGCTTGCGGTCGAGACGCCATTCGCCGGGCGCGATGTTGAAGCCGAACGCGCTTTCGATGGTGTGGATCGAGCCCAGCCGCCCTTCCCGAAGCAGTTGCACCGCCTTGAGGTGCAGCGGCTCGTAATGGCAGCGGTAGGCGATCATGAGCTTCTTATTGGCCTTGCGGCAGGCCTCGATCATCGCCTGTCCATCGGAAACGCCGGTACACATGGGCTTCTCGCACAGCACGTGCTTCCCCGCGCGCGCCGCGCGGATGGTGTACTCGGCGTGCATGGAATTCGGCAGGCAGACGATTACCGCGTCGATGGCCTTATTTCCGGCGATGGCGTCGTAGTTCTCATAGCTGTATATGCTGGCGGGCGGGACATTGTACTCCCAGGCGATTTTCTCGGCCTTCTCGCGATTTCCGCTTACCAGGCCCGTGATGCGCGTGTACTTGGAGGAGCGGCTGCCTTCCAGGAAATGTCCGGCGATGCGGCCGAGTCCGACGACGCAGTAGCCGATGGTCCGTTGTTCCGGTTGAGCGTATGCGGGGTCGACAAACCGAAGCGCCGCCGATGCCGCAGTTGCGCGAAGCAGATCCCGACGAGTGAGCGCCATGCTGCAATAGTACAGCAGTCGCGTCGCCGCGGGCGAGGCCATTGACACGTGCTTCTCAGGATGCGATGTATAAATATCCTATCAGCCCGTGGTGCAACCTGCGATTTGGGCAAATCGCCCAAATTAAAGCAGAAACAAAGGACTTACACGCAGTTTTTGGGCAAATCGCCCAAAAACGGGCTTTTACCAGGGCTGCTATACGTGGTATTCCGATGACTAAAGGGACGCTGGCCATGCTGCTTCCGCGCGTCCTCCAGAGCGGCCGCCTGCACGGGTACGCAATCGCCCAACGTATCCGCGAGTTATCCGGCGAGGTTCTGGAGGCGGAAGAGGGCTCGCTCTATCCGGCCTTACAGCGCATCCTGATGGAAGGGTGGGCGGCCGCTCATTGGGGCAAATCCGATACCGGGCGCAGCGTGCGCTTTTACCGGCAGACACCCGAAGGAGTGAAGCGGCTAAGCTCGAGCGCAGCGGCTACGAGCGGGCCACCGCGGTCATTCAGGCCATTCTGCGTCCGGCCTGAGTAAAATGAGACAGAAGTGAGGAGCCTTACATGACCACGCACAAATCGCTTACCGCAACGGCGCTGGCGGCGGTGGCCCTCAGCGCCACTCTGGCCTTGTGCCTTCGCGCCCAATCCCCGACCTCCGAAAAAGACCCGCTTACTTTCGATGTCGCGTCGGTGAAGCCTAGCGCCGGATGCCCGCCCGCATGCGGCCTCATCCGCCAGATGCCAGGAGGCCTGACCTATCACGGCGAAGGCGTGCCGCTACGCGTGGCCATGACCGTCGCCTACACTGTCACCGACCGGCAGATCTCCGGCGGCCCGTCATGGATGAGCACCGACCGGTTCGATATCGAAGCCAAAGCCGCCCGTCCGCGTACCAGCGACGAACTCCATGTCATGCTGCAGCATCTGTTGGAGGAACGTTTCCATCTGAAACTGCGGCGGGAGACGCGCGAGGAATCGGTATGGGCGCTCGTAATCGATAAGGCCGGTTCCAAAATGCCGGTGCACGATCCCGAGGATCTGGACCATCCTCCCATGGGCCTGCAGGCGGTCAGGGGGCGTGACGGTAGCGTGTGCGGCGGCCTTACCGGCCACAACGTGACCATGGAATATCTCGCCTTCACGTTATCGCGCAGCACGGATCGCGCCGTGATCGACAGGACCGGCCTGCCTGCCCGCTACGATGTGAATCTGCAATTCCTGCCGGACGCCGCGAAGTCGGCGTCGCCGGACGGAGGCGGACCGGCCATCAATCCCGATTGCTCAGACCTCGCCTCCGCTCTTCCAAAACAGCTTGGCCTGAGACTGGAATCGGCAAAAGGCCCGGTGGAATTTCTGGTAGTCGAACGCGCCGAAAAACTCACCGGCAACTGACTTTGCGAGGCGGTGGGAACCACGAGTCCGTGGCATGCACGGACTCGTCGCAGTGCCGGCCTGAGGCCGGGCGGGGGGTAAGGGCAGGTTTTGGGGTAGGGCACAGGGCAGTAGACAGCAGGCAGGCGTCGGGGCGGATTCCCTGAAATCGGGAACCCGTCCCACCAAAAGTTTGCGCTTAGCGGCGCCAATAGCCGCCGTAATACCGGTGTGCGGCGTAGCGAGGCGCAACCCATCGGGAGCCCGCGTAGGCCGGAGGGGCCCAATAGCTGGAACGCCAGGCATAACTGGGGCCGGACGGATACCAGTAGCCACCTACATAGGAGTAGCCCGGACCAGGGCAAGGCGCGGCGTAAGCCACACGAGCGGCCGGCATGGGTGCGTAGTACATCGGCGCGGGAGCCACATAGCCGCCGTAACCGTAGCCGAAGCCGGCTCGTACGAAGACTCTCGGCCCGGCCAACAGTGCGGTCGCGCTTCCCGCCAACAGCAAAAGGGTGAACAATTTCGTCTTCATTATTTCCTCCAATCGACCGCGTTTTCGATTCGCGGTCATGCCACACATAGTGCAAGTCCATTGCCATGCGTATTGCATTGAAACGAAAGGTGGATGTCAATTCCCGGATGGTTGCCGTCCACCGCGCTGGTGGTTTTGGGCCATCCGCCGTACTTGTATAATCTCGGCATGGTGCGTTTGCTGTTTCTCGCGGTCCTGACGTCCTGCCTTCACGCCCAGACCGGCGAGAATGTGCTTGTGGTGGTCAACCGCAGAGATCCTGAATCCACCAGGGTGGCCGAGTATTATCGGCCGCGCCGCCAGGTCCCCGCCAGGAACGTCTGCTATCTCGATACCACCACCGATGAGGAAATCGTCTGGCGCATCTATGAGCAGGAGATCGAGAAGCCAATCGGAGATTGTCTGAAGAAGGCCGGTCTGACGGAAAAGATCCTCTACATTGTCTTGACCATGGGAGTGCCGCTGAAAATAGACGGCATGGGCGGGTCCATCGAAGTCTCGGAACACTCCTCGGTGGATTCCGAGTTGGCGTTGCTGTATTCCAAGTTGAAAGGCGTCGCGTTTCCACGGCCGGGAACGGTGGGGAATCCGTTCTTCATGAAGCGCGACGCCCCGTTTCAGCACCCGGTGTTTCCCATTTACCTGGTAACGCGACTGGCCGCCAACGATTTTGCCGATGTGAAGGCGATGATCGACCGGTCCTTATCGGCCCGCAACCGGGGCAAGTTCGTTATCGATCTGGATGCGAATACGACTAACGCAGCCAACAACTGGCTCCGCAACGCGGCGACGCTGCTTCCGGCGGACCGGGTGATCGTCGACGAGACCAGCAAGGTGCTTTACGACCAGAAGGACGTCATCGGTTATGCCTCCTGGGGATCGAACGACAACAATCGGAAGCGCCGCTGGCTGGGTTTCGGGTGGCTGCCGGGAGCGATCGCGACCGAGTACGTTTCCACCAACGCGCGGAGTTTGAAGCGGCCTCCCGAAAGCTGGACTCTCACGACGTTCCTGGACCCGCAGCACTGGTTCGCCGGATCGCCGCAGAGCTTGAGTGCGGACTTGATCCATGAGGGGGCAACGGGGGTCTCGGGCAACGTCTACGAGCCGTTTCTAGTCGCGTGCGCGCGACCCGACCTGGTGTTGCCCGCGTATTTCGAGGGGCGGAATCTGGCCGAAAGCTTTTACCTGGGACTGCCGTTTCTGAGTTGGCAGGGAGTGGTGCTGGGCGACCCGCTGCTTTCTATCGGAAGGCCCGGCCGCTGAACCTCCATTACTGCAGGACCTGGATGGTCACCTGGTCGTGGAACGCGTTGGGCGTGAGAATTGCCAGCGGCACCGCTCCGGATGAGAACAGTGGGGAGGGCAGGGTGATGTCCAGTTGGTATAGCCCGGGATAGTTGGGGGCCAGTCCGCTGTAGATCACTTGGGCTGCCTGTCCTCCCACATAGACAACCGGCATCGTAGTGGTGGTGCTGTTGGCGTCCTTGACGGCGGTTCCGTCGGCGGGAGGGTTAATCACCGTCCCAAGACCGGTAAGGTACACCTCGACCGTTTCACCCGGGATGGCCGGGGCCGCGGCATTGACGATGGTTCCATTCAAGTGGATGATGGCGCCGGGACCGATGCCGTTCAGGCTCGGGTACGCATAGATGCCGGGCGAGGTGGCTGCCACTGACACCGTTACTGTGTTGGAACTGACGCCGCCGTTCTGAACCACGACGGTAGCGGTAGGGCCCACCGTGCCGTATGGCGCGAGGCAGTTGATCTGGCCGGCGCTTACGAAATAGATGGGGGCGGGTTTGCCGTTGATCGACACCGTAACGCCGTTCACGCCAAGGGTGGGGTATGGGGCGGAGGCAATGAGCGTGCTTTTGGCCAATCCACTGCCAAAAAGGGCGATGAACTCACCAGGCGAGATAGGATTCCCGTCCGGGGCGAAATTGGCGGCACTGACCACTCCTTGCGGATAGAGAAACACGCCGGCGCCGGTTTGCGTGGTGGTGGTGACGCCGAAATCGATTTCGTAGGCAGCGGGATCGCTGGGATCGATGGTGGCGCTGACGAAGGCGGACCCGGCGGCGCCCAGGGCCATCAGCGTCAGCGGCAAGTCACCCGAACCGTCCGGGTTGAGCCCGTACGGGTTGGCGGCGGTGAAGTCCAGGTTGCTCTGGCCGAGGGACTTGAGCCGCTTGGTCCAGATCAGGTTCCCAGCCCCACCCGCATTCACCGCTCCGGCAAAATCGACCGCCTGGGCGGCGTCCTGGAGATTGCTGCGGAGCCCGGCTCCCCAATAGGTAGCCTTCCAGGTGGCGTTGGTGACACCCGTCATAGCTTTGATTCCGATAAGGAAATCGTGCGAACCGGTAGCCGTGGAGCCGCCGAGGACGATATTGCCGTCGGCCGAGAGGTAAAGGTTTTTGTTGCCGCTCAGAAGCGACGTCGTGGAACCCCCTCCAAACCCAACCGTGCCGGTGCCGTCGCTATTGATTCCATAGGTCCCGCCGGTGACCTGCTGGGTTGCCGGGAGTCCATTAGTCAGGCCGGCTGCATGGCCATTGACGGTTATCGGAGCGAGGGTTCCCGCCGTCGAACCGGTCGTCAGGTTAAAGATGGTATTCAAGGAATTCGCTACCGAGCCGCCGGGGAATTCCAGGGTGACCACCCAGTAGGATCCGGAAAGCGCCGGTTTGGCGGTGGAAGGCGGCGCTGGGACCGCTACAAAGAGATCGAAGCTGTTGTCGGTGGTCTCGGTGCTCGCTCCTAATAAAGCTTCCGGTCCCAGGCGGGCGTTCACTTTGGCGCCCGCGCGGATGGGGTTGTCGAGAGACACCACACCGGCAGGATCTATCGTATATTTACCCGATCCGGTCGCGGCCGCGACTGCGGCGTTACCAGTGACTTGCTGTCCGGCAAAGGTGTAATCCCCGGCGCCATCGAAGGTTATCGTTCCCTGAAGACTCCGGGGGTCGGTGATATTACCCGAGGAATCCGTGATCAAGGAAACATGGCGAAAGAAGAATTTCCCGCTTAGCGATTGATTTGTAAGGATTTGTCCAAATATGGGCATCCCAAAAACCAACCATCCTAGAACCAACCACCGTGCCCCCGTCCTTTGTCTCATGTTTATTCAACCCGTCGACACGCCATTTATCCCACAGGTAGTACCCAGGTTGCAAAAAAAGATGGAACTTCCTCCTGACCAATTGGGTTAAAGATGTCATAATAGCGCTGCATCGCGCCGGAGGGTGATATGAAAACGCGGAAGGTAGTGCCGATTTTCGGCGGAATCGCGCTTCTGGTTTGCTCCAGTCTCGTCTATAGCCGTGGGGGTGGTCAAGATGAGCAACTCACCATCGATCATTCCAATTGCAGCTACTTTGGAGCGGACCGCGATAAGGTGACCGAGGCTAGTCTGCGTGCGAAGGGTGTTTACCGGTCGCACGTGCTGAGTACGCTCACCTCGGAAGTCCAACGGGCCATGAACTACGTGCCGCCCGGAAGCCCGACCTACACGTTTGACCAATCCCACGCTGCTGGCTCCATCGATGCCTATATTTACGCGGACTTCAAGACGAACAATATCACCCCGGCTCCGATGACCACCGATTGGGAATTCGTCCGCCGCGTGACGCTCGATCTCACCGGCCGCATTCCCACCCCTCAAGCGGTACTCGCCTTCGTCGCATCCACCGACCCCAACAAGCGCGCCACGTACATCGACCAAATGCTGGCTGCGCCCGAGTGGGTGGACAAGTGGACCATGTTCTATGGCGACCTGTTCAAGAACACGGTGACCTATAACACCACGGGCCTGGACCGGTTCGCGCAGGGGCGCAATGCGTTTTACCAATACATTCACGATTCCATGGCGGCGGACAAACCGTACAATCAGATCGTTTCGGATTTGATCAGTTCTTCGAACACCGACTCGTATACCAATGGACCCATCAACTGGCTGGTGGGTGGCTACATTTCCACCGGGCCGGGCAGCGGTCAGGACACCTTCGACCAGATGACCGCGAACGTCGCGGACACGTTCCTGGGGAACACTTACGTGAACTGCCTGTTGTGCCACAACGGCGCCGGGCACCTCACCGGAATCAACCTGTGGGGCAGCCAGACCACCCGGTATCAGGCATGGCAACTGTCTTCGTTCGTTTCGCATACGATGCCGGCGAGGGTGAATTACGACTCCACGAACACCAATAATTACTACTGGTCCCTGGCGGACAACACCAAGGGTTTCACTACCGACTATGCGTTGAACACCACCAGCGGGAACCGCCCGTCGCGAGTAGCTCCCGCCGGCTGCAAATCCGGACAGCCGTGCTGGTACGTTCCGCCGCAATATATCTTCACCGGTAACACGCCGACGTCCGGCGAGGCCTACCGTACGGCCCTGGCCGCCGATGTGACCGGCGACTTCCAGTTTGCGCGGGCGGCGGTGAATTACCTGTGGGCGTATTTCTTCGGACAGGGTATTGTGGATCCGCCGGACACGTTCGACCCGGCGCGCCTCGATCCTAATAATCCGCCTCCCGCGCCGTGGACCCTGCAGCCCACCAACGCCAATTTGCTCAACGCCCTGGCGACGCATTTCGTGCAAAACGGTTTCGACGTCAAGGCGACCATGCGCGAGATTGTCAACTCCCAGACCTACCAGCTTTCGAGCCGCTACAGCGGAACCTGGAACGTGGCTTGGGACAACTACTTCGCGCGCAAGAACGTGCGGAGGCTGTGGTCCGAGGAAGTGCATGACGCGGTGACGCTTTCGAGCGGTCTGTTCCCCAGCGCCAAGAATGCTTCCGGAGTGGTGGTTCCCGGCTACACCATGACGGGGTTTACCGATGCAACCGGTGGGTATCCGCAGGTGGTTTGGGCGATGCAATTGCCGGATGTGGTGGCCGCTCCAGGCGATGGCGTAGCGAGTCCCTTTATGGATACGTTCCTGCGGGGCAACCGCGACGACCAGCCGCGCAAGCAGGATGGCTCCATCCTGCAGGCTCTGAATCTGATGAACAGCAGCTTCGTGGAAGCCCGTCTGGCCTATACCGGGTCGGCCACCAGCCCGCTGATCGTGAACAATCTCAATCAAACCAACGCGAACCTGGTGAACACGTTGTTCCTCGCGATTCTGTCGCGATATCCCACTACCCAGGAAACGACTACGGCGCTGGCTTCGATCACGGGCTCCAGCAACCGCTCCCAGGCCGTTCAGGACCTGGTGTGGTCGATCTACAACAAGGTCGATTTCGTCTTCAACTACTAGCGGAGGAATGACATGACGAACCAGGAAAAGTTCAATCGGCACTGGAAGAAATATCCGTATGAGGGGAAGACGTTCTTTAATCGTCCGCACTGGTCCCGGCGTGGGTTCATGCAACTCGCCGGCGGTGTCACGGCGTCGTTCCTGGCGCAGCGCTATTCCAAGGCGCAGCAGACTCCGGTTGAGACCAACAGCGGGATGCAGACCAAGAACACGGCCCAAAACGTCATATTCATCCTGTTGGCCGGCGCCCCCAGCCACACCGACACGTTCGATTTGAAAGTGGTGACTGGAACCACGCCCACCAGCTTTGCCCCGACCACGGTCAATGGCATCCTGTGGCCCGCGGGGCTGATGCCTAAACTGGGCGCGATGACCAACAAGTTCTCTCTAGTGCGGTCCATGCAGGCGCACGCCCTGGTACACTCGCTCGGGCAAACGTGGACGCAAATTGGACGCAATCCAGCGGCCGCGCTGGGAAATATCGCTCCCAATATCGGCAGCGTGGTGGCCATCGAAAAAGAGTCGCTGCGGACGGCCGGTCAGGTGTTTCCCACGTTCCTGGCGCTCAATTCGCCAAGCGGCGTAACTCAGGGATACTTTCCCGCGAGTTATGCCCCGTTCAAGGTAACGCCGAGCAGCGGTGGAGTTGCCGACACCACCAACCCCGACGGCCAGACGCGCTTCAATACCCGCTACAAGCTGATGAACTCCTTGGACGACGACCTGCGGATCAACTCGCCATACGGCCAGCCGATGTCGGACTACAACGATTTCTACATCGCGGGGCAGCAAATGATGTACAACTCCACGGTGACCTCAGCCTTCAGCTTCACCTCCGCGGACAGCGTGCGCTACGGGAATACGTCGACAGGCAATGCCTGTCTGGTAGCCGCGCAGGTACTGAAAGCCAACCAGGGCACTCGCTTCATCCAGATTACGTCCAACGACGGCTGGGACATGCATGTCAACATCTACCAGCAAGCCAACCTGCCGACGAAAGGTCCGCTGCTGGATAACGCGGTATCCGCCATGCTGGGCGATCTGGACGCGGCCGGCCTGCTCACCAACACTCTGGTGGTGATGGTCGGCGAATTCGGCCGTACCGTGGGCCCGCTGACCGCGGCCTCGGGGCGCGATCACCTGGTTCAGCAGTTTGCGTTCTTCGCCGGAGGCGGGACCAAAGGCGGGACCGTGATCGGCCAGACGAATGCTACCGGTGGGGACACCGCGGAATACGGCTGGTCGCAGAACCGCTACGTCTATCCGGAAGACATCGAGGCCACCATTTATACCGCAATGGGCATCGATTGGACCACCGTGCGCCACGACGATCCGCTGGGCCGCGGCTTCTCCTACGTGCCGACGACCGATCCGGTGGTGTACAACCCGATCAACGAACTGTGGGGATAGACCGAGCCGTACGCTACTGCTTTGCCGTGTCGGCGGACTGGTTGCTCAACCGTTTCTTCTGTTGCAGCTTGACCTGGCTCTCTGCATCGTCCAGGGCCTGCGATAACACCCGATTGTGCGAAATCTGAAGATTCAGGTCGTTGCGCAGTTTGGCAATCTGGTCGTCCTTTAGCTTGAGGGCTTTTTCCAAATCCTGGGGACGGGCGGCTTGGGCGGCTAATTTCTGATTGCGAGCCAACTCGGCTTTGAGCTCGCCCTGCAGCCGTTCCACCTCGGCAGCTAACGCGGCCTGCCGATTGGCGGCCGCTGGATTGGTCGCGTGACCTGCCTGTTCGGGGAGCTTACCCAGGAAACTGACAGATTCCCGTCCCAGGTTGCCAGTGGGGCCCTCGGTGGACAGAACCACATCGGCCTTTTCATTCGTCCGCTTGAAAATGAACGACCCGGACTGCAGTTGGGCGCGGTCGAGCCGCGTCGCGCTGGAGATTTCCCCGCCGCTTGAAATTGCGAGCGTACCCCTGGTCGCCGCCTGGATAGCGGCCGCCTTGCGGTCCCAGCCGATGCGCAATTCACCGTTGTTGTCGGTAAGGACCAAGCCCAGTGAGGCGGCAACCGGCGGCGCCGTCACGGTGGCCGCATTCTGCGAAATTCGCGGCAGCCAGGACTGACGCGTCTCGAATGCGATCCCGCCAATCGCCAGGCAGGCGGCCACTCCTGCCACCACAGCCACGACCCGCCAGCGAGGCCGGCGATCCAGGTCGGGGAAGTGGATCGGTATGTCGTCCGCGGGGGATTCGCGCACGGCATCCGGTACCAGAACCGGCACTGACGGGCTGTCCGGCTGCGGCGCAGGGCCGGAAGCCGCCACTGCGGTTGCCGGTTCCGGTTTCGGCGGCGGCGGTTCAGGTACGGCTTCCGCATCGACGGCGGGAGGGTCAAGCACGGTCGTGGGCATGGTGATTACCTTACCCGTCGGCGACGAATCCAGGAGCACGGCAGTGCCCGTCTCAGCCGGGGGAGGGATGACACCGGCCGGGACGGGCCGAATTGGCAACGGCTCCAGGACAAACTCCTGGTAGCTGGCCTCCACGTGAAAGGTTCCATTGGGGGCGCGGAAAAAGAAGCCGCCACGGGTCGGCTGAAAGGTGTGCGGTTTCAGAACCAGAGCAATTTGCCAAGGTGCGGAAAAGTAGCGCTTGTGAATTTCGAGATCGGCGTCGGACAGAAAGATATCGCTGCGTGTATGGGAGTGGTACCAGCCGACCGGCTGCAGATCCGGAGTATTTTTGCGGGCCTCTTGCAGCAGAAGCGACAGACGAGTCAAGTCTTGCGGGGAGAGGGTGAAGGCTGGTCCAAAGGCGTGCTCGCAGTCGAGCGAAACGTAGTCCAGAATCATCACTTGCCGGCCGTCCCACTTACCCAGCAGGATGCCCCCGATTTCCGCGCCGCCGCGGGGAAGCGAAAAAAACGCGTCGATCACCCCAAGACGGATGTCGTCCAGGGCCCTGAAAGAATAGGCGATTTTGAAGGGGCACTCGGCGGGCGCCCATGTTCCCAGCAGTCCATCGGCACAAGTTTCAGTCATCGGGCTATCGTCCGTCCTTCCGATTGTAGGCGATTCCTCGGGCGAAAATATCCCTAATTCCGTGAAGGGACTGGGCGTTGCCCTTCGATAGCGATAGCTCCAAAGGGTGTCCCGCGGGTGAACGGGAGGCAACTATAATGTAAGAGTGCCGAAAGCCAAAGAGCTAGAAGCGCGTCTCGAACGCACGGAGCAACAGTTGCGCCTGTTCCAGAAGATCAGCCGCTTCATGGTCCGCGACATGAGCCTGCCCGAGGTGCTCCAGGGGGTGGTGTCTCTGGTTGTGGAATTCACGCAATGCGACTCCTGCCTGGTGTATCTCCTGGCGAACGAAGAACTGGTGTTGTGTGCTTCGAACACGCCGCACCCTTCAACCATCGGCAAGGTGCGCATGCGGTCGACGGAGGGCTTGACCGGTTGGGTGGCCCGCGAGCGGCGTCTGCTGGCGATTTCCCGCGAGGCGTATAAGGATCCGCGTTTCAAGAGGTTCGGGGAGTTGCCCGAAGACAGCTACGAGGCGTTTCTGTCGGCTCCGGTGATCGCCCGGAACAGGGTTGTCGGGGTAATTAACGTCCAGCACCGCCTTCCGCACCAGCACACCGGGAGCGAGATGGAAGTCATCACCACGGTCGGAGAGCAGATTGGCTGCGTGTTGGTGCTCGCGCGGATGACGCCCGCGGCCTTGGAATCGGCGGACCACGTGGAATTGGTGCTCTCCGCCGGGCCCGTGGCGATGAAATAGAATCCTGTGAACCAGAAGCTACTTCCGGCACTGGCGGCGCTCGCGGCCGTGTCGACGCCAATCGCGGCCCAGGAGTGGAAGATCCAGTATTTTTACGACCAGGCAAAATCGTCGCTGACCCTCCTCGATCTTCAATTCCCATCCGCCCGCCGTGGTGTTGCGGTCGGATTCATTTTGAAAGGCAGTCATCGGCAGCCTGCCGCGGTAGTCACCAGCGACGGCGGCGCACACTGGGAACTGACTCAGCCGGAAGATATGCCGGTATCGCTATTCTTTCTGAACGAGAGTCTCGGCTGGATGGTCACGGAGAACAATCTTTGGAAGACCACCGAAGCGGGCCGAAACTGGACCAAGGCAGGCAAGCTTCCCAAGGGACCGATCCTGCGGGTTTTTTTCGTGGATGCCGATAACGGCTGGGCGGTAGGGTACAAGAAGACCGTTCTGGAGACCCACGATGGCGGGGTAAAATGGGATCCCGTTCCGACGGCGGCCGCGCCGCCCGGAGAACCCGCCCACAGCGCCTACACGTGGGTATCGTTCGCGACTCCGAAGTCCGGCCTGATCATCGGGTTCAATCTGCCTCCGCGCACCTGGGGACCGGTTTTCCCGGATTGGCTCGATCCTCAAGGGGCAGCCTCCTACCGCGACGTACCGCACTTGAACTATTCGCTGGAGACACGGGATGCCGGCAAGACCTGGCGGTCTTCGTCGGCGTCCCTGTTCGGCGATACGACCAAGGTCCGCTTTCTGCCCGACGGAAGCGGAATCGGCTTGGTGGAGTATTCGCAATACTTCCGAATGGCCAGCGAGGTGTACACGATCGATGGGCGAACCGGTAAGAGCGAGTCCATCTACAAAGACGCCAAGTTCGGCGTCACGGACCTGTGGAAGATGCCGGATGGCGCCGTCTACCTGGCCGGGATCCTGCCGCTGGGTCGAATGCGGAACCTGGTGCCGGGCAAGGTTCAGGTGCTGACGAGCCGCGATTACCAAACGTGGCGGGCCATTGAGATCGACTACCGCGCCACCGCCAACCGGGTCACACTGGCGGCTCCCGACGACCGGAATCTCTGGATCGCCACGGACACCGGTATGATTCTCAAGCTGGTTGTGCCGGAAAGTACCGTGCGGTAAAAACAAAGTGTCCGGTGTTCGATTTATTCACAGTTCGTCCTCATCGCTTTTCCTGCAACTCATTCGAAATAAACGCTCACGTTCCTGAGGAAAAGACTCGGGACATCCAAATCCGCGATTGACGAAAAAAGCGAATGCGGGCATAGTGGGGAAGGTTCCAAGAGGTTTGAGGAACAGCAAGCCTCCGGAAACGTAGCGGACCTGGAACGGTGATCCGAAGCTCGGACCTTGAAAAAG